>Ga0172372_10001657_pt1 | contig 34549 bp, 32 predicted proteins | sample LakKiv5m_2_FD_114544 | JGI IMG/M metagenome (GOLD analysis project Ga0172372, IMG submission 114544) | Freshwater microbial communities from Kabuno Bay, South-Kivu, Congo - kab_092012_9.5m | ecosystem: Environmental > Aquatic > Freshwater > Lake | place: Democratic Republic of the Congo... | reverse complement strand
CTGCCCCAATCAAAGCTATTGCCATAAAGGCCGAGCAGGTGAAGATAGCAGTGCCACTTCCTAAGCCAGTCAATTTCAAAGCAGGTGACAAAATTGTATACCCAGCGCATGGCGTGGGTGAGATAACTGAGGTGAAAGTAAAGAGAATTGGTTTAGAGGATCATAGATTCTACGAAATCAATATTCTTGAGAGCGGAATGCGTTGTATGGTTCCTACAAATCAAGCTGATGCAGTCGGTTTAAGAAAAGTTATCGACAAAGTTACGATTGATAAGATTTACAAGATTCTAGGTCAACGTAACGTGAAGGTAGACACCCAAACTTGGAATCGTAGGTACCGCGAATATACCCAGAAGATTAAGACAGGCTCTGTCTTCGAAATGGCAGAAGTTTTAAGAGATCTCACAGTACTAGGAAAGGGAAAGGACCTATCTTTCGGTGAAAAGAAGATGTTTGATACGGTCAGAGATCTTTTGGTATCGGAAATCGCCATATCTAAGTCTAGAACCCAGGATAAAATCCTTGGGGAGTTGGCTGACATTATCGCCGCTTAATAAATGTTCCAAGGTAAGGGCAAAGTTTCAGCTATTGTTCCAGCTGCAGGCACCAGCACGCGGATGGGGCATGTTCTACCAAAACCGCTCATAGAAATAGCTGGTGAATCCATAATCGAGCGAACCTTGGCCTCCCTGGACCAAAGTGGCGTGATCGACGATGTTACGCTGCTTGTTCCAAAGGAATTTCTCGCCGTCTTTTTAGAGGTGGCTAAGGAGCACAAGCACGTATCTGTAATTGTGGGAGGAGCAACCAGGCAAGACTCAGTTAGAATTGGAGTAGAATCATTCGCGGATAAAGCTACCAAACCAGAAATAGTTCTGATTCATGACGCGGCCAGATGTTTGATTACTCCAGAGCTTATTGCCAGTGCAGTGAGCCAGGCAAAACTTCTTGGCGCCATAACCTTAGCTGTTCCTGTTGTAGACTCTATTGCTGAAGTTGATGCCACAGCTGCTTCGGGTAAAAAACTATTGGGCTCATTAGATAGAAGTAAACTTTGGGCTGTTCAGACTCCCCAGGTATTTAAATACGATCTCATTCAAAAGGCCCATGAGCATGGTAGAGCTGGTGCCACAGATGATGCTTCATTAGTTTCTCCGCATGCACAAGTTTATATTGAGCCAGGTGATGTAACCAACATTAAGGTCACAACCCCGATGGATCTAATAATTGCAGAGCAGATAATACGGGGCCGCTCTAAATAGTGACAGGTATCTCTAATCCATCGTAGGCGGGCTCTATCCCAGCAGGTAATGAGGCTTTGAGCTCATCATAATCAATATCGTGGGTCATGTGGGTAAGGTATGTAATCTCAGCGCCCAGCTCTTCTGCTGTCTTGATTGACTCTGCAATAGTTAGGTGAGTGGGATGGGCTTTGTGTCTCAGTCCATCCAGAACCAAATATCTTGATCCCTTAATTATATTTTTTGACTCGGTCGGGATTTCTTTGCAGTCAGTCGCATAGGAGACATCTCCAATTCTGTATCCTGTAACAGGGGAGAGACCATGGAGAAGCTTGAAAGGTCTAACCTCAACCCCATTCACAGTAAATGGGGTAATTTCATCTATCTCGTGGAGTATGATTTGAGCCAGCAGCCCTCCCTGATAGTTAGGATCTGGATTAAATATGTAATCGAAATGATGCCTCAGTCTTTTAAGCGTGTGGTCTGCGCCGTAGCAAGGAATTGACTTCTTTAGGACAAAATTAAAACACCTCAGATCATCTGTTCCCAAGATATGATCGGCGTGAGCATGGGTGTAAAGGACTGCATCAACCCTGGTGATGTGATGAATCAAAGACTGGGTCCTAAGGTCCACAGAGGCATCAATAAGGATATTGCCTCGCTTCTCGTCTATAAAGATCGCAGAAGTTCGCATACGTTGATTCTTGGATTTGCCAGATTGGCATACAGCACAGAGGCAGCCAGGCATAGGAACGCCGGTTGAGGTGCCACATCCTAAAATCTTTAATTTCATGGTGCCCTAAAGTGATATTGTATATATTGACGGAGTATACTCTACGAAACTACCATCGGTTGGGTATAGATAAGAATACCAAAAAGAATTTTAGTTTGGAGCTATAAAAATGGCCGACAATAAGGATGAATCCTTTAAATTCGTTGATAGAAGAAGAGTTGATGCTGAGGGTAAAGATAGGGGGGTCGACGCGAAGACCGCAGAAGTTAAGCCCCAAGGCAAAATAGAAAATAAAAACCCAAAAACAAGTAAGTCCGCCCCCTCTGAGCAACCAAATGAGATAGGATTCTCTGAATTTGCGATGTCTTTGGCGACTCAGGCTCTCATGCAATTAGGACAGATGCAGCCACCAGCAGGGTTTAACATACCGAAAGATGTGATTGCCGCGAAGCAGACTATTGATATTCTGCAGATGCTTGAGGCGAAAACCAAAGGAAATTTAGACGAAAGAGAGGCGGCGCTCATGTCTGATATTCTGCATAATTTAAGATTAGCGTTTTTAAATGTCAGTCAAGGTAAGTAAGGATAAAGATGTCTAGGTTGAAGCTACTGTTTGTTTCATCTTTGTTGATTGCTAGTTTTGCATCAGCTCAGACTCACAAGTTTCAGGAGGGTAAGCCCCCATACTCACTGAGCACAGTTTCTATGCCTAGCTTTTCTTCCTTGGCGAAGTATGTAGGTTCCTCTGTTGTTAATATTTCGGTTGAATCTAAAGAGGCAGATACCGACGGGGCTGAAGAAGAGACTATTCCAGGCTTGCCATTTAAGTTTAAGGGTGGTGGGGATCTCTCTTCCCTGGGCTCTGGGTTTGTTCTCTCAAAAGATGGCTATATTGCCACAAATAATCACGTGATTGAAAAGGCAGGTCGAATAGTTGTTAGATTCGGCAATGACAAGAAGGAATATACAGCGTCAGTTGTTGGGGTCGACGCTAAGACTGATCTAGCACTACTAAAAGTTGATACCAAAGATGAGCTGCAGCCTGTTTATCTGGGAGATTCGGAATCAGTCGAGGTGGGGGACTGGGTTATGGCGATAGGCAATCAGTTCCAGTTGGGTCAGACCGTAACTGCCGGGATAGTCTCTGCCAAATCCAGAAGAGTTCCCAGAGGCGGACCGTATGATAACTTCATTCAGACAGATGCATCCATTAATCCTGGTAGCTCAGGAGGGCCTCTATTCAATGTTAAGGGTCAAGTCGTAGGAATAAATACCGCAATCTTTACTCCAGGGAAGAACCAGTTCGGAGGAAGCGGATTCAATATTGGAATCGGGTTTTCGGTGCCGATTAATTTGGCTAAAAAGGTTCTTGCTCAGTTGAAGGAGAGTGGTTCTGTGACTAGAGGTTGGCTTGGGGTGATTATACAGCCTGTAACACCCGAGGTAGCCCAAGTTTTAGGTTTATCTACCTCAAATGGAGCCTTGGTTTCAGATGTTGTTGCCGGAAGTCCAGCCGCAAAGGCCGGATTTCAGAAAGGGGATGTGATAATTGAGTATCATGGTAATGCAATCAACGAGAATGACGATCTGCCCTTGCAGGTAGCCGAGACCAAAGTCGGTGACCGGATAGAGTTGAAGTACATAAGGGGAGGTAAGCTCTCCTCTGTTTCTGCCACGATTGAGAAGCTAGATGAGAAAGCTTTGGGCAAAGAAGCTGATGAGATAGTTGTTACAAAATTTGATGATCTAGGTTTGGCGCTTAAAGATATTACGAGTGATGTAGCTGCTATTCTAAAGCTGAGCAATAAAGAGGGTGCTCTGATTGAGGGGGTTAAGGGAGCTTCTCTGGCTCAGCAATCAGGATTTGCTAGGGGTGATATAATAGAGGCCTTGCAGTTTAAAGGAATGCCTCTGCTCACTATAAAGAACTCCTCTCAGTTTTATGAGAATTTGAAGAAATTAAAGCAAAAAGAGCCATTTATGGTACTTGTCCGAAGAATAGACAGTCGATCGGCTAGTTCTACTACAACTATTTATTTGACTGTAAATCCGTCATAAGTGCCAACACTTTGACACTACAGTAAAAATTTCTGAATCCTTTCGCCCAAAGGAGTTGGCAGGCTTTTCGCTATGTATCCTGGAGTTGTATCAGGAGGAGGTAGTTTTGGCCTCCTCCTTTAGAGGTTTGTCATTCGGCGGAGGTTTTAGACGATGGCACAGGATATTCTAAAGACAGACGATCAGTTGGTGGCGGAATTCTTAAAAGGGTGCTCGGAGAGCTTTGAGGAGCTACTCTCTAGATATAGCACAAAAGTTTATAATCTTTCGTATCGACTCACTAAGAATCATCAAGACGCAGAAGAGGTCCTTCAAGATGTGTTCACCACTATTTTTAAGAAGGTAAATAAATTCCAGGGTAAATGCGCCTTTTCGAGTTGGATTTACAGGATAACAGTGAATTCCAGTTTTATGAAGTTACGCTCCAGAAGGAGACGAAGAACTGTGTTTTTTGAGGATCTGGCTCCGTTGGAAAAGGAAGATTGTGGCAAAGAAACAGCCACTCCGTCCTGTGCTGTTGAGGAAACATTTAAATCAGAGGTGCGCTCACTTCTTGAAAAACAGATTGAGAGATTACCGGATGATTATCGCGGTGTATTTATACTGAGAGATATAGATGGATTTACTAATAGAGAGGTTGCCCGTCTCCTTAATTTATCGACTCCGGCTGTCAAATCCAGGCTTCACAGAGCTCGGTCAATCCTAAAGAAAAGAATAAAGTCCTTCTATAAGGAGGCATATGGATCCGTCAGTGATACTGAACACCTCAATAGTGATTAAAAAAGGCGTTTTTATTTAGTTTTAAAGACACAGAACATCAGCTTTGGGGGGCTTACCGGCCCCCCAAATTTTTTGTTTTACCCCTAAAAATCATGTATCTTCTCACCGCACCTTGGCTATAGAGACTTAGTTGTATTGAGTTAAATTGCCATAACCGAGGGCTGGGGAGTGACATATGAATTTAAATATTTCAGGGCTTGGTTCAGGTACTAATCCCTTTGCCCCAACTTATGAGGAGTTGCTCCATACCGGTTCTATCTCAGATTTTCGCATCCTGTATAAAAACAAGTACCTGAAAGATTTTGCCTCAGACGACGATCTGATTCGCCAGATAACTAGGGACTGGGCCGCCGCAGCTGAAAAGGTATTTTGTGCGACAGAAATGGATTCTCGCCTTAAAGATACAGAGCTATTCAGAGAGGTAACGGTAGAGGGCACGACTTATAGGCTAATTGGGATAATGCATGACGCACCTGTGGATGAGTCCGTGCAGGTTGCCAGAAGCAAGGAAAAGTTTTTAGAGATTATACGGACGGAGCATCAGAATTCTCGATTCACCAAGGGGCTAGCCCAGGTCGATTTAGAGGATATTGTGGCAGCTACTGATGGTTGTAAGGCCATATATGCTGAAGATAACTTTGATGAATATTTCGCTGAATGCGGCCTCCGAAATTTTTCAAAAAGACTAATACCGCTTAACGATAGTGAGATAATATTTGCAGCGCTGATGCCTCAGGTCGCTTTGAGTTCAAGCCCATTAATAGATGGCTTATTTAGTAGGGGTTTGCTTGGTCTTTTAACCAGTCGTAAAGATAGATCCATCGATTGTATTGATATTCCAGAGCTAGATATAGATAAGATAATTCGCTACCGACGCCTGAGCTCCAAAGATCCAGCTCATATATCAATAGCCAGTGGTTCAAAAGTGGGGCTAGGTCAAACTCAAACTGAATCAGGGCTAAGTGCCGTAGAGTCACCTGGCATAATTCTAATAAATGAGTTTTTCGGCGCTGAATCTAAGGCAGAGGCTACCCACTTTCTTGCCAGATTACCTATGGATTTATTTTATGGTCATTTGGTAACGCAAATTCCAGGATTAAAATGTGCACCCCCCTTTGGTCTATCAGATGAGATGACTAAGAGAGACAATTTAAAGCAGTTTTCTACTACATTACGATCGGCTTTAATGGCGTTGACTCTTCGTAAGCTGGGAGAGAGAGAAAAAGACTCTTCAAAAGTGGCGGTTTTATTGGGTCGCGGGCATGCCGCAGAAGTTGCTTTTTATTTGGCAAATCCGCCCAAATCAGAACCTCTTGATAGGCTGGCAGAGCTTTGTGCCACAAACATACTCAAAAATGACAGATCGTCTTCGTCGGTAGAGTTAAAAAATCACGCTCAAAGTAGAATTGCAAGATACAGAAGATTCGCAGCTGGATATTTGAGCAGTATAGGTCTTGAAACGCTTGCCACCTTAATTTTGGCTGTTTGGACTGCCAAAAAAGTGATGGATCAATCCTAGTTATTTTTTATTTCAATATCGGGCAGTGCCCAGTCCAGGGAGATCCTTAAGGTTGTCAGCAAAGCAAATGGTAAAAGTAAGATAGGCAGAAACGGAATGATGGCCGTCAGAGAAAATAGGCCCCCGAATATCACTAGTACCAGGATGTGAGAACTAAGTACTTTTAAGCGCGTACTAAATTTATAACCTCTCAAAGCCAGAGGTTGATCAAACAATTCAAATCCAATTAGAAGACTTGTCAGAACGAAAGATAGTGGTGCTAATAACGGGAAAAAGGCACAAATAAAGGCGATAAATGCCACCGTTAAAAGTAGCAAAGTCTTAATAGACTCATCTTTAACCAGCCTAATGACTCCTCCAAAGAAGCTTGGCGGATGGAGTATTTTTAAATTTCGAATTTTTAGTGCTTGGTCAATAAATAATTCTACAAAAAAACCAGCTAGAACCAAGATTGCCAAGTAGGCTCCGAGAATAGATGAGAATCCCGCAACCAAGATAGAGAGCCCTGAAGCTATCTTACTAAACACCCAATTTATTGAGCCGGAGATCCATTGCGGCCAATTAGTTAAATCAAAAGTTATGAGCTCAATTAGAGTTGGTTCTAAAGATGCAATCACAATCTTATAAATAATAAATCCACTGGCGAGTCCGACTATGTATTGCGGAATTATAGATAGAATTAAGCGAGGAGTTTTGAACACTTCTTTTACAGATCCGAGCGCTTCTCGAGGAATGCGGATAATTTCAGTTATTAGACTCACAGATGTTTTCATGTGCCAAACGTTTTTGATCATTATGAGGGCATCAGTATATTGTTGGCAAAACTTATAATTATAAACGATATCAATAGGTTCAGAGCTATTTTAGCGTGCTCAGTGATGATAAAATGGAGAACTAATTCCGGGGTGGTATCATGACTAAAGTTGTTGAAGACAGAGATAGTATTAAATTTGAAAATTGTCAGATTTCGCCGCAAGCGGTGGACTCTAACATTCAATCATCGGATCTTGACAGTAGTCAAAGAAAGTATCGGTCCTTAAATCGCAAAGATGAAATTGAGTTAATTAGCAACCTTCAAGGCCTTTATCGAGAGTGCTTAGAAGAGATCCGAAATGCCCCAAATTGCTTAGAGATTATTCCTCTTCTAAGTGAAATCTTGAAAGAAAATAGGATGTTTTCTTTTGGGCTGTTAATGGAGAATACTGAGATATCTTCCACTCAATTGGAGAACAAATTTCTTAAATTGGTTTCTGATGCTGAGAATTCCACTAGAGGAATTCAGCAAATCTTAGCAGAAGAGCACCGCTGTGTTGAATCTGGCTGGTCGCAAGCATGCGCCGATCGGTCTACCGCTGCATTTGATCAATTTAAATTTACCACTGCTGTGGTCGATTACTTGGCTCCGCTCTATATAAAAACATTTTCGGGGCAACTTAACCGCAATCCAAATCTTGATTCTGATATAGAGGATTCAGTAGCCCGAATAGATGGGTTGTTCGCGCGAATAGCAAATCTAAGAGATACTTTGTTTAATTCTCAAGAAGATTTAGTGAGGGTAATTGTAAAATCTAGGGTATCAAAATACGGGCAGGGGAGTCCTGGGCTCATGCATGACTTTATGCAAGAAGCTAGAGTATCTCTGTACGTGGCTATGCACAGATTTGATACAAGTCGTGGACTTAGATTTAATACTTACGCGACCAACTGGATTAAAGCTGCCGTATTTAATGAGATTTACGAGAATCTTACTACCGTAAAAATACCTCGTTATGTCGTAAAGGCTCTAAATAGAGAGTATAAGTTCGGAGGTGCATTAAAGAATCCAGATGGTACCTATTCTAATGATGTCACACCTGAGCTTCGAAGCTCTATGGATGCTGCTAGAAGAGTAATGACATTGATTCCGCTTACTGATACATCCTCTAGTTTTGAAAGTCGTGCCGGGGTCACGGAAGATACTTTGGCTCGTTTAGACGAGGTTCAATTTGGCTCAGACAGGCAAAATATTGCCCAAAAGAGAGAGCACGCTATAGAAATCATTAAAAGCAAGGTTACGGAGAGAGAGTTTGCTGTCATAGGGATGCGATTAGGATTCAATGGCCAGACGCCAAGGACCTTGATAGAAGTCGGAACATATTTGGGTGTCTCGGCAGAGAGGGTACGACAAATCTATAATGCAGCCCTGGATAAGGCTCGTGATGTGATTAAGTTTAGACCTAGTGATTTAGATATTTAACGCACTATTTTACGACTTAGAATAAGCCAAACCAGAAAAGCCAAGCCGCCACTAGCAGCTAGGTACTGACCACCTACTATTATAACCTTATAAAAATCGATTCGTTTCTTAACTCTTAAAACCTGCTCCTCGAAGGATTCCTTGGAGACGAATTTGCTAATCTCTGGCATAGATAGGGTGTCCTCGGTTGCGGGCAGAGTATCTGCAGAGAACGATAGAACGTCCCAATACTGTTTGGTTTTATATTGACCATAGAAAATGTTTCCGAGCCCTAGGATTATAAATCCTAAGGCTAAGGCTAGAATGTATCGGCGCAGTGTCTTTTCTCGGTCTTTCATTGGGGCACTTGCAGAGTGTGTTTATACGGTAGGGATACCATGAGAATTAAAAGTATTGAAGCAGGAATTGGTAAGATCACTTTAGTTGTCCTGGTTTGTTTGGTCTCTGCTCTTGTTTATTCAATTTTTAAGGTCACTCCTTTCTACTACTACTATTATGAACTAAGAAATCATGCCGAATCACTGGCTAGAGTTTCAGATGAATTATCAGATGATCAGCTCCGACAAAAAATGGAAGAGAAGATGAAGGAGCTGGGTATTCCGGCCAAAACTGAAGATCTAGTGGTTGAAAGATACCTAAGTCAGCTTCGGATATCTCTCTCTTACCAGGAGGAGTTTTACGTTAAATTTAAGGGCAGGGAGCATATACTTAAAGTTTTTCCCTTTAAAATTGATGTTAGAAGAGACTATTGATTCGCCCATCTGTATTCGGTAGTGTCTCTGGTGGTTAAAGCTCCTTTAAGTGCGATCCGGAGAGTTCGCCAAGGTATGAGCCAGGTCATCAGGTAACCAAAAGCATGTATCCTCATGCACTGATGGTTTGCGCTTGTTCGAGGTCAATCTTCAATCCGCTTAAATCCGATCCATCGGCCGAGAAAGTCTTTCTCGGGGCGCAAAGTTGCGTGAAATATTTAAGTGAGTCAAATGAAAGCTCAAAAAGCACCTGAGTCCTGGAAGCTGGTAGTTGATAGCGATACGATCAATCGAAGTATCGCTCGAATAAGTTATGAGATTATAGAGCGCAATCGCGATCTATCTCAGTTAGCGATTGTTGGAATAAGAACCGGCGGAGAATTTCTAGGAAAGAGAATCCAGGAGAGGATTGAGAGCATAGAAAACAAAAAGATTCCTTTTGGTGTGATAGATATCACCTTGTACAGAGATGACCTTGGCGACTTAGATTCTCAACCTGTTTTAAGGGGCACGGATCTTCCTTTTTCAATAGACGGGAAAACCATAATTTTAACGGATGATGTGCTTTATACCGGTCGCACTGTAAGGGCAGCACTTGATGCTTTAATTGATTTCGGACGCCCAAAATCAGTCCAATTGGCAATATTGGTAGACAGAGGACATAGAGAGCTCCCCATCAGGCCGGACTATATTGGTAAGAATATCCCAAGTAATCCAACCGAGGCTGTACACCTGCGCCTCAATGAGCAGGGCTTCGAGGATGGAGTTTACATAGAGACTCGTAGCAAGCCAGGGCGAGAGAGAAGAGGAGAGATAAAAACCCGAGCTTAATCATTACTTTTAGAGGGGAGATATGCTGAGACATCTGACAGGGATAGAGGGCTTAACCAAGGAAGTATTAAATCTTTATTTAGACAGCTCTCAATCCTTTGTTGAGGTTTCAGCGCGAGATATTAAGAAAGTTCCATCTCTCAGAGGACGAACTGTGCTGGCCCTTTTTAGTGAGCCCAGCACAAGAACCAGGACAAGTTTTGAGATAGCTGCAAAAAGACTCTCCGCTGATTGGGTCAATGTGGGTGTTTCCGAGAGCTCTTTAGTGAAGGGAGAAACTCTGTGGGATACTGTTCAGACCATCGAGGCGATGGCGGTCGATGTGTTAATTGTGCGCCACAAAGAAAGTGGTTGTGCCAAGTATCTTGCCCAAAGATTGAAGCAAACTGCAGTGGTGAACGCTGGTGATGGAACTCACGAGCACCCAACCCAGGCACTATTAGACTGCCTTACTCTAAGGCAGCATTTTGGCGATAAATTCAACGGCGGCTTAAACATAGCAATTGTAGGGGATATCCTTCATTCCCGCGTTGCCAGAAGTAATATTTACGCTTTGTCTCTCCTTGGGAATAAAATCAGATTAGTCGGACCTCCCACCCTTTTACCTAAAGGAATTTTAAATGCTTCAGCTTTTGGCGGAGAAAATATCTCGTGCCACCATAATTTGAGAGAAGGAATAAAAGGTGTGGATGCTGTCATCTGCCTCAGAATGCAGCTTGAAAGACAGGAGGGGTTCTATGTTCCCTCACTTAGAGAGTACACCATGAACTTTGGAGTCAATGAGACAATTTTAAGAGAATGTGCCCCAGATGCAGTGATTCTTCATCCTGGGCCGATAAATCGTGGGGTTGAGGTCAGCAGTGACCTTGCTTACGGAGAGAGATCCCTAGTGAATAAGCAGGTTACTAACGGAGTCGCGGTGAGAATGGCGGTATTATTTCATGCAGCAACTGGTGGCAGGAGGGTAGAGTCATGAGAATTTTAATAACAGGCGGGCATCTAATAGATCCAGCTAATAAAATTGATGGACCGGCGGACTTGGTCATAAAAGATAATGTCATCGAATCTGTTGGTGGAGCAGGCAGCGTCAAGAAAGATAAGGTAGATGAAGTCATTGATGCCAAGGGCATGTGGGTGACTCCAGGTCTGATAGATATTCATGTGCACTTTAGGGAGCCAGGATTCGAGAAGAAGGAGACAATCTTAACAGGTTCGAAAGCCGCGATTTTGGGTGGCTACACCACCGTTTGTTGTATGCCTAATACAAATCCGGTCAACGACTCCTCCTTTACAACTTTGTATATTTTAGAGCGTGCCAAATCAGCTAATCTTTGTAGGGTTCTGCCGATCGGAGCAGTTTCTAAGAGCTCTCAGGGCAAAGAGATGGCCCCACTAACAGAGCTTGCGAACGCGGGTTGTGTGGCTTTCTCGGATGATGGGGAACCAATCTATGATTCAGGCATGATGAGAAGAGCCCTTGAATGGGCCTCAATGTTAAATCGCGTAATTTCTTGCCATGAAGAGGATAAATGCCTCTGTCGGGGTGGCGCTATGAACGATGGTCCCGCTGCGCTGAAGCTAGGAATTCCTGGAATCCCAGGTGTAGCAGAGGATGTGATGATTGCCCGCGATATTGAATTAGCCAGGTTTACTGGGGCGCATGCTCATATCTGTCACGTGTCCACAGCTAGAGGAGTTGAATTAATCCGTAGAGCTAAGAAAGATGGAATCAAAATATCCTGTGAGGTTACTCCGCATCATCTTCATCTAACAGAGGATGCCATCGGGGAATACAACACTAATGCCAAGATGAATCCGCCATTGAGACGACGGGACGACGTTGATGGTTTAATTGAGGGAATAAAGGACGGAACAATTGATGCTATCGCTAGTGACCATGCCCCACACGACGCTGATAGTAAGGGCGTGGAGTTTACTAAAGCCGCGATGGGAATTCTTGGTTTGCAGACAAGTTTGCCCCTATCTCTTGATTTTGTGAGGGACGGAACAATATCAAGAACTAGGGCGGTAGAGCTTCTTTCAACTGGACCAGCTCGTGCTTTCAGTCTTAAGGGAGGTACCCTCTCTGTGGGCTCGCCAGCCGATGTTCTGGTTTTAGATCCTGAGAGAGCCTGGAGCTTTGATGTCGATAAGATAGTCTCTAAGAGTCTGAACTCACCATTCATCGGTCGAACCCTAAAGGGTATGGCTCGAGAGGTATGGGTAGATGGAGATAGAAAATTAAAAGGAGGAGAGTTGTGTCGCTAGCATTACCAAAAAGGGAAAAGGCGCTCCTAGTATTAGCCGACGGTTCGACATTTGAGGGTTATGGATTTGGCGAGCTCCGAGGCACCACAAATCCTGCCTGTGGGGAGGTCGTTTTTAATACCTCCATGCTTGGGTATCAGGAGATTCTGACAGACCCTAGTTATGCCGGTCAGATAATGACATTTACAAACCCTCACGTTGGCAACGTAGGTTGTAATTCTCAAGATGTGGAGAGTTATAAAATGCAGGCCGAAGGGGTTATTATCAGGGAATTAAGTAAAGTTTCTTCCAACTTTCGCTCACAAGAGTCCTTCTCTAAATACCTAGAGCAGGAGGGCAAAATGGGTATCTATGGCATAGATACTAGAGCCCTGGTGCGAAAGTTACGCGACAAGGGTTCCCAAATGGGGGTGATAGCTTGTGCTGGTTTTGATAAAGCCAAAGAGTTGCAGGATTACGCCGCCGCTAGAAAGTATGAAGATGTTGATTATGTGGCCCAAGTTAGTTGCCAAGAACCTTACGCCTGGATGGAACTGCCGTGGAGCGCGAAATCAAATTCATATCCAAAATTATCAGAGAGTACTCTAAAGGGAAGACCTCATGTTGTTGCGATCGACTGTGGTATAAAATTTAATATCCTTCGATTGTTAACAGGCGTTGGATTCAGAGTTACTGTGGTGCCTTGTTGGTACACACCTGAGCAAATTTTGGATTTGAAGCCTAGTGGTGTGTTCATGTCGAACGGCCCAGGAGACCCCGGAAAATTGACTGGGCTTGTCTCTACAACGAAGAGTCTTCTAGGAAAGGTACCCATGTTCGGTATCTGTTTGGGCCATCAGCTTATGGGGCAGGCCTTAGGTGGTAAAACCTTTAAATTAGGATTCGGTCATAGAGGTGGCAACCACCCTGTCAGAAACGATCTGACGAGCGTGATTGAGATATCTGTCCAAAATCATGGATATGCAGTGGATCCGATGTCGCTACCCAGAGATGCTGGTATTAGCCACATTAATCTTAATGATCGAACTGTAGAGGGATTAGACCTTCCTAAGCTTAAGGCTTTCTCGGTGCAGTATCATCCAGAGTCCTCTCCAGGGCCTCATGATGCTGAATACTTATTTAAACGTTTTTATGATCTGGTGACACATGCCTCGGCGTAATGACATAAAGAGCATTCTTCTGATTGGTTCGGGTCCTATAGTAATTGGTCAGGCATGTGAGTTTGACTACTCTGGTACTCAGGCCATAAAGGCCTTAAAAGAGGAGGGGTATAGGGTAATTCTGGTTAATTCTAACCCTGCCACAATCATGACAGATCCTGAATTTGCAGACAGGACCTACATCGAGCCTCTTACCCCTGAGTTTGTTGAAGAAATAATAGCCCAAGAGAAGCCTGATGCAGTCATTACCACCATGGGCGGGCAAACGGCTTTGAATCTGGCTCTGGATCTAGAAGAAAAAGGCGTATTTGAGAAATACGGCTGCAAATTAATCGGCGCAAATATTAAGTCCATCAAAACAGCCGAAGATAGAGATCTATTCAGAAGGGCGATGGATGAAATCGGACTTGAATCCGCACGAAGCGGCATCGCTCACACTGTTGATGAAGCTCGAGCAGTTTCCAAGACAATCGGGTTTCCTTGTGTGATTAGACCCTCCAGAACTTTGGGAGGAAGTGGTGGCGGTATTGTGCACACTGAGAGTGAATTCGAATCTCGAGTCATAACTGCTCTCACTGCAAGTCCAAATAGTGAGATTCTGATTGAAGAATCCCTGTTGGGCTGGAAGGAGTTTGAGCTTGAGGTGATGCGTGACTCTAAAGACAACGTTGTAATCGTTTGTCATATCGAAAACTTTGATCCTATGGGAGTCCACACTGGTGACTCTATAACAGTGGCGCCGATCCAGACGCTCACGGATAAGGAGTATCAAAGACTCAGAGATGCAGCTATCAAGATTATGCGAAAAATCGGGGTCGAATCAGGTGGTTCAAACGTCCAGTTCGCGATAAATCCAAAAGATGGACGAATAATAGTCATCGAGATGAATCCTCGTGTCTCTAGAAGTTCTGCTTTGGCCTCCAAAGCAACTGGTTTTCCTATCGCTAGAATCGCTGCAAAATTAGCAGTGGGTTACACCTTGGATGAGATTCGAAATGACATCACCCAGGAGACCCCGTCTTGTTTTGAGCCTTCTATTGATTATGTTGTAGTGAAAATTCCACGATTTAATTTTGAAAAGTTCCCTGGTGCCAATAATTCTTTGGGCACCCAGATGAAGTCCGTTGGTGAAGCTATGGCTTTTGGCCGTAACTTCTCCGAGGCTTTGCAAAAAGCAATGAACTCACTTGAACTTGATTCCGCGGGTTTTGATAGAGCAAAGCTGGTTGAGGGGCTTGATAAGTCTGGAATGATAGAGAAATCGAAGAAGCCTACCCCCGAGAGGCTCTGGATTGTGGGAGAGGCTCTAAGAGCGGGAGCCACAGTAGCAGAGTTATACGAGGCTACTGCTATCGATCCCTGGTTTTTGGAGGAGCTCCGGTCAATAATCTCTCTAGAAATGACAGTCACAAAGGAGTCTCTTGAGAGTCTGGAGGAGTTGAAATACCTCAAGCAGCAAGGGTTCTCTGATGCTCGGCTTGCCAAACTAATGGATGTTACTTTTGATGATGTCTATTCTGCCCGGAAGAAGTTATCGATATTGCCAATCTACAAGACTGTAGATACCTGTGCTGCTGAATTTGTCGCGGATACTCCTTATCTTTACTCCTCTTACGATCAGGAGAGTGAGTCTCCACCAACAAATAAAAAGAAAGTGATCATACTCGGATCAGGACCAAATCGAATTGGTCAGGGCATTGAATTTGATTATTGCTGTGTGCATGCAGTATTTGCTCTAAAAGACGAAGGCTATGAAGCCATAATGGTAAACTGTAATCCTGAGACGGTATCTACTGACTATGACATTAGTGATAGATTGTACTTTGAGCCGCTCACTTTAGAGAGTGTCCTAGCGATTGTAGAGAGAGAAAAACCGGATGGAGTGATAGTTCAGTTTGGCGGGCAAACTCCTCTAAAACTGGCGGCCGAGCTGCAAGAGCGTGGCGTGCCCATAATAGGCACCTCTGTGCAATCAATTGAGATAGCCGAAGATAGAGAGCTATTCACTCGCTTGATCAAGCAGCTGGAGCTTCTGCAACCTGATAACGCAACAGCAGTGTCTGTAGAGTCGGCAATTCAGAAAGCCAAAGGGATAGGCTATCCATTAATAATCAGACCTTCTTTCGTTCTAGGCGGGAGAGCCATGAGGATTATTCATAAGGAGGATGAGCTGCGCGAGTACTTCGCCCAAGGGATTGATGTTTCGCATAGAAGACCAGTCCTGCTAGATCGATATCTTAATAATGCAATCGAAGTTGATGTTGATGCAGTAGCTGATGGTAAAGAGGTAAAAATAGCCGGAATTATGGAGCATATTGAGCGAGCTGGTATTCACTCCGGCGATAGCTCTTGTGCCACCCCTCCGCCTACTTTGCCCTTAGTTGTACAAGAGGAGTTAAAGCATCAGACCGTGCTTTTAGCTAAAGAGCTAAAGGTAGTTGGCCTCATGAATATTCAATTTGCAGTTACCTCTGACTTCAAGATTTATGTTCTAGAGGTAAATCCAAGAGCATCCCGAACTGTTCCTTACATCAGCAAAGCCTACGGAATTCCATGGGCAAAAGTTGCGGCTAAGCTAATGATCGGAAGAAAATTAATGGACCTAGGAATAACTGTTCCTGCTACTTTGCCATATACGGCGGTCAAGGCGGTGGTGTTTCCTTTCCATAAATTTGAAGGTGTTGACAGACTTCTAGGGCCTGAGATGAAGTCCACTGGTGAAGTGATGGGTATAGATTCCACTTTTCAGGGGGCATTTTTTAGATCGCAATGTGCAACTGGCACGATTCTGCCTCGAGCTGGAAAGATATTTTTGAGCTTAAGAGATGATGATAAGCCAGAGGCTCTGACCATCGCTCCTAAGCTCATAGAGTGGGGGTATGAACTTGTAGCCACCAAAGGCACCGCTGAGTTCTTAAATACAAACCGAATCCGATGTGAATTGGTTAATAAGGTAAGAGAGGGATCTCCGCATGTGGTAGATCTTCTGAAAGCCGGAAAAATAGCCATGATTATAAATACCCCTGAGGGTATGGGTACCTTCTTAGACTCTAAATCGATTCGATTGATGGCTCATGACCTAAAAATACCGTCATTTACGACGATGGCAGCGGCAGTTGCGGCTGTTGAAGCCATGGGAACAATAAAGCATACTACCCGCTTCGGCGTTAAGGCTATTCAGGATTATCTGGCAGCATTAAAGGCTGACTTCCAACGCGCTGCTTAAATATTAGAGGATTTATGAAAGTACCGATGACCCCGCGGAGCTACGCCGCTTTGAGAGATGAGCTTCATAGATTGAAGTCATCCAGACCTGAATTAGCTCACGCCATAGAAGTGGCCAGAGAGTTGGGCGATATCAGTGAGAACGCCGACTATGATGCCGCTAAAGAGAAGTCTGGAATGGTGGAAGCAAAGATCCGAGATATTGAGGCCAAGTTGGCACATGCTCAGATTATTAATCCAGCACAGATAAATAACCCGCAAAAGGTAATGTTTGGTGTATCGGTAAGAATTGTTAATTTGAACACCGATGAGGAAAAAGTGTTCATGCTGGTGGGTGCTGACGAATCCAATGTCCTGAAAGGACTAGTTTCTTTTGAGTCGCCCATAGGTAAAAGTCTAATTGGAAAATCAGTTGGAGATATCGTATCCATTCAACTGCCAGGTGGCAAAACAGAATACGAGGTGACTGAGATATTTGTTGATTACACAGAAGAGAGCGAAGGGGCATAAATATGAACTCAGTATTTATTATTGCTGCAAAAAGAACTGCTATCGGCAAATTTGGAGGGTCTCTAGTTGATGCCTCCCCAACAGAGCTAGGGGTTGTCGCTCTCAAGGGCGCATTGGATGCAACTACAAAGTCTGAGCAGATTAAGAGCAAGGTAAATGAGGTAATTATCGGAAACGTGCTTGGAGCGGGGCATGGGATGAATATTGCCCGTCAGGTTTGTCTAAAGTCGGGATTGCCGGTCTCTGTTCCTGCTTATGTTGTTAATCAAGTATGCGGTTCAGGTTTGAAATCGGTCATGCTGGGGTGCCAGAGTATTCAATCTGGAGAGGGTGAGGTCGTTGCAGCTGGTGGAACTGAAAGTATGTCTCAGGCGGGATTCATATCTATGGGTGCTAGGTGGGGTGCAAAACTTGGCCATGCCGAACTTAGAGATGTAATCTTACAGGATGGCCTGACGGATGTATTTCACTCCTGTCACATGGGCATAACGGCCGAAAATTTGGCAGCAAAGTACTCTATCTCAAGAAAAGATCAGGATGATTTTGCCTTAGAGAGTCAAAAAAGAGCTGCTGCGGCAATATCAGCTGGACATTTTAAAGATGAAATAGCCCCTTTTCCTTTGATGAAGCGAGGCAAGCAGATCGGAGAGTTTAACACTGACGAGCATCCTCGTGCCGATACCACGGCTGAATCTTTAGCTGCACTAAAGCCAGCTTTTAAGGGAGATGGGACTGTTACTGCGGGGAATGCTTCGGGAATTAATGATGGAGCTGCAGTTTGTCTCCTAGCTAGTGAGCGCGCTGTAAAAGAATTGGGTGTGACTCCCTTGGCACGAGTAGTTGGTTGGAGCAGTGCTGGTGTTGAGCCAGAATTGATGGGGATGGGGCCAGTCGGTGCGGTACAGAATTTAGTTAGAAAAACAGGGATAAAGGCTTCTCAGGTTGATATAGTCGAGGCCAACGAGGCTTTCGCTGCACAGGCATTAGCTGTAAGCAGAGCCCTGGAGCTGGATCCTGCCAAGGTGAACATATCGGGTGGAGCAATCGCTCTGGGTCATCCTATCGGTGCTAGTGGAGCCAGGGTTCTTGTTACTTTGACGCATGCACTCCGGAGAACCAACAAGAAATACGGTGTAGCCACACTCTGTGTTGGTGGTGGTCAAGGCGTAGCGATGATGATTGAAAGAGTTTAAGAGTGATATCTCAGGAAACCATAGCTAGAGTTAAAGAGCGCGCCAATCTGATAGAGATTATAGGCGAATCGGTTTCCTTACGTCGACAGGGGTCTAATTACGTTGGGCTTTGTCCTTTTCACTCCGAAAAATCTCCCTCTTTCATGATTCGTGGTGGCGGCGAGGGGTACCACTGCTTTGGTTGCGGAGCCGGTGGAAATGTAATCAGTTACGTTATGCAGACTCGTGGATTATCTTTCCCGGAAGCAGTCGAGGATTTGGCCTCTCGCTTCGGAGTGGAGGTAGTTTATGAACAGGGCGGCAAGCAAGGCATCCGAACCCCAGGTGAGAGTGAGCTAATCTACAAAATAAATCATCTCGCTCAGAATTTCTTTCTCGAAGAGTTAAGAAAAGGTCCTGATTTACTCAATAAATACTTGGCAGAGAGAAATCTTGACGAGAAGTGCCGAGAGGCCTTCGGAGTTGGTTTTGCACCTGAGCGAGGTGGTCTTTTCGAGTATCTGAAAAGCCGAAAAATCGACGAGGAGGCTATGATTAAGGCGGGCCTCATGCAGAGAAATCAGCAGGGACGATTGATAGATCGTTTTAGGGGTCGAGTTGTCTTTCCAATTTTTCTCGATGGAAAAAGAATAGCTGGATTTGGGGGGCGAATTCTTCCTGGTCTTTATGATCCAGATAGAGAAAAGCGATCTCCAAAGTACTTAAACTCCCCCGAAACTGAAGTTTATAAGAAATCAAAAACTCTATTCGGATTGCCCCAAGCGAGTAAGTCTATTCGCGAGTCTGGCACCGTTTACCTAGTTGAAGGGTATGTTGATGTCATTGGATTATGGCGAGTGGGAGTTGAAAATACTGTCGCCACTTGCGGCACGGCAGCCACTGAGGATCATATAAAAAAGATCTCTCACCTCGCCAAGAGACTTGTTGTTTTGTTCGATGGTGATGCTGCCGGTAGGGCCGCTGCTGCTAAAATGTATCCAGTGACAATTAATAGCGGTTTGGATGTTTATGCAGTGTTTCTTGATCCTGAAGATGATCCAGACACATTCGCAGCTAAGATGGGTCAGAAGACATCGCAAGTCTTGGCCGAGATGAAGAAGATCCCACTTTTTGATGTTTATCTAGATTCTCTGATCGATCTTTATAGTGGTGATGGACCACTGGGTGCCGCGGCCAAAGGTAAGATAGGTGCTGAGGTTCAGAAGCACCTCAGTAAGATATCTAATCTGATCGAGAAAGCCGCTTTGGTTGATGCTGCCGCCATGAAGCTCAAGGTAAGAGCCGAGGAGCTCGGTGCTTTGGTAGGAAAGGGGGAGCAGTCTCGCGATCGATTGGAGGGTTCTGCGATTTTAGGCGAGGAGAGTTCCGGTTCTACCGAGTCTCATAAAATGCCTGTTGTTAGGTTACCAAAGACTGATCAGGAGCTATTACGCGCGGCCATCGCAGATCAGGCGCTTGTGGAAGCTTCGATAAGGAGTGCAGTTGTTTGTTCCCAAGCGCATGGTCTCACTATCCGCTTTTTAGCTGGGTTGGCGGCCATTCTGGGAGAAGAAAAGCCCGATTCTGAGAAAAAGGTTATGCTGAAGGCCTTTTTGCAGTCTTTGGGGGAGGACTGGGTTGAGCTGTGGAAGGTATCCTTTAAGCTAAGGCAGGATACCAGATCTAGCCCTCAAAAAGCTTATCGACAATGCCTCAATGATTACGAAAAAAGTCAATTAAAATCGAGAGTTAGCGTAATTGACGGTGAAATGGCAGCTGGATCTGATGATAACGAGAAGGTCAAACTAGCCCAAGAGAAACTTGTTTTATCCCGTAGATTGAAGGAATTAGAGGCTAATTCACGGTAGTTTTTTTGGCCCCTGGGGTGGCATTAGCCTTCAGCCTGTGTCATCATCTGCAGTCAGCTTTTAATAACGATCATAAGCCTCTAAATATCTCTAAGGTGTTGGTTCCAGTAATAATATGCCTTTTTGAGATAGTGGGGGTTGGGGTGGAAAGTTTTTATCAAGGATCTATTCTCTGTGAAGAGCAAAGTAAAAAATTCTACGAAGTCTAAAGCTAAAAAATTAGAAATGGCTAGAAGTGCCAAGGCCGAGAAGAACGGATTGAAGGGCAAGCCCGCCAAGGTGGCAACTGACCCAAAAAAACGGGGCCGTCCAAGCAAGCAAGAAGTAATGGCTCGACTTAAGGAGCCAGTAGAAGAGATCCCTCTAAACAGAGGCTCTGCAGTAAAAGAAGATTCAGACAAACAAGCAAAAGCTGCCGCCGCTGCGGGTAATAATCAGCGCACTCGAGAAGTTAATCGGTTAATCAACCTCGGTAAAGAGAAAGGGTACTTGACCCTCGAGGATCTCAACGAGAACCTACCATCTGATATAGCCTCGGCGGATCAGTTGGAAGAGGTTATTTCAACCTTTGACGACCTCGATATTGATATTGTGGATGAGGGTGCTGAGCAGTTTGACGCTGAGGAATCAGAGGGCGAAGCTCCAACTCCTGAGCCAATTTTGGATGAGTCTGCCCTAGGGAAAAGCGCCGATCCGGTCAGAATGTATCTGCGAGAAATGGGAAGCGTAAGCCTTCTTACCAGAGAGGGTGAGGTAGAAATCGCCAAGCGGATTGAAGCTGGCACCATGGTTGCTGATGAGCAGCTCCTGAATCAGCCCCTCTCTCTGAAGTATATCGTGTCCCTGTTTGATCTAGTTAAAGAAGATAAGTTAAGACTCCGCGATCTCTTTGAAGAGGAAGAAAATCCTGAGGAAGAAGAGGAGGAGGAAGAGGAGGCAGTTCGTCCGCCTGTTGAGGATGACGAGTCTGGCGAGCCCGCAGAGGAAGTTAAGACTAAAAAGCAGATTGAAGAAGAGAAAGCAAAAAATGAATTCCTCAAGAAGGGTAATGTCTTCCGACGAGCCTTAAAGGATACTCAGGTTGCTTTTGAGGACTGGCAAAAAGTCAAGGGCAAGAAGAATGCATCTGATTTTGAGAAGAAATACAGAAAAGTTCTCAAGAAGAATGCTGCCAAGATAAAAGAGCTGAACCTCAGTCTGAAGCAGATGGAGGCGATGGCGACCTTTGTTAAGGATGTCTTTGATCAAGTTAGTTACGTTTCCTCAAATCTCAGAGAATTAGAGAGGAAATTGGGTAGACCTAGAGCTGAGCTTCTGGAAGCCGTGCCCGAGCTAATTAGTGATAACCAACTCGACTTCAAACGAGCTTGTCGCCGATTGAAATTAAAGGCAACTGAGGCCAGAGGAATCGGACTAAAGCTGCAAGAGCTCAAAGAGAAGATGGCAAATCTCGAGGGCGCCATCATGAGCGAATTTGAAGAGTTCAAGGAGTCCGTTTACAAGCTTAAAGATGGTGAAATGAAGGCCAAAGAGGCCAAACGCGAGTTGATCGAGGCTAATCTGCGACTCGTGGTCTCTATCGCTAAAAAGTATACCAACAGAGGTCTTCAATTCTTGGATCTAATTCAGGAAGGAAACATAGGTCTAATGAAGGCGGTTGATAAATTCGAATATCAACGTGGATACAAGTTTTCTACTTATGCCACCTGGTGGATTCGTCAGGCGATAACCCGGGCTATTGCGGATCAGGCACGCACTATCCGTATCCCGGTGCACATGATTGAAACTATCAATAAGCTTTTGAGAACATCAAGGCAGTTGGTTCAGGAGCTTGGCAGAGAGCCGACCCCTGAGGAGATTGCTCAGCGCATGGATATCTCCCTAGACAAGGTGAGAAAGGTCATGAAGATAGCCAAAGAGCCTATCTCCCTTGAAACACCGATAGGTGAGGAAGAGGATTCTCTGCTAGGGGATTTCATTGAAGATAAGCGAGTCCTATCTCCAGCTGATGCAGTCGTTAATATGAATCTGCAAGAGCAGACCAGGAGAGTTCTTTCAACCTTAACTCCTCGTGAGGAGAAAGTTCTAAGAATGCGATTTGGTATCGGTGAGAAGAGTGATCATACCCTTGAGGAAGTTGGTCAGAACTTTGATGTCACCAGAGAACGGATCCGTCAAATCGAAGCTAAGGCCTTAAGAAAACTCCGTCATCCAAGCCGGAGCAAGAAATTAAAGGGCTTTGTAAACGAATAGTTTACTATTCAGATTGCCGTATTTTGTGATACCGTGAGCCAGTTTTTAAAGGGGCTCACGGTATGAAACTTCACATCTTAATCGTAATATTTTCTGCGTTATTATCCACCGGTTGTGGTCACTATGTGGCTCCGGTGCCGCCTGAAATGCTTGCCCCAGCGCCAGTGAATAACTTCACCGTTGCTCCTATGACCGACGGAATTCTTTTCGCTTTTACCTCTAGTAAAGAGGATGCAAGAGGTAAGCCTCTTAAGTCTCTTGAGGGATACAACCTGTATCGTAGGGAGTTTGTTGAGGGCGAAGCTGATGTGACCAAACCTATTGGCTACTCCAAAATCGCAACCATTAAAGATGATCACCTGGCTGAGTTAGCCAAACTTCAGGAGCAAGCTTTAGCAGAGGGTAAGAATCCTAATAAGATTAAGGCGCCTGCCAAGTTTACATCATTCACATTTAAAGATACCGGTTTAGAGTTAGGAAAAGCTTACGCATATCGGATTGTAGGTGTTAACCAGAAAGGGGTTGAGGCCGAGGTGGATAGATTAGTTAAGGTAGATTTTAAGGGTGATGAATCTCAGATTGTAGTAGTTCGATGATCCGCACAATTACCAAAGACTCTTTAAGAGGGGTGTTCCCAGCCTTGGTCACTCCGTTTACGCCAGATGGGTCATCCATTAATTTCAAGGATCTTTCGAATCTGTTGCAATTTCATCTCTCAGCAGGAGTCTCGGGCCTTGTTATGGCAGGTTCCACTGGGGAAGCTGCAACTTTGGAAGATGAGGAATATCGAAGCCTTCTAGAGGCTACTATTAAAGAAGTCGGCGGTAGGATTCCTATAATAGCGGGAGTAAACTCCAACAACCTTTCAAAGTCTAAGAAGATAATCAAAATAGCTGAGGAGAGTGGGGCCGCTGGTTTGTTGTTGGTCGTTCCATTCTACAATAAGCCATCGCAGGAGGGCATTTTTGAATATTTCGCTGCTGCCAAGGAGTTAACTTCGCTGCCTGTGATTGCCTATAATGTTCCGGGGCGGACAGTAACTAACCTTGCTCCTGAAACTGTTTTTAGGTTGGTTGATAAAAAGATTATAGTGGGATTGAAAGAGGCATCTGGTTCTATGGATCAGATGTTGGAGATAGTTAGACTCTGCGGAGATAAATTAGCACTTCTCTCAGGTGAGGATTCTCTCTTCTACTCCTGTTTAGCGATTGGAGGGGCAGGGATTATCTCTGCAACTGCAAATATAATCCCTGAGCATTTCGTCACGATTCATAAAAGCTATCTGAATGGTGATTATAAAGGCAGTCTTGCTGCGCAGCTAAAAATACTGCCACTCATTGGGAGCATGTTTATGGAGAGTAACCCTGTGCCCGTTAAAGCCGCTCTAGCTATGAGGGGAATTATAGCTTCCAATTCAGTTCGATTACCCCTTATCGCAGCTAGCGATAAGACCAGAGCAAGACTCTCAGAGCTATTTAATTCATAAAGTATCTGTATGAAATTAGCCTTGGTGGGTGCTGACGGTAGGATGGGGAGGGCAGTTAGGAAGCTCCTTCCGATATATTCTAAAATCAACCTGGTAGCAGCGATAGAAAATTCAAATTCTCCTTGCCTCGGTAATAAGGTCTCTCTAGAAGAGGGAGTCTCTACCTCAGTAAATTTTTCAGATGATTTGGTCATGGGCGTTACAGCGGCCTCGATGGTGGTGGATTTCTCAACGCCCGCCACCTCCGATTATTTAGCCGATGTATTGCTCAATAATCCTAGGGCAGCTGCCATCTGCACCACAGGTCTTGCTTCGAAAACGCTGGAGAAATATGCGGAATTATCCAAATCAGTGCCAGTCCTGATAGCCTCCAATACTTCATTGGGCATAGCTGTAATGCAGAAGTTGGTTTCTCTTGGGGCTAGATTATTAGGGCCGAATTTTGACATCGAGATAGTGGAGGCCCATCATCGAAACAAAAAAGATGCGCCATCAGGAACCGCGTTGTCTTTGGCCGATTCGTTATGTCAGGTTCGAGATTTCAAAGTAGTGGTTGATAGATCCAATTCTGGAAAGGTGCGTAGTCCGAATGAAATTGGCATATCATCTCTGCGTGGAGGGGATGTAGTCGGCGAACACAAAGTTTGTTTTTCCGGTGACGGCGAGAAGATTGAATTGTCACACGTTGTTTCAGATCGAAAAATATTCGCGCGAGGGATACTTGAGTTAATTACTATTTTACATGAGAAAAAAGCTGATCTTTACAACCCTGCGAAATTATTTTCTCATTTAACATAGGTTTTTATTGATAAAAAAATCATCCTTTACTTCAGATTTTTATTCTATTTTAATGGAGAGTAAGTTATACCCTAGATCGTAAGTTGTTTGACCGTTGAGCAGATCGAAATTGCTCTCAAGAAGGAGGCGGTCGAATGAGGGTTAAAATTGTTATAAAAGGATGAATGTTATGGTTAAGAGAGATAAGTCAAATTATTTGATTCAATCAGTGTCCCACTCCTTAGATGTTCTTGAGGAGTTGGCTGGTTCGCAACCTGAGATCGGGGTAACGGAGCTGTCAAAGAGATTGAAGCTCCACAAGAACAACGTTTTCAGATTGCTCGCCACACTAGAGCTAAGAGGGTATGTTGAGCAGAACCGTGAGAGCGAAGATTACCGTTTGGGTGTTAAGGCTCTTCAGCTCGGCCAAGCTTACCTTACTCACAGCTCTTTGGTATCGAGAGCGTATCCAATTATAAAACGGCTTTCTGAGTCGATTGGTGAAACAGTGTCTCTTGCGACCTTACAGAATGGAAATGTTCAGTTCCCAATCTCTGTTGAGTCTAAGAGACCGGTGAAAGTAAACCAACGTGTTGCTGTGGCTCATCCCGCTAAGGAGAATGCTGCTGGAAGGCTTTTAACCGCCCAATTATCTGATGCTGTATTAGCTGAGATATTGGCTGCCAATAAGCCTCAGGATGCTGCAATCAAGAATCAGTTAAATGAGCTTCGTAACTCTGGATTGATAATCGACCGTGGAGCGATTGAAGCGGACGTAGTAGCGATGTCCAAAGTTGTAACAGGTGTTAACAACGAAGTCGTTGCAGCTATCGAAGTTTTGGCTCCTCAGTATAGAGCCAGAGCTGATGAGATCGTTCCCAAATTGGAGGAAGCAGCTCATCAATTATCGAATGCTCTCGGTTCAATGAAGCGTGGTCTAGTTGCTGGTCTTGAGAAGGAAGCAACTATCACTGCTCAGATGCGCGACACTCGAATTCAGAAGGGCATGTAGTAGATGACCGTTGCCTCGGAGCTAACTGAAGAGCAAGAAGCCCTTAGATCCGAGGTTCGAAAGTTCGTTGCCAAGGAGATCTCCCCAGTTGCGTCTAAGTTTGATGCTTCTGGGGAGTTTCCTTTTGAGGTTTTTAAAAAAGCCCACACCTTAGGTTTTATGAACCTGACTCTGCCGGAGAAGTTCGGTGGAATGAATCTTACCCTTAGTGATACCTGTTTAGTTATTGAAGAGTTGGCCTCGGGCTGTGCCGGTATGGCAACTTCTATCTTGGCCAATGATTTGGCCCTTCTTCCCATTCATGTGGGAGGCTCGGAGGCTCAAAAGGCCCAATTTATAGAGCCAATTGTAAAATCTGGAAAGTTTGCCTCTTTCTGTTTAAGTGAGCCCTCGGCTGGTTCTGATGCCGGTGGAATAACTACCTCAATCACAAAAGATGGCGCTGACTATATAATTAATGGCGCAAAGCAGTGGATTACCAACGGTGGATTGGCATCCCAGTACACCGTCTTTGCTACTCATGACAAATCTAAAAAACACAAAGGGATATCTTGTATCGTTGTTCCATCTGATTCGAAAGGAATCACCAAGGGGCATCACGAAAATAAGATGGGTCAACGTTGCTCGAACACAGTCGCCCTCACATTCGATAATGTGCGAGTTCCTGCCGGAAACCTAATTGGAACTGAAGGTGAGGGGTTCTCTATCGCGATGAAGACCCTGGATCTGACCAGACCTTTGACAGCGATACTTGCCGTGGGCATCAGTAGGGCCGCAATTGAGGCCAGTATTAATTACTCCAAAGATCGGAAGCAGTTTGGGGCACCGATATCTTCATTCCAAGCAGTTCAATTTATGTTGGCTGATATGGCAACTGAGACCGAGGCTGCCAGATTATTAACCATGAAAGCCGCTAACATGCTTGATCGGGGCATCAATGCGACCAAGATGTCTAGTATGGCGAAACGGTTTGCTGCTGATACTGCCATGAAGGTAACCACGGATGCCGTGCAGATATTCGGGGGGTATGGCTATACCAAGGATTATCCGGTCGAAAAGCTGATGCGGGATGCCAAATTATTGCAAATTTATGAGGGAACCAGCCAAATTCAGAGACTGGTTATTGCCCGAGAATTGCTCAAAGGCTAAATTCTAGCCGTCGTTAAAAATTAGGTAATATATGAAAATTCTAGTGCCAATCAAACGGGTGCCTGACTATGAGGCCAAGGTCAAGGTAAAGGCTGATGGTTCAGGGATAGAGACCCAGGATATTAAATGGATCGTCAATCCTTTTGATGAGATTGCGGTTGAAGAGGCCCTCAAGATTAAAGAGGCAGGCAAAGCCACCGAGGTGGTTGTTGTTACTATTGGGCCTGAGGATGCATCCCAGCAGCTCCGTTACACCATGGCGATGGGGGCTGATTCCGGAATTCATGTAAAGACAGATGCTTGGGTTGACTCCGATTCCGCTGCGAAGATTCTGGCTGAAGTTTTTAAAAAGGGCGGATATTCTCTTGTTCTGATGGGTAAACAGTCGATTGACTCCGACGCTAGTCAAACCCCACAGATACTAGCTGCACGTTTAGGACTCGGTCAGGCTTGCTTCGCCTCTAAGGTGGCAATTGATGTCGAGTATGCAACGGTAACACGAGAGGTAGATGGGGGCTTAGAGACTATCAAGGTCAAATTGCCAGCGGTGATATCGACTGATCTCCGACTGAATCAGCCTAGATATGCATCTTTGCCAGGGATTATGAAGGCTAAGAAGAAGCCACTAGAGGAGATGAGTATCGACTCCCTCGGGATGGCTTTGGCTCCCAAGATAAAAGTCATCAAAATGAGTCCACCACCAGCAAGACAGGGGGGAAAGAAAGTGGACTCGGTAGAGTCCCTAGTCAAGGCTCTTAAAGATGAAGCAAAGGTAATATAAATCTTATCGGTCAATGAATATGAGTAATATCTTAGTTTTCTTACAGCAGAATGAAGGAAAGTTGCCAAAGGCAACTCGGTCGGCCGTCAAGGCGGCTTACGAGTTAAAGGCAGCCTGGGGCAGTGCCGCTGTGATAGGAATAGTAGCTGGTAATGGTGCTAATAAGGCGGCAGATGAGGCTCTGAAGCTCGGATTGGCAAAGGTTCTAGTGGCAGATGGTGATGCCATAAAAAACTACCTCGCCGTTAATTACGCTGAATTAGTTGTCAAAGCCGCTAATGCTGAAGGCTGCTCAGTTATTCTAGCCGCAGCCACTACAACTGGTAAGGACCTCATGCCAAGAGTTGCAGCTATGTTAGATGCAGTGCAGGCTTCTGACATCATCGCTGTAAACTCTAACGGGACTCTTAAACGACCCATGTATGCCGGCGATGTCATCGCTGATGTGGAATTAGCTCCTGGCAATAGAGTGCTTACCGTGAGAGGAACAGCTTTTGCCCCGCAGCCTGAAGGTGGCGCAGCAGGAACTAAGGTTGACTTTGCTTTTCAACCATCAGGGGCTATTTTCTCTGAGTTTGTCTCATATGAGACATCCAAGAGCGAGAGACCAGAATTATCCGATGCTGAAATAGTAGTGAGTGGTGGCAGAGCTCTTAAGTCCTCTGAGACCTTCATGCAGGTCATGGCTCCGCTGGCAGATGTTTTTGGAGCAGCCATTGGGGCCTCAAGGGCTGCCGTTGATTCAGGTTACGCTCCGAATGATTGGCAGGTCGGCCAGACCGGTAAAGTAGTCGCACCGAGTCTGTATGTTGCCGTTGGTATATCCGGAGCCATCCAGCACTTGGCTGGAATGAAGGATTCAAAAGTCGTTGTGGCAATAAATAAGGATCCAGAGGCCCCGATATTTGAAATAGCCGATTACGGCTTGGTCGCTGATTTATACGAAGCCGTTCCTAAACTGGTGGATGAAGTAAAGAAAGCAAAAGGGTAATGATGGGTAATCAGAAAAACAGAGCGCGAAGCATCAGGCATATCTCCGTCTTTTTGATCTTGGTGGCTGCATTGTTTGTGGCCTCTGAGTATCTCTGGGCAGGTAAGGTAGAGCAGGGGCTTCTTCCGGCTCGGTTTATTACCTCACAAGGTGAGCGGACTGTTAAGTTAGAGATAGTAAATACTCCTTCCGGCAGAGCTCGTGGTCTGATGTTTAGAAAAGAGATGGCAGAAGATCGGGGAATGCTATTTATCTTCCCAGAGGAGAGGGAGAACAGCTTTTACATGAAAAATACCTACATCTCTTTAGATATGCTCTTTGTGGGGGCAGATAGAAAAGTAGTGGGAATTATAGAAAATGCTCCAATACTGAATGAACAATCTAGAACCGTTGGAAAGCCCAGTTTGTACGTAATAGAGCTCGTTGCTGGTTCGGCCAAGAGGCTGGGAATTGATGTTGGCACCGAGGTTATTTTTGATGGCACTTTGCCGGCCGCTCTTTAAGCTGAAGGATTACTCATGAAGGCTCTGACGGATCTGACAGAGAAGGAAATCTTAGCTGTGGCTATCTCCCTCGAGGAGGAAGATAGTCGGATTTTAGCCGATTTTGCGGATGCCCTTAAGGATCTTTATCCTGCTAGTGCTGATGTCTTTAGGGGAATGCATGCAGAAGAAACAGAGCATCATCGTAAACTTGTTGAGCTATTCCGCACTAAGTTTGGTGATCATATTCCCCTAATCCGCAGAGAAGATATTAGAGGATTTGTAAAGAGAAAGCCCTTGTGGTTGGTAAAGCCGCTCGGCATAGAAGCGGTTCGCTCATATGTTTCTTTGATGGAGTTAGAGACAAAAAGATTCTACGAGAATGCAATCAGGCATACCTCTGATGCTTCGATTAAGCTTCTGCTATCAAAATTGGCCGCTGAAGAAGGGGCCCACATTGAATATGCAGAGCATCTTGAGACCAAAGCTCTGACACCCGAGGCTCGCCATAGTGAGGAAGAGACTCGGCGACGGGTCTTCGTTCTTCAGTTTGTGCAACCTGGCTTGGCTGGCCTCATGGATGGCTCTGTTTCAACACTAGCGCCAGTGTTTGCGGCCGCCTTTGCCACCCATCATAGTCATGAAACTTTCCTAGTCGGATTGGCAGCCTCGATCGGCTCAGGCATAAGCATGGGCTTCACCGAGGCCTTGTCCGATGACGGCGAACTAACTGGACGTGGGCATCCCTGGGTGCGAGGGTGGGTCTGCGGAGTCATGACGACAGTTGGAGGTCTTGGGCATACACTCCCTTATTTATTGGCTGATTTTTGGGTTGCCACAATCGCCGCAGTGGTAATCACAATATTCGAACTATTACTAATAGCCTGGATTAGACATAAGTACATGGATACTCCACTTCTTAGAGCCGCATTTCAGGTTGTAGTAGGAGGAGTCCTAGTGTTTATCGCTGGAATCGTAATTGGTAGTTCCTAGTCAACGCGTTTATCTTCTTAGACCGCTGTCTTTTGCGCTCAGAGACCAAGGTGTTTCGCTAACTGCCTCATCAGGGGTCATAAGATATAGAGCTAATCCTACTGCCGAGGCCTCCGCATCTGATAACCGTTTGGGCGCAGGCACAAGATCCGTGGCGGCAATAAAGGGAATCTCATCTGAGGCAGCTTCATTTTTCTCAAAATCTACTACTCTGAGCTCGGCGTTTCGGCCATGTTTAATTATTGCCATTCTTATCTCCGTTTACAACTTCGGCTTTGCAATCTTCAGGGCAGGTCTGGGCAGTTTCAGGGCACGGGCAGCCAGTTCCCATGCAGGCTATCTCAGCACATTCTCCATCACCGCACTTGCCGACACACTCTTCATTTTTATTATTTAATGTTGGGGCAGGCGCTGTAAATGTTACTCCTTGGTCAGTAACACATCTGCCTGGAAAGGTTTTAAGAACAGGAAATCCTGCAGCTACGCACTCTTCATAAGTGCTAACAGGCTTTGAGTTTTGTGCTAACTCAAACTTGGTGGAGGCAGAGTTTTCGCTACAACCAGTAATTGCCACCAATAATATTAGGACTGCTTTACTATAGAGGGATGTTGCCATGTTTCTTCCTTGGGTTAGTTTGACGTTTACCTCTTAACATTTCAAAACTCTCAATAATCTTTGGTCTGGTTTGAGAAGGTTCGATAACAGAGTCTATAAATCCTAGCTCGGCTACTTCCCAAGGGTTTGCGAATTTCTCGCGATACATCGCTACCAGTTCAGCCCGCTTTTCAGCTAGCTTTCCTTTGGCTTCTGCGTCAGCGAGTTCTTTTCTGAAGATAATATTAACCGCACCCTCTGGCCCCATTACTGCAACTTCAGCGGTTGGATAAGCAAAGTTAATGTCGGCTCTTAGGTGTTTTGAGCTCATCACGTCATAAGCTCCACCATAAGCTTTTCTTGTGATTAATGTAACCTTGGGAACTGTTGCCTCAGCAAATGCGTATAGTAGCTTGGCTCCGTGTCTGATAATTCCACCATGCTCTTGGTTTACGCCGGGAAGGAACCCTGGAACGTCTACCAAGGTTAGAAGAGGAATATTAAAGGCGTCGCAGAATCTGACGAATCGAGCGGCTTTTACGCTGGCGTTAATGTCTAAGCAGCCCGCCATCTCTTTAGGCTGATTAGCTACAACTCCAACTGTATAGCCATCCATCCTGACAAACCCAACCACCATATTTTTGGCATAATGGGGTTGAACCTCAAACAGATTACCTTCATCGGCGATGCGCCAGATTATCTCGCGGATGTCATACGGTCTGTTAGAGTTGTCAGGCACTATTTTATTAAGAGACTCATCTGTCCTTGACGCTAAGTCATTAGAGATAATTCTCGGAGCAGGATCCATGTTGTTCTGGGGGAGGAACCTGAGAAGTTCCCTGGCGTTTGCTAAACAAGCGTCATCATCGGGAGATACTAAGTGAGCCACGCCGCTGATAGAGTTGTGAGTCATGGCTCCGCCCAGAACCTCTTTCTCCACATCTTCTTTGGTAACGGTCTTGATCACATCTGGACCGGTAATGAACATATGAGAGGTTTTATCAACCATTAGGATAAAGTCGGTAATTGCGGGGGAGTAGACAGCTCCTCCAGCGCAAGGGCCCATTATCAATGAAATCTGAGGTATTACCCCTGAGCACAATGTATTTTTTAGAAATATATCAGCGTAGCCGCCTAGACTTTCTACTCCTTCCTGAATTCTGGCACCGCCTGAATCATTGAGTCCAATTATTGGGCAGCCGTTTCTCTCAGCTAGGTCCATTACCTTGACTATTTTCTTGGCATGGTAGGTCGCTAAAGAACCACCGAAGACGGTAAAGTCTTGAGCAAAAACAAAGACACTACGTCCATCAATCTTGCCGTGTCCTGTTACGACACCATCTCCGTAGAATCTCTTTTCTGCTAAACCAAAATTAGAAGATCTATGGATCACAAATTTATCGAGTTCGCAGAATGAACCTGGGTCCAAAAGTTGCTCGATTCTTTCCCTGGCGGTGAGCTTGCCTGATTCATGTTGCTTGGTGATTCTCTCAGAACCACCGCCTAGCTCAGCTAATGTGTCGCGCTCTCGGAGCGCCGCAAAATTATCCATGGGCCCATTTTAAAATATAGTCTGTTTGGTAAGGAGAGTGTATATTTTGGCGATAAAATGTGTCAATTGTGAAGGTAGGAATTAAGATAGGGGACGCATGGCAGATAGAAAGACCTCATTTGAGACGATTTCTGGCATTCCAGTCAAAGAATGTTACTCGGGGAGTGATTTAGGCACTGGTTTAGATACCAGGTTAGGAGCCCCAGGGGCATATCCCTACACACGAGGGATTCATAAATCCATGTATCGAGGTCGGCTCTGGACGATGAGGCAGTACGCTGGGTTTGGTACTGCGGCTGAGGCTAATGCGCGTTACAAGTATCTGTTAAGTCAGGGGACTACTGGACTCAGTGTCGCTTTTGATCTTCCTACACAGATGGGTAGAGATTCTGACCACCCGCTGGTAAGAGGCGAGGTTGGAAAGGTGGGAGTGGCGATATCCTCGGTCGAGGATATGCGAGCCTTGTTAGACGGTATTCCACTGGATCAAGTTTCTATATCGATGACGATTAATGCCACCGCCTCTATTCTGTTGGCTTTTTTACTGGTCTTGGCTGAAGAGAGAAAGGTGCCTTGGAATGTGCTAAAAGGCACTATTCAGAACGATGTGCTTAAAGAGTATATGGCCCGCGGCACTTATATATATCCTCCAGCGCAGGCACTTAGAATTATCACAGATATATTTGAGTATTGTGCCAAAGAGGTGCCTGAGTGGAATACTATAAGCATATCTGGTTACCACATCAGAGAGGCGGGAAGTACTGCTGTGGAAGAGGTGGCATTTACCTTAGGGGATGGGATCGCTTATGTAGATGCTGCTGTTAAGAGAGGCCTAGCAGTTGATACGTTTGCACCACGGCTCGCTTTCTTTTTTAATTGCCATAATACATTTTTAGAAGAGATTGCTAAATTCAGAGCCGCCAGAAGAATGTGGGCCAAGATAATGAAAGAGCGATTTGGAGCTAAAGATCCGCGCTCTATGATGCTTCGGTTCCACACCCAGACTGCGGGAAGCTCCCTAACTGCTCAGCAGCCATTAAACAACATCATGAGGACCACGCTGCAAGCACTAGCAGCGGTGATGGGCGGAACTCAATCCCTGCACACTAATTCTTACGACGAGGCACTCGGATTGCCAACAGAAGAGAGCGCTTTGATTGCGCTCAGGACTCAACAAGTGATTGCCTGTGAGTCTGGTGTGGCGGATGCCGCTGATCCGCTCGGAGGTTCTTATTTAGTAGAAAGCCTTACCGACACAATCGAAAAGAAGGCCACCGAGTTGATAGAGAAGATAGATGTTATGGGTGGTATGGTTCGCGCGATTGAGGAGGGATTCCCACAAGAGTGTATACAACGTTCAGCATACGAATATCAGAAGAAAGTAGAGGAGGAGAAGGAGCTGGTTGTTGGGGTAAATATCTATAAGTCCGATAGTGAACCCTCTATTCCCATCATGAAAATTGATGATTCAGGAGAGCGAGCCCAGGTAGCTAGATTAGCTAAATTAAGGGCCGAACGGGATCCCCAGAAAGCCGCTTTGGCTATTTCCGCGCTAGATAAAGCCGCAAAAGATGGTACTAATCTAATGCCCGCAATCGTAGAGGCTGCTAGATGCAGGGTGACTCTTGGCGAGATATCTGATTGCTTGCGGAAGCACTTTGGTGAACACCGAGAGTCAGTTATTGTCTAGCTAATCTGCTGTAATTTAGCACCTTATCCGAGGACAATTTTAGGGTAGAATCTCGTCTCCTTGCATCCGATGTCCTAATCGGATTTATGTCGATACCGCCTCTTCTGGTGAACTTGCACTGAACGGTCAAGAAATCTGGCTTAAAAGCTTCGTTTAAATCGCAGAAGATCGTTTCGCAGCAGTGTTCATGGAAGCTCGGTTTATTTCTAAACGAAATAAGGTATTCCAATACGCTTACATAATTCCAGCTGCCTCCCTCTGCTTCAATTAGCACAGTGGCCCAATCAGGTTGATTTGTAACGGGACAAAGAGAGCGAAAAAGATCTGAATATATAAGGGTATTTTCTTGGTACTTGCGCTCGGATTTTAACAAGATCCCCGAATCATACTGGAGACAATCAGATTCTTGAATAAGATAATCTATACAATCACCCT
>Ga0172372_10001656_pt1 | contig 34552 bp, 48 predicted proteins | sample LakKiv5m_2_FD_114544 | JGI IMG/M metagenome (GOLD analysis project Ga0172372, IMG submission 114544) | Freshwater microbial communities from Kabuno Bay, South-Kivu, Congo - kab_092012_9.5m | ecosystem: Environmental > Aquatic > Freshwater > Lake | place: Democratic Republic of the Congo... | reverse complement strand
TGGGTCGCTATCTAACTAGGTGGCTGATACCGCTACCAGAAAAGGATAAACAATGAAAATAAGCAAGCAACAAAAAGCAGCACTAGAATCATACGCTAGAAGCGTACTCGGTGCTGTCGTCGCCGTGATTGCTACTGGTAATTATGCGCCAGATGATTTGGCTAAAGCAGCGGTTGCTGCGTTGATTCCACCAGTTTTGCGTTGGGTCAATAGTAGCGACCCTGCGTTTGGACGAACTGTACAAAAATAATGCCATTACTGGTTGCACCTATAAAGTTTTGCAACCATCTAGCGGGCAAAAAACCTAGTCAAATTACGCCAAATATTTTACGTAAATGTTCTGGTGGGGGCAAAATGGAATTGTGTGCCGCTGATGCGTGGGATGCAATGGTTGCCGCCGCTGCTGCGGACGGCATTACATTAAAACCCACTAGTTTAGGTGACCAGTTTCGTAGCATTGAACAGCAAAAGACAGCGTTTTTGCAACGTTATCAAAAAGAACCTGTTACTAATTCTACTAGCAGGACGTGGAATGGTCGAAAATGGTGGCTTAAAAAGGGTTTTGCGCCTTTGGCTGCGCCAAACGATAACCCCAAAACTTGTAGTCGTCACATGCTTGGTTTGGCTGTTGATGTTGCTAATGCCAGTGGCAAGGTTTTGAAGTGGTTGCAGAATAATAACGAAAAATTTGGTTTTAGTCACGAGGTTCAGTCTGAGCCTTGGCATATCCGCTATGTTGCTGGGAATGATGTTCCTAGTGCGGTTTTGGAGTTTTTGCAACAATCTAAATAACAATCTGTTAGGATGGTGTTATGCGTAAATGGTTTATATCCATTATTGTTGCATGTCTGATTATGCCAATTAGCCATGTTCACGCCGTATCTAGGGAGTTGGTTGGTCGGTGTGGGCATTGGTTGGATGATGCATTGGATGCAGGTTGGTCTAGGTCGCATTTGTCTAAGTTAGATTATGTAATTTGGCGTGAGTCACGTTGTTTTCCTAATGTGTTTAATTCGTCTGACCCTAACGGTGGGTCTAGTGGGTTGTTGCAAATCAACCAGTTTTGGTGTTTGCCGAATAAATATAATCCTAATGGGTGGTTGCAATCTCAAAAAATTTTAAGTTCTTGTCAACAGTTGTTGATTCCCAAAGTTAATTTACGGGCTGGTTTGGCTATTTTCAAATATTCTGAGAAACGTAACGGTAATGGTTGGCAGCCTTGGGGTAAATAATGGAATTAAATGAATTGTTAAACGAAGCAGAGTTTCGTAAGTGTCGTGGACCCGAAAATGCTACTGTTGATGAGCAGTTGGCGGCTTTTTCTTATTTTTGTGAAAAGTATTGGTATGTAAAACATCCCCAAAGGGGACGTATTTTGTTTAAGTTGCGTTTGGCGCAAACCGAAACTGTTTATACTTGGATGAGTGAACGTTATAGTATTGTTCTGAAGGCTCGTCAAATTGGTTTTAGTACGTTGGCTGCCGCTTACAGTTTTTGGTTGGCATATTTTTTTGCTGACCGTTTTATTGTTATGTTGAGCCGTACCGAACGTGAATCCGTAAAGTTGTTATCGAAGGCTAAGTATGGTTACAGGTTTTTGCCGCAGTGGTTTAAGTTGCGTGGTCCGCAACAAATTACCGAACATCAGTTAAAAATGGTGTTTGACAACGAATCTGCCATAGAATCATTACCATCCAGCAACGACCCTGCTCGTGGTGAGTCGGTGTATTTGGTGATTGTTGACGAATGGGCGTTTTTGCCTAATGCCGAAGAAGCGTGGGCTTCTATTGAACCCGTTACGGACGTTGGTGGTCGTGTCATTGGGTTGTCTACCGCCAATGGGTCGGGTAATTTTTATCACGAGTTGTGGGTTGGTTCTCAAACCAATGCCAACAAGTTTAAGGGCATCTTTTTTCCTTGGTCTGCTGACGGTGAACGTAATCAGGATTGGTATGATGCCAAAGCGGCTAATATGCACCCTTGGCAACTACATCAAGAATATCCTACATTACCCGAAGAAGCGTTTATTAAGTCAGGTAATCCTGTTTTCGATATTCAAATGTTGGATGACATGTCCATTGTGGAACCTAGTCGTGGATATTATCATTTGTATTCTGACGGTAACGGCGAGTTCAGATATTCGAATAACGGCGAGTTGCATGTTTGGGCTTTTCCGCAAAAAGAATCTGTTTACGTAATTGGCGCTGACGTTGCCGAAGGTTTATCTTACGGCGACTATAGTTCGGCACATATCATAGATGCCAAAAGTGGTGTCGTTGTCGCTACTTGGCATGGTCGTATTGAACCAGATTTGTTTGGCGAAATGTTGGCGGAAATAGGTTGGTGGTATAATACCGCATTGTTGGGTATTGAAAACAATAATCATGGTTTAACCACCCTTAAGGCTGCCCAGAGACACGGTTATAAAAATCTTTATAAACAGCGCCGTTTGGCGCATGTTCGTCCCGAGGCTACGGATATTTTGGGTTGGCGCACTACGGCTACTACTAAACCTTTGGCTATTGATGAGTTGTCTGCCGCTATGCGTACCGATACGATACAAATTTATGACCGTTTAACTATTGCGGAGTTGCGTACTTTTGTTCGGAGAGAAAATGGTAAGATGTCTGGTAGTCCGCATGATGACCGTGTTATTAGTTTGGCTATTGCTAATCAGATGTTGAAGTATGTTTGGTTGCCTGAGTATCGTCCGTCTAATAAACCGCCCGAAAATAGTTTATTGTGGTGGGAAAAACATATTTTCGGGGGCAGAAAAGCGGAAAAAACTCCTATCGGCGCACATAATGTGCGCAGTCAGACCCCGTTTGTGTAGTTTGGGAACGCAAAAGTGTTATTAGATGACAAATTTTACCTGTAAAGAGTGTTCCAAAGAGTTTTTTGACGAAAAATTGCCCTATCGTGGTGCAATTTGTTTTGGCTGTCACATAAAAAGTGTTCGTTTAGGGTTTACTTACGGCAAGGACAACTTTCATGGGGATACTATTGCCGAAAAACAGCGTAAAATTGTGTCGGATGCTGCTATTAACGGGGTTCAGGCTGAACCTGTAACTAATTGGATGTAATATGGAAGCCATCTTTGTACCTATTGTTGTGGCGCTAATTACGGGTCCAGTGGTGGTTATTTTAAACAAATTGCGTTCAGAAAACAGTAGTCAACATGCCGAATCCAGGGATTTGTTGCGCAAAGTTGCTGATAAAGTTGATAACGTTGGCACAAAGTTAGATGAACATATCGGGTGGCATAAAGGCAGGAATAAATAATGGTTAAGAAAAACATGACAGATTATTTGGCGCAGTCCAAACAACGTATTGAGGCTAGCCGTAAATGGCGTAAAGAAGATGGTTATGACGGTACTTGGCGGCGCATGGTTGACATGTACAAAGGTCGCCACTTTGACGACTACAAAAACGAGGACCGTATGTTGGTCAACATTTCGTTTTCTACTATTAACGTCATTTCGCCGAGTATCTCGGTTAACTATCCTAAAATTACTGTCAATGCCGTCAATCCAGATAATGCGGCACAAGCGGTTATTGCTGAAGCGGTAGTAAACTATTGGTGGAAACATCGTGATATTCGTTCACATTTTCGTCGTGCCGTCAAAGACATGCTAACAGTTGGGCATGGCTGGATGAAGGTTGGTTACCGTTTCGTTGAAGAAGAGGACACCCAAGGTGGTGATACGGAAGTTTCCGATGCCGTTGAAGGCGGAGAGTCTACACCGATTAGTGTTATTTTGGAAGATAGCCCGTTCGCTGAACGGGTTTCACCAAATGATGTTTTTGTTGACCCAGATGCGACTAGCATGCACGATATTCGTTGGATTGCGCAACGTATCCGCCGACCTATCAACGATGTCAAACAGGATAAACGTTACAACAAAACCGCCCGTGAGCAGGTTAAAGTTATGGCTGTTAGCCGTTACGCCGATGACCCGTCACGCAAAAAAATTTACGACAAAAATGTTGGGTATGCGGAAATTTGGGAATATTATGACATAGCGGGCAATACGATGAGCATTTTTTCGGAACAAGGCGAAAATTTCTTAGTTAAACCCATCAAAATGCCGTACTCGTTTGGGCAACCATTTGTCATGTTACGCAACTATGACATTCCTGACCATTTTTATCCGATGGGTGATTTGGAATCTATTGAGCCGTTGCAAAAAGAGTTGAACGAAACACGTTCACAGATGATGAATCATCGCAAAAAGTTTGCTCGCAAATATTTGTATAAAGAAAATGCGTTTGACCAGTTGGGACGCACCGCTTTAGAATCCGACCAAGACAATGTTATGGTTCCCGTTATTTCGGATGAAAGTTTGGCTAGCGTTGTCTCCGCTTTTCCAGCGGTTATCAACCCGCCAGAGTTTTATAATCAAACCAATTTAATTGTTGGTGATATTGACCGTATTTCTGGTGTTACAGAGTTCCAGCGTGGCGGCGTATCGGAGATTCGCCGCACGGCAACCGAAACATCGTTGATGCAAGATGCCGCTAATGCCAGAACTTCGGACAAGTTGGCTACTGTTGAGCAGGGTATTGCCGAAATTGGTCGCCGTATGGTACAATTGGCGCAACAATACATGATTGGCGAACAGGTGGCACGTGTTATGGGCAAAGACGGCGAACCTGTCTGGGTTAATTTTGACCGTGACTATTTGCAAGGCAATTTTGATTTTGAGGTTGCCGCAGGTTCAACGCAGCCAGCCAACGAATCGTTCCGCCGTCAAATGGCATTGCAGATGGTTGATGCCCTTGCACCGTTTGCTGGTGCGGGTATCGTTGACATGGGCAAACTTGCCGCCTATGTGTTGCAAATGGGTTTTGGTGTCAAAAACCCCGACGAGTTTATTAACGCTGCACCACAACAACAAGGTATACCTGCGGGTGATGCTGGTGGTGCGGGTGCGCCACCAGCCAGCCCCGAGGTTGAGGCAATGTTGGCTGCCCAGCAACTGTCGCAGGCAGTACCGCCGCAATAGGTCACCAGACGCTTCAGGATGCGTTTTAACGCATCTAAACCAGCGGGGGGTATCCACCATACCCCCCGTTAGGGAACGCCCATTCTAGTATTAGAACAACCATTACGGATTCTAGGAGAAATATGAGCGATGAAATCGCGGCACAGTCAGCGGAACCAGTTGAAGGGTCACCCACACCTGATAGTGTAATCACAGAAACACCCGATACACCTACATTGAACGTACAGGAATACTCTAATTATAGAGTTCCAGTTAAGTTGGATGGAGAGGAATTGCAAGTCCCTCTTAGTGAGGCTATCGCAGGTTATCAACGTCAAGCCGATTATACTCGGAAAACGCAAGAATTGTCTCAGCAACGTGAAAAAATAGAATTTGCTTCAACACTTCAAGCCGCTTTAGAGAATAACCCAGCAGCGACACTCAGTTTACTGTCTCAGCATTATGGTGTACAAAACACTCCACAGGTTGACCCAGTAGAGGAAGAATCTTTGACCCCAGAGGAACGTAAGATTCGTGAACTTGATAAACGTGTAGCATCTTTCGAGGAATTTCAGAATCAGCAGCAGATTGAAAAAGAAATTGCTGGTTTGCAAACCAAGTATAGTGATTTTGATGTAAAAGAAGTTGTGTCAAACGCTTTGCGTATGAACACAACCGATTTGGAAGGCGTGTACAAGCAATTGGCTTTTGATAAAATTGTGGCACAGTCTAAACTAGAAGCAGCAGCGAAGGAACGTTTGAAGCAAGCCGATAATGGTGTGCTTGAAGCGAAACGGGCTGCCAGTGTGGTTTCGGGGGGTTCCTCGGCTACAAGTTCTACTACGACAGAAAAGACTGCCCCAATCAAATCAGTGTCCGAGGCTTGGGCTGCCGCCAAACGTCAAATGGGTGCAAATTAACCATTTAACAACTATTATAAAGGATTATAATGTCTAACGTAAACTTCGATGCGTTGCTTTCAACAACGCTCGCAAATTATCGTGACCAATTGACAGATAACGTGTTCACAGACCGAGTTCTGACGAACCACCTTATGTCAAAGGGTCGCATCCGTATGCTTAACGGTGGCACGAAAATTGTCGAACCGCTTATTTACGGACAAAACTCAACGGTGGCTTCGTACTCAGGTTACGACAGCATTTCGTTGACGGCACAAACAGGCATCACTGCTGCCGAATACGACTGGAAGCAGTACGCTGCTTCAATCGCAATCAGCGGTATTGAGGAAGCGAAGAACAACGGTGAACAAGAAATCATCAACTTGTTGGAAGCCAAAATCATGCAGGCTGAAGAGTCAATGCGTGAAGGTTTCAACGACATGTTCTACGCAGACGGCACTGGCAACAGCGGCAAGGACTGGAACGGTCTCGGCAACATTATTGAGGCTTCGGGAACTGTCGGCAACATCAACCGTGCAACTGAAGGTAACGAGTACTGGCGTTCATACGAAGAAAACACCGCAGGTGCTTTGACCATCGCCCAGATGGCTACGGCATACAACACGGTGTCGGTTGGTAACGACCACCCAGACCTAGTGTTGACTACTCAAACACTGTTTGAGAAGTATGAGGCTTTGTTGCAACCACAGTTGCGCTACACAGATGCCAAGACAGCAGATGCTGGTTTCCAGAACCTTCTGTTCAAGGCTGCACCTGTAGTGTTTGACGCAAGTTGCACCGCTGGTGTAATGTTCTTCATTAACAGCAAGTATCTCACGCTTGTTGGTCACTCAGGTAAGTGGTTCCAGCAAACAGAGTTCGTGCGCCCAGAAAACTTGGATGCACGTTACGCTTTGATTATGTGCTACGGCAACCTTACTTGCCGCAACGCAAAGAAGCAAGGCAAACTCACAGCCAAAACCGCCTAATAGCGGTCAAGTTGGGGTTGGGAACAACCCGCAATATGGTAGGGGGAAAAAAGCCCCCTACCATATTTGTTTTACAGGAGTTATATGCCCAAGGGTATTGACATAGATAAAATTGTTGCCGAGGTATTGCGCAACTTGGGGAAATCTGGGGTTGTTGATGATGCTGCCAAGGTTGGCGGCAACATGCTGGATAATATTTCTAAAGCGTTGTCGGAAGCAACGGGCAAAGTTCCGAAACCTAAAAAACCCAGGACCCCCAAAGCACCTAAAGCACCTACGAATCCACCGAAAAGTGGTCGTGGTAAGAATCCGCCTGCTGCTGGCGCTGTAACACCTGCACCTAAGGGTCCAAAACCTAAAGGTCGAAAATCGGGTTCGGCTGATAAAATGGAACGTGAAGCCCGCCGTGAAATGAATCGTGCGAATTGGGCTAAAGAACGTGAAGCATACAACCAAGCAAAAGCCATTGAACGTGAACAACGCAAAGCCACCAATAGGGCTAATTGGGCTAAGACGTTGGAAGAAAAATATGGTGGCAATATTGTTGACGCTCGCAAAGGAACGTCACGTGGTCGTAACCGAAACAAAAAGAAAGACGCAAAATAATGGCTAGAGGTGGTGTTCCCATTGACGATATCGTTAAAGCGGTATTAAAACAACTCAAAGAAAGCCGTCCCGCTGTTGTTTCTGCTGGTAAAGGTGTTGCGGATGATGCTGGCAAACTTGCCAGCAGCGCTGCTGGGGCAGTTAAAAAGGCTTTAGGAAAAGGTAAACCTAAAGTTACCAGCAAAACAGCAAAAACGGTTACCCCAAAACCAAGCAAGTCGGCTTCCAAACCGATGACCAAAGAAGAACGCCGTTTGGCTAATCAGAGGGCTGATGCCGAACGCCGTGCTGCACGTGCTGACGAAACTGTTGAACAAAGAACAGCACGTAAAAAAGCAAACAGAGAACGATTCCTTGTTGCGGAAAAAGGCAAAGTTGAAGCAAGAATGACCGCATCGGAGATGCGTCAAGCGGGTTACCCACTTATCAGTAATGCTTTGACCAAAAAAATGAACTCCGTTGATTTCAAAACTCGTTTGTTGCGCAATGAGGGCGGTATGTTGGATAAAGAAGTTGATAAACAAACCCTTGAACTTATCCGACTATACCAAAAAGATGGTCGTAAACTTACACGTACACAGGTTGGAACCCTTCGTGGTAATGTTAAAGCAGAAATTAAATCTTTTGCTGACAGAAACCTAGACAAACTATCCAGAAGTGTTAATACTAGAATAAAAAATTTGGGCAAGATGACTCCGCAGGAGTTGGATACCGAGGCTGGTAGAATGGCTTTCCGTGCCAAAAAAGCCAAAGTACGCAAAGGTGTCGAACCTAAAGATTCTCGTAGGGATTATCAGATTCGCCAGGATAAAGAATTGAACGAGCGGCTTGAGGCTTTGGACCGCAAACGTGCCGACGCAAAACGTAATAGGGGTACGGGTACACCGACTGGTTCAAGACCTAGAGGTCCTGAGTCGGCTAAGGCTAGGGAGAAACGTTTGTCTGCGGCTGCTTCTGAACGTAAACTTGCTAAACAGCAAGAGGAAAATGCTAAGAAAGCGGCGGAGGCGGGACCACGAAAACCATTATTTAGTCCTTCGAGCAAAAAATATACCGCCAAAGAACTTAAAGATGTTAGATTGACAACATCTGCTGATGTTGCTGAAGCAAAAAAGATATTAAACAAATCTGGTGAAGGTTTTAGTGATAAACCGCCAGTAAAATTAGTTGACCGTAATGCTTTTGGTATGACACGTGAAGAGTTCGCTGCATATAAAGCAAAACAAGCAAAAGGTGCTAAAGTACCGAAGAAGAAGTAATGGTTACGCCACGTAATCAACGCTATAAGCGTAAAATTAATTCTGCGTTGGATTTAGCCAAAATGGCTGCCGACCCTAAAGGGTTTGAGTACGAACAACGTACCAAATCTATTATTGAAACAAAACCTGGTTTTGGACCGTTTAACGATGTGGTAAATTGGTCTGGTGTTGTGCGTTTTGGCAAAGAAAATTTTGATGCACAAATGGCTGATATTTTGAGGGTTAATAAACAAAGACCTGGGATTATACGGGCGGACGATAGATATGGTCAGGGGGCATCTTTTGTAGGTGAGTCTTTATTGCCGTTAAATGAGTTGGAAAACATTTTAACTGGCAAAGGAACCAAGGGTGATATTTTTAATGCTTGGCTATATACACAAAGAGGTGGTGCTACAGCAATGAAAGGTTTGGGGTTCCTTGGTAAAGGTATAACTAAACCTGTTGGCGCTTTAACCCGCAAAGCCAGTGTGGGCAACAAATATGGTCGCAAAGTATTGGAAAAAGTATTATCGGCATTACCTTAAGGAACGGATACCCATATTATGATGAGCAACTCAATCCCAACATACGCATTATATGGCAAACCAGTAGACCATTACAGGCTTTCCGCCGTTGCCGATGCGCCGTTGGCGGCTGCCAGCGGCGAATATTTGGGTCGAGGCAACAAATGTATGGGAAATGACGACACTTGTGGCGCTAACCGCATGAAGGGACAAGAGTTGTGTGTCGGGCATTACCGTCAGGCTGTGAATTTGGCTGAATTGGCTGAACAAATTGAATCTGGAGAATAACAATGGCTTATGCAACAATGACAGCAACGCAGTTGCGTCAAACCGTCCGTGACATCACAGACCTAGATACCGAGGACCTGCCCGATTCGTTGTTGAATGTTTATGTCCGTGACGGATATTACCGTATATTGGACATGGAAAAACGTTGGTCTTTTTTAGAGAAGTCGTTTACTTTCAATACTGTTGCCGAGCAGCGTGAGTATACTATTAGTGCTTTTACCGCCGACCCTATCGGTCAAATTATTTCTATTGTTGACCCTACGGGTACGGGTTTGCGGTTAGAAATGGTCGGGCATGATATGGCGGAAAATACGTATATCGGTTCGTATGATACTTCCAGTGACCCGTTGTTTTATTCTATTTGGGAAGACAAAATTCATTTGTTTCCCAAACCGAACAATGTTCGCACCTTGAAGGTGCGGGCTTATCGTGAGCCGATTGATTGGGTTACCAGCGGTGGTGCTGTTGATGCTAGTCCGTCTTTGCATTTTCCTTTGGTGTATTACGCTTGCAGTCGTGTGTATCAACGTCTTGAAGATACGGTTATGGCGCAAGAATATAAACGTGCTTTTGATGAGGGTGTTGTCTTGGCTAAAGAAAATATTATGAAACCTGCCAGTCATGCACATTTGCGTTTGTCTCAAGGGCAAACTTCTGGTCGTCCAACCTTCAAGGGTTGGATGCTAAACATGGGTAAGGATTTAGCAGATAATGGTTAAGAGGATTCGTGTTCGTGAACTGAAAGATTTTACTGGGGGGCTTAACTTTCGTGCCGACCAGTTTCAGTTGGCTGACAACGAATCTCCCGATATGTTGAATGTCGAAATTGACCCTAGAGGCGGTGTGTTTAGTCGTGGTGGTATGCGCCGCATTAACCCTACAGCGGTATCTGGTACTTGGACACCACAATCATTGTTTTCGTTTAATGGCGCTAGTCAGCGCATAATGTTGTCTACGGAAACTAGAGTTTATCAGTCTAGTGGCGCCAATTTTAGTTTGTTGGAATATAGTGCGGGTAATCCCATTGTTGTGTCCAGCACTCATGGTGCTAGTTTTGCGCAGTGGGGTACTAAGTTGTATATTGCCACTGGCAATACTGGTAGCGGTGGCTATGTTTGGGATACTGCCAGCACCTATGCTACGGCGATGACGGCAAGTGGCACTAATCCGCATGATTGGCAAACTACACCTAATGCGGCTGAACGTAAGATGCCGACAGCGGAGTTGTTGCATGTTCATGCTAATAAAATGTTTGCCGCTAATGTTCGTGTGGCGGGTGTTGATTATCCGAATCGTTTGCATTGGTCGTTGGAAAATGCGCCCGAGAACTGGGCTTCGGACGATTATATTGAGATTAATGGTGGCGGTAATCGTATTACTGGTTTGGCTATTGTCGCTGGTCAGTTAATTATTTTTAAACCTAACGCCATTTTTGCTTTGTTTGGTTACGATTCAGATAACTTTCAGGTTGTTGAAATTTCCTCTAATTTGGGTGTTGACGTACCACACAATGTCGCTGCCAGCGACAGAGGCGTGTATTTCTTTTCCAACCCCGAAGGTATCTACTATTATAATGGTTCTACTATTACGGATATTTTTGAAAATCTTAGACCGATTATAGATTTGGGTTATATTACGAATAATATTGATGATGGTTTTCATTTGAATTGGATTGGTCAACGTTTGTGGGTTTCCGCACCGTATTCCAAAACTGGTGCTGTAGCCAACAGTACTGTAAATTTTGTTTATGACCCGACCCTTGGCACTCGTGGTTCTTGGGTGCAGTTTTCAACTGCTGACGGTAAGGGTTTGACTACTGGTTGTAATTGGCATGATGGTTTTAATGTGGAGTATCGTTTGTTAACTCATCCTACTTTGCCTTATGTTTTGCAGGTTGATATGTATACTGACGAGTTTGACAATATTTCTGGTTCAGATGTTGCCTATACTAGCATGTATCGTACTAAATGGTTCGATGGTGGTTCTTATAGTCAACGTAAAATGTTTCGCCGTCCAGAGTTTGTTATTAAACAATCTGCCGTGCAGCAAACTATCGGTGTTAAGGTTTATCACGATTTTGATGAAGCGGAAGGTAATGAACGTAGAACGTTCAATTTGGTTCAATCACCTGTTGAGTTGGGTATGGTTTGGGGTACTAGTAATTGGGGGGATAATTGGTCTAGTGGTGCTGTTAGTTCTTTGTTGATTACTGGGAACAATTTGGGTTTAGCCCAAACTGTTCAACTTGAATTTGACGGTCCTTCGGGACAGTCGTGGGGTATTAACAGCATCGGATACAAATATCAACCTAGACAGGTTAAAGGATAACAATGGCTACACTGACTATTCCAAATACTTTTGTTAACGGCACAGCCGCTATCGCAACCGAAGTTAACAGCAACTTTTCTGCTATTAAAACGTTTTGCGAAAACTTGGCGGCGGGTACGAACATTGACGCTGGTGCAATCACCAGCGGTTCATTGTCGTCAACTGGTGTAACTGCTGGTGTTTATACGACAGCGAACATTACTGTTGATTCGGCTGGTCGTATAACAGCAGCGGCGAGCGGAAGCAGCGTAACGGGCGATAGCGACCAAGTTGTGTTGGGTTCGCAGGTGTTCGGTTAATGGCTTGGTCTGTTAACTCTTTGTCTTTGCTGACAAGTGCGGACAAAAATGTTTTACAAAACATTTTTGTGTCACTTCAGGCTGAACTAGAACGTTTACAAAAAGAAATAGATGAATTAAAACAGTTGAAAGCAACTAGGTAACATCATGTCAATGATAGACGCATATTACGGCGATTATGGGATGGCTGAAGCGTCTGCCCGTAAACGCCGTGCCGCAACATCAATAGCCAACCGACAGGCGGCGTTCCTTGGACAGCAACGTGGCACACGCAACATAGCGGATTTGACACGCAAACTTACCGAAGGTTTCCGTCCAGAAATGGCTGGTTATGGCAAACGTGGTTTGGCTGGTCCCAATGTGGCTTCGGGTATTCAACGTAAAGGTTTGGAACGTTATGCTGCCAATATGCAACGTGCAATTTCCAATGAAACCCAGATGCTGCAAGATGAACAGAACAGTATTGCTATGGCTGAAGCACAGTCGCAGGCTGACCTTGAAGATTATTTAACGCAGTTACGTTTGCAGAAACAAAGGGATATTATTAATTCGGCTACTGCTCTTAGGCAGTATGCCGCCTATTAGGGGGTATTATGTCGTTTAAACTAGTAAATGGTGTTTGGGTTCAAAGTGGTCAGGTTGGTCCACCTAACCCATATTTGCAAACACTGCTTCCCGTTCCATCATTGGATTTGGATGGTTTGTATGCGCAATATAATCAAGATGTTGCACAATGGCGTAAAGATAACGGCAAGGGCGCAAATATTATGCCACCCGACTCGTGGTTAAAACCACGTCAAGCATTATTGCAAGGACAAATAGATGCACAGACAACAGCCAGACAAGAAATAGTTGACCGCAATAACGTTATTCTTTCACAAAATTTTACAACGCAACAACAATTGTTGGAAAATGCCCGTGAAGATAAATACCGCCAAACGCAACTAGATTTGCAACGTGCTGCCGCTGGTAGTGCCGCCGCTGTCCGTGCGCAAGAACGTTTGGATGCTTTGGCTAAAGAAAAACGTGACCGTGCAGCACAAATTGCGGCAGAAGAACGTGCGCAACAACAACAAGTTGATGCAGAAAAACGTCAAATAGCACGTGAAGATGCGTTGGCAGCCCAAGCAAGATTACGTGGTCTTGAAGGCGGTAATGCTGCTGCCGACTATTTGTTTTCGCAAGCAGGCAGACGAACCACAGAAGGTTTGCAAAGAATTAGAGATTTGTATGACCCAATGAAAAAAATGGCTGACAGCGAATTTGCCACACAACTCGAACTATTGGCTAAGGATTTCCAAACGGCACGTGGGCAGGTCACTGGTGCTGGTGAAGATTTCCTCAAATCGTTTGTTGATAGTGTTGCTTATCAAAATGTTCCTATTGCTACGTTGGAAGCGCCAACAAATCCTTTGTTGGCTGCGCTACAGTCGCAAGGTGCTGGAACTGGCGAAGTACAGGCTGTCAGCGATTTTGCTAAACAATTTGCTACAAGCACGTCCGATTTAGGTAAGTGGGCTGCTAGTCAGTTGAATGTCGGTCAACAGAACTTTGACATTGCTAGCAAACGTGCCGCTACTGGTGCTACTACTGCCGCTCTTCAAAATTTGGCTGGTCAAGAGCCACGTATTAAGGCTGGTATGCAGTCTGAGTTTAATAAACGTTTGCAGGATATCGCTATGCAACGTGCGCAAGCCGAAGAATCTGTCTACGCCAGACAGGCTGCGCAAGAGGATGCGGCTGCCGCAATGCGGGCAAGTACCTTGGCGCAATACGGTACAAAAGAAGATAGCAAACTTGACACAACCGAAACCGATAATGCCGCCCAAAAGGCTGCCGAAGAGGCAGCCAAGAAGGCTGCCGAGGCTGATGCCGCTCGCAAAAAAGGTATTGCAGAACGTGAGGCGTTCCGCAGAGGCGAATTTTAGGAACGGGTATTCTTATTATAGGATACCAATTTAGGGATTTTTCATGGCTGTAACACGTTCACCGTTTGTTAAGAAACAAACACTTGACCGACCCGTTGGATATGGCTATGATGATTTGGGTCGTCCAATATATACTTTTAAAGACGGTACGTCACGGCTTTTAAGACCGCAACGTGACACCGCTCAAGATGAACAAGATTTTGCCGAAGCGCAAAATAAATTAGAACAAAACATTTATAAAGCCCAATCCAAGGCGTTAGAGGTTGGCAAAGACAGTATTGTTGACCAACTTGGAAATATCGCAATGGGCGGCACACCCAAGCAGGTTGGTGGCGGCTGGTTTAAGAGTTTATACGATGTTATTACGCTTCCTCTAAATGCGGGTTCAATAGACAAATGGTTGTCTGCGGCTAGAATTGGCAGACCTGTTTCATCTACTTTGCAATCAGCGGTGAATGAAACCGCTGATGCCCTACATGCCCTTACTGGTAAAAAAGCAATTGATGCACGTGGCAACGTGGTTAAACCTTCTATACGTGAATTTGTTAGCAATGCACGTAATTTTGATTTTGAAATTTTTGGCGAACAGGGTACGGTCAAAGGTTCTGACCGAACATTTAATAAAATAATGAATTTTGCCACCAATACTCTTACCGACCCTTTAACTTATGTTACGCTTCCAGCAAGTCAAGCCAGTAGGGCAGGTAGATTTGCTAATGTTTTACGTGGACTTGAATTACAAAAAAAATATCCTGGTTTGATTGATGATGTAGTATTGGAAAATGCTGCCCGTAAAGGTCCTGTTGCGTTTCCCAAAGAAGTCAGAGATGCCGAAGGTATTTTTGTTGGTGTCAAATATTTGGGTATGGAGATACCTAAATCTAGTGTTATGGCGGAAATTTGGGCTGACACCGCTGGTGCAACTAGGGCTGCGATAGGGGATGTGTGGTGGCGCAAATTTCCTAAATCTCACGCATACCTTACTACTGCTAAAAACAGACCTCTTGTTATTGCTGGATTGGGTCGTAGACATTTATCTGGAAAAGAATGGTATGATACCTACCTACAGGGTTTAGCACATTATTCCGCCAACACTGTTGCAAAAGGCAGCGCTTTATACGCCAAAGGTGTCATCACTGGAGATGTTACCAAAACCGCTATGGCGGTAAAAGGTTTGCCTGACGATGAACAAAAACTTTTAGTTCCACTAATCGAAGACCGTTCTGGTGCGACGACAAGCAATCCTTTGACGCAAGCCATTGTTGACGGTTTTAAAACATGGGACGATGCCCAACGAAATGTTATAAACGCTAAAGCACTTGAACTTTCAACAAAATATGGTATCAATGTTAAGGAAATGGGTTTTGTCAAGGACCATATTTATCACTCTATTACCGATGAAGCAAAAGAATTTTTGCGTAGTGAGGGAAGAAGCAGAAAAGACGGTGCGGCAAAGTATATAAAACATTTTGCGGATTATAAACTTACCGCTGATGAAATCAAAACTGGTAGGGGCATATCCAGTTATCGCAAGGTTCGTGGACCCGAAATTGACCCCGTAACTGGTGTCACCGAATATTCCGAGTTTTTGGGGCAAAAAGTTTTAAAAGGCGACATTACCGAAATTAACGAAATCGCCATGAGGGAACTCGGTATTCCTTGGTTCAAGACAGATTTGCCAACGATTATTGATGACAGTATTGCGTCTTATAGTCGTATGCACGGCAGATATGCTTACGTAGAACGTTTGCTTGATTTTGGTCCAGAAGTTATTAAGCCTTTAATTAAAAAGTCTGTTGATGACGGTCCGATTGCTGATGCGTTGTATAAAATTGTCACGGATTTGGTTGCAGAATATGGACGGTTGATGCCAAGGGTCAAGCGGAATGTCACTGCTGGATTGGTGAGTACCAAAGAAAGTTTGGCGACAGAACTTCAGGAAGTTTCGGATGTTGCTCGTGCTGTTTTGGCGGGCAAAGCATCTTACCGCAAAGCGGTAGATGACGAAACCCTGAAGGTGGTTTCTAGCATTGACGCAATTATTGAACGTATGCAAAAACTTGCCGAACAGGCTGTCAAAGTTTCGCCTGATAAAAAAGGTGAGTTTAATAATTTGTATTTGGCAACCATGCGTCACGCTGCGGAAATGAAGGAAGCGTTGCTTAATGGTGGGGGTGAACGTTTCTTAACCATGCAAGAGTTGCGTTATGAATATGTTTCTCGGTTTCCCAACAATGATGATTGGCAAGACAAGTCGGCTGAATGGTTGGCTGAACGTATTGTGCGTGATGCTGGCGGTGCGGATGTCGTGGACGCCCGAGAGGTTTATCGTCAGAGAACCCATGATGAGTTGGTTAAAATGCGTGACGCAATTCCTGCTGGCGATACGGAAGCCGCCCGCATTATTGATGAGGCAATATTGGCAAACGAAACAGAGTTGGAAGCGTTGGCTCGTATAAATATTGCCAAGGATAATGCGTCTTATGCTACCGAAGGTTTAATTTATGGTTTTCCGCCAAGTTTCAGTGACGAACCTATACCGTTCCAACTTTATACAACTAGACCTATTGACAACGAATTTGGTACGTTTGCACAAATGAAAGATGCAATTGTTGGTCACGCTATACCTGAAGAAGATTTGTTAGACTTGCGTAACCCGACTACTTTTGCTAATTTTCTTAATCCCGAGTTTTGGGCTGATGATTTGAACAGGGCTTGGGCGGAAGTTGGTGTGCCTGACATGATGCCAATGGACGTTGTTGACAACATGATTGCTAATAATGGTTTTATAGACCCAGATTTTATTCGTGCTTTTCCAGAAAAAGCCGAATGGTTGATGGGCATGTATGACATGCGAAACAAGGTTGATGAAATTCTTGAAACTGCCGATGATGTTTTGCCGATGTCGAACGAGGAACTCAATAATTTTTTTACGTGGTTTGCTGATATGCAGGAACGTCTTGCGGACTCGTTGAGTCCCGACAACGCTGAAAGTGTCGGCAGGGTTGTTACAAACAAATGGTTTGGTGGCGTAGTGGATGATGCTGCCGCAAACGGTTATAAAGGTGCTTTAATGCCTTTGACACGTATTTTTGATGATTTTGAAACTTCGTTAAATGAGTGGGCGGTGTTGTTGCCAAGCAACACACCCGCTTTTAAAACTGGTGATTCAATCGCTTCGCCTTGGCAGTTGTTGCAAGATAATAGTTTTATGAAAACCATTATGGACGAAACGTTGGAAGCCACACATTCGGCAAAGACAAACGTGCAAAAATTGTTGCGTCAAAACGGTATCGAGGCTGGCAAAACATTAGCCGAACGGGCAAAACTCGATGAGGAAATTGCTAAAAATGCAAAAGTTGATAATGCCTTTAAGGCTTTGATGAACTTGACTGCTACGGATAGTGTTCAAGTTGGCGGCAAGTTTGTCCCCAAAACGGTTATTCTTGATAAACTTGCGACACTCGACAGTTTTTTCAGTAATGCTTACAGTAAAATTGACCGAGATATTTTGCGTGAAATTGAAAAAACTTTCGGTGCATCGGAATTGCAAACGTTGCGTTTGGATTATAGACAACGTTTACCTATGTTGTTGAATGAGGTTAAAGTTTTGGAAACTTGGACCGATGGGGTTGGTTCGGCGTTGGACCAAGAAGTTAATGACTTTTTGTTGTTGTTGGCTAACAAACCCCCCAAGGGTTCTACGGCTGCAAGCAATGCGGCGTGGGCTAAACATGTTGAAAAAAGTCTTGAATCGTCTTTGTCTTTGCAGGAGTTTCCTGCGGTCAAAGAGGCTTATGACCGTGTAACAAAAATTTTGCATGCCGACGAGTTGGCGTTGGCTAAAATTGAATCAGAGATTCCTCAAGCGTTTAGTTTTTTTGCGGCAGCAAAAACGTTGGGTATTCGTGGAAAAAAGTTTGAGGAAGTTGCCGAGTTCGGTTGGGAAGAACTTTCTGGTTTGGGATTGCAAATCCCAAAGGAAGCAAAAGAACAATGGATGCCCGCTATAAAGAAGTTGAGTGATGCGGGTGAATATGGTGCGCTTTTAAGAAACTTTGACAAAATGAACGCATATTGGAAACGTTGGGTTACCGCCAGCATCGGTTTCTTTGTGCGCAATGGTATGTCCGCAGCGTTTATGAATTATGCTGATGGTGTAACCAATAGGGCTATTGCTACTGGCATAAAGTGGGCGTGGGCGCAAAATGAGACTGTTGGCAGGAGATTGAGTGGTAAAAACTTTGCCAACTGGATGTCGAGGGCGGGTATTACTGACCCCGAGGAAATAGCAAAAGCGGAATGGGCAACAAAGGTTGTTATGGCTACTGGTCATGGTGTTAATGATGACTTTGCCGCACCGACAATTGGACGTTTAGCGCAAGTAACTACGGATAAATATATTAATTTTTTTCAACGCAAAAATAGTTTTGTTGAACGTGCGGTACGATTGCCGATGGCAATAGATTCGTTCGAAAAAAATCTAACATTTGACCAGGCGGTAGCACGTATTAACCGTATACATTTTGATTATAGCGATTTGTCTAAATTCGACGAATTAGCAAAACGGGTTATTCCGTTTTGGATTTGGACTTCACGGAACATTCCGCTTCAAATGACACAAATATTGACCCGCCCGAAAGCGTATTACGAGTATCAAAGAATCCAAGAAGAACTGCCCGTCAACGCCAACTTAATGATGCCTAAATGGATTGATGAACGTGAACCTTTGGGTTTGGGTAATGGGCTGTCCAATTGGGTGTTGACACCCGATTTGCCTCATATTCGTATGAAGGCTATGTTTGAGGGGTTTGCCGACCCACGCCAATTGGCGGGTCAAACTGGTTTGCCAATTAGATTACCGTTGGAACTTTTGGCTAGCAAAAAGTTCGGAACTTTTGTTCAAGACTTTAATGCCTACGGAAAACAAAAAGAAATTAGAGGTCCATACGAAACCTTGATTGCCAAGGCTTTAAACCGTTTTGTTAACGATGGTCAAATCACTACCGATAAATATGGTAATGCGGTTATGGACGAAAGATTTACGCACGTTGTTGAATCCATTTTCCCAATTGTGGCACAAATCAACAGATTAACTGGTGGTGCGACAGGTGGCAAGGAAGCGTTGGAAGAACGCATGCTGTCCAGTATTTTAAATTATCTTGGTATACCTGCACGTGAAATTGGTCCTGTGCAACAAAAACTGGAAGCGCAACGGCGCAACAAAGAAATGGAAGATTTGATTGCCCAGTTGAAACAGTACGGTTACGAACAAGGCATTGGAATAACCGAAGAACCTTAATGGTCGTGGTTGTTTAACGCTTGCGTTAATTCGGCTATAATTTTAGAGTATTCAAACCAACTTTTATTTTTGGCGATTTCATCGCCACTTTGCGCACGTAAATATAACTCAACGAGTTCTCGTGCAGCGAGGACAGAGATGACGAACTCCATAACAAACCCGTTACTGTCGTCTTTGATTATGCTTGTGAATATGCCTTCCAGTTCGCTGATGTCGTTTTTGTCAAACAGGTACAGCAGTTCGTTTAAATCTTCGGGGTCCCATTCGTGTTCGCTAGATGTCACGGAAGTGTTCCAGTTTTCGTATCGCTACTTCTAGGTCGTTTACTTTGTTGATAAACGTTTGTGGTGAACCGTAACGTTTTAGTTCCTTTTTCATAACGGCTAGTTCGTAGCGTAGTTTGTCTATGTTAGTTAGTTGGGGTAATTTTGTCATATAGTTGTTGTGCGATTCCTTCTATGATTTGGTCTATTTCTAAACCGTTTTCTGCTTTATAATCTTTTGCAATAATGTCCCGCAGGACTACTATAACTCCCATTAGTGTTGAGAGCAGGAACTCCGTGTTAATGCACACTTGGTCGTTACCTAACATGTAGGGTGTTCCTTCTTTGCCGTATTTTGATTGGGGGGTTTCTTCACTCATTTTATCTCCTTTAGTATTTCGTAATTAGAATAGGACATTGATAACACACGACCATTTGGTGCGAGTGCTATCCATGTCGGGGCATCACTATCGCAACAACAACCGACTGTTCGTTTTTCATCGTTTTGAAAAACGTGTTTACAGTTGTTGCAACGAACCGTGACTGTCATCGTTTATCTCCTTTCAACGGTAGTTTGAACGAATCCTCGTTCAACATAATTGATATCATGGCATAGCCTACAATGTCAATATATGAATCCACTAACGATTCGTTGGTGGGCTGGTTGCGTTTACTCAGGTTGTCTATACGTGCAATTTTGTCGCAGATACGAATAGCGACACCGATGATACCAAAGTTGGTAATGTTGTTGTGTCCGTAATCGTGTTGTTTACGGCACAGCAGTTGTACCATTTCGTTGTGTTCGAACGGCGGGTGATTATCTAACAACCATTGTAATGCTTGAACACCTGCACGTTCTAATACCAAGACCGCTAGTTCGTTGTCGGATTCTTCGGCGTTGCCGAGTTGTAAACTTTTTATCCACTTGCTGATATAGGTTTCTATTGGTTTGAACATTTTGGGGTCGGGCAACGTTGTCGAGGCTTCCTGCCTCAGTTTCGTCAACGCTGCGTCAGCCGCTTTATTGAATGTGGTGTATGTCGGTTTCATTTAATCTCCTACTATTCCGTATTTGTTGTTTAATATTTCCATGATAACTGGATTTTGTTTTAACAATACTTCCAGTTTATTTACCGCCGATTTGGTTTTGCGCCACGCATGAGACTTTGCCGATATGCCCACTTCTCGTGCCGCTTGTTGAAACGTTTTACGTTCATAATAAATCAAGTATATCATCTGCTTATCGGTTTCGTTCATAGATGCAACGGTTTCAGCCACAGCGTCAAGCAACGCAATATCGTCATCGTAATCGTGGGCAACCGCATACGGTTGCATCAACCACTCTATGTCGTCAGAATGATGTTTCTTTTGATTAGGGATATCTTCAGGAATCATACTTTTCGTTTATCATCATGTCCATAACATCTTCGGGTTGCAACAAATACCCCATGCTGGGGTTACCGCTACGCCACGCAAACTTGTGGTACATTTTCGGATTAAATTTGTCTTTGTTCGCTTTGAGATAACGTTTCAATCGTGGCACAGACACAACGACAAACGCACCGTCTAGGGCATACACATATACCCACCATTCGGCTTTTGTCACCGCTAAACCTGAAGGTTGCCATAATGGTTCCCCGTTGTTGTCAAGACGGCGACGGGGATTCTGCACCATTTCAACAACCATGCGACCATTACGGTAACGGTCAGTTTTAACTTCGAACGCACCGTTGCCAATTTTTTCCAAAAATTCGGCAACAAGTTTTTCGCCTTTGTGACCGAACGATAAATCTGTTTGCCAATCGTGAGGCATTGGTCCTATGTCGTAGTCGGATTTTTTACTCATTCTTTACTCGCCACTATAACAGTTACTTGTTTGTCGTCTTGCCATGCGACACCGTTCAATCCGTCCATCAACAACTTTATGTAGTTATCTAGGTCGCCACGCAATTTTGTTATACCGTTCGCAAGCGGATGCAAATTTACGGCGATACCATTTTTGCTGAACGTACAAATCAACATTACGTCACCTTTATATTTTGGTCCAGTGTACGCCGTGCGAATAATATTTTCAGACTCCAAAGTTCGGGCTGGTGTATAGACACGTCCACGCCTAGTCATACGTGGTCGCCCTTTGGGGACGGGTCTTGTTTCTATGAACTGGCTGTGTTTTTTCATGTTTTCCTAGTTTGTATAAAAGTGTGGAATGGCGCACCAGAGCCGTTGTCGAATCTGGCACTGATAGTTAATGATTTTATCAAAACGCGTTTTGCCGATGTTTGTGTTATTTTTTTGTTGCTGGCATACATTTGCATAGCACCAAGACCATAATGCGCACCCGAACCTATGGCGTACAGGTTGTTTGTGTCCATTTCTGTACTGTAGTCTGCGTCTATTTGGTAGATGACCCCGTTGGCGCACACCAAAGAGTCTATTGAGGCTTCTGCTGGGTTGGATTCGTATTGTGGTAGCCCTAAACCGTTTTGTTCCAAACATTCTCTGTAGGCTGGTATGAATTGGCTGACTATAAACTTTGTTAGTTTTGCGCCGCTAAGTTTTGGAGGCAATTGCGGCGGATTATACACATGTTGTATAATGTTTGCGCCACGTGTATCACCTGCTACGCCTATGAAGTATTTGCCTACGGTAATTATTTTTGATTGTGTCATTTTGCCAACACGCCCATAATCGTCCGTCCATTGGCTGTCTGAACCTATGGCGCAATAATCTTCGCCTTGTATCGCTAAGATTGTTGTCACGAATGTACCCGTATTACAAGTTTGTCTATTTCTAGTTCGCCGTTGGCACGTAAATGATATTTGCCCCACCGCCTGTCGGCGGTTTTGAGAATGATTTTGGTTTGGCTTGGATTGAGTCCTGCTTTGACGCACTCGTAACCGAGTTTAGTCAGGGTTGATGAACGGTCTTTGGACGGTAGCGGTCCGTCACGCCAAATGACTTTGCCTAGCGGAGACAGAACTTGCATGGCTTCGTCTAATGAGGCATCGTATTCTGTGTGGGTAATCCCAGGTACGGGTTTGACGGCGGGTTTATAATGTGCAGCGAGGCGGGTGATATCGGCTGGTGTGGTGCGATTGGCGGTAGCCATAGAAACAAAGTCGCAGATGTGCAAAACTGATTGGAAGTCGTTGGGGTTTAGAACTCGTTGGTTCTGTGTGGTGTCGTCAATATAGTTGGGGTACGGTAGGCGGACATAGTTGCCGTATTGTCCGTGTTTGAGTGTGGTTTGTTTCGGGTTTACTTCTGTGGCTGGCACGTCAGCGACCTGATGTGCCGCCAATAACATGTGGCGCATAGTTTCTGCTGGCACTGGTTCAGTGGCAAACACCCAAACATGGTAACCTTTGGAACGTGAACGTTCTATCCACGATGTTACACCGCCTGCTTGCAGTGCGTCATGTAGTTGTCGTGCCTGTTGTAATGATTGTTCTAATCCTAGGTCAAAGTCTGAACAGCCCCACACTACTGACGGTATGTCGTTTATGGGAACAATCGGATAAACACCGATACGTTCCGAACCTTTCAGGTGACGTTCAAATGTGCCACGATTAAGTGGTAATTTGGCGCAACCGCCACTGTCCATGCCGTAAACGTCACCACGTCCACGAAACAACGTTATATAATTGTCCAGTAATTTATCATCTATCATATACCCCCTATCACCAGTCGGTTAATATTTCTTGCATAGTTAATTGTTCTGCTTCGGATTGCACAATATTGTTGTCGAGGCGATATGGTAACACCCCGTTTTCCAACCGTTTCAATCGCCCTGTCCCTGCCTCAATCAAAAAGTCCATGTCGTCCAACAAAATAGACGCAGGACGTTTACACTTGACCAAGTTTAACGTGACCGTATCCATGTGGATACGCAAATTATATTGCAGTTCTTCTATCTTGGACATGATTCGTTCAGCGTTTGACGCTTTGTCTAGTTTTTCTTGCAAGTCACGGATATGTCCTTCTATCTCGAATCGTTTACGGCGTACACCGACAATGTGTGTTGCTTGCTGTTCACCACCGTAAGCACCTGAACTAATAGTCATTTTGCGTCCGTCAGCACCTGCTGTGCGACTGGACTGATGTAAAACGATTAACGGAATATTGTGACGTTTACCGAACGCTTTAATGCTGTTGGCTTTGGACGGGACATCTTCCCCACCGCCCGTTACCAAATCCAAATAGTCCACAACGATTAGTTGTGGGTCGCCTAATACGTCTATTGTTTCCGATAATGCACGTTCCATATCAATCAACGATACGGTTTGGTCGAACACCGCCAAATTAGGAAAGTGTTGTAATGCCGTGTTGCGTAACAGTTCGATAGATTGTTTGTCGTTGTCGGCTATACGTTGTTCTAATATGTTTGCGTCAATGCCGTGTGTAACACAAGCGAGTTTGATTAACGTCAATGTGCGTGGTTCGTCGGGGCAAAAGTAGATTACTCGTTTGTCTTTGTTGGCTACAAGGATTTGTAGCAACGCCAAAGTTTTACCGCTATGGCTGTAGCCGTTTATAATGCACATTTCCGATGGCGCAATACCACGCATCTGTGCGTCTATTTCGTGGAAACCTAGATAGATTCTTTCTTGTGGTGTTTGCGCCCAATGAACATAATCATCGGCGGCTTTGTGTAACGGTGTGTAATACGATAAAGGCGCATTAGACAAGTCAGGCGTGGGGAGAACTTCCCCACGCCCCAACTTTGCCCAACGACCCACATAATCGGGGTCGGTCACGGGTTACCGCCTAACTCGTGGTTCCCAAAACGCTTCCTGACCTGTGGTGGACTTGAACCAAGGACGTTTAGGATTGACCGCCAAACCGTCACGGTTATCCCAAACTTCGGTAACACCTTTCTTTGCACATTCGGCGTTCAACCACTCAGGAAGCGGACCGTGTTGTTTACCTTTGATACGGACTTGACCGCCTTGCGCTGGTTGGAACGTCGGTTGTGCTGGCTGTGTCACAACCTGACTGTTTGGAAACGCTTGAACCAACATTTCTTCCTGTGTCGGCGTTGCGTTTGTCATGCCCATTTTGGCGAACAACGCATCTACTGTTGCGTCTAATGCCAAGACAAAGTTGGCGATATTCGTTTGAACATCGTCCGTCTTTGGTGTGATATCGGCAGCAATTTTACCTGCAACCTGAATCACGATTGATTGGTCTCTGTTTACGGTATTAATAACTATCTCCTATCTGTTGTTGTTGTTACTAACTATAGCATACCCTTATTCAACGTCATGGCAATTGTAAGCACCTTTGCAGACACTCCAAAAAGAACACCATGACTCTGAACATAACGCACTTTCATCATTTGTTACCCATTGATTATTTACACCTGTTTTAAGGGCTACGTTTACAGCCCCACGAACATGATGTTTCAACCAATTCCAATGCCCAGCACCCCGATGAATCGGCACAATCTGCGCTTTCGGGTCTAGTTGCCGAATCATTACACCATAATTAAACTTCGGCTCAATGTCGGTATCGTGAGATACCGCATAAGTATAAACAGTTGGCTGAATAGCAGACTTCTGTTTAGTGGATTGACTATAAGAACGTTTGGCGGTTTTCCAATCCCACACAACACCGTCATCGTCCAAGTAATCTATTGTACCTTCGAGCCAAATCGCATAACCGTCCACATCAATACCCAGCGGAACTTTAAATGGGTGTTCGGTTTTGCCACCAAGTTTGATTTTTGGCAAAATGCTATCATAAAACGCTTTGGACATTGACTCCAAATATTGTGGGATTTCTTCCTGAACAATATTGGTTTTCTTGTAATCCGTTGTTTCTAACGATTCGTAATCGTTTGCAACAACGTCCAACATATCGAGAAAGTTTGAAGCCGTGCCGTTCAGGACGGCTTCAATACCTGTATGAATTGCAGTACCTATAATGGTAGCGTCTGACCCAGAGCGAAACTCTGGACGTACCAAACCGAGTCTGGCACGTTCGGGACAAATAGCCATGTCTCCAAGCCAAGACTGTCTAACGTAAACAACTTTATTGAGTTCATCTACCCGCATTATTTTCCTTTCTAGAAGTTAATTAATAGAATATATACAATAGTCAATACAATAACAGCAGAGACAATCTTCATAGAAGGCTCTCTATGTTGGGCATTTCCAGTTTCAATTTAGCCCATAATTGTTGGGCTTTTTCACTGGGGTCGTTCTTGATTTCGTTGTAAACTTTTTGTCTGTGTTTGCGCAATCTTTCGTTTGTTTGTTCCGCTGTTTCGTTTTTTCTCTCGTTGTAAACACGTAATCTTTCTTTTGTTTCTTCTGTTGTTTCGTTTTTTCTCATGGTTCTAGTATACCTTTCCGTTATTTGACTTCCTGATGTCCCTGCTGACCCTGAATAGTTTTTTCCAATAAGTCATGGTAGATTTGCCTGTTTGGAACAAACGGGCAATACTGGCATAACCTTTTCCTTCAATCTCAATCATTTGCGTACTGAAGTTTCGGAACTCTTCTTCCGTCATAACATGTTTATGTTTGTTTATGCTGACGGCACAAATGAACTGTTCCAATGTCACGTCCAACCGTTTCAATATATCTATAACGTGCAGCATCGGGTGTTGGTGGGCGGCAGCCATTACACTGTCACGAATCAGTTTCCATTTTTGTAAATTGGTGTAAGATTCGGGGAACCGTAACGGTACAATATCGGATTCGTTGGCATAATAAATTCCGCCATAATCCGCCCACAGGTCGTGAACATACAACAATGTTTCCAAATATTCTAGGATTGTTTCGTTAGTCCATTCCCGACCTTTGACGTAACCCAAGATTTCCGCTATTCGTTCACCCTGCCACATGTCGAACACGGCGTCTTTAGACACCATCACCGATTGGGCGGGGCGAACGTCACACAAACACGTCTGTTCGTGTGATTCTACACCGCATTGTTCTATCACCATTTTATTGTGTCCTGCCAATCATCATCTGCGTCACGTTCAAACGCTTTAATCAACCCTTCCAATATTTCGTGTCCATATTCAATGGACAATTCACTGAGTACAGTGCCGATTTGTTCCATAACATAATCGCACTCCTCGTCCGTCCAATCGGGACGGTACTGTTTGATATCTTCGCCTAGCCATTTAATTGTTATCATTATCTGTCTCCGTTTCTGTATGTATCTTCATCTGTGTGTTCTTCCGTATTCTCTATCAGTATATCCAAGTCGTCATGTAATGCAAACGCTGCTGCGCTAATGCCGTGCGTTATACTCATGTCCAACTCTTCGTATAAAAAGTTTTCGGCTTCTTCTTCGTTTTTTGCATAAACATCAAACGCAATGCTAAACGTACCACGATAAAGATTCATTCCGATTCCTTTCCGAAACCGTCAGGTTTTTTAGATAATTGCATAGCCCCATGTTTGGTGCATGTGGGTTTGTCGGTCATGCGGACGTGGATTTCCACGCCACGTCCGCATAACGAACATTCATAATATCCTTTCGGATACAACTTGCGTTCAATCGGTGCTTTCATTATTTCTCCGTTTCTGTTTTGAGGAATTGTTCGATTTCACTAACCAACTCTGCCCCGTCCTCGTCTGCGGTGTGCAACTGAACCGCTTTCAACAGTTTCTCCAACAGGTCATTGAGTTTCTGTATCGTTTCGCCCGTTTGTTCACCGTTATCAATATCACCGTTCATGGCTTTCAACACTTCCATGATTTCGTCCTTAGGGATAAGGTTGTTTTCGACGGCGTATTCCATAATTGCAGCGACGAGCGATGCCTGATTATATGAATCGGCTACACGTTCCAAAAATGCATGAGTCAGCCATTGGACAAACGTATCGGGAACATCGCCAATTTCACCGTTACCAACGTCCCCGACAACCACAACGTTGCCACGAATTTCCTGACGGAACAAAGCACTGGCAAGCCAATTCATTTCCAAATCCTTGACCAGCCCCTCATCATCGCAATAACCAATCAGGTCAAACGAGTCATCACTGTCACGTTTTTGTGCAGAAATATGCACCGTTTCAACGTTACCACCAACCCATGACTGAATTGACCCCAACCCATCAACGACAACGGGTTCGGGTTCAACATTTGTACCTGCCTTAAATAGCACTGCCGATATTGCACTCATTATATTACCACCCTTTCAGTAGTAGTTTGATTATTATATTTGTAACACATAACGCAACTAACACTTGATACGCCTGAAACAAACGCCACTCGTTCATTATATCAACCCCAATCCCGTAATCGTGGACATGATGAACTTCATACCTTCTTCCTCGAACGAACCTCGACCCGACTCAAAGTTGTCAATCACAACGTCCGCATTGACGTGTGATTTCAACTTGCAATTAGACGCTGAACCGTAACTGCCACCGATAATCCTCTTCGCATGTTCCCACTTGGACATTTCCATGTTGGAGAACGATATACGCCTCAACATAGACGGGTGGGCAATTGCGAACATCAAATTATCAATGTCCAACAATTGTTGCGAATCATGCAATTTCGTAAGCAAACTGTGATAGTTACCGCCAGTCTCGGTGGCAATCTCGCTGTAAACCTCGACACCGACACCCAAACGGTTAATGATATCAACCAACGAACATATCATCGCACCACGCTGTTTGATTGTCTGTGCCGAAACACCCGAATTGCACGTACCATTGACCAATATTCGCACAACACGCCCCATGCGTGTTTGTGGCACATCAACATAATCAACCATACACTCGGGGTCGCCAACGAGATAACGGTCAATATCACCCGAATCGCCAGTGATATTAAACTTGGTCTCGAACATGTTGCCGAACGTGGAGTCAATCACGTTGTCCAACGAGTGAATCAACGTATCAACTTCGGGACGTATCTCGTGCCAACCACGTGTACCCAACTCGCAGGCTTCGTCCAAACTAGCGGAACCGCACCACTCTTCACGGTCAGGTTTATCGGACGACCTACGTTTAGTGTTGCCCTTAGCGTCCACCAACAAATCTGCCAGTGAATCGTATTCCTCAACCCAAACAGGTGTAGATGAACCACCGTTGGGTCGAGTAATTGTATGCGTAAACTGTCTCATAATATCTCCATTTCGTTGTTGTTGTTGCCCTACATTTAACATACCAGTCCACGCCCGCAGGGAAGGCAACGGACGTGAACTGGTAGTCACGTCCCTCGCATTACGCCGTAACAGGCGTACCCTTCGGCACTAACACGCCTTCCATAACCTTCGACACTACGTCAGGCTTGACACCCTTGAGCAGACGCATATCAACAACGTCCTGCCAAGTGAATCCACCTGCAAGCAATTTAGCACCACCAACACTAGCACGTGGCGACACAATCACTTTCAGACCGTGCTTATCAACGTTACGCCGTGCAGTACGAACAATATGCAACCACGTTGAACCGTGTTCCATATCCAACCCCGTACCACGCACCAACTCGGTCTCAAGCCGTTCATCAATCTTAACGTGCATCATCGTGAATCGGTCAATCGTAGCACCGTCAATCGGCGCACGACCAACATACTCGGCGGTAGCACCATTACCCCACGTGTTCGCCGCCGCAATCGCAACGAACTTGGGGTGGCGTTTCACCATACCGTCAGGAAACGACATGCTATCGTTAGACAATGCGTCGTTCAACACGGTCAAGATGTTCGGATTACTAGCGTCAATCTCGTCCATCAAGAACACGCCACCGTGTTCGTAACGGTCACGGAAACCTGTGGACTGATACAGGTTGTCGCTAATAGCCTTGTAACCCTTGATATCCGCTTTGGACGACTGCGAATTGAACGGCTCTGCGCTGAACGGCAAATCCAACGACTGAGCAACCTGTCGAGCAATTTTGGACTTGCCAACACCAGCACTACCAGTCATCCACACGTGTTCACCGCATGCAACCGCACGAAGAACCTTCGGAAATATCTCGTGAGTCAAACCCTCCACAGGACGAGTCTCACCTGACGGCAAAACCACGTTAGTGACCAACGGACGAACATCACGCAACAACTCCATAATGTGAGTGCGTTCGACCACCAATGCCGACTCAATCAACTCCCGAACAGCGTTTTCGTCTACGCCAACAGAACGCAAAGCGTCCTGAATCACGTCACGAACAGCGTTGGCAACCTTGTCCCCTGTCGGCACGGACGGCGAAGCCGTAGGTGCTGACGTTGGCAACGTTGGTTGCGTTGGTTGTGTCGGTAGTGTCGGTTGTGGCAACGGCTTGGCAACCAAAACAGTCTCGCCACGTGCCTCGTACTCCGCACACGCATCCAAAACCGTTTTGAGAATCTCGTCAAGCGTTTTCGCCATCGGTTTCCCAACCCACTTGCGGTCAAACACACGACCATACATGGCAATCAACGTGTTCTTCCCCAAGTTCCTAATGTGATACGGATATTCTTTCCCGTTCGGGAATTGAACAACCGCCACCTTATCCGTGCAATTAACACGGATAACGTTCATAGCCTTCCCTGCCATTATATTACCTGCTCTCTGCCTGTTAAGGCGTTTTGTTTATCCGATTGGCGGAATTGCCAACCGAAACCTAGTACTTCAACACCTGCGTCCACGTCCGCAAGTTTAATAATGTTCTTCAATACGTTGATTCAATGGTTCGTCCAACAAATCACACGACCATTTACCTATAACGTGACACCAACGGTGACACGTTACACGGCAAACAATATCTAACGCATGACCCAACAAGTCCCTGACCTTAAACATTACAACCACCAATCGTTCATCTCAAGCAAATCAATATCCCAATACCTGCGAAACATCGCATGCCATAACGCTACGGGAATTGAATCACCCAACAACCGATTCAACCGATAACACTTTACACGTGCCATTTTCTTCAACGGATTCATTGGATACCTGCTTCCGCACGAAACTTCGTTATATCAAAACGTGGATTATCGTCCACGAAGAAACGAATCATCGCATTTTCCAACAATTCCAACCCTTCCGCTTCCGTAAACATACCCGAAGATATGCCCTCGTGAGTCCCCTTAATCATTTTGGCGAACTCCTTATAATACTTGCGTGATAACATTACTTACCCCTTTTCTTGTCGTTGATATAACAGTTTACGGGTAGCAGGGGTGTATTATAGCCTGCTACCCGCAGTGATTCACAACACAACCACATCACAGGAAACTAGCCCTAATGGTTGAACTTGCGGAGACACTATCTCCTCACGTGCATGAAACTATGACACCATACAATGCCTTTCCAGCGTCACACACGCTAGCGGTTCGGCAAAGTTATGAACCTTGCAAACTCGGCACATGCCCAAACCCATATTATGCAAACAAAGTCTTACCCGAACGGTCATAATCACGGACACTACCACACACAAGTGAGATAGGCAACTATATGGACGACTTCGTGAGTCGTTCGGCTTTGATTGCACAATAGTGGGTAGTGTGGACTTGCACCACAAGCACCTACGTGCCTACCCGACCCCGTAAAACCCCGAAGGGTTTTACTTGCTGGCGATACGGTCAAACGTGTAGAAAATCTCTGCACTGACCGCCTCCGACTTCACATCAAACAACACAACCCCCTCGGAGTTGGTGCGAACCTGCTTCTCACGCTTGTCAGCGGTCATCACGTTCACAACCGTCCCCTTCGCAATCGGTGTGCTTGCAGGAAACGCAACACACCAAGCGGTGTCAATTTTTGCAAACCGACCCACGATTGCTGGAGTTGTCTTTGCTGATTTCTTAGCCATTACTGACCTGCTCTCTCGTGCCGTAGCACGTTAGTGTGAACCCAGCGGAATTGCTGAATCCACATATTCAACTTCAACACATACGTCCGAGGACGCACATGCCAACGTTTTGCGGATAGTGGGGAATCGAACCCCAACAAGCGCACCAGCGCTACCCCGCCCGCAAGGAGAAACGGGCAAACTCAGACGGTGTGACCGTCCATCAATTCGACCAATTCATCGTGGCGAATCTCTCGCTCGATGTCTCGGGCGACCTCGTACTGAAGCCGTGCCTTACGCACTGCTTGCACGAACAGCGGAACCGTCCTGTTAGGGACGGCAATCACGTGACCGCCCACGTGAACGTTGGTGTACAACGGAACTGACATACTCACTCACTCTCCCACGCCGTAGCGTGACTAGGGCGTTGCCATGAACAGCAACGACAACCCGACAACAGCACTTCAACACATGCGTCCAAGCACATGCACCCAAGCACTGCATCACCATGTCGTCGTTGCCAACAACACTGCCCCAAGAACTTCAACACACACGTCCACGCCCACATACCCGCCCACACAGAGAACAGCCACTTCCCTCACGCACCCCCGCCCGCTCGCACACATGAAGCGACCCGAAAAAATTATGGGCATTATACAGCATTATGGCTCTTTATGTGGGTGCGGGCGCTAGTGCGTAAAGCCTCTCACACGTCCGCACACGGTGAGGGGGGTGCATGGGGGGGTCGCCACCCTCGCGGACGTGTGACTCTAATAGTCTAGGGCGAGATGCTTTGGCGGTATATGAACCGCCCGTTTTGTCTGTGCTAAACAGGGGTGGGGGTTGTTTTGAACGGAGTCCCTAGTTTTGTATGGTTTAACAGTTCCATTTGCGCAAAGATAGTGCTTTGCGTGTTGGTCGTCCTTTGGAGTCTTTCATTGGTCCTGGCATACCGCTCATGCGGGCGCAGAATGATTTGCGGCGTTTCGCCGCTTTTGACCCTGGTTTTAGTTTGCTGGGTGGTGTGGTGACAGCCATTTTTAGTTTAGACCCAGGGTTTTGTCGTCTGTAGGATGCTACGCCTTTGGCGTTTAGTCCGCCTGTAGGGTTTTTCCCTGCTTTGCGTGTCCATGCTGCCGTCTTGTAGGCTTGTTGGACGGTCATTTTTTGTTTTGCCATTATCGGTGTTTCGCAGTTTTTTTGGCTATTGTTTTGGGTTGTTTAACGAATTGTTTGCCTGCTTTGGTTCCTCGGCGTTTTGCTGCGCTGGTTCTGGCGTATTCTTTTTTGCTTAAAGATTTGATGGCTGCTGATGGCAAATAGCGTTCACCTGTGGCTTTGGGTCCTTGGGTGGATGGTTTTCCTGATTTGGTTCGCCATTTTTGTTTTGTCCATTTGGATAAAGATTTTTGGGCTGCGGTTTTGGGACCGCTGAATGAGCCGCCTGCTTTTTTGTATCGTTGGTTCGCTAGTTGTGCTTTTCGTGCCGACCATTGCCCTGCACGTCCACCTGCTGTTCCAGCCTTGACGGCTGCTACTATTTGTTTCCTTAATTCTGGCTTGTTATATGCCATTGTTTAGTATTTTGACCTAGTGCGTGATTTTGTTTTCAGTCTTTCGCCTATTCTTTTTCCAGCGGATTTAAAACCTTCAAGTCCGTCAGTGCCAAGACCGCTATCGGAAGGTTTGGGTCGCCTATTCCTAATAGCCTCTCCCGATGTTGGCATAACGTATTTTCTTTTGCCTTTTCGTTTAGTGCTGCTTGGTCTGGGCGTGTTTGCATAGGTTATGCGTGAACTGTATTTTTGTGTTGGTTTTGGCGGTGTGTATGTTCCGCTACCTGTACCGCTACCTCCGTCTTGGAAACGCATCCCAGGACTCATTTTGAGTGCAGCCTTGTCACGTTCGTATTGTGCTTTACCTTCTGGGGTGTAAGCGTAATGTCTAGTTTTACCGTCAATTCTTATTTTTGGCATAATAATCTCTTTTGTCTTTGCTGTACGGTTTAAATAGTATTATCCTTAAACCGCCACCCCTCCAGGGTGGCTATCTAATCGTCGGAAACTGACCCCCCTCAGTCCCCCCTAATTAAAAACATCCCGTTCCCTAATGGGAATCATTCTCATTATCGCCGTCCAGCCCAGACAGCAGTGGGGTTTTATCTAAAATGTTACAAAAAAGTAACACAAATGTCACAAAAATTTAACCTTCTGTTAACATTTGGGAACAACCACACTAGGTTGATGACTGAATTATTGGATGCCCGACAACAAAAATTTTTGGATTGGCTATGCACCCCGAGTGTTGCTCGTGTCCCCTCGTCGCAGGAAAAATATGCTCAGGTTGAGGGTGTTGACGAATCTACCCTTAGGCGGTGGAAGAAGAAGCCTGCGTTTAAGGCTGCTTGGGAGAGGCGTGTTGCTGAGTCTCAGGGGAGTCCTGAGCGGACTCAGCAGTTGTTGGATAATTTGTTTCAACGTGCTTTGGATGGTGACAACAATAGTGCTAAGTTGTATTTGCAGGCTACTGGTCGGCTTGCGCCTGTTCAGTTACAGGTTGAACATTCTGGTAAGGTTTCGGAGTTGTCGGATGCGCAGTTGGCTGAGTTGATTGCGGCTTCCGCCGCTAGTGAACAGCAGTTGCGTTTGGATTCAGCAAGGACAGCGGGGGCTTGTGGGTCAAACTAACGACCAAATGTTTGTTGCTTTACAGGCGGAGTATCCGACTTTGACAACGTTGGGAGACATGTTGTATCAATATTGGTTGGATAAAGGGTTACAGTATCGAGGTTCGTTGCAATACGAGTTTTACGGCACTGAACTAAGCAAGTCGGGTGAGGCGCAAAATCTATTAACTTGGGGTGACAGGGCTAATGCGTTTTGGTCGGATGCCGATTACCAGGTTTACAACCTAGAGCAGGAAGATGGAACAGATTTACTATTAGAAGACGATGGTTTTATTTTGATGGAGGCTGGTAATGGCTGATAAGAAGATAAGTGCTTTAACAGCGCTGACTGGTGCTAGCACGGCTAGCACGGATGTGTTTCCTGTCGTTGATGTGTCGGCTACGGAAACCAAGAAGATTACGGCAGCCGAGTTGGCTACCGCCATTGCGACCTTGGGGTCGTTGGCTACGGTGGCGTATGTTGATGGCGAGGTGTC
>Ga0172372_10001654_pt1 | contig 34553 bp, 29 predicted proteins | sample LakKiv5m_2_FD_114544 | JGI IMG/M metagenome (GOLD analysis project Ga0172372, IMG submission 114544) | Freshwater microbial communities from Kabuno Bay, South-Kivu, Congo - kab_092012_9.5m | ecosystem: Environmental > Aquatic > Freshwater > Lake | place: Democratic Republic of the Congo... | reverse complement strand
CGCTCTTTGAGAGCCGCGCAACCAGGCTCCCGATCGGGATACTTTTCTGCGAAGGCCGAATGGAAACCAAAGACCAAGAGAACCATGGCTGTCGTCAATGTTACTTTCATTGGGAGGGGGGTTAATTCGATTGCTAAAAATAGGTTGTTTTGGGCTTATGCCTCCTCGCCCATTGTTGGGCTTGGTGCAGGGCCCAAAATCGTCCCTTGAGAGCCAACAACTCATCGTAAGTCCCGCTTTCGGCCACCCGACCTTCATCCAGAACCACCACCCGGTGAGCAAAACGAAGGGTTGCCAAGCGATGGGCAATAATCAGGGCACTACGGTGAGCAACAAAAGCCTCAATGCCCCTTTGGACCAAGGACTCCGACTTGGAATCCACCGAAGCAGTAGCCTCATCCAAGATCAAAAGATCAGGATCCAAGACCAGTGCCCGCATCAAAGCCACCAACTGCCGTTGACCAGCCGAAAGGAACTGCCCACGCTCGCCCACCTGGGTTTCCAATCCCTGAGGCCACTGGGTCAAAAAATCCCCCAAGTGCAACGCCTGAATGCGGGCCATCACGGTTGGACCGTCCAATCGGCTATCCAACAACGTGATATTATCCAACACCGTCCCGTTAATCAAAAACAATTCTTGGGGGACATACACCAAACGTTTTCTCAAATTCTCCGGGGACCAGGTCGACAATTCCTGCCCATCGACTTGGATCGATCCACGGTAACCCTCATAAAAGCGAACCAGCAATTGAGCCAAGGTGGATTTACCACAGCCGCTGCCTCCAACCACAGCCACCACTTCTCCGCTTCGTAGGTCCAAATCCAAACCGCGTAATACCGGGCGTTCGGGGTCATAACCAAAAGTCAAGCCCCGAATTTGTAGGTGCAACGACCTCCTATCCCCTGCATTGTTGGTTGATTTCGTCGCCACTTGGGGGGTCGAAATCTCCGCATCTTCGTCCATCAAAGCAAAAACCCGGGAAGCGGCGATAACACCCATTTGCAATGAATTAAACTTGTCTGCCAAGAGACGCAATGGGCGAAAAAGCTGATTGATATAAACCAAAAAAGCCACCAGAACACCGGGTGTTACGTCACCCTGATCGACACGCACAGCGCCATACCACACCATCAGACCCATGGCCGCCGCCGTTAGGACCTCCACCACCGGAAAAAACACGGAATAATACCATATGCCATCCAAATGAGCCTGGGTCAAGCGATCATTCTCACGAGCAAAGGCTTGATTTTCTTGGCCCTCGCGGTCAAAAAGAGGCACCAAAATCAAATTACTGAGCCTTTCGGCCAAAAAGGCATTTAACCTGGCGGTATTGGTCCGCACCGAGGTGAAGGAAGCATGGACTTTTTCTTTGAACCACCAGGTGGATCGTAACAACAAAGGCATCACCAGCAAACTAACCAGACTTAGTTGCCAATCGGTGCGGAACATCACAACCAAAATCACGACCAATTGTAAGATATCGCCCGCCATGGTCAAAAAACCCTGGGCAAAAAGTTCGGCAATCGCTTCCAAATCGTTAATCACTCGACTGGCCAACGACCCCACCGGCCTGGACTCATAAAATCCAGATCGATAACGACTTAACTTACGGTAAAGCTGGAGTCTTAAATCCCGAACTACGGATTGACCCAGGCGAACACTGAGGTACCCAAAGAGGTAACGAAACAACGACTCCACCAAGAGCAGGGAAAGGATCAGCCAGCCTAGCGATGCCAAGCCCTCAAAATCACCACTGCGCATAGGACCATCCACGGCTTGTTGGATGTACCAGGGCCGCAAGGGCGCCATACCCGCCAAGACCACCGCCAAGACCACCGTAACTAGAACCAAGCTGCGGTAAGGTAACATTGAATACAAAAGGCGCAGGGTCGGTGAACCCGTACCCTTGGGGGTTTGGGCCGGGGTCATCCTGAAACCTCCTTGGGCTTAAAAACCGAAAAATCCGGGATGGCACCCTGGGGGTAGGTGACCTCCGTCAAATAAAGCCCATGGGCGGGTGCCGAGCTACCGGCCGACGAACGTCGGGCCTCTTGAATTAAGGCTTCCATGTCTTCGGCCCGCCGGTAACCCCGGCCTACCTCCACCAAAGTACCCACCACGGCGCGGACCATGTTTCTCAAAAAACGATTAGCAACCAAGGTAAGGAAAGCTCGATGGGGACCGTCCATGGTCCATTCGGCCTTGGTGAGTTGACAAATGTTATGCTTTTGACCCCCCCCACTGCGTGCAAAGGCCCCAAAATCTCTCAAGCCGGGCAAGGTTTCCGTGGCACGTTGTACCTCCTCCCAAAGGGGTGGGCTGGGTAACCACCAAGAACGAGACTCCCAAAAAGGATCTTTGGACCAATGAATACGGTACTGGTATGTTCTGGACAAGGCCGAATAACGAGCGTGGAGGGTCTCGGGGACTTGGAATACCTTGTGAACTGCGATGTCCTTGGGGAGCATACGGTTAAGACGAGCAAGCCAAAGCCCAAGGTCCGTACCCCAAGGCAAAGCATCCATCTCGTGGAGGTCCCAATGGGCATAAAACGAGATCGCATGCACCCCGGTATCGGTCCTGCCCTGTCCTGTCAAATAAACCGCTCGCCTGGTATACACGGACAAAGCGTTTTCGAGGGTTTCCTGGACGGTCACCGCGTTGGGTTGCCTTTGCCAGCCGTGGTAGGCTCCACCGTCGTAGGACAAATGCAAAAAGAATCGGGGCACCGATTGGGGAATTAACGACAAGCCTCCACCACCATGGCCAACCCTTGGCCAACCCCAACACACATCGTTGCCAAACCGTAAGGCGATACCTGGGGGTGACGATGCAGTGCATGAACCAAGGTGGTAGTTATTCTGGCACCAGAACAACCCAAAGGATGACCCAAGGCGATGGCTCCTCCATGGACGTTAACCCGGTCCATAGCCAAATCCAAATCGCGAACGCACGCCAAGGCCTGCGATGCAAAAGCCTCGTTCAATTCAATCAAACCCAAATCAGCCGTTGTCAAACCTGCACGTTGCAACGCTTTGCGAACGGCGGGTACCGGGCCCATGCCCATGATGGCGGGGTCCACCCCGGCCGAGGCCATGGAAACAACCCTGGCCAAGGGCTTCAAGCCATCCCGTTTAACCGCAGAACCCGAAGCCAGCAGGAGACAGGCCGCTCCATCGTTGATGCCCGAAGAATTTCCTGCGGTAACGGTCCCCCCTTTGCGAAAAGCCGGTTTGAGTTGATCCAAAGCCGACCGTTCCCCCAACCGAGGGTGTTCATCCACCGTAAAGAAGGCGGTGGCCCCTTTGGCTTTGGGAACCTCAACGCCCACGATTTCACGATCAAATGCACCTTCGGCCTGGGCCTTTGCGCATTTCATTTGGGAAGCGTACGCAAAATCATCCTGGTCTTCGCGGCTTATGTTAAAGCGCTCGGCAACGTTTTCGGCCGTTTCGCCCATCGAGTAGGGGTAGTAAAGGTCCTCCCATCGGGGGTTGGTAAAACGCCATCCCAAGGTGGTGTCAAAAATTCGAGGCTGACGGTCAAAACCCTGCTCGGGCTTGGGCATGACGTAGGGTGCCCTGGACATGCTCTCCACCCCCCCGGCCAGGTAATAATCCCCATGGCCCAAAGCCAAAGAACGCGAGGCATCCGCAATGGCCTGCAAACCACTAGCGCACAGGCGATTTACCGTAACCCCCGCGACCTCTACCGGCAATCCGGCCAGAAGAGAACTCATGCGGGCGATGTTCCGATTATCCTCCCCCGCTTGGTTCGCCGCTCCCAAAACAACCTCCTCGATGCGGTGCGGGTCAACCCCTGCATGGCGTTCCATTAATTGGCGTAGGAGGTTGGCCATTAAATCATCCGGCCTAACCTGGGCCAAAGCCCCTCCGTAGCGCCCTATCGGCGTCCGCAGGGCATCCACAATAAAAACCTCTTCCATCCCACAAAACTGCGAAGGATTGACCAAAGAAACCTCCATTTCAGCCCAAATATTCTGACATTTTGGCACAAAGGCGCTGCAGCGAACGCATGGCACGGGCTTTGCTAGGGGTGAGTTATTCAAAACAGAACCATGTCCACACCCAAGACCAAAACCGGGACCATTTCGGTCCATACCGAGAACATCTTCCCTTTGATCAAAAAATCCCTCTACTCCAACCAAGAAATTTTCTTGAGGGAACTGGTCAGCAATGGCGTTGATGCCTGCCAAAAATTAGCCGCCCTATCGTCCATGGGAGAAATCACCGGGGAATTGGGCGAATTGCAGGTCCAGGTTCACTTGGACAAAGAAGCCAAAACCATACGGATATCCGATAACGGCCTTGGACTTACCGAAGACGAAATTGAAAAGTACATTACCCAGGTCGCCTTCTCTGGGGCCACAGAATTTATTGAAAAATACAAAGACAAATCGGATTTGAATCAAATTATCGGGGCCTTTGGTTTGGGCTTCTATTCGGCCTTTATGGTAGCCGAACGCGTAGAAATTGATACCTTATCCTACCGCGATGGATCCACCGCTGCACGATGGTCCTGCGATGGTTCCACCGAATACGAAATTGGAAGTGGCACCCGAACCGAACGAGGCACCGATATCATCCTCCATGTAGCCGAAGATGCCAGCGAATACCTCGACGAATGGCGTCTCAAAGAAATCCTTCGCAAATACGGCAAATTCCTGCCCATCAAAGTGATGTTCGGCGAAGAACATATCAACGCCACGGCCCCGCTATGGACTCGTAAGCCCTCCGAGCTCAGCGACGAAGATTACCAGAATTTTTACAACGACCTCTACCCTATGGCAGAGAAACCGTTGTTTTGGATCCACCTGAACGTGGATTATCCATTTAACCTTACGGGAATTTTGTATTTCCCCAAGCTCAAAGCGGATTTCGAGCCGGCCAAAAACAAAATACAACTCTATAGCCGTCAGGTTTTTATAACCGATTCGGTCGAAGACGTGGTCCCCGATTATCTCCGCTTATTGCACGGCGTTTTGGATTCACCGGACATTCCGCTTAACGTTTCCCGTTCCTTTTTGCAAACCGATAGCAACGTCAAAAAAATCAATAGCCATATCTCCAAAAAAGTAGCCGACAAACTTCAAGATCTGGCCAAAAATCAGGAGGATTCGTTTCGAGAAAAATGGGAACAGCTGGAACTATTTGTCAAGTACGGCATGATTTCCGACGAAAAATTCTACGAAAGAGCAGCCGGGTTTTGTTTGTACAAAGACTGCGATGGCAACCTGCGGACCTGGGACCAAACGGCCGAAGCCTTGGAGGCCAATCACCGAAACAAAGACGGGCAATTGGTGGTTCTGTACACCAACCAACCGGAATCTCATCATGGGTTGATTGAAGGAGCCCGCAAACGGGGGATGACTGTGCTGCACTTGGGCAATGTTATCGATCCCCATTTTATTGGTCAGTTGGAAGGCAAACTAGAAAAAACCACCTTCAAACGCATCGACTCCGAAAGCTTGGATAAATTGGTGGACCGAGGAGAATCCAAGATTTCCCTCCTCAGCGAGGCTCAAGAAAAGCAGGTCGTGGAATGGATATCGGGCTGGGTCGAAGGCCGAGATTTCAAAGTCAAAGCCGAAGCAATGTCCAACGATGACCCCCCCCTGTTGTTAACCCGACCTGAATTCCTGCGTCGAATGAATGAGATGGCCGCCACCGGGGGATCCCCTTTTCTGGGCGGGCCCATGAAAGAAAGCGTGGACATGGTCGTCAACAGCGCTCATCCCTTGGTACAGCAACTGGCCGAAACCACCGACGAAGTTTCCCGAAAAGATCTGGGGCAGCACCTGATTGATTTGGCCCTCCTATCGCAAGGTATGCTGAGCGGAGCCCCCTTGGCCGCCTTTATCGACAGGAGCCTCAAGTCGGCGTCCAAGGCTTGATTTGACCTAGACGGTTGATACTTTGTTCATAAAATACCGCTCTAGTCTTCGGTAGTGGCTCCAAAAAAATTTTAGTTTTGGGCCTCTTATGAAGTCCGAAACTTTACCCATCCGTTCAGCCCTCCTATCCGTTTATTCCAAAGAAGGCTTGGCCCCTTTGGCCTTGGCCCTGCACCAGCGGGGTATCGAAATCTGGTCCACCGGGGGAACCCGTGATTTTTTGGAAGGATTGGGCTGTATGCCCAAGCGCGTTGAGGATTTGACCGGCTACCCTTCCATCCTTGGTGGTCGGGTCAAAACCTTGCATCCCAAGGTTTTTGGCGGCATACTCCACCGAACCGAACACATGGAGGATCTCAACGAGATGGCCGCCCACGAAATTCCTCCTTTGGATTTGGTGGTGGTGGACCTGTATCCCTTTGAGGATACCCTGGAGTCAGGAGGTAGCGAACAAGAACTCATCGAAAAAATTGACATCGGAGGAATCAGTTTGCTTCGTGCCGCCGCCAAGAACCACCGCCAATGCACTGTACTTTCTTCGGCTGACCAATACCCACGCTTATTGGACCAAATTCTCCAAAACGGAGGAACCTCGTTGACTGAGCGCCAAACCTATGCTGCCGAAGCGTTCGCCGTGACCTCGCATTACGACCAAGTCATCTTTGGCTACCTAAACCGCAACGGCTTGACCACCGGCCTTCGCATCAGCAATAACCAAAACCACCCCCTGCGTTACGGGGAGAACCCCCATCAAACCGCCTCGTTCTACGGTCCACTCCACGAGCACTTGGAGGTTCTATCCGGTAAAGCCCTGAGCTACAATAACCTATTGGATGTGGATGCGGCCCTGGGCCTCTTATCCGAATTTCAAGACCCCACCTTTGTGGTGGTCAAGCATAACAACGCCTGCGGTCTGGCCAGCAGGGATCAGCTGACCCAGGCTTGGAAAGATGCCTTGGCCGGGGATCCTGTTTCGGCTTTTGGAGGAGTCCTGGCCGCCAATCGCCGGGTAGAATTGGATTGCGCCAACGCCATTGACCAGATATTCTATGAGGTGCTCATTGCTCCCGATTTTAGCCCGGAGGCGGTGGAACTGCTAACCCGCAAGAAAAACCGCATACTCCTACGCCTCAAATCCTTACCCCATTCAAACAAGCAGGTTCGCAGTGTCCTCGGGGGCTATTTGGTTCAAGAACCGGATACCGCTACCGAAACCAGGGAGGATTTTCGGGTGGTTACCCGCCAACGCCCCTCCCCTGCCGAAGAAGAGGATATGCTTTTTGCACTCAAAATCGTCAAACACACCCGCAGTAACGCCATTGTTTTGGTGCGGAATCGGCAATTGATCGGCTCTGGAACCGGCCAAAGCTCGCGGATTGATGCCATGCGGCAGGCCGCTCACAAGGCGAGGACTTTTGATTTTGAAGTTCAAGGTGCTGTTATGGCCAGCGATGCTTTTTTTCCATTTGCCGACAGCGTAGAGGTTGCCTATCAGGAAGGTATCCGGGCGGTTGTTCAGCCCGGCGGTTCGGTCAAGGACCAAGACAGCATCGATTTTTGCGACCGCAACGGAATGGCCATGGTGATGACCGGCCGCAGACATTTCAAACATTAAGGAGGCGAAGGCCTAGTCCGGCATTAGATTCGCTCCAATTACGAAATTGATATGGGATTATTTGACCTTTTTACCCAAGAAATAGCGATTGACTTGGGCACTGCCAACACGCTGATTATCCACAAAGACACCATTGTGGTGGATGAACCCTCTATAGTGGCCTTGGATCGAAATACGGGTAAAGTCATTGCCATCGGCAAGAAGGCCCAGCAAATGCACGGCAAAACCCACGAAAATATCAAAACCATCCGCCCATTGCGGGATGGGGTTATCGCGGATTTCCATGCTGCAGAGCACATGATACGGGGCATGATTAGCATGATTAATCCCACCAAGCGATTCTTTGCCCCATCCCTTCGCATGGTGGTCTGCATTCCTTCGGGGATCACCGAAGTTGAGAAACGAGCGGTTCGGGATTCGGCCGAACATGCCGGAGCCAAAGAAGTTTACCTAATCCACGAACCGATGGCGGCCGCCATTGGAATAGGTATTGACGTCGAAGAGCCCAAAGGCAATATGATTATCGATATTGGAGGCGGAACCTCAGAAATTGCAGTGATTGCCTTGGCGGGGATTGTTTGTGATGAATCCATTCGTGTTGCGGGGGACCAATTCACCGCCGATGTCCTGGAATATGTTCGTCGCCAACACAATATGTTGGTGGGCGAAAGGACGGCCGAAATGATCAAAATCAATATTGGTTCTGCCTTGACCACCTTGGACGATCCACCACCGCCCATGTTGGTCAGTGGACGAGATTTGATGACCGGTATCCCCCGCGAAATTTCTTTGACCTATTCCGAAATCGCAACGGCCTTGGATAAATCCATTTCCAAAGTTGAGGGCGCTATTCTCAAAGCCTTAGAAATCACTCCTCCGGAGCTTGCATCGGATATCCACGAAACCGGGATCTACCTCACCGGTGGTGGGGCCTTAATCCGTGGCTTGGATAAGCGTATCAGCGCCAAAACCAAATTGAAGGTGATTGTGGCCGAAGACCCCTTGAGAGCAGTAGTTCGAGGGACCGGAATCGCCCTCAAGAACATTCATCGTTTCCAGTTCCTGATGACCTGATTCCTTCATGGGTGCATTGGCGATTTGGCTGTTCAAGTACAGGTTTTTCTTAGGTTTGATTTTCCTCGAATCCATCGGGGCCTGGATTACTTTTTCGGAACAAGCCTATCACCGCAGCCGACTAAATCAGTGGCAAATTGAAACAGCGGGGGCCTACCAAGCCTCGGTCAACAGGGCAACGCGGTTTTGGCGGATGGACGACGAAAATCTACGGTTGAACCAGGAAATAGCCCTCCTGACCCAGCGCCTTTCGGATAGCCTTGTCCTTGGGGACACTTCCTCCCAAAAATCACGCTCTGCTGTTACCCTGGATTCGACATTCAAGGTGGACTTGGTGCGCGCCGCCCGGGTTCTTTATGCGGGGACCAATACCCAACACAACTACCTTTTGTTGGACAAAGGGTCCTTGGATGGTCTGGAGCCCCGAATGGCGGTGGTGCAAGATCACAAGATCGTAGGACAAGTTCAAGCCGTTTCGCCCCGCTTTGCCCGTGTTATCCCCCTAATCAATACCAAATTACGGACCAGCGCCTTGCACCCCGCTTCCCAAACCACCGGGTCCCTGGTATGGGCCGGGGGCTCAACCCGTTACGCAGAGCTGATGGATTTCCCGATTCACATCCCTATCAAGGTGGGCGATTCTTTGGTTAGCAGTTCGTTTTCTTCGGTTTATCCGCCCGGTCTCCGTTTGGGACGGATTGATCGAGTCGAAACAATACCCGGTGCGATTACCTACAAAATCAGGGTTTTGTTATCGATCGATTACCATCGATTGGATCATGTCTTGGTGATGCGTCCTGTGTTTCAACAAGAGCGCGAAGAACTTATTCCCAACCAAGATTAACCGATATTACCATGAACCGAAGTCCTTGGCTTTTGTTGATTTTGGTCATCCTGCTCCAGGGCGGGGTCTTCAATCGCATCCATTGGATGGGGATTATCAACCCGATGGTCTATGTTATGGCTTTGGTATGGTTGCCCTTGGGCTGGAATTTGGGAGTCCAAATGCTGGTTGCTTTTGGGATTGGTTGGTGGGTGGATAGCTCCTTCCAAAGCGGAGCCATCCACGCCATGGTTTCGACCTTGGTCATCTACCTTCGCTCCTATTGGATACGATTTACCGTTTCTCCGGTAACACTCCAAGACCACCCGGATCCGGACTTGAGGGACCTCGAATTCCGTTCCCTGTTATCCTATGCAGGTGGCTTGATCTTCATCCATCATACAGCGCTGTACCTGCTCGAAAGTTTGCGCTGGGCCCATTGGGGGTATTCCTTGCTCAAAGCCTTTGCCAGTTCTGTCCTGGTCTTTGGGCTCCTTTGGTCCACCCTGCAATGGACCAGCTCCAACAAACCAGCGCGCTAAGTTTCGGTAAGTGAACCCGAACTACCACAAGGAACCTGCGATCGAAAACCGAACCATGGTTTTGGTTTGGACGGTGGTCGTTGTTTTGATCATCTTTTTGATTCGCTTACTCACGGTCCAAATTTTTGACCAGAAATACCAAGAACTCGCCCAACAGAACGCGATTCGTCGTGTCAATGCCTACGCCCCTCGCGGTATCATTTTTGATCGTAACGGCAAAAAAATAGTGGTTAACCGACCCATCTATGATTTGATGGTGGTCCCCGGGGAATTGCCCCAGCCCTTGGATACCCAACAATTGGCCACCTTAATTCGTATTCCATTGGACGAGTTGGCTTCGAGACTCCGCAAAGCCACGGCCTATTCACGGTTTCGTCCTTCTTTGTTGCATGCCCAAATTCGGGTCGAAGATTTTGCTCAGATCCAGGAAGGTTTGCATGACTTTAGTGGCTTGTATGCCGAAACCCGAACCGTCCGAACCTACCTCTATCCAGCGGCAGCTCATGCCCTGGGCTATGTGGGGGAAGCCTCACCCGATCTCATTGCTAAATCCAACGGGGAATACAACCCAGGCGATTATGTTGGCATTAGCGGTTTGGAAAAAACCTACGAGAATTACCTCAAAGGCAAAAGAGGCGTGCAGTACCGATATGTTGATGTCCATAACCGTGAAGTAGGCCGCTACAAGGATGGAGCCTTCGACTCGCTACCTATACCCGGCGAAGACCTTCATTTGGGCCTGGATATAGATTTGCAAGTTTATACCGAGCAATTAATGGCCAACAAGAGAGGTTCCGTGGTCGCCATAGAACCGTCTACCGGCGAAATCTTGACCATGGTATCCACACCGGCTTACGATCCAGCCTTGTTGGTTGGCAATGTCCGGGGGAAGAATTACCGGCGTCTTTCGAAGGACCCACTCAAACCACTTTTTAATCGCCCCCTGCAGGCCATGTATCCCCCAGGCTCCATTGTCAAATCCCTGCAGGCACTTGTTGGCCAGGAATTGGGGCTAATTAGTCCCCAAACTCGATTTCCTTGCGGAGGAGGCTACGCAATCGCCGGTCATGTGGTCAAATGCACCCACAAACATGTGGCCCTCAATTTGGAGGAATCGATCCAGTTATCCTGCAATCCTTACTATTGTTATGTGTTCAAAACCATGGTTGACCAAAACCGCGGACTCAAACCCAGGGAAGGCTACAAGGTCTGGTACGACTACATGCAAAAGTTTAACATTGGACGTAAATGCGAGATTGATTTGCCCAACGAAAGAAAAGGTATTCTACCAAGTCCCGAATACTACGACAAAATCTACGGCAAGAACCGATGGAAATCTTCCACCATCATTTCCCTGTCCATAGGCCAAGGGGAATTTGGCATAACCCCTTTGCAGATGGCGCATACCATGGCCATTTTTGCGAACAAAGGAAAATACTATGCCCCGCACATGGTCCGTAGTATTGGGGTAACGGGGCAGAAAAAAATGAAATACCGACAACCCCACCAAATTCCCGTCCATGCCAAGCACTTTGATGTTGTCCAAGAAGCCATGCAAAAGGTCGTGGATATGGGGACAGCGACTGCGTATGGCAAAATTGATAGCTTAGTGGTTTGTGGAAAAACCGGAACCGCCCAAAACCCCCACGGTAAAGACCATGCTGTTTTTGTCTGCTTTGCACCCCGCGAAAATCCCAAAATCGCCATCGCCGTGGTGGTCGAAAATGCGGGATTTGGAGGGGTCTGGGCCGCACCGGTGGCCAGTCTGATGATCGAAAAATACCTGCGGGGTTCCACCAAACGTACCGATCTGGAGGAGCGACTAATCCAAGCTCGAATTTTACCTGCAGGCATGGATACCCTGAAGCCCATCCGATAATGACCATGGACCGTCAGGAAAAAAACGTTTTTCAGTTCATTGACAAGCCTTTGTTGTGGACTTATGCGGCGCTCTGCCTCATTGGATGGGTCGCCATCTATGCGGCGGTTTATAATCCTTCCCATCAACACCTCTGGGATTTGGACCAAAATTACGGCAAACAAATGGTCTGGATTTTGAGCTCTTGGGGTATCCTGTTGGTGATTCTATCGGTTCATCCCCGGATATTTTATCACAGTAGTCCAATTATCTTCCTGATTACCATGGTTTTGGGATTATCTGTTGCCTTTCTGGGACGGGAGGTCAATGGAGCCAGGGCTTGGTTTGAGGTCGGAAGTTTTAGGCTACAGCCTGCCGAATTTATGAAGCTCAGCACCGCCTTGATGGTGGCCTATTTTTTTGCAAACCGACCGGTAAAACTGGATCGTTTTTTGTCGCAGATATGGGCTGGGCTTTGGTTATTGATCCCGGTGATTTTGTTGTTACTCCAAAAAGATACCGGAAGCGCCCTGGTCTATACGGCCTTTGTCCTGGTCTTTTACCGGGAAGGCTTATCGGTTAATTACCTCCTGTTTGGTTTGGCTTCTGCTTTTGTTTCGGTCCTCACACTTTGGCTAGGATCGCGCACCATGACCATCGTTCTTCCATCGACTGCCTTGCTTTATGTGGTGATGGCGGCCAACAGCCGCAAAGCCGCCCTGGTATCCCTTCGTTACCTCATTCCGTCCTTGGCCTTGGTCGCGGCGGTAGGGTATGCTTTTGAAAATATCCTTTTGCCCCACCAAAAACAGCGCATACTGGTTTTGTTGGGCAAAGTCGATGATTTGCGCGGTGCCGGTTACAATGTTCATCAATCCCTCATTGCCATCGGATCGGGCGGCTTATGGGGCAAGGGTTTTCTGCAAGGAACCCAGACCAAATTTGACTTTGTACCGGAACAAAGCACGGACTTTATTTTTTGTACGGTGGCCGAGGAATACGGGTTTTGGGGCAGTGCTTTGCTGCTGGCACTTTTTGGATTTATGCTTATTCGAATTTTCCAAATTGCCGAGCGGCAGCCCGGGACCTTTGGTCGGGTTTACGGCTATGGGGTTGGATGCATCCTTTTTTTGCACGTAACTATCAATATTGGTATGACCTTGGGGCTATTGCCGGTCATTGGGATTCCCCTCCCCTTTATTAGCTATGGAGGGTCTTCGTTGTGGTCCTTTACGGCGATGATTGCCATCCTACTCCGTTTGGACAGCGGGCGGATGTTGGGAATACGCTAAAACCTTCTCGTGGCTCAGGGGTTCTAAACTAAATCGCTAACCATGTCCTCATTCCTTCGGTATTTCGTGGAAGTCTTCAAGCCCGGTGGTGCTCATCAAACCAAGAATTTTAATTTGCGTATGATGCACGGCATCAACAAGATTAGTATCCTTATGTTTTTGGGTGGGCTCTTGGTTCTGGTGTACCGATCTTGTCTGCGGCCTTAATACCTCCTTGGGGTTCAAGATATTTTGCTCCAGTTCTTGCTTTTGCCGTAAAATCGATCGTAGGCCAAGGCTAAACGTCCCGTTAATTCCTCGTTGGCCTGAGAGTCATCCACCATTAATTGCTGGGCGTAACCGCGGGCCCTTTCCATGGTTTCGGCATCGTGGACCAAATCCGAAAATTTGAGTTCCATCACCCCACTTTGCTGGGTGCCGGCCATATCACCGGGTCCTCGGAGTTGCAAGTCCAACTCCGCGATGACAAAACCATCACCGGTAGAGGCCAACGCCTCCAAGCGCTGCTTGGCTTGGTCCGATGGTTTATCCTTGTGCATGAGAATACAATAGCTTTGCTCGGAGCCACGGCCTACCCGACCCCTAAGCTGATGCAGCTGGGCCAAACCAAAACGTTCCGCATTCTCAATGACCATCACGGTGGCATTTGGTACATTCACGCCCACTTCAATCACGGTGGTAGCGATGAGCAATTGGGCCTTGCCGCTCACAAAACGCTGCATCTCAAGGTCACGATCGGTCCCTTTCATTTGACCATGGACAACGGCCAATTCGAATTCAGGTCGGGGGAATACCCGTAGCATGGCCTCGTAGCCATCGTAGAGAAATTTGATATCCTGATCTTCGGTTTCTCGGATGGCGGGGTAAACCACATAAACTTGGCGACCTGCACGCATTTGTTCGGCCAAGAAACCAAACATTTTGAGTCGCTTGGACTCGGAGGTTACCATCGTTCGTATGGCTTTGCGGCCGGCCGGTAATTGGTTCATCAACGAGACTTCCAAATCGCCGTATCGAGTCATAGCCAAAGTTCGGGGAATCGGTGTGGCCGTCATCACCAAAACATGGGGTGGCACCCGCGATTTGGCCCATAACAAAGCACGTTGCTCTACCCCAAAGCGGTGTTGTTCATCGATGACTGCCAAACCCAAATTGGCAAAGCGTACATGTTCTTGAATTAAGGCATGGGTGCCGACCAGGATTTGTAAATCCCCGTTGAACAAATCTTCCAACAGTTGACGCCTTGCACCCCCTTTGACTTGACCGGTCAGCAAACCAACCCGAAGGGGCAAATCTCCCAAAAATTGAGTCAAAGATTCCAAATGCTGTCGGGCCAAGAGTTCCGTGGGCGCCATCAAACAGGCCTGAAAACCATTATCAACCGCCAAAAGCATCGACATCAGCGCAACCAGCGTTTTGCCGCTACCCACGTCCCCTTGCAATAGTCGATTCATCTGAACCCCGGATTTGAGATCGGCGCGAATTTCTTTGATTACCCGCTTTTGGGCATCGGTCAATTCAAATGGCAGGTATCGATGATAAAAATCGTTGAACAGGTCACCAACCCTTTCCAAACGGTAACCCGGGTTGCGGATTTTGCGAAGGCGACGAATACGAAGAACCCCCCATTGCAAAAAAAACAATTCTTCGAACTTAAAACGGCGTAGCGCATGCCGAAGCTCATCGGGATGGTCCGGGAAATGGGCTTGACGCATGGCCATTCCTCGCTGCGGCAACTGCTCAGCCTCCAAAACAAAACGGGGTAAAATCTCCGTGATCGAACCCTGGACTTGCTCCAGAGCATGTTGCACCGTACCCATCCACCACCGATTGGTTAAACCCCTTTGCTTTAATTTTTCACTTATCGAATACACCGGACTTAAAGCCGGACCTCCGCTTTTGGACCATTCAGACCACAAAGTCAATTCGGGATGGGCCATTTGCAAATGCCCCTTGTAACGCCCGACCTTTCCAAAAATCAAATACTCTTCCCCTACATGGACGGAAGCCTCCACCCAACGCAGAGCTTGAAACCAAATCAACTCCATCCACCCCTGTCCATCGGTTACCGTAGCCACCAAACGCTGACCCTTACCCTGTCCGACTTTTTCGATCCGCATAACTTTGGCCTTGGTCTGTAGGGCGGCCGGACCCTCTTCCAACGTAGCCAAGGGATACACTTCGGAACGGTCCAAATATCGGTTAGGGAAACAAACCAAAAAATCGTGAATGGACTGCAGACCCAATTCGTCGCGCAACCAGGCAGCACGTTGAGGACCAACCCCTTTGAGATAGGCTAAATCGTAAAACAAAGGATGCTCTGTCATACGACGGAATATTGTTATTGCGAATCAGGCATCCAACGGAGGGTATTCAACAAACGCTGAACATCCTCCATAAGGTACTCGGCATAAGGCTGCAAAGAATCCGCATTGGGGGTTGCCCCAAAATAGAGTGACCCCCTTAGGTAATGCCGTAAGGAATCCGTAACATAAAACTGATTTTGACTCGCCGCATTACCCCGTACCGTGTACACCATACCGTAGACCCTTGCATCAGGCTTATTAACCGGGGTTTCCTCGATGCCTGATGCTTTGAGCGTGTGTTTGAAGGTCATTCGTTGGGTCTCAGCCATCAAGACCGCCAGGGCATCCTTGACCGATACCTGTTGACCATCACCAAAATAGACCTTACTCAACGGATGATAGGACAAATAAATTCGAGCACCCATTTGGGGATAATCCAAATTCATCCAAAGGGTACCTTCTTGCTGGGGACGGTTTTGGGTTTCATGCATGGCATCCACGGCAGCCAACAAACCAGGAACCGCCGACCCGTTGTGCTCAAAACGAAGGGGAAATCCGGGTTCTTGCCAAGTTACCCATTGCCGAACAGGCAAAACGGCCTTGGCATAACCGTAAGGTCTGGGGACAGGGTCATCGCTAGAACATGCCGCTGTTAGGCCCATCCCAACGAGCAAAGCCCAAGGACGCCTACACCAATTCATCCGTTTGGGGGCTAGGACTTCGTTTGACATGGACCGAAATGATTTTTCGAGCATCGGCTTGGAGAACCAAAAATTCAAAACCTCGATGCACCAAGGCCTCCCCTTGAACCGGGATACGGCCTTCCAATTCCAGGATTAAACCAGCCACCGTCTCGACACCGTCCAGCTTTTCGGCAAACTCGGTCCAATCCCAACCCGTCTCTCTGGATAAGTCTTGCAAAAGCATTTTGCCTGCTACCCAATACTGGTCGGTATCGATTTTGCGGCAAAGCCTTTGTTCATCGGTATCAAATTCATCCTGAATTTCTCCAACAATTTGCTCCAGGATATCCTCCAACGTCACCAAGCCCGATACCCCACCGTACTCATCAATGGCCAAGGCCATATGCATGCGCCTGGATTTAAATTCCCGAAATAAATCGTCCAAATGCTTGGTATCGGGAACGACAAAGGGTTTTCGTAACAATTCCTGCCATCGGAAATTCCTGCCCTGATTAAGGCGTGTAAACAAATCCTTGAGATACAATATACCTATAATTTCATCCAACGATTCATTGTAAACCGGGACCCTGGAATAACCCCAATCCCGTAACAATGGAAGCACCTCATCCAACGAGTTATTGGAATCCAACGCCTTGATCTCCATACGGGGAACCATGATTTGGCGTACCTCCAATTCTCCAAAATTGACAATTCCTTTGAGCAATTCCTTCTCGGAACCGCTGCGGGCCTGTTCCTGACCAAAGGTCAAATCGATAGCTTGGTTGATTTCGTCTTTGGAGAGTTGACTTTGTTTGCGCACCATCAATCGGTCCAACAAACCGGTGCTGTTCATGAGAACCCAGATGATGGGCCTAAATGCCCATTCGGTGGCTTGCAAAGGAAAGGAAACCCAAAGCGCCACTTTCAAGGGGTTCTTGGAGGCATAGACTTTGGGAATAACTTCCCCAACAAAGACAATGATCGCCGTCACCACAAAAGTTTGCAAAATGGCGGGCAACCAAGGGTAAGGTCCAAAGTCAAGAACCTTAAAAAACATAAAATAAAACAGCAAAATGATGGTCAAATTGACCACGTTATTGCCAATTAATAAGTTGGCCAAGAGCCGCCTAGGATCTGAAAGATGCCGAAGAATGCGGCGGTCACCTGCCATTCCCGATGATCGCAAGGCATCCAACTGGGCCTTGGTCAAGGAGAAATAAGCGGTCTCGCTGGCCGAAAACATGGCCGAGCAAACTAGAAAAAGAAGAATTAGGGGAGGTAAGGACCAAAAAGTCGAATCGAAGCCGATGAGGAATTGTTCAGGGGGGTCGTCCATGCGGGTTTTTTGAGCCAAAAAATCAATACGGTAGGTCGGCTACCGTCGGTGAAGTGGGATCTCCAGTGCCTGATTCGCCAGGCCCTGCAGGCTTAATCGGAGCAACAGGCGGCTGGTTGGAATCGGTGCGGGACAGAAGCACCATGTTGTCGCCAATAATTTCGGTGGTGTAACGGGTATGTCCGTCTTTATCATCCCATTTGCGGGTGGATAGCCGGCCTTCGATGTAGACCTGCCCGCCTTTACGGCAATACAGTTCAGCGACATCGGCCAAGCCTCGCCACAGGACAATATTGTGCCATTCGGTGCGAGACTGCTTGTTACCGTCCCTGTCCTTGTAGGTTTCGGTGGTCGCCAAGGGGAATGTGGCGATTTTGGCGCCGTTATCCAAGGTTTTGACCTCAGGGTCTTTGCCGAGATTGCCGATAAGCATGGCTTTGTTGAGTCCTCCCATGGTTGAAATCGGTTTGTTTGAGGAATTGCAGGAGCGGTTGAGGCAGTGGGTAACGATCAAGTTCTGAGAACGGTACCCAAACCCCATCGTTAAGATGCAATTTACGATGAAGTTGTATACAATTCAAATTCAAAGTTAGGGAGCGGTGACTTAAAGCGTGTTTGACCCCAAAGGTCCGAATTTCCAAGGTGTTTGATGGCCATTGTTCCCCATACAAGCGATCCCAAGCCGCCGAATCCCAAGGCCCTTTCCAAGGTTGGACCATAAACTCAAACAATCCTGCCCAAATACCATCGTCCGGCCTTTTGAACAACAGGAACTCTTGTTCCCAGTAGAGAACCAGGTAATCGATGGTTTGAGGCAGAATCTGGGTCTTTTTGGAACGCCATGGCAACGCTTGGACCTTTTCGTTTTGGTAGGCAAAACAGTTTTTCTGCCAAAAACAAGCAGGACAATCCGGGTTTTTGGGGGTACACATGGTGGCCCCCATGTCCATAATGGCTTGATTGTAATCCCCTGCATGCTTGGTATCCATCACTTCTTGGGCCACCCGCTGAACCCAATGAAGGCCAGCTGCCGTATCGTAGGGTTCCGTAGCCCCAAAAGCCCTTGACAAAACTCGGATGACATTCCCATCCACCACCGGCACCGCGTAATCAAAAGCGATGGAGGATATGGCAGCTGCCGTGTAGGCCCCAACCCCCGGTAATTTTTGCCATTCCGAAGGCAGTTGCGGGAAAACACCACCATCGCTCACAATTTGCCTTGCGGCTTGATGCAAATGATGGGCCCGACGATAATACCCCAGGCCCTGCCAAAGGCTCAAAACCTCTTGAATATCCGCCGCTGCCAAATCCTGAACCCTGGGAAAACTAGCCAAAAACCGCAGAAAATACGGGGTGCCTTGTTCGACCCTGGTTTGTTGCAATAGAACCTCCGATAACCATATCGCGTAGGGGTCGCGCTGCCTGCGCCAGGGCAAATCCCGACCATGGCCTGCGTACCATTGAAGTAAATGCTTGGCCCATTGCCTTTTATGACTCAATAAGCCTTGTTTCGTTTTTTGACAAGTTGGTTCCGCCTTGGGCATACTATTAGGAATTATGGGCTATATTTGCCTCCCTTTAACAAAAACCTTTGTTTTAACCCTCAAAACCAAACCCATGACCAAAGCCGATTTGATTCGCCAGATTGCCGACGAAACAGGAGTTGAACGAGTTGACGTAGCCCAAAGTGTAGAAGCCCTCATTGCAGTTGTAAAGAAATCCCTCAAAGGAGGTCAGAGCATCTACCTGCGTGGTTTTGGTAGTTTTATTGTCAAGAAGCGTGCCAAAAAATTGGCCAGAAACATTTCACGCGGAACCACCGTTGAAATCCCCGAGCATTATGTTCCAAGTTTCAAGCCCTCCAAGCAGTTTATTGATTTGGTCCGCAAGGGACCCAAAAAGAGCCGTTAAACGATGATCTCCAGACCTCTAATCCTGGTAACCCTCTGCTTGGCAGTAGGATTGACCCTTGCGATTGGGGGACAACGGAGCGCAATGAAGGCAGGCGGATCCGAGAAGGAAACCGATCAGCCATCCGAGGTGGATCAAGAAATTTCCGCCTCGTCATTGCTTCAACAAAAAGTCCAAGAACTCTCTGAAAGTGACCGGACCCGTTTTGAATCGGTGCGTTCGGCCTTGGATTCCATCCGGAGCAAACCCACCCAAGTGGCCGGCCTTTGGAAGAGCCTCGCATCGTTCTGGCTAACGCGCCAGGACTATTTGGGTGCGGCCCTGTGCCTGGATCAGGCCTTGGTTGCTGAATCCAACCCCGGTGACTACAAAGACGCTGGGCTTTATTACAGTTCAGCAAGGCATTCAAGCGAAGCCGAGGACAGCCTGGTTCAAGTTTTTTGCCGTCGTCGATCCACCGAATTCTTGGCCAAAGCCTTGGAAGCTCAGCCTAACGATTTGGATCTCAAAGCGGATTGGGCCCAGGCCTTGGTGCTTTCCAGTCCTGCACCCATGCAGGGCGTCCAAGTCCTGATGGAAATTATCAAGCAGGAACCACGTCATCTCAAAGCCCATACCCACCTAGCCAAACTTGCTATCGAGAGCAAACAATTCCCCAAAGCCATACAACGATTCAAAAACCTATTGGATTGGTACCCTGGTCTTGGGGAGGCTTATTTGGGGCTGGGAGAAGCTTATTATCGGTCGGGCAAAGCCGACTCTGCGGTAATCTACCTCAAACAATACCGCGGATTGGTCCGCGATCCCGATATCCAAGAACAGATTGATTCGTATCTGAACCAAATTCAACCTTAACCCCACCCCCTATGCCTTGCGGTAAAAAAAGAAAGCGTCATAAAATGGCCACGCACAAACGCAAAAAGCGTTTAAGAAAAAATCGCCATAAGAAAAAATAATCCCGGTCTGCAAACATGGCCTCTTGGATCAAGGGGGCAGCAGGCTATGGCATAGACTCTTTCGCCCAACGGCGAAGGACTAAATATTTATTGCCTTGAGTAAATCATTATTTGTTAGCCATTCGAGCCAGGGCTTTGTTTTTGCCATGACCGAAGGCAAAAAGCTCGTTGAGTACGGAGAAGAAACCAACGAGAAAGCCTTTCAGGTAGGGGACATCTATTGGGGTGAAGTTCGCAAAATCAACCCTTCCCTCAACGCTTGTTTTGTGGATGTCGGGGACGAAAAAGACGGGTTTCTACATTACCTGGACTTAGGAGAGCATTTTGGTTCACTGCGCAAACTAACCCAAGAACTAAACGGGGGTAAACGCAAACCCGGCATGCTCCAAAATTTTGAAAGAGCCGATACCCTGCCCAAAGAAGGTAAAATCGGGGATTATTTGCAAAAAGGCGATAAAATCCCGGTGCAAATCACCAAAGAACCCATCAACTCCAAAGGTCCTCGCTTAACCGCCTCTTTGTCCCTTGCAGGTCGTTTTTGTGTTTTGTTACCGGTAGATGGGGGGGTCTCGGTCTCCCGCAAAATCGTGGACCAAAACGAGAAGAAACGCCTAAAACAAATTGCCTCCCAGGCCTTGCCCAAGAACTTTGGTGTTATCGTTCGAACAGCCGCCGTCGGCGCCGGCTCCGAAGAAATTACCAGCGATATTCACGACCTGGTCAACAAATGGAAAGAAATTTCCCAAAAAATGGCGGGTGCTAAGCCCAAAGACTTAATCAGTAAAGAAATAACCCGGGTTACCGGTCTCCTGCGGGATTTGTTAAGTGATCAATTTGATCAAATTCTCGTGGACCACCCCGGCATGGCCGAACAACTGCGCGAATATATACAAGGCATTGCGCCCGACAAAGTCAATTTGGTTCAAGACTACAAGGGCAAAGTCCCCCTCTTTGAACATACCGGCCTTGACAAACAAATCAAAGGCTCTTTTGGGACATCCGTCAGCCTTCCCGGGGGTATTTATTTGATCATCGAACATACCGAGGCTCTGCATGTTATCGATGTCAACAGCGGAAACCGTTCCAAAAAAGACAACGACCAACAAGAGCATGCCCTGCAAACCAACATGGACGCAGCCGAAGAAATTGCTCGGCAATTGCGCTTGAGGGATATGGGGGGCATTATTGTTATAGATTTCATCGATCTCAAATCAGCGGAGCATCGCAAAGCCTTGCTGGACAAGATGATATCTCTCATGTCGTCGGACCGCGCCAAACACCACATCTTGCCGATGTCCAAGTTTGGGCTCATGGAAATCACACGCCAACGGGTAAGGCCGGCGGTTCAAATTTCGACCCAAGAACAATGTGCGGCATGCCGTGGAACCGGTAAAATTGGCCCTAGTCTGCTCATTACCGATCAAATCGAAAATCGTCTCGACTTTTTGTTGCTCAAGAACGGAGAAAAGGCCATTACCGTTAGTGCTCACCCTCACCTAGCCGCTTATTGCAAATCAGGTTGGCCTTCCTTGCAATGGAAATGGTGGTGGAAATACCGCAAGACCATTAAGGTGGTCGCCAATCAGGCTTTGTTGATGGGTGAATTTCGATTGCTCAACGCCAAAGGGGAAATCATCCCTCTCTAAAAGGCGACAAAACCCTACACCAGGGATTGCCTCCAACCTCTCCCAAAACTCCGAGAACTTACGCGTAACACCGGAGGCATTTGGTATCGTTTGAATTCACTTCGCTTCACCAAGCCCCATACCCGAGCAACCAAAGCCGGGTCGTGACCCGCCGCACAAAGACCGGCATGATCCATGCCGCCTTCGATCAGGTCCATTAACAAGGCATCCAGGATAGGGTAGGCCGGTAAAGAGTCCGAATCCAATTGGTCCGGACGTAATTCTGCGCTGGGCGGAGCCTCCAGGATCGACAAGGGTATCCATGGTCCGCAGGCATTCCAATACCTGGCCAACGCATACAGCTGGGTTTTGTACAAATCCCCGATCACCGATAACCCCCCACCCATATCCCCGTACAGCGTGCTGTACCCGACAGCGGCCTCGCTTTTGTTGCTGGAATTTAGCCACAAATCCCCATACTGATTGGAATGGGCCATCAGCAACAAAGCCCGCAATCGCGGTTGAATATTTTCGTCCGTTAATTGGCCCAGCGGTTCCGTCCATTGGGCACGCAGACTCTCCTTAATTGCCCCAAAAGCAGGATCTATGGGAATAACATGGTACGCAATACCGTGCATTTGGCACAAGGCTATGCTATCCCGAACCGATCGCTCGGATGAATACCCCGAAGGCATCAAGAGCGCGGTAACATTTTCTGGACCCAACGCCATGGCCGCCAAACACGTTACCATCGCTGAATCCAGCCCCCCCGATAGTCCGACTACGACCTTTTGTCCCCCGGTCATGGCCATGTAATCACCGATACCCCTAACCAAAGCCTTGGTCACTTCGGCAGGGTCAAAGCGCTGGCCCAAAACAGGCTCGTGCTCACGGCCGTCACCTGTAGCCTGCATCAAGGCCAGTGACTTTACCCATCCATGAAGGGAGGTATTGACGGGGAGACACCCCGCCGATAGAACCGTTTTGCCTTCAATTTCAACCAAAAGAATGGACTCCTCAAACGAAGGGCATTGGTCCAGGGTTTGGCCCGACGTATTCAAAATGGATGTTCCCCCATCAAAAATCAAATCCGCCTTGGCGCCAACCTGGTTAACATACAAAACCGGTAAATGGTGCCGCTTAGCCACCGACGAAAGGACCTCTCTTCGTTTGATCACCCCCTGAATGGAATAGGGCGACGCCGCCATATTCAAAAGAACGTAGGGTGAAGCGGAATTCTCCGAACAAAGTTCAGCCACCGGATCACGGGGATACGGGTAATCAGCGTCTTGCGCCCATAGATCTTCGCAAACCGTCAGCACCAGGGTTTGTCCGGCGATTTCCATGGTGGAGCAACGATCACCGGGCGTAAAATACCTGGACTCATCAAAAACATCGTAATTTGGTAACAATACTTTGCGCGCAACTTCGCGACACGATCCCTGATGGCAACAAAAAACAGCGTTATACAAAGCGGTTCCTTCCTGGGATGGAGCTCCAACCAAAATTGGGACATCGGCTGTTTGGGCCAATTGCGCCAAGGCCTGCCTGCAGGATTCGTACAGACCAGGCTCCTTCAAAAGATCCATGGGCGGATAACCCACCAAACTCAGCTCCGGAAAAACAACCCCTTGAGCCCCACCTAGAACAGCCTGCTCGGCCATTTCCCGCATACGACGGACATTAAAGTCCAATTGACCAATGGCAGGAGCCCATTGTACCAAGGCTAAACGCATGTTTTGAAATTGGTCCAAGTGAAACGAATAGCCATGAGGAGTAGACCCACGCGGGTGGTAAATTTGCTGAAGATGATTTGTAGCACAGCCCCTATCTGGAATGCCCAAAAATAAGATTTATATCGCCCTAATCCTCCTTGGTCTGGGAGTTGGCATCCTTTTTGGAATCTACCACCAAAACAAGCCAAGCGATCCCTTGGCGAATGTCAACCTCCAGCAGGAGAAATCCCCATCATTACGCCCATTTTGGAAAAGTCTTGGCATTTTGCCCGGTGAAAACCTGGAGGCTTGGGAAAAAAGGCAAAAACAAGAAAATGGCGGAATTTTTGACTTTTATCATCAACAAATTCTTCAAACCGATGCCGCTTCCACCTACGCTTTGTGGCAAAATCCTGGTGTGGATAGCCTTACCCGTGATGTGGATGCGTTTTGGACCTCCAACGACCCCGATGTTGTTGAAGCCCAACACCAATTGAACAAGGTACTCGGGCGCTACAGGTCCTTGATTCAAAGCGCTGCGGGTATCCCCTCCGATTCGTTGCCCAAGATCCCCACGCCTGTTGGTATGGTCAGCCTTTTTCAATACCAATGTGTATTGAGTGATTCCAACCTTTGGGTTGGTCTCGACCTTTTTATGAAAGAAAATTACCGCTATTACCCCACGGTAGAACAGCTTTACCTCTATCAACGCAGGCGCACCCACCCGCGACACTTACCGGTGGCCATTGCTAGGACCTTGAGCGAAGACTTGGTGGACACCTACCAACCCGGCCCTCTTGGCGGAAAACTCTTGGACCGGGTTCTACGGGAAGGCCGAATTATGACCTGCTTACGGTGGCTCTTGCCCGAAACCCCCGATAGTTTATTGCTGGGCTATCAACCCGATCAATGGCAATGGATTGTAGAAAACGAAAACCAAGTTTGGAAACAAATAGTGAGCCAAAATGCGTTGTTTAGCGAAGATCCCTTGTTGACATCGCGTTATCTCAGCGATGGCCCCTTCACGTCCGGTTTAGCCCCCAACAGTCCCCCTGCCCTAGGTCGGTATTTTGGGGATCGCATTGTTCAAAAATGGCTATCCCAACAAAAGCAAATCAAAGGTTGGCTCCAACAAAAAAACAACCCCGAAACCCTTCTTCAGGAATCAGGATACCGGGGCCGTTCCTAGGCTGCTCAGCGGTTGACCTCCACAAAGCGCTCAATATCCTCGCGCTTTCCCAAAAGGACCATAAAGTCCGAACTGTACAAAACCGTATCCGCACTTGGAACGCCCAGGATATGGTATTCTTCGCGTCTTTCGCCCTGGTCATCTGTTACCTCGTACGACCGTCTTAAGGTGATAAGGTTGAGCCGGTAACGAGTCCGCAATTCCACTTGCAGGACTGTTTTGTTGCACACCCCAACCGGAGTTTTGACCTCCACAATTTGGTAATCATCGGGTAATTGGAATACATTGACCAAATTGGGATTTAACAACCTACCGGCCACCGAAATCCCTACTTCATCTTCGGGCGATAGAATTTCGGTTACCCCCAATTTTTCGAGCACGCGACGTTGCTGGTCTGTTGAAGCCCTGGCGATGATCCGCTTGACCCCTAACTCGATTAAGGTAACAGTTGTTAACAACAAACCCTCAAAGTCTTGGCCAATCGCTACAACTACCGCATCCAAATCTTGGATATTCTGCTCTCGTAACAATCTGAGGTTGGTAGCATCCATACGGACGGCAAAAGCCACATCATCCCGGAGAGCATTGATCGCTTGTTCACTGTTATCAATAACAATTACTTCCGCCCCGCGCTGAGCCAAAGTCCTTGCGATGGTCGTCCCAAAACGACCTAATCCGATGACACCGAAACGGTTTTCCATGATAACAACGATTGAATATGCGAAACAAAGACTTCGAGAGCCGGAGCAAAACCCTGGGTATTGGTGATGATCAAATCACTGGAATCGCGATAAGGTTCCAGATAGGCCCGGTAGGCCGGTGCCACATGATGGTCCCACTGATAACGAACGACTTCTTCGGGGTAACCCCTCTCCTCCAAATCCCGAACAATTCGACGGGCCAACATGGTTTCTTGGGGGGCATCAATAAAGATCCGCAAATCCAAAAGGTCGGCTATTTCGGGATAATGAAAAACAAAAAGCCCTTCGATCACCAAAACGGGTGCAGGTAGAACCGTATGAAAAGTTGGCTCGGCGCCAGGCCGGTTAAACGTGTACTCTTTGATTTGAATGGAGCGCCCCTCCATCAAGGCATCCAAGTCTTGGCGACAACGCTCCCTATCCAAGGCACCGGGTAAGTCAAAATTGACTTAACCCCTTTCATCCCTGGCCTGCATTTCGATGGGATGATAGTAATGATCTTGGGAAATAACAGCCAGATCTTGTGGGGCAAAACGAGCCGACAACGCCTTGATAAAGGTGGTTTTACCCGACGCACTACCCCCGACCAGCCCGATTAAATAGGGTTTGGGGGGGAAAGGGCTGTTGTGCATGGCGCAAAACTACACCAAAGACCTCAAACCCCCATACGTGGGCCTCAAACCACTTCTTTGGGCCTGAAGACGCCCAGGGGCACAATACACTCTTCCAGAGAAATCCCCCCGTGTTGAAAAGAATTCCGGTACAGGGTGGCGTACTGATGAAAATTGTTCGGATAACAAAAAAACTGATCCGAACCAGCCAAAATATACCCGGAGTTGAGGTGCTTGCGCGGTAATTGAACCTGCTCTGGCTGGGTAATGGCATAAACGTTTTCGTCCTGGATTTGCAAATTCTTGCCTTCTTTGTAGCGCAAATTATTGGACATTTCGCGGTCCCCGCTAATGCGGACCGGATCCTGCACCTTGATCATTCCATGATCGGTAGTAAGAACCAAGGTATACCCGCGTTCGGCCGCTTTTTGTAGGTAATCCAACAAAGGGGAATGTTCAAACCAGGAGCGTGTTATGGAGCGATAGGCTGCCTCATCTTCGGCCAATTCTTTGATAATGTTCATCTCTGAACGGGCATGGCTCAGCATATCCACGAAATTATAAACCATCACCTCCACCGGTTGGCTCAAAACGCTGCTACTATCCAAGGCTTGTTTGGCCTGGTTCAACGAGGTTATTTTTTGATAGGCATGCGGGATATTTCTTCCGTTGCGCTTGAGCCATTCCCCAAAGAAAAAAGACTCGTGCATATTGTGGCTGTGCTCGTCCCTTTCCGTCCACCATCGATCGGGGTAACGCCTTTGGATTTCAGCCGGAGGCATCCCGGCAAAAAGCGCATTTCTGGCGTATTCCGTGCTGGTGGGCAAAATAGAATAATAGGTATCCAACTCCACCGATTTGTAAAAATCCCCCAAAATGGGCTCAATAACACGAAATTGGTCCAAGCGAAAATTATCAATGACCAATAGCAGGATTTTGGGGTGATGGTCCAAGAGTGGGAGCAGTCTACGCTGAAGGACTTGGTGCGATAAGGTAGGTGCATCTACCGTTGGGGCAGGCTTTTTGGATACCAACGCCAGCGGTTTACTCGGGGCCGTTGTCGCAAACCATGATGCGTAATTTTTTTTGATAAAACGAACAAATAAGCGATTTGCTTCGGCTTTTTGCATTGCAAACACATCTTTCATCCCCTCATCTCCGGACTGCTCCAGGGCCAATTCCCAACGAACCAGCCGTTGGTACAATTCGGACCATTGAGCCGCATCCAAATTATCGGACATACTCATGCCCAATTCCCCAAAATCATCCCGATAGGCCTCATTGGTTTTGCGGGCCACCAACCGCTTTTGGTCCGTGATTTTGAGGATGGCGGATAACAATTGTTTGGGGTGAACCGGTTTGATCAGATAATCGGCAATTTGGGATCCGATGGCTTCTTCCATGAGCAGTTCTTCTTCGCTCTTGGTGACCATGATCACCGGCAACAACGGCTTGATTTCCTTGAGCTGGGCCAAAGTCTCCAAGCCACTCAGCCCGGGCATGTTCTCGTCCAACAAAACCAAATCAAAATCTTCGGAACCTGCTTTTTGTACGGCTTCTTGTCCGTTGTTAACCGGCGTTGTGCGGTATCCTTTGCTTTCCAAGAAGGATAAATGGGGGGAGAGCAGGTCGATTTCGTCATCTGCCCAAAGAATAGATAAATTGGCCATGGTTGTATTGGTTTCTGTAACGGCAAAAACCTAAATTTGGTCTAAATTACCGTCACCCTCTCCGACAACCCAGCCTTTGACCAACAAAATCCTCAACGATCCCCTGTACGGTTTTATCCGACTGGAATCCAAGCTAATCCTCCGCCTGGTGGATCACCCCCTTTTCCAGCGCCTCCGCTACATTCGTCAGCTGGGGATGACCTACCTGGTCTACCCCGGGGCAACCCATTCGCGCATGGCCCACGCCTTGGGCGCTATGCACCTCATGCAAGAGGCCTTGGATATTTTGGCACACAAAGGATACCACCTCAGCCCGGATGACCGCCAGGCCTGCTTGATAGCGATCCTACTTCATGATTTGGGCCACGCCCCTTTTTCGCATGCCTTGGAAGGCTTTTTGATTCAGGGGATGCCCCACGAAGAGATTTCCCTTTTGATGATGGAAGATTTGAACCGGTGGACGGATGGGGCCCTCGAAACGACGCTCGATGTATTTCGGGGAACCCATGAAATCCCCTTCCTCCACGAATTGGTTTCCTCGCAATTGGACATGGACCGCATGGATTACCTGAACCGGGATAGTTTTTTTACGGGTGTTACGGAGGGCATTATTGGGGTGGATCGCATTTTACAGATGCTGGATGTGCATCAGGGACGCCTGGTGGTCGAACGCAAAGGCATTTACAGCATAGAGAAATACCTCATGTCCCGGTATTTGATGTATTGGCAGGTCTATCTCCACAAAACCGTCTTGTCGGCCGAGTACTTGCTGGGCCATATTCTTAACCGAGCCAGGCAGGTTTTGTCCCAGGGTTTGGACCTTTTTGTATCCCCGGACTTGGGGGTCTTCCTCCGTCAAGCCGTTTTGGCCGAGGATTTTCGCCGCAGCCCGGAAATTCGTGACGCTTATGCCCGATTGGACGACTCCGAGATTATGGTTCATCTCAAGGCCTGGTCCAGGCGTTCTGAGCCGGTATTGGAGCACCTAAGCCAACAACTAATGCGCCGTCAATTATCGGCCGTGGTTTGGTCTTCCGAGCCGGTTACCCCGGACACAGTCCATCAAATTGCCCTACAAGAAGCCCAAAAGCTGGGGTTGGGGCCAGAATCCCACCCGTATTTGGCCCATTGCCGTTCGGTTCGTAAGTCCGTTTATTCGGGCAATGCATCCCCCATCCTCATCAAAGACCGGGAAGGAACGATCCATGCCCTGGACGCACTCCAAGACCATATCCAAGTGGTGGATTTGCATGGCCAGCACGAACGCTTCGCTCTTTACTGTCCCAAATTACGGCCCTAAGGATTTTAAGACCCGAACACGAAGGCCCAATCGCCAAAATTGCGGATATTTGCGCAAAATTCATGACGTTAAGCTGCCAAGAGCTCACTAGCCTCGTCCAGGGTGAATTGCAAGGCGATCCCCTTCGTTGCATTCAGGGCCCAGCCAAAATCGAGGAGGCTGGTCCCGATGAAGTCACTTTTTTGGCCAATCCCAAATACCTCCCCTTTGTGGATGCCTGTCGGGCGGGGCTACTTCTGGTCGAAAAATCCCAAGAACTCCCTCAACTACACCACACGTCGGTTTTGAGGGTCACGGACCCCTACCGAGCCTTTGGCCTCATATTGCATGCTTTCGAACAACAGCGTTTGTACCCTGCCGAAATTCACCCCCAAAGTTGGGTTGACCCACAGGCCCAATTGGGCGAAGGGGTCGGCGTTGGGGCCTTTGCCACGGTGGGTCGTGGTGCCGTCGTTGGCTCCGGAACCCGCATTGCAGCCCATGTATATGTTGGGGCTCGGGTCCAAATTGGCAAAGACTGTATTCTTCACCCGGGGGTTCGTCTCATGGATGATTGTGAAATTGGTGATCGTTGTATTCTCTACGCTAATGCCGTGGTGGGATCGGATGGTTTTGGCTACGCACCTAATTCTTCCATGGTTTATACCAAAATTCCCCAAGTTGGTCGCGTAATACTGGGCAACGATGTCGAAATCGGTGCGCATGCAACCATTGACCGGGCCACCATGGGGGCGACGGTCGTCGGCCATGGTTCCAAAATCGACAACCTAGTTCACTTGGCCCATAACGTCGAAATCGGTGAACATACGGTGATTGCCGCCCAAACCGGGATTTCCGGAAGCACCAAGGTGGGCAACCGCTGTGTCTTTGGCGGTCAAGTTGGCGTGGCAGGTCATATAACCATAGCCGATGGAAGTCAGGTTGGAGGCCAAACCGGAATAACGCGCTCGATTAAGGAACCTAACCGCAAATGGAACGGAACCCCCCTGATGCCCTACCTGGACAACCAAAGGTCCAACGCCGTTTTTCGTAGACTCCCGGACTTGGAAGCGGACCTCCGCAACCAAATCAAAAGTCTTCAGGAGGCTTTGGACCAAATCAAATCAGCAGACCAACCCCCATCCTAAATAAGATCACCCCATGCCCCCCATTGAATACCAGAAAACCTTAGAGAAATCCGTTGTTATGGAAGGTGTTGGCCTTCACAGCGGGGATTCGGTTTCCATCCGATTTTGCCCAGCTCCCGAAGATACCGGTTTTGTTTTTCGTCGCACCGATTTGACTCCGACGATCGATATCCCGGCCTTGGCCGAATATGTTGTCGAAACCAGTCGGGGAACCACCTTGGGCCTTGGTGAGGCCCGCGTTCTGACCGTCGAACACGCGCTCTCTGCCCTGACCGCTTTGGATTTGGACAATGTCATCATCGAACTCAATTCGCAAGAATTGCCCATCGGGGATGGGAGCGCCAGGCCCTTCATGGATGCCCTATCTCAAGCCGGGGTTCAACGCCAAAGCAAGGCAAGGAATTACCTTGAACTTCAAGAACCCTTTACCTACAAAGACAGCGACAAAGGAAGCGAGATCACCTTGATACCCGATTCCCACTACCGTCTTTCGGTAATGATTGATTTCGACTCCAAGGCCTTGGGCCGTCAACATGCTCGCTTGGATCGCTTGGATGATTTTGACCAAGAAATTGCCTCTTGCCGTACCTTTTGCTTTTTGCACGAGCTCGAAGAAATGTACGGGCAAAGTTTGATTCGCGGAGGCGATTTGAATAATGCGTTGGTCTTTATCGAAAACCCCGTTGCCACCGATCAATGGGAGTCGCTTACCGCTTTGTTTGGTCATCCAAACCTGCAATTCCAAACGGCTGGCATTCTGAATCACAAAGAATTGTTTTTTGACAACGAACCTGCACGGCACAAACTACTGGATATGGTGGGCGACTTGAGCCTCATCGGCCAACGAATCAAGGCGCATGTCATTGCCCACAAACCCGGGCATCGCACCAACGTTGCTATGGCCCAGGCTTTGCGACAACATCTTCAAAAGCAAGCCAAAAGCGACACGCCTACCCAAGTCGCTAAGCCCAAGCTTGTTTTTGACACCAATCAAATCATGCAATATTTGCCCCACCGCTACCCATTTCTATTGGTGGACAAAATCACGGAAATCTCCGATAACCATGTGGTGGGCATCAAAAATGTAAGCATCAACGAGTCTTTTTTTCAAGGACATTTTCCGGGTAACCCCGTTATGCCGGGGGTATTGACCATTGAAGCTTTGGCCCAAACCGGCGGCGTTCTCTGCCTTAACCTTATGGACGATCCAGGGGGTTATTGGACGTATTTTACCCGTATTGACAAAGTCAAATTCAAGGGAAAGGTCCTACCAGGCGATACCTTGGTTCTCAAATTACGTTTGATGGAACCTATCCGTCGTGGTATATGCCGCATGGAAGCAGCTGCCTATGTGGATGACCAAAAAGTCGTAGAAGCAGAGCTTATGGCCCAATTGGTACGCAAGACATGAGCAACCTTAGCCAAATTCACCCCAAAGCCAGGATAGGCAAGGGTACGCATATTTCATCTTTTGTTACTATCGAAGAAGATGTTATCATCGGTGAAAATTGTTGGTTGGGGCCCAATTGCACCGTGATGAACGGCGCTAGAATTGGAGACAAGGTTCAAGTCTTTCCCGGGGCCGTCATTTCTGCCCCACCCCAGGACCTCAAATACCGTGGGGAACCTACCCTGACCCGGATCGGCGATCGCACGATCATTCGGGAATGTGTTACCATCAATCGAGGCACCACCGACCGCAACGAAACGGTAGTCGGTCGGGATTGTTTATTGATGGCTTATACCCACGTAGCCCACGATTGCCTTTTGGGTGACCATGTTATTATGGCCAATTTAGCCACCTTAGCCGGTCATATCACCGTTCATAACTGGGCGATTTTGGAAGGCTTGGTGGCTGTTCAACAGTTCTTGACCATTGGCGAACACAGTTTTGTGGGCGGCGGTAGTTTGGTTCGGAAGGATGTTCCGCCCTTTGTCAAATGCGCCAAAGAGCCCGTTTCCTTTGCGGGGGTCAATGTCATTGGCCTCCGGCGTCGGGGATTTAACGAAAACGAAATTCGACTGATTGAAGACGTTTATCGAATCATCTATGTTCGTGGTTATAACATTACCAGAGCTCTAGAACAAGTCGAGATCGACGTGGCCCCTTCCAAACTCAGGGATCGAATTCTTCAATTTGTTCGCCATTCCAGCGCAGGGGTCATCCGGGGAATGCTCGAATAAGGAGAGGCCCCACCCGTCATGGAGACAGCCCGTATCCCATTACAACATCCACGTTTGGAGGCCTTGGGTCTCGGCAAGCAGTATCAAGGGCAATGGCTTTTTCATTCCTGGAATGTGGTACTGGAAATTGGACAAGGCCTTGCGCTCACCGGGCCCAACGGCAGTGGAAAATCCACCCTACTGCAGTGCCTGGGGGGCTTGATACGCCCGGATTCAGGCACCTTGACTTGGGGTGGTCAAGAAGACCCTTACCCGGCCTGTTCCTTGGCGGCACCCTACCTGGAACTTCCAACCGAATACACCTTGGACGAGTTGGTCCGATTTCACTTTGCGATCAACCCCATAACGCCAGGCCTGGACCCCTTCCTCCACTTGAAACAAAGCGGCCTGGACCCCCAATCAACGCGAAGGCTCAAGCATTATAGTTCCGGAATGATCCAAAAAGTCAAATTGACCTTGGCTTTGGTAACGGATGCTCCCTTGCTTTTGTTGGATGAACCGCACAGCCATTTGGACCGTCAGGCCCAGACCTGGTTCCAGGAACTCTTGGCCCGTGTCATGCCCCACCGTGTTTGCGTTATGGCCTCTAACGATCCGCAAGAATACCAACAATGCGCGCAGTCGTTCCAGTTAGGTTAATCGTACCCACATCCCCGACCCGTTTCGCCTAAGGTAACCGGCCGATTCCAAGGCAAAGAGCGAGCGAACAAAACTTGAATAATCTCCTTGATGAAGTTCCAAGAGGCGATCGGCCGTGGCCTCTTCCAATACCTCCAAGCCCCTCCATATGCGGATTGCCCCATCCCCCAGGGCAGGTCCTGACGTGGGCAATTGGTGGAGGGTTGCTTGGATGGCTTTGACCGTTGAAGTACCCGCCCTGACCGAATCCACCGCTGTCCCCGCAATCAAGCGATGAAAATCGGCATGGATGTCTTCTAATCGAGGGCGTAGAGGCCATTGTTGCCATACCCTCAGGTCATACGGTGAGCAAATTAACTGGGCCTGCCCCGATAGGGCCAAACGCAAACATCCTCGGTAACCCTGATCGGTAACTCGGCCCGGGAAAACGTAAACCTGTCGGTCGTATTCGTTGGCAAATTGGGCGGTAATGAGCGCTCCCCCACGGGCTGCAGCCTCGGCAACCAAAACTATGGGTACCAAGCCTGCAATAATCCGATTGCGTCTGGGAAAAAGCCGAGCATCTGGGCCTTGCAAGGCGGCTGTTTCGGTCAATAGGGCCCCTCCTGCATTTCGCATTCGTTGGCTAAGCCCTTTGTGTTGCGGGGGATAAACATGTCCCAATCCGTTCGCAGTTACGGCTATGGTTTGAAACCCCATTTCCAGGGCTAATTCATGGGCTAGCCCATCAACACCCCTGGCTAAACCACTAACTATTAACGGTTTTACATCCGATGGAATCCAAGCCTGTGCCAGTTCCTCCATAAAGGATCTCAGAATCGTCGTACCGTATTGACTTATGTTACGCGTTCCAACAACAGCCATCGCAAAACCGTAATCGACCGGCAAGTTTCCCTGAACAAAGAGGACCGTCGGGGGGTCATGGCATTCTTTGAGGTAATTGGGATACGCTTCGTCCACCAGCGTCACCCATTGCAGCCCCAACTTTTGACCTATTTCCCATTCCCTGCGGGCCATGTTCAAGGCATCCTGCCATCGTCGATGACCATCCGAAGCCGCCAACAATTTGGCCACTTGCTTACCCCAAGGTCCGTATTGACTCAGAACCGCTTCATCTGCGCCCAAGAGGGCCTCCGCCCCGCCCATATACTCCAAAAGACGCTTCATGGCCACCGGCCCTATCCCGGGCAACGACGCAAGGGCCCACAAACCTGTCGATAGGTCTTTATTCATGAAATTTATTGCTAAATTCGGTTTTTCAAGACCGGCTTTGTTTGCGTTAATTCGACATTCCTTTTGGGTGATCCTCTTTGCCTTGATGGTTCATCCCGTCCCTATGCAGGGACAGGCAAGTACCTCCCCAACTTCGGTCAACCTACCCACCCGCGATACCGTCTGGAATGCCAACCTCAAGGTTTTGCAACCGGTGGTGGTGACCACATCCCGCATGGTCCAACGACTGGAACGATCGACCGCCAGTT
>Ga0172372_10001653_pt1 | contig 34558 bp, 25 predicted proteins | sample LakKiv5m_2_FD_114544 | JGI IMG/M metagenome (GOLD analysis project Ga0172372, IMG submission 114544) | Freshwater microbial communities from Kabuno Bay, South-Kivu, Congo - kab_092012_9.5m | ecosystem: Environmental > Aquatic > Freshwater > Lake | place: Democratic Republic of the Congo... | reverse complement strand
TGATGCAGTGAAGGGGAACACCGTGCAAGGTGGTACCAAGGCTGTGGTTCTCGAGACTGGCGCGACTATTCAGGTGCCGATGTTCGTGAATCAGGGTGATACCATTAAAATCAACACGGAAACCGGCGAATACACGGAGCGAGTTTCTAAATAGGAGTATTTTTGCGATAGGTGGCGGTGCACTGGTGGTGTGTCGCAGTAGAAAAAAGTAAGTGCGGATTTTTCATACAAAAGTATGAGGAAGTATGAGAAAAGTATGACAAATCCGCAAGTACGAAAAACAGGTTGCTTTATGAGACCTCTCGCAGCCACGACGGTGGCGAGAGGAGCCGAAAACTTAGTAAGGTTTTACGGCGAGTCTCAAAAAGAACCTGTTTTTTCTTACCTACTCCTCACTACTCGATCCAGATGTTTCGCCGCTCGGTGCCGACATTTTTGATCCTGCCGAAAGCCCGCCATCTTCGTCCTTGAGGCGCTTGCGGATTTCTTTGAGGATTTCGCCGGCAACCTTCTTGTCTTCTTTCAAAAACTGGCGAGTGGCGTCGTACCCACGTCCGAGCTTCACTTCGCCATAGGTGTAGGAGCTACCGGACTTGCCGATAATGCCCATTTTCTCGCCGAGGGCGATGATTTCGCCTTCTCGAGAGATACCTTCGTTGTACATGAGGTCAAACTCCGTCTGCTTGAATGGGGGAGCGACTTTGTTTTTCACGACCTTCACACGACAGCGACCGCCCATAACCTCTTCACCCTTTTTGATTTGCGCAATGCGGCGGATATCGAGGCGGACCGAAGTATAAAACTTCAGCGCCTTGCCGCCTGGGGTGGTCTCGGGATTGCCAAACATTACACCGATCTGCATACGGATCTGGTTGATGAAGATGACAATAGTCTTTGAGCGCGCCACAATGGCTGTGAGCTTGCGGAGGGCCTGGGACATGAGTCGTGCTTGCTTGCCGACATGATGCGCCCCCATATCACCCTCAATCTCGTCTTTTGGGGTCAGTGCCGCTACAGAGTCGATCACCACAACGTCCATTTTGCCTGAGCGCACCAAGCTTTCGACGATTTCGAGGGCTTGCTCGCCAGTATCTGGCTGGGAGATGAGGAGTTGGTCGATCTTCACGCCGAGTCGCTGAGCGTATTGAGGGTCCATGGCGTGTTCGGCATCGATAAAGGCGCAAATACCGCCAAGCTTCTGAGCTTCAGCAATCACATGAAGGGTGAGTGTGGTTTTTCCGGAAGACTCTGGTCCAAAAATCTCCACAATACGTCCACGGGGCATACCGCCGACACCGAGAGCCCAGTCGAGGCCGATTGAGCCGGTAGGGATGGCATTTACATCCACACGCGGCTTCTCGCCAAGCTTCATGATAGAGTCGTCGCCAAACTTCGTCTTAATCTGTTTGATAGTATCCTCGATGCCTTGCATTGGGGTAGCTGAGGAGATTTCCGTCTCTTCTGTGCTTGCCGTTTCCTTTCGTTTCTTTTTCATAAGGGGAATTATTTAATCATTAATTCGAGCGTCTTTTGTGAGACACGCTGATATCGATCCTCTGCTTTCACCGTAATTATCGCATATCCCTTGGCAAGCAACAATTGCTCTCGGAATTCACCTCGTTCGTTGAGGTATATTTTCCTCCCATTGAGGCTGACCGATGTAGAGTTTTGAATATCGCCCTCAATGACAAGTGGTTGGTTGTCATTGAGAACAATCGAGGCTGTCGCACTGGGGTAGGAGATAGTGATGATAGGCCCGCGCACAATGTATTGTGATCGATACGCTGCGTACCCGATGATGATGACCACTACCGAGATGACCGATACCAAGCTGATCCAGAAAGAAAGGGTTCGGTTCATGTGTGAGGGTTAGGCTGCGGTGTCCTGACGGTTGTCGGTCTGTTCAGAAGCTATTTCGGTACCCACGGCGGTGTTTTCGGTGTCGTCTGCAATACCTTCTTCATCCTCAACTTCACCACTCTCAGCGCCAATCACCGCACGAGGTTTTGAGCCATCGGCAGGGCCGATCACGCCACGTTGCTCGAGAATATCCATCAGCCGTGCGGCACGGGAGTAGCCAATACGGAGCTTGCGCTGAATGTATGAAGTCGAGGCCTTGCCGGCTTCGATAACAGCGGCGCGGGCGTCTTCGTACAGCTCGTCATCGTCTTCGAGCGAAGCGTCGTCGCCGCCCGCGCCGCTGAGGAAGCTTGATTCAAAGAGCACATTTTTGTCTCTTTCAGCGTTGGCGGTGATATCGCTTAGCATATTGCCCTCATAATTCTCCGCAAGGAACTTCACCACCGACTTGAGCTCACTCTCCGAGATGTATGCCGACTGGATACGCTGCGGCTGCGCCATCTCGCCACCTAGGTATAGCATATCTCCAGCTCCGAGGAGCTTTTCCGCACCCGCCATATCGAGAATGGTGCGTGAATCGATCTGTGAAGCCACCTGAAGGGCCAAGCGGGACGGCACATTGGCTTTGATGAGGCCGGTGATGACATTTACCGAAGGGCGCTGTGTTGAAAGTACGAGGTGGATACCGACAGCTCGAGACATCTGGGCGAGACGGACAATCGCCGCTTCCAGCTCTCGAGGGTAGGTTTGCATAATATCGGCAAGCTCGTCGATGACGACCACGATATACGGCATGGTCTCCGGCACCTTCTCTCCCTCCTTTGGTGGCTCGGCTTCAAAGCGCTTCTTGGCAGGATCCACGATATTTTTGTGGTACGACTGAATATCACGCACCGAAGCGCCTTCAAGTACATCGTATCGGCGATCCATTTCTTTCGCTGCCCACTTGAGAGACAAGATCGCTTTCTTTGCATCGGTGATTACTGGTGTAAGAAGGTGTGGAATCTTGTTGTACAAGGTGAGCTCAACACGCTTCGGATCGATCATGATGAACTTGAGGTTTTGCGGTGAATTGCGATAGAGGAGGGAGGTGATGAGTGTGTGAATGGTCACCGACTTTCCTGAGCCTGTTGCACCAGCGATGAGGAGGTGAGGCATCTTGGCTACATTGGCATAGTACGACTTGCCAGAAACACCCTTGCCGAGCGCCACGAGGAGGGGCTTATCGGACTCTTGGTATTCTGCTGTCGACAAAAGCGTACCGAGGCCAACAGTGGTCTTCGTACTATTTGGGATCTCAATACCGACGAGGGACTTGCCAGGGATCGGTGCCTCAATACGGATCGGGTGAGCAGCGAGGGCGAGGGAGAGGTCGTTTTGGAGGGCGACGATCCGAGAAAGCTTCACACCCTCAGCTGGCTTTAGGGCGTAGCGGGTGACCGAAGGTCCAATAGAGATCTCGTCCATTTCGACGTTGATGCCGAAGTTTTGCAAAGTACGTTTGATGATATTGGCGTTGGCCTTGATATCGCCCACTCCAGGCTTCCCTTTGTCTATCTCAAGAAGGTCGAGAGGGAGGGGGATATAGTTGTCTTGCTGGTACGCTGCCGCACCAGCTTGCCCCATGAAGGCATCTTCTTTTTCGCCCTCATTGATCTTTAGCTTCGCTTCTGCCTTCGGTAAAGGTGAGAGTTGAGCGTTGGTAGCAATACCCGTGCTGTTTGTGCCATTGGTGCCAGCGCCCTTCTTTTTTGAGGCAACTCTTTCTTCTGGTTCTGGGGTAGAGATCAGCTCTTCGACCTCATCGTCATCCATTGGCTCACTTGCTGAACCAACACCAGAAGCGTCACGTCCACGCAGAGCTCGCTCACGCTCTTCTTTTGCACCACGCTTCTTTGCTGAAAGGAGCTTTTTCCAGAAGGCGATGAAGTGCAGATCGAGACGGGTCTCAAATACAAGGATCAGTGAGATGGCGAGGATACCAAGGAGGATCACCAAGCTGGCCCAAAAGTCGAAGACCGTGAGGAGTGGGTGAGAGATATAGTAGCCAACGATGCCACCCTTTACATTTGACCCAAAGGAGGCAGCGAGGATATCAACGATACCGAGGCTAGAAAAAAAGGCGAGAAGGGAGGTGACGATTTTTGAATACGTGAAATGTTGCCTCAAGTCCTTGATAAAGGAGATGGCCATGAGGAGCGCAAATAGGGGTAGCAAGAAGTAGCCAATACCGAGAAGCGATGTCAGGACGCTGTACGACTTTTCACCCACCAGGCCGCCTTTATGAAAAGCGGCGAGGGTAAAGAAGATGCCGACTACTACAGATATGACAGCAAATACCCCCTGAAGGGTCTCAGCTTTTACGTCTTTGATTGGATTGATGTCGTCGAGATGCTTCGATATCCCAGCGTCTTTTTTTCGTGCCATTTCTTACAGAAAAATGAATATGATAACCTGCTTATTATATCACGCTATGTCGCGCTCGATGCCACGCTGGGTGGCTGCAATATCGAGCGATGTGAGGGTGTTGCGCAAGCGATGCGCGACCGACATGCGACCGATACCTAAGAGCGATTTGCAGAGGAGAGGTGTCCGATATATAATGGACACAAAAGAACTTTTCTCAAGGACTGATAAAAGACAAAGTGCGGGTGTATGTAAAAGACATCTTTCGGCATTTAATAGGACAGATTATCTATAATTTATAAAAGACAAATGGAAGAGAAACAGGTCGGTGGTAAAGGAGCTGCAATAACACCATTTCAAAACAACCTTGATTTAAAAGGTTCTTTCTCATACTCTGAGCGTTCGGCCTTTCTCTACAAAAAGACAGAGAAGCTGGTGGTGGCGGTGGGTATGGTGGCCGGTCTTATAAAAGACAACCAACCGCTGTCCGATGCGCTTCGGGCAAAGTCACTAGCACTATTGTCAACTGTTTCCGAAAGTCTTTTGGCGAAGGTAGCGATCTCTTTGGAAGAGCGACATCGGTCTATGATCCACTCGCTCGCACTGATCGTGGAGCTTGTGAGTCTGTGTGAGGTTGGACACTACACAAAACATTTGTCGGAAATGAACAGTACTCTTCTCAAGAGAGAATTCAACACGTTGCACAACAGTTTTTTCGAAGAGATGGCCGGCATGTCGGATCCCCACAGCTACCTCACGCGAGATTTCTTTGTCGAAGTCGAGCCGGCAATATCTAAAGGACATGATAAAGGACAGAATGTGTCCTTTATAAAAACAGTCCCTAAACATAGCCAGAAACCCGCTCAATCAGCACAGTACAGCCAGATCCGAGGGGGTGATGGAGTTGGTTCTGCTTCATACGGCGCTCGTGCCGACCGTCGCACCCTCATATTAAAGACGATCAAAGAAGTGGGTGAGGTTGGGGTGGGAGACTTGTCCGGCAGTATCAAAGGGGTGGGGGAAAAGACCATCCAAAGGGAGCTTTTGGCGATGGTGGCCGAGGGTCTTTTGAGAAAGCAGGGGGAGCGACGCTGGAGCCGCTACTCTATAGTATAGGAGAAGTACAAAAGATCGTCTTAAGCGGGCTAGGGCCATGATTATTGACTCTTTTGACCAAATATGCGAAGATACCAAGGCTGGGTAACCTGTACGGTTTTGGTGGTGTGAAAGCACCATTTTGAGCCGTATTATCAAAGTTATCCACACAATACCTTGTTAAACGGGTCTCGGGCGCTATATAATATGCGTTGACCCGTCACGAATCAGTCCGTTGACATTTCTATATACGAAAGAGAGTAACGATTTCTTCGATTTCCGGAAGTCCTTTTTTCCTCCATGGCCGCACGACAGACACACGGTTTCCTCCCCTCAAAGCTAAATCTTTTCGGTCCGCGTCGATACAGAAAGACCGAGAAGAATTAGTGCAGTACAGCTTAATAAGACTTATCAAGACAAGTATTACAACTAATATATTTATTATGAATTCACAGACTAAGACAAGCATCGTAGCAAGCGTGCTTGGTTCAGCTGTTGCACTCGTTCTCGTTTTTGCGGGAGCAATGTCAGCACAGGCTGCGACCTACACCTTCTCTACAAACTTGCGATTGGGAAGCACAGGAGCTGATGTAGCAAACCTTCAGCGAGTGCTCAACTCAAGCGCTGACACCATGGTGTCAGCTTCTGGTGCAGGTGCTCCAGGAAGCGAGACCACTTACTTCGGTGCAAAGACCCGAGCTGCAGTCATCAAATTCCAGATCAAGAACTCAATCGTTCCTGCTGTTGGATTTGTAGGACCTATCACTCGAGCTGCATTGAACAGTGTTGGTGACGTAGTAGTAACTGCGCCAAAGCCAGGTACTCCAGTAGCTGGAGCTGCTTTGACTGTAGCTGCTGCAACTCAGCCAGCAAACTCTCTCGCACCTCAGAGCGCTTCACGAGTACCTTTCACTAAGGTTACTTTGACCGCTGGTGCATCTGACGTTTCAGTGTCAGGTGTTACTGTAGAGCGAGCAGGACTTGCACAGGATGCAGTATTCTCTGGTATTGTTCTCTTGGATGAGAATGGTATCCAGATCGGTATTGCAAAGACTTTGAACTCAAACCACCAGGCAGTTATTGGCGAGCCGTTCACTGTTAAGGCAGGAACCACTCGAACCCTCACTGTTGCTGGTAACATGGGTTCAAGCCTCACTAGCTACGCAGGACAGGTTGTTGCATTGAACGTTGTTTCAATCAACACTTCAGGAACCGTTTCAGGTTCTCTTCCTGTGACTGGCGCAGCACACACCATCAACGCATCACTCTCTTTGGGTACTGCGACTTTGGCTGTGTCATCTTTGGATCCTAACACTTCTGCAACCAAGGAGATCGGTACATCAGCATACAAGTTTGCTGGTATCCGAGTCACTGCTGGTTCAGTAGAGAAGATCCGATTGTGGTCAGTACGATTCAACCAGACCGGTTCAGTATCAGCAAACGACCTCGCAAACTTGGTTGTGAACGTTGATGGTACCGACTATCCTACGACTTTGTCAGCGGATGGTAAGTACTACACTGCAACCTTTGGTTCAGGTATCGTAGTAGACAAGGGATTTGCAAAGGAGGTGTATCTTAAGGGCGATATTGTTGGTTCAGGTGCAGCAAACCGAACCGTCAAGTTTGACCTCTACAAGAACACTGATATGTACATCTCTGGTGAGACCTACGGATACGGTATTATCGGTTCTCCAAGCTCAACAGGTTCAGCTTCAAACTCTACCTCTGAGTTCACTACCGGTACTCCGTTCTACGATGGTTCTCTCGTAACGATCTCTGCAGGTTCAGCTACTACTATTGCGAAGGCAAACACTGTAGTTGCTCAGAACATCGCAGTAAACGTTCCAAACCAGGTACTCGGTGGATTCGAGACTGATTTCAAGGGTGAGCCTGTATCAGTACAGACCATCACTGTTACCATGAACACTACTGGTGCGGCTTCATCTGCAAGCACTCTTTTGACTAGCGTTTCGCTCGTCGATCAGAACGGCTCAGTTGTTGCAGGACCAGTAGATGCAACATTGGTAACCTCTACATCTCAACTCCTCACTTTCACTGACACCGTTACTTTCCCAGTAGGAAAGATGACTTACACCTTGAAGGGTAAGGTAGATGCAGATGTAACAAACGGTTCGACTTATGTTGCTTCGACCACTCCTTCAGGTTGGTCAAACATCACCGGTCAGATCACTGGCAATACCATCACTCTTTCACAGGGTGCATTCGCTATGAATCAGATGACTGTGAAGTCAGCAGCTCTTGCTATTGGTGTATCTACCAGCCCTGCTGCTCAGACTGTTGTTGCTGGATCACAAAATGTGGTCTTCACAAATTACCAGTTTGATGCAAGTCAGTCTGGTGAGGATGTACGATTCTCATCTGTTCCTGTTACTTTGACCGTATCAAGCGGTTCAGCCACCGACCTTACAAACTGTAAGCTCTGGGACGGTTCAACCTCTTTGACCACTGGTTCAAATGTGAAGGATCCTTCAGCTGCAGGAACAAATACGTTTACACTCGATCAGACTCTCACTATCCCTAAGGGTACTGTGAAGACGATCTCATTGTCATGTAATGTAGGTTCAGCTGCCTCAGGTTCTTACAAGTGGGGTAACACTTCTGGTAACATCTCTTCATTGACTGTTACTGGTGTGACTTCTTCAAACTCTGTAACTCCTTCAGGTACTGCTAGTCTCGGTCAGCTCCAGTCAGTTGGTTCAGCAGCATTGGTTGTTGCAGCAGATGCTTCAACTCCTTCATACAAGATCGCTTCAGCCGGTTCAAACGGTGTAACTGTCGGTGTATTGAAGTTCACTGCTACCAACGATGCAATCAACCTTGAGCGAGTAGGTTTGTCTTTGACAAACTCAGCATCTAGCTCACCTTCAAACTTGGTTTCAGTAACCTTGTTCGATGGCGCAACTGCTGTCGGTACTGCTCAGTTTGTCGGATCAAACACTGTTGCAACTTCTACCTTGTCATCAACCGTTGTTGTTCCAAAGAACAGCGATAAGGTCTTGACCATCAAGGTAAACCTTGCAGACATCACTAACACTGGCTCAGGTACTGGCGATGGTACTGAAGGTGCTTTGATCGCAGTTGACAACAACGCTTCTACCGATGTCGGCGGTACTCGAGGTACCGGTGTAGGTTCAGGTTCGACTATCAACGCTTCTGGTTCAACCGCATTTGACGGTGTCCGAGTGTTCAAGTCATACCCAACCTTCGCACAGGACAGCCTCTCAGCTACCGGTGTATCTGATGGTAAGCTCTTGCGATTCAAGGTTACTGCTGACTCTAAGGGTTCAGTAAGCATCAACAAGTTCACCTTGACTGTTGCTACTACTTCAGGAGTTTCAGTGAGCGGTATCAACGTATACGGATACGAGGATGCTTCTTACTCACAGGCAGTTTCTGGTGTTCAGGGTAGTGGTGCTCTTGCATACTCTAACCTCTCACCTGCAACGAACTCATCGTCAGTACAGTTGGAAATCTTTGCTGAGACTTCAGCAAACGCTTCAACCACCTTGGTTGTTCCAGCAGGCACTACTCGATACTTCGAAGTTCGAGCAACCAGCATCACTGGTTTGACCACTGGTTCTTCAGTCACCTCAACCCTTCTCGGCGACAGCGGCTACCCATCACTTGCATATTTGATGGGTCAGGCAACTGACATTGAGGGCGGTACAAACGGTGTCGAGAACTTCATCTGGTCACCAAACGCGACTACGACTTCTGGCTTGTCACACCGAGACTGGACAAACGGTTACAACGTCCCAGGCTTGCCTTCAAGCGGTATCGTACAGTCTCGAGGAATCTAAGCTAACCTTTAATCCGCGGTCTGCCTCACGGCTGATCTACGGATAAGCTTACGCAAAACCCCACTCGCAAGAGTGGGGTTTTTGCGTTTCTGGTATGTTCGACATATAATGTGTCCATGAATAAAAGCCGTATTATCTGGACGTCTATTGGCGTCGTGGCGGTAGTGGCCGGAGGTTTTTTGTGGTTTGAGAAAGACAGCCATTCTCTGGCAACCCTCGGTGGCTTTGCTGATATTGAAGCGCAGGGTGGAACAGTCGAGCTGGATGAGTCGCTGTCCGTCGCTCCAGTGCCACCAAGCCTCTCTCATAAGGTAGATTTTCGTGCAAAGATGGTCCCGGAGGCCAAGGTTATCGTATTGAAAAACATTGAGACCTTGCAAGCGCAGCTGAGGATTGATGCTAATGATTTTCATACTTGGAACACTCTCGCACAACACTACCAGACAGCGGAGGACTTTTTGGCGGCCCGAGATGTCTGGGAATACCTTGTCCGAGTGTTTCCAACCAATCATATTGCCTTTGGTAACCTTGGTTTCTTGTACGGCTACTATCTGAAAGATCTAGTGAAGGCGGAGCAGTATTACCTAAAGGCTATTGCCAATGCTCCAGACCAGGCTTTTCTCTATTTTCAGACCGCAGAATTTTATCGCGATGTCTTGAAGGATTTGGTAAAGGCGAGGCAGATTGTCGAGAAGGGTATTGTGTCCAATCCAAACAGCGCAGAATTGAAGGCTCTTCTTGAGTCATTGCGTCCTTAAAGGGGATATATTCAAACACATGCTCACCTACTTCGACCACACTTTTTTCAAAATCGTCTCTGGTTTTGTGGGGATTTTGGCGATGAGTTTGGCGTTGTTTGTCTTGGCGGGACAGTATCGTGACCAACAAGATGCTGTGCAGGCGTCCACGCCAACACAGTCCCAGTTTAGTACTCAATCGTCGACACGGTAACTGCGCCAATCTTTATCGATTCCCGATACAGTTTTTATCTGTTTTTAGCTCTTTCTCTACCTATTCTTAGCGATTTCTCTATCGCCATATTGATAGGATGGAGAGGTGAAAAAGTCACCACGTTTTAGGATATCGACTGTCGATGTTTGGCTGGTTTGCTTACTCTGCACGGCTCTTGCTGGTGCCATTCTTTTTCTCTATCCGATTTTGCTATGGCTAGATATCGTGGATTTCGCATACACCGGAAAGTCTATTTCTGTGACGGCACCAACGTCGGCTCTAGCACCAGCGCTGGTGCTAGAGCCAGAACGTCCTACGATGCCGGTGGCGACACAGAGGAGATTGTCTCCGGCTGCGTCGTCTCTTGTTGTGTATTCTTCTGTCATGTCGTCAACGGTCTTGCCAGCTCCATCGTCGACCACTCCTGATCTCAGGCGCGTCGTTAATGGGGCCACCTCTCCTGCGGTCGAAATATCCAAAGCACCTCCGTCTTCATTGGCCCAGCTGAGTCCTGGTTTTGGTGGTGGCGTGAGCGCGAGTGCTGGTGCGGGGAGTGCTACAACGAGCATTGGTGGTGGCGGTAGTAGTGGGGTCGGTCAAACAGCTGAAGATGAAAACTGTCCACTCCTCCCATGATACGCTCGCTTTTACTCACCGCTATGTTTGTGTCACTGTTTCCTCTCCCCGTATTGGCGGCCACGGAAGTCCCTCTTGTTGTATCGGAAGATGCTGTGTGGAATAAAGAGGGAAGTCCATACCGTATTAGTGGATTTGTGACGGTGAAGCCGGGTGTGCATCTGTCGGTTGAGCCGGGTGTGGTGGTTGAGTTTGCCGACTATACTCATCTTCAGGTGCAGCAGGGAATGTTGTCTGTTGCGGGGAGTGCGGTCGACCCCGTTGTTTTTACTGGTTCGGCTACGTCCTCTTCTTGGGCCTTGGATGTCTTTGGGCCACCCTCGCCAGCTTCTTCAGCCGAAAAAAGTTTCGAGGCTTCGCATCTACGCATGGAAAATGCCTTTCAGGGTTTGTATCTCCAGTCTGCCAATGCGGTACTCACCAACGTGGAGATTGTGGGAGGTGAAGATGGTATCTACCTATCGAGCTCAACCCTCGCCTTGTTGGATAGCCAGCTTGTTGGTATGAAAAACTCAGCTATTTCTGCGGATACCCACAGCTCTTTGGTGGTGGCTTCGACATCGATCACCGATCTGGCCCGTGCCGGCATTACGATGAATGGTCAGTCGTATCTGACTATGCGAGGTGTACATATGGATCGTCTCGGGCGCTCTGCTGCTGTTGGTATCTACAACGGCTCCGCAGATATCCAAGATTCTTCTTTTGCCAATGGCGCCGGTGCAGCTATTGAGGTGTACGGCAATGCCCAAAGCGGCGAGTCTCAAGTGTCGATACATCACTCAGCTATCAGCAACTTCCGTGACCAGTCGATATACAATGGTGGTCACACTGTGGTTTCCGCCGAACGAAATTGGTGGGGAAGCAAAGATGGTCCTCGTGATGCCGTCTATGGGCCGGTTTCGAGCTCTCCGTGGCTACTCCGACCGCCGACCGATGAGCTGGGTGATTCCAGTGTTGTTTTTATTCCCGGTATTCAAGCCACCCGGCTTGTGAAAGATGGCAATCAGCTTTGGGAGCCAAATCGCAATGCCGATGTCGAAAAGCTCTATCTTGATAGTGCTGGGAGAGCGGTGGTTTCTGGTGTTACCACCTCGAGTATTATTGATTCGGTGAATTCTGTTGGGGTCGGACCAAATATCTACAAGAGCTTTATGCAACAGCTGGATTCTCTTGTGGCACAAAAACACATACGAGAGTGGGTGCCGTTGCCGTATGATTGGCGCTTTTCTGCCTCAGATGCCGCTAGTGATGACGCGGTAGAGATGCTTGAAGCAGTGGCAAATAGCTCTTTTACTGGCAAGGTCAGTCTGGTCGCTCATAGCAATGGTGGCTTGGTGACCAAGCACCTGTTGCGTCGTCTGGCAGAGCGAGGGTTCGATATTGTCGATAAAGTGATTTTTGTCGCCACTCCACAGCTCGGTACACCACAAGCAATCGCCTCGGTACTTCACGGCGATGGTTTGCAATTTGCCGGCGGCCTCATCCTGAAGCAGTCTGTCGGCCGCCGACTCGCCCAATATTCTCCTGGAGCATTGGGACTGTTGCCGACACAGGAGTATTTCGACACTGTCACAGTGTCTCCACCAATCATCCGCTTTGCCTACACGACCGACCTCGTGAGTATGAATTTCTTTCAGGCCTATGGTGACCGCATCGATTCTGCTTCTCGTCTCACCGATTTTCTGGCGGCGTCGATAGACAAGAGGACACCACCAGATATTGCCAATCCCGATACTCCGGCGGTCATTGATAGGGCATTGTTGGCGTCTTCCGCGCAACGGTCTGTTGATCGATATCCACCAGCTGAAGTATCGGTCATTTCGGGTTGGGGTCTAGACACGCTCTCGGCCATTCAATATTCAGGCCAGCGGCGTTGTACCCCGCCAGCTTTTTCTAGGCAGGTTTTTTCACTATGTAGCACGCAGACTACGCTGCATCACGACCCAGTGTTTACTCGACTTGGCGACAAGACTGTCGTGCTTATGAGTACGCTTGGGTTGCCAGCAGCTTTGACACCGGCTCCAGACAGAACATATTTTGTGGATTTGTCAGGATACAACGCGCAGCGTTTTCGTGTATCTCGAAATCATGCCGATCTGCTCGAGGTGCCACAGGTGGCGTCACTCATTGCTTCTATGTTGCACACACCAATACAGTCGAATGAAGCGACTGGACTGCTGCCAGAATATGTTGCCACCACATCACCAAATGCGGCGTCCCTTCCTAGGCAGATTCGTGTCAGTGTTCATTCTCCAGTCTCGCTCAACCTATATGATGAAGAGGGGAGGCATACTGGCTTGGTCGCATCTTCGACACAGTCTGATGTGGCGACAAGCTCGCCGCTGTTTGGTGTGCTGGAAGAATTGGTGCCGGGAAGTCAGTACTACCATTTTGGTGAAGCCAAGTATCTTTCCTTTGCAGAGCCGCTCTCACTTCCGACTGTTCACATAGGAACAACGTCCCGGACATTGCAGATTCGTTCCATTGGGAGCGGGCTACTCACCGTTGATGTTGAATATGTGGACGGTGACAACGTGATCGACAAAACCTCTTTTACGGACATTCCCGTCACACCCCTTACCAACATATCCGCACAGGTTGTGTTACCACTCTCGTCTTTCGACCTACTCGCCAATGGTTTCTCCTTGCGGACAGGTGCGACGACCACGACTCAACAGCTTGTACCAGATCAGGTATTTAGCCCAGTCGAATATCTCTCTTCTGTACGACAGGTGATCCGCGAAATCTGCATGAGTCAGCGACTCCGGCTTGAGTTGTTGGCGAGGCTAAATACCTACATCAACCTGTTCGAACGAGGCGAGCTACCCGTTGCTCAAGCACAGCTCAAAGAGATGGTCATTATTTCTAATCCAGACGTTGTGCATATCCTTGATACTCCAGAGGAACGAGGCTCGTATATTTCGGCGGTTGAAGCAATGTTGTCGCGGATTGCTAGCTTGAGTGGTGGGCGGTAGTCTTGGTTGTCATGATAACTATCTCCGCACCCGCGTTGAATTTTTGGTCAATTGATTTTTGTAAAAAGCAAACGGCACCCGCGAAGGATGCCGTTTATGTCTAGTAGTGTAATCATAGCAGGTAGAAGTTTGTTGTCAAACGTATCTAAGTCCGTCCAAGCTATCGAACCATTACGAAACCATTACCGAACGGTTGACATAATATTAAAAACAGGTAATATATTTGCATATAGGCCAGAGACAGTGGGCAGGGAGGCGAAAGCCAACCAGAAGACCTACCGAGGCGTTTCCAATCGAAAGTCGGCAAGCGACAATATCGCCCCGTCCTCCGACAGAAACAGCATCTCCAGCGTCCTATAAAAGGTCGTTTTTCTTTTTAACAATTAGCACAATTCAGCGCTTTTAGCGCTTCGCTACACAATGGCAACTACAAAAGCACAGAAGCAGGAGATCCTTGCCGGGCTCAAAGAGTCCATCAAGAAGAATCCTTCATTGGTGTTTGTGAATTTTCACAAGCTTACCGTAGCTGACACCACTCTCATGCGACGCGGTCTCCGGGCCGGCGGCGTGGGGTATGTGGTAGCAAAGAAGACGCTCATCAAGAAAGCCTTGGCAGAGGCCGGTGTCACCGGTACGATGCCAGCACTTGATGGTGAGGTGGCCGTCGCATATAGCGCCGACATCACCGCACCTGCACGAGAGGCGTACACATTCCAGAAGAAATTCAAGGATCAGTACACGATCATCGGCGGTGTCTTCGAGGGGGCATACAAGAGCAAGGAAGAGATGATGGCGATCGCTACCATCCCTCCTCTCAAGACTCTCTACGCTCAGCTTGCGAATCTCCTCAATTCACCGATTCAGGGTCTCGTCATGGCATTGGATCAGATCGCTCAGAAGCAGGGTTCAGCCGCTCCGGCATCAGCCGAGGCAGTCGCCGAAGCTGCTCCAGCAGCTCCAATTGCAGCATAATTATTCATTCTTATTATTACACACATGGAAAACGTAGAAATCCCAGCAAAGTTTAAGGCACTCATCGAGTCTATCGAGAAGTTGTCTGTCCTCGACCTTCACGAGCTCGTGAAGACTCTCGAGAAGAAGTTTGGAGTATCAGCAGCGGCAGTCGCCGTAGCAGCTCCAGCCGGTGGTGCAGCTCCAGCAGCAGAAGAGAAGAGCACTGTTACTATTCACCTCAAGGATGCCGGCGGTACCAAGATCGCGGTGATCAAGGTAGTGAAGGAAGTCCTCGGACTCGGTCTCAAGGAGGCCAAGGACCTCGTCGACGCAGCTCCTTCAAACCTCAAGGAGGGCGTGAAGAAGGCAGAAGCAGACGATATCAAGAAGAAGCTCGAGGAAGCGGGTGCAAAGGTAGAGTTGAAATAAGACGTCCGCGCTCCGCGCTCGTCGTTTCTCGCTCTCCATATTGGACCATGAAAGACGCCCTTTGCGGGCGTTTTTCTTTTGCTATATACTGTGCCCACTATGGATACGTTATCACGACTGTTTGGCAGCGAGGCAAGAGTAAAACTGATGCGATTGTTTTTGTTGAATCCAGATCGGCAGTATACATTTGGTGAAGTGGTTTCGTGGACAAAATTATCAAAGAAAGGTGTGGAGAATGAACTCGTGCTTTTGCAAAAGATCGGCTTGATCTTCCAGGTTCCGATTCAGCCATCTATGCATCAGGTTGTATCAAGTGCTGTTGCGGCAAAGCCGAAAGGGAAGGTGAAGAAGCAGAAGAAAGAGAAGGGCTACACACTCAATCAGCATTTCGTGTACCTGAAGCAATTGCAAAGTCTTATTATCGATACCGTGCTTCTCAATGAGGGTGAGACAGTGAAGCGGCTAGCAAAAGCTGGCAAGCTAAAGCTGATTGTGGTGGCCGGGGTGTTTATTCAAGACTGGGACAGCCGCGCGGACCTGTTGGTAGTGGGGGACAAGGTCAAGGAGGGTTCTCTGAAAGCGGTGATTCGCAAGATTGAGCTTGAGCTTGGTCGCGAGCTCCGCTATGCGAGCTTGGAAACACCGGATTTCCAATATCGCCTTAGTATTGGCGACCGTTTGGTACGTGATATCCTCGATTATCCCCACCAGATTATCTTTGACAAGTTTGGATTGAAGAAGGGCGTATAAGGCGTATAATTGATGGAGGGGTTCCATTATTTATATAATCCTTTCATATCGTATGTTTACTTCTTTTGTTGACAGCCTCATGTCATCCTTCGCCACTGTGTGGGGAGGTGTCGCAGCTGTCGCGCCTCGGTTTGTCTTTGTGGTGGTGCTGTTGGTTGTTGGCGCGTTGATCGCAGACCTTATTGGTAAGGCAGTCTCGCAGATCCTCGTGGCGGTGAAGTTCGACCACTTGCTTCGCACTATCGGTGTAGAACACTACACTCGACGGGCGGGAGTGAATCTTCACTCGGGCGCTTTCCTCGGTACTCTTGTGAAGTGGTTTTTGAACGTAGGCTTCTTGCTCCAGGCTCTCACTGTACTTGGCTTGGCGACCGTAACAACATTCCTCAACAATGTTGTTAGCTACTTGCCACAGGTGGCTGTGGCCGTACTCGTGTTGCTCGCCGGCTTGGTTATTGGTGAATTGGTGGAGAGTGTCGTGTCGGCATTGGCACGCCTCGCTTCACTTGGCCGCGCCCACCTTTTGGGTAATGTCAGCCGTTGGGCGGTGTGGACCTTCTCGGTTCTTGTTGCTTTGTATCAGTTTGGTCTCACTTCTGTCTTTTCAGAAGTGGTGTTGAATGCCACAGTCATGGCTCTCGCCTTGGCGACCGGTCTCGCTTTTGGTCTCGGTGGTCAGGCTACTGCTGCACAGTTTTTGGCTCGTTTGCGAGGAGAATTGACCGATCATAAGTAGTCCGTTTGGGGCCGGTATGCCCGGCTATCCACAAGAAATCCGCTTTCCGCACTATTGCTGTTGACATAGAAACGGCCTTCGTATATACTCGTGAGGCGTCTGAAATATGTTAAAAATCCTAAGCAATAGAGCGGAATGAGATATCACTGAATAAGTGCTGTCTTAGGTCCCGCTCAAAAGCGGGTTTTTTGTTCAGAAAGAGTTTGGACGCTGATATTTGAAATATGAATTCCCTCCCGGCAAGACACTTTACGTGGTCTTTTCGACAGCTGGAGAGGGGTGAAAGGTAAGAGGCACGACTCCAAAAGCGTCGTGCCTCCTGTAAAAAGAAGAAACAAGCAATAATTGTGGTTTATAGATTTCCTAATAAGAAATCAAGAGCATATGGTGGATGCCTAGACTTGAAGAGGCGATGAAGGACGCAGCATGGCGGCGATACGCTACGGGGAGGTGCCTAGCAACCTTTGATCCGTAGATGTCCGAATGGGGAAACCCCTCTACTTCGGTAGAGACTGTATGAATTTACATACGGAGCAGACCCAGGGAAGTAAAACATTTCAGTACCTGGAGGAGGAGAGACCAATCGGAATTTCCTGAGTAGCGGCGAGTGAAAAGGAAAGAGCCCAAACCTAACCTAAATCGTACGGTGCGTCGCAAGACGTGCAGTGCGATTTAGGTTGGGGGTTGTAAGGCGGTGACGTCGTATTTATACGAGGAAAGTTACAAAACAGGTGATTAACTGAATCTGCTGGGAAGCAGAGTCCAAGAGGGTAATAGCCCCGTAAGTGAAAATCATTTGTCTTTCTTGTCACCGTTCTTGAGTACCTCAAGACACGAGTAGCTTGAGGGAATCTGCCGGAACTAACCGGTAAGGCTAAATACGCTTCAAGATCGATAGTGAACTAGTACCGTGAGGGAAAGGTGAAAAGTAGCCCGGTGAGGGCGGTGAAATAGACCTGAAACCATATGCTTACAAAGAGTCGGAGCGGTCGCAAGACCGTCACGGCGTGCCTATTGAAGAATGAGCCAACGAGTTGATCTGTACTGCGAGGTTAATTGCCGGAAGGCAAGAAGCCGTAGGGAAACCGAGTGTGAATAGCGCGTTTGTAGTACTGATCAGACCCGAAGCCAGGTGAGCTTGCCATGAGCAGGATGAACTCTTGAGAAATCAAGAGGGAGGTCCGAACGCTAGAGCTGTACAATACTCTGCGATGACTTGTGGTAAGGAGTGAAAAGCTAATCGAACCTGGTAATAGCTGGTTCTCTCCGAAATAGCTTTTGGGCTAGCGTCGAGCGATCCTTTTAGGGGTAGAGCACTGGAAGGTCTTGACAGGTAGAAATACCGCAAGACCTATCAAACTCCGAATACTAGAAGTTACAGCTCGGCAGTTAGTACGTGGGGGCTAAGCTCCACTGTACAAAACGGAAACAGCCGTCGATCTCAATTTAAGGTCCCTAAATTCATGCTAAGTGCACTTAAGGAGGTGGAATTTCTTAGACAATGAGGATGTTGGCTTAGAAGCAGCCATCATTTAAAGAAAGCGTAACAGCTCACTCATCTAGAGATTCTGCACCGAAGATAATCGGGGCTAAGCATGGTACCGAAACTGAGGGATTGCAATACGTTCGCGTAGTGCAATCGGTAGGAGAGTATTCTCATCTGCGATGAAGCCAAAGGGGTGACCCATGGTGGAGCGTTGAGAAGTAAGAATGTTGGCACAAGTAACCACAATGCGGGTGAGAAACCCGCACACCGAAAGACTAAGGTTTCCTTGGCGATGATTGTCAGCCAAGGGTGAGTCGGCCCTAAGGAGATGGCGAAAGCCGCATCCGATGGACACATGGTTAATATTCCATGACTTCTGTGAATAATGATGGGAGGACGGAGTGCAGTATGCCTTGCGCATTATTGGATTTGACGTTCGTGGCGTAAGGTTGATCTCCAGGCAAATCCGGAGGTCTCACTTCAATGTGGACCCAAGCGTAGCGAAGATGTTTGGATTCGTCCAGGCAAATGAGGCAAAGCGCGCTCCCGAGAAAAATCTCTAAGTTTATATTCATAGAAACCGTACCGTAAACCGACACAGGTAGTCAGCTCGAGTAGAGTAAGGTGAACGAGTGAAGGATCCCCAAGGAACTCGGCAAAAAAGCGGCCGTACCTTCGGTATAAGGCCTGCTCTTCGCAAGAAGAGCCGCAGCTAAAGTTTCTCTGGCAACTGTTTATCAAAAACACAGCTCCCTGCTAACTCGCAAGAGGATGTATAGGGGGTGACACTTGACCAATGCCAGAAGGTCAACCAGCGGCGTTCATATCCGCAAGGGTATGGGTGACTGCTGTAAGCCCTGGTGAATGTCGGCCGTAACTATAACGGTCCTAAGGTAGCGCAATTCCTTGTCAGGTAAGTTCTGACGCGTTGAATAGTGTAATGTCTGGAGAACTGTCTCGGGGATTAGCTCGGTGAAAATACAGTACCGGTGAAGATGCCGGTTACCTGCAGCTAGACGAAAAGACCCTAGAAGCTTTACTACAGCTTGGTATTGAGTGTATGTTTCGGATGCGTAGCGTAGACGGTAGACTTTGAAGCGTTTCTTTTGGGAGATGTGGAGTCGACGATGAAACACCGTTCTTCAGTAATATACATTCTAACTTTATCGGAAAAAACGATAAGAGACAGTATCTGGTGGGTAGTTTTGGTGGGGCGCTATCCTCCTAAAAAGTAACGGAGGAGTTTATTAAGGTCAGCTAGGCGCGAATGGAAACCGTGCCGATAGTGCAATGGCATAAGCTGGCTTGACTGTGAGACGTAAATGTCAAACAGATGCGAAAGCAGAACATAGTGATCCGACGGTACGTGTTAGACGCGGCCGGAGCTCAACTGATAAAAGCTACTCTAGGGATAACAGGCTAGTTCCGCCTAAGAGTCCAAATCGACGGCGGAGTTCGGCACCTCGATGTCGGCTCAACATATCCTGGGGCTGGAGAAGGTCCCAAGGGTTTGGCTGTTCGCCAATTAAAATGTTACGTGAGCTGGGTTCAGACCGTTCAGGAGACGTGAATTGTCTTTTGAACAGTCTGAATCCCATCGAATACTTTTCGTTTATGAAATTAAGATAGAAAACCAATCGCATCACGGCGGTCATAGAGAGTGATCTTTATGAAACAAGCTGATTTGATCGGTAAAATCCTATATAATTAGGACAATACCGAGGATGTATATGGAATTATCTATTGCAAAAAGAGCTTATATCGCAGGGTTTCTTGATGGAGACGGAAGTGTGTATGTTCGACTTAAGTCAAACACCACCCATCGTTTCAAGTATCAAGTTGCCCCAGCAATTGTATTCTTTCAGTCACAAAAAATGGAAGATATGTCCAAGATTCAACAAATGTTGAATCTTGGACATATGCGAAAGCGCAATGATGGAATGTTAGAATTAACAATCTCCAAAATTGATGAAATAAGAACTCTGATTGAAATAGTAAATCCTTTTGTTTTCTTGAAAAAGAAACAAATTGAACTTCTCAGTAAAATAATTCAAGCGAAGGAGAGTTTATAAAATCAACAAGACTTTAATTCATTAGCAAAGCTTGTTGAAGCACTTTCAGAGCTGAATTATCCTAAAAAGAGAAAACCATATATATTCGTAGAGACTACACATCAGCCATCCAAGATAAAATGTGGATGAAGATATAGTCCAATGCACATAGTGATATGTGAGAACATGCGTGAGACAGGTTGGTCTCCTATCTGCTGCAGGCGTTGATTTTTGAGGAGATTTGACTTTAGTACGAGAGGACCGAGTTGAACTGACCTCTGGTCTACCTGCTGTCACGCCCGTGGCAACGCAGGGTAGCTATGTCGGGAAGGGATAACTTCTGAAAGCATCTAAGAAGGAAACCCACTCCAAGATCAGAAATCATTATGAGGCCCGTAGAAGACTACTACGTTGATAGGTTCTAAGTGTACGCACAGCAATGTGTTGAGCTGAGGAATACTAATTCGCCCATTCTTATTAGGAAAATTTGTAAATCACAATTATTGCTGGTTTTATTCGGATACAGTACCATACCTTTCACACGCAGAACGATTGAAGATTTTAGTCTGGTGGTATGTCGCAGGGGTCACACCTGGTCTCATTCCGCACCCAGAAGTTAAGCCCTGTCGAGGCGATGATACCTCTCCGGAGGGAAAGTAGCTAGCCGCCAGGCTAAAGCAGTCAATCGTTCTCACCACTCAAACACTGTACCGTGTTGCAAGCGCTCCTAAAGGGGCGTTTTGTGCGTTGTTTTGTTGGTCGATATGTGGGAAAATAAACAAGTAACCAAACGTATTCAATGAACACAATACACAACACACATCACGCTTCGCCTGCGGTAGCCCACGAGATGCGCCCCGTCATGCCTTCTTTTGGCAAGCTCCTCGAGCGAACCTGGAATTTTTTTGTTGAACATTCCAAGCTCTTTCTCGTTGTAGGTTTGCCAGTGTTTATTGCCTCGATGCTCAGTGTCTTGCCGTTTATGGCAAACCGCGCCGTGACCGACCTTCTCCCCGTCGTTTCAGCCCTCAATGGTGCGGTCGGCTTGGTGATGAAGCTAGTGTACGTCGCTCTCAGTTTGTTGTGGCCATTGGCTCTCGTGCGAGCAATCTTGGCTCGTCGACATGGTAAGGAGCTTGCCATGGAATCTGCGTACGAGCCTGGTTGGGAGCTGCTCGGACAGTATGCGATAGCGCTCATTCTCACTACCATTGTCTCATGTTTGGCTAGCTTTATTTTCGTGATCCCAGGTATTTACCTACAGGTTGTATTTTCTTTTGCACTCTTTGTTTTGGTTGCAGAAGGGAAGACTGGAGCTCGTGTCCTTACCACAAGTTGGTATCGAGTAAAGGGCTACTGGTGGCCAGTCTTCGGTCGCCTCATTGGATTCGGACTCATTGTTGTCGCGGTGTTGGCTATTCTCTCCGCAATTCTCGCACCGCTGGTGTCACTCCTCTTTGCTTTTGCCAAGATTCCGGTAAATCTCTACCATTTTGGCAACTTGGTTGGTCAAGCAGTACAGATCTTCCTCGTTGTTCCGATCTTTTATGTATTTTTGTCAGAAGTCTATCAGTCGCTGTATTCTATCAACAACAAAGACCTTAGTGTTTCCGAGCATCGCAACTCGGTAAACATTCTTGCTGGTATTTCGCTCGTCGGTGTATTGGCGGCTGTGTTCTGGGCGTACTTTCTTGTGGCGACCCTGTCTCCTATGGCAAACAAAAGATCATTCTATCGAAGCGGTGGAGTGAGTACCTATCGATACCATGGTGAAATGATGGTTCGGCCGTATTAGTCCAATTTCTCACTCTCTATGCTGTCCTGGGCTGCTAAACGAAAAATCCTCTACTCGATAGCCTTTGTTTCGGCAGTACTATTCTTTATTGCGGCGCCGGCCACATATGTTTTGTATCGTCCGCCGACGTGTACCGATGGGAAGCAGAATCAAAATGAGCAAGGTGTGGATTGCGGTGGCCCATGTGTCAAAGTGTGTCAGGAAAAAGAGCTCGACCCCGTCGTGTTGTGGCAACGATCGTTTGAGGTCGGTCCAGGCGCTTACAATGTGGTGGCGTATGTTCAAAATCTCAATGTAAACTCTGCGGCTATTCAAGTGCCGTACATATTCCGACTTTACAATGCAGAGCAGGTGCTCATCAGTGAGCGTACTGGCAAGGTGAATCTACCTCCAAATAAATCATTTCCGATTTTTGAGGCCAATATGCCATCTGGCAAGCAGGTGGCTGCTCGAGTCTCTTTTGAATTCCGCACAAAACCATATTGGGTTCGAGAAAAAAGTGTGTTTCCTGATGTGCGTGTCAACACGGTGGTGCTCAGTCGTGAAAATGGTAGCCCGCTTTTGAGTGCCGAAATTGAAAACCGAGAGCTCAGGGGCTATGACCGTGTGCCGGTAGTTGCAATTTTGTATGATGCTACCGGCAACGCGGTGGCTGCTTCTCGAACTCTGATCGACTTTATTGAAAAACAGTCTGTACAGCCAGTGGTATTTACTTGGCCGAAGCCATTTGGTGTCGGTATTGCCGAAAAGGAAATCGTACCGATCTTGATGCAGGCCGATCGGTAGTATCGCCGATATGACAGAGCAGGTAAAGAAAATTGCAGAAGAGGGGATAAAGGGTGTCGATTGGCTACTTTTTCTTGCACTTATTCCGATCCTCGGCGCCGGTCTCGTGACGATGAACTCGTTTACCGGAAACGAAGTGTTCTTCGATCGACAGCTTATCTGGATTGCGCTATCTGTCGTTATCTTTTTTTCCTTCAGTTTCATCGACTTCCGTTTTTTGCGTCGTACGGGGGTGGTGGTATTGATCTATGGTCTAGCTACCTTTCTTCTCATCACGCTATTTGCTGTCGGGCATACCGCGAAAGGTGCGGAAAGCTGGTTTAGTCTCGGACTGTTTGCAGTGCAACCATCGGATCCTGCCAAGCTCGCCTTGGTGATCCTGTTGGCAAAATACTTCAGTCGTCGGCATGTTGAGATTGCGTATTTTAAGCACATCTTTATTTCTGGTTTCTACGCTTTTATCCTGTTTGTATTGATCTTGGCGGAGCCCGATTTTGGGAGTGCGATGATTATCTTTTCGATCTGGCTCGGGATGGTGTTGGTTTCGGGTATTTCAAAAAAACACCTGCTTGCGGTGTTTGCTGTCGGACTCGTGGCTTTTTCCGGGCTGTGGTTCTATGCGTTTAAGCCGTATCAGAAGGCTCGTATTTTAAACTTTGTTCATCCGCTGACCAATATTTCAGGGAGTGGCTACAACGCATATCAGTCGACTATCGCCGTTGGTTCCGGCGGTCTTTTGGGTAAGGGGGTGGGATATGGTACGCAGTCACGCCTCCATTTTTTGCCGGAGCATCAGACCGACTTTATTTTCGCTGCGTTTGCGGAGGAGTGGGGTTTTGTCGGTGTACTCATCCTCTTCTTTTTGTTCGGGGTGGTCATTTGGCGTATTTTGCTCAATGCCATGCATGGTGTCTCAAATTTTGAGATTTTGTATGGCACTGGTGTGGCGATCTATATCATGGCGCACCTCTTGATCAATGTTGGTATGAATATGGGCATCTTGCCGGTGACTGGTCTCGTGGCACCTTTTATGAGCTATGGAGGCTCACATCTTCTCACGGAGTTTGCGGGTCTGGGTATTTTGATGGGGATGCGACGCTATCGTCGTGCCGCCCACAAGGAACTCATGAAAAATGAATTTTTGGGGATCTGATCGATGTGTCTGGTATGTGAGATACCTAAGCTGAGAGATAGAGTTGTTCGGTTTGTGAGAGGGTTTGTGCGAGTGAGAAGTGTTCAAGAATATGTTTCTGCAAGGCAGTGCCAAGACGCTCTCGTTTCTGTTTGTCTGTGAGGAGGATGGTGAGAGCTTCGATCAGCTCTTTTTGGTCGTTTGCTCGAACAAGAATACCGTTCTCAAGCTGTTCAATGATCTCAGGTATACCGCCGACTTTTGAGGCGACGACAGGGAGGTGGGCTATGCCGGCTTCGAGAAGGACGTATGGTAATCCTTCGGTGTGTGAGGTGAGAGTGAAGATATCAAAGGCATTGAGGTATTCTGCGGCACTCGGAATAGCACCGAGGAGAAAAACGTTCTGCTCAAGACCAGACTCCTTGATGAGTGTCTCAAGGGTGTTTCGTTGTTCACCTTCGCCGATAATGACTACTACAAAAGCCGGCATCTCTGAGCGCTGCTTAAGCCGCGCGACGGCTTTGATCAGGTGTACAAGTCCTTTGTTGGGGTGGAGCTCCGAAATGGTACCAAGCCAAAGAGTCTTTGTGGGTATCTTTTTTAGAGCTGGTACGCGTTCGCTGATGAGTCGACGGCTCTCAGTCTTGCTGTATCGAGCAAAGGGTTGAATACCATTGTGAATTGTGGTGATGCGATTTTTGATCAGTGGAAGATAGGCAATATCCTCGGCCGTCTTTTGTGATACGGCGATAGTGTGAGTGGAGAGGAGCACGGTGATCCAGTGGAGGAACAGGATGAACGCACGGCTGGGCCACGATCGTTGTTCATTGAAGGCCCAGCCGTGCGCGGTAAAGATAATATTTTTGACGCCCGCAATACGGCAGGCGAGTCCACCAAGTCCACCAATCTTCGAGCTATTCAAATGCACGACATCAGGCTTCTCGAGTCGGATGAACTTTACGAGGTCAAAGAAAGTACCAACTTCTTTTTTGAAGCTGATGTCTCGCTGGAGCGAGGGGATGCTATGTGTTCGTATCAGGCGGTTTTCGAGAGTGGTTTTGAGGGGACCATCGCCACCGAGCCCGACCACGACTTCGTGGTTGTTTGAGTAGTGTGTGACCAAGTCAAAGACGTAGCGTTGTGCGCCACCCCAATTGGACTTGGTGATCAAAAATACGATTTTGAGCCGTTTTTGAGCCGTTTTCTCACTAGCAGTGTGAATACCCGCTTCCATGACCTCTATTTTACCCTAAATCTTCATTTTTTGCCCGTTTTGGGGTATGATGCCCCTATGCGAATTTCATCACAAATAGGGCGCTTTTTGCTCTTTTTAGGCGATATTATCGTCCTTTCTGTGTCTTTGGCGGTGTCTTTGGCGATCCGATATCAAGAAATACCAGATGCTTCTACTTGGCTCCCGCATGTCCAAGCATTCGGGATCTTGATGGTTGTTTGGCTGACCGTCTTCTATATCGGCGGCATGTATGAAAAGCAGACGATCAATATTCGCCGCTCCGCTCCTCGGATCATTCTCAATACTCAGATTGTGAACAGTGTTATTAGTGTACTTTTCTTCTACTTTATTCCATACTTCGGGATCACGCCGAAGACAAACCTGTTTATCTATCTCGGTGTCTCACTCGCACTTTTGTTGCTCTGGCGTGTCTACGGCTACGGTTTTTTTCAGACGAAAAAGCGACGTGAGGCGGTATTGGTGGCGAGCAGCAGCGACGCTCACGACCTGTACCAAGAGGTGAATGGCAATCCGCGTTACGGTATTGTATTTTCAGAAATGATCGACCTGAACGGGGTAAATGCTCGAACACTCGAAGATCGCCTCGCACCCTACGTGGCCGGTGGCAAAGTGATTGTTCTCGAAATGTCACACCCGCTCGCCGGAGGGATTTTGCCAAAAGTATATGAGTCGGTCTTTACTGGCGTGTCTTGCATTGACATCAGTTCGGTGTACGAAGATGTGTTTGATCGAATTCCTGCTTCGTCCCTCACTCATGAGTGGTTTGTGCAATATGCTTCAAGGCAAAAAGCTGGCTACGATGCCCTAAAGCGTTTGATGGATGTTGCGATGGCGTTGATACTCGGTGCTATTTCGCTTGTCGTGTATCCATTTGTGTACCTGGCGGTGCTGCTCGACGACGGTGGCCCACTTTTTATAACACAGGGTCGTATTGGCCAAGGGGGTCGACTCATTCGTGTGCATAAATTTCGCACGATGACAGCCGACGATGGTGGTGATATTGGAAAGCAGAAGGACAATCGTCTCACTCGCATCGGTGCATTTTTGCGCCGCACCCGCATTGACGAGCTTCCGCAGCTCTGGAATGTGCTCACGGGCGACATGTCGATGATCGGTCCGCGGCCAGAGCTGCCGCCCTATGTCGTATTGTATGAAAAGGAGATTCCGTACTATCGCGTGCGCCATTTGATCAAGCCTGGTCTTTCGGGTTGGGCGCAGATGTACCACAAAAATCCACCGAAGGGCGCTGTTGACACCAACGAGACCGCCAACAAGCTCTCCTACGATCTCTACTACATCAAACATCGTTCGCTCTGGCTCGATATTCAGATTGCTTTGAAAACTCTCAAAATCTTTGCTTCGCGGAGCGGGCGATAACACTTGCCTCAGTTGTGCGGGGGGGGTATACTTCTTAGTATCATGGATAAACGGAGAAGTTACTTTTGGTACGCCTTTCTTTTCTGCTTGATACTGAGTGCTTCCTTTCTCACTAAGTCCAAAAAAGTTGAAGCCGCATGTATCGATTACAGTCCCAATTATGGAGTTTCGACTAGTACATTTAGTCTATCTGTTGGTATTGGTCCAACTAAATCTTTGTTTCTTGCTTATCAAAATCCACCGACAATCTTGCAGTCGTTGGCGTTTGTTGCTCAAAATCCGAATGACCCATGTCTGCCTCAGACCTCTTTTAGGATTGAGCGTTATCTTGTTGGAACAAGTGAAGAGATTTGGGTCGGAGGTTATTATCAAAGCAGTCAATACGAAAAACTGAAAACCCCTATCTGGGCTAACCCATTTTCATGGCAGTATTACAACCCGGTTTGTAATGCCGGGTCATGTTACCCCGCTTTTATTGGAAACGATCGGATTCTTAGAGAGGATGACCTTGTTAATCGCGTTGACCTTGCAGAAAGGATTTTTTTTCGTATTAAAACCAAAAAAAGAGTTTCGAATGGTTTTGTTCCAGATGTTGTTTTAGACATGTCTGCTCCCGCCACTAATTGTCAAAAAATATCTGGTAATGGGCCCAAAAAGGTAGTATTCATGAGGCCATTCAATTCGAATTCAAGCATTTCTAATTTTCTTACCAAAGTTTCTGAGTTTCGCGATTACATGCTGACTAAAAAACCCTATATCGATAGTCCGAGCCAGTATTCGTATTATCTTGATCTCAAGAAACAGACATCGAATACTTTTAATAAAACAGCCAGTGCACAAGTTTCCAGTTGCGGTTCGGATGCCTCCGAGTACCGGTATATGTTGCAGTGCGTTTCAACGGGGTATTCTTTCGCATCCCAAAATCTAAGGACAATATATGATAAATTGCCTGAAACGGTTACTGGAGAAATAGCTATTCCGTGGTACCTTAGCTCTATTGCGGCCTTAAATGCTAAAAGTATAAAAGATACAATTACAAAAGTCGGTCTTGACGGGAAGTCACTCAAAAATGCATGGGAAGTTGCTAGTTTTCAGATCTCAAATCTGAATGAGATAACCGCTAAAAAGGTTGCTCAATTTATCACTGAGTCCGTAAAAAATATCGGTAAGAAATACGACTTAAGTTCGGAGGAAACACAATTTTTATTTTCGGCGATGGTGTCTGGTGACGCGCCTTTTACCGTCGAATCATTTACCTTTGACGCTGGCTCTACTTTTAGACTTGGTTTTGGAAGCAAGATTGTGTATAAAGCAAAAAAAGACACCTCACGGCCTTGGCCCGACTGTGTAGTTCTCAATACGGAAACGACCCAGCAAGTACCCAATGCGGACACTGCTCCAGCACCTATTGTCGATAATGTCACTCCGGCGACAGGTTTTCCTCCCAATACTTACAGTATTTCTGGTTCAGAATTAGGCACAAATGGTTTTAATACAATTAAATTGACGCCGATTTCACCAACTTCTTTGGTTCCGAGTTCCATCTTTACAGCCAGTGTATCTTCAGCATTTGATGCTATCAAGGATTTTTTCAAGAATCTCTTTTCTGTCACAAAGGTAGAAGCCCAAACAATCAGTTCGGGTGCGTTTTATACAGTAGAAACTCTTTCTGGCACTCAATCATCTACTATCTTCACTGTGCCAACGACAGTTCCTGATGGTACATACAAAGTTAGTGTCAGTAGGGTCGGTGGGGAGTGGACTGATACCACATACACAATTACAGTGGCTGGAAACGGATCCGGAGATCCTGCAACTGCTGTAATTGATTGGTCATCTGTGCCAATACCTGCGGCGGTGCCGGTCGTTACGTTGACAGCTACAGGTAATACAATTTCATGGACTTCGTCTGATGCAACATACTGTGATGCAGGTGGAGCTTGGACTGGCTCGCGGGCAACATTAGGAACTGTGTCTGTTAATCCAACCACTGCTTCTACCTACACTATGACTTGTACTAACCTGGTCGGCGATAGTCAACCAGTTTCAGTGTCTATTGTTCCCACTCCAATCCTCACTTCCTTAAACTACCCCTCGGCCGCGGCGGGGTCGTGGATACTTATAACGGGTTCGGGTTTTTCTACTTCTATTGCGAACAATATTGACCGAGTGCAATTTTCAGGAGCACAAACATACGAATTTACGGCTGGCATATCTGCCGGTATGCCCGGTACCTTTATTTCTCCGCCGACCCCCAATATGCCAGCCGGAGCGTATACGGCATTCAAGATCGATACTTCAACCGCGCCTGGCAATTATACGGTGAAAGTGGCAAATCAGAATGGTCCGTGGAGCAACGGGTTATCATTTACCGTTTTGCCCCGTCAAAACAGTGATGGCACGTATAACTTCGCTTATGCCGTTGCGATGCAATCTACTCCTCCCATCATAATCTCTTTTTCACAGCCAAACACCGCTGGTACAACAACTCCGGTACTAGATATTCCGATTTCTGTCCTGGAGGTGGTTACGGGTCAGTCAGTCACTATCCGTGGTCATGATTTTAGTCCAACCGCTAACAGAATTGAACTTTCTAGCCAAAGTCTAGAACATCCTCGTAGTGATACTGTTTCCGTTGTGTCACGCTTAGCACAATCGCTTACAAAAATAAAAAACCGTATCGCGTCAGTATTCGGAGTTGCTGATAAGGTATCCGTCCAGCCATCAGATGTCTATGAGATAAAAAATATTCAGAGTGCAGATGGTGCCAGTGTTACATTCACCATTCCTGTCGGAATTCCGAGTAAGACTTATGTATTACGTGTGGCAGCAGCAAGTAGTGAGTGGAGCCGGCCGATTTCGATGAGGGTTTTTTCAAGAAAGGTGGCGGACGTGGAATTGGGTAGGTCTGACCAAACCACAAATCCAGCACAGTCACCCAAGCTAGTTGCCAGTATTGATCCCACATACCCTCTTTCTCGCGATGTGATTATTGGGACTGATGAAGTGATTACGACAAAGATAGATCTTACTGCACCTACCGAAGACATGTTCTTGGAAAGCATCGGGTTACAGGTCACGGGGACAAACATACAGGCAATCAAGCGACTCAGTATTTGGAACAATACAGGTCTCCAAAAATTAGGTACTGCAACTATTGATAAAATGGCCGGGACGAGTCTGGTTGTTTTATCACGACCATTCACTGTGGCTAAGGGCTCTAAATCTAGTTTCCTTGTTAAGGCTGATATTGTATCATCTGGCATACAGAGTGGTGATACAGTATCGGTAACCTTGATGGATCAAGGTACTGGGACGACAAGAGTGAGGGATGTCGATTCCGGGGTTGATATACAATTGGATATCGACAGGGCATCTACTCCCCGGGTCATTACCCTTGTGTCCGAAAATATTCTCGTAAATCCAAAGTACATCATGATTACCACACCAAATGCATCAGACCCGATCTATTTTGGAGAGTCAAAGTATATCGAATGGCGCTCTGCGGGGGTACAAAATGTTTCCGTTTTGGCATGTTGGTCTGCCACTGGTTCGAATAACGATTCTTGTAAGGTTATCACCAAGATGCCAGCAGGAAGTGCTGGCGGTTCATATGAATGGACGCCCACCACGTCCTTTTTCGGTGGTCCACAAGGAGATGTGAAAATACGAATTGTCAGTGATGATTCTGATCCAATTCTTTCAACCCCACCCATTTCTGATGAAAGTAATAGAACATTCAGTGTCCAGACGAAGCCTCTCAGTACACCGGGAGCATTTAATGCACCTCTAGACACAGAACAAAGCTCAGTCAAGGCTAGCACAGATGGGGGGCGCAAGGATATTGAATTCCAGCAGTTCTAGGTTGCTTTCGGCCCAAATTGGCATATAATGCGGCGTATGACAAAACACCGATCCATCGCCGTCATCTTGCTCGCTTTGAGCATCTTGGGCGGATACTTTATTTATTCATCAGAGGTTAAGAAGGGGAATTATACGTTTAAGCTCGGCCTAGACTTGAGTGGTGGCACCCACTTGGTATACAAGGCGGATACTTCAGGTCTGGCTGCTGGTGATGTGCAGGCAAGTATGTCTTCGTTGCGAGATGTAATCGAGCGTCGCGTGAATCTTTTTGGTGTTTCAGAGCCAGTGGTCCAAGTGGAGGAGAGTGGGGTGGTGGGCGGTGGCGGACACAAGCTGATCGTCGAGCTCCCAGGTATCACCGATGTGAACAAGGCCATTGCTCTCATCGGCAAGACGCCGGTGTTGGAATTTAAACTGGTCAATGAATCTGCTTTGGCAGATATTCAGACTCAGGTACAAGCTCTCGATGCGAATGGCAAGCCGATTGGCGGTATCCAACAGTCCCCGGTATCTTCAAAGGGCGAGCCATTTGCGGACACTGGCTTGACTGGCCGTCTCCTCGAGCGAGCCGAACTCGAATTTGATCAGCGTACTGGTGAACCTCAGGTGAGTGTGCAGTTCAACCGTGAGGGAAGCGAGCTGTTTGCCAAGATCACTAAAGAGAATGTTGGCAAGCGCATTGCAATCTTCCTAGATGGCACGATTATTTCTAGTCCAGTGGTGCGCGAGGAGATTGCTGGCGGCAAAGCACAGATTTCTGGCGGTAACATGACTTCGAAAGAGGCACAATCTATTGTGCGAGATCTCAACTACGGTGCTCTGCCGGTGCCGATCACGCTTGAGGGTACGCAAAAGATCGGCGCCTCGCTCGGCGCCTCAGCGCTTCAAGCGAGTGTGCAGTCGGGTATCTGGGCTTTTGTGTTTATCTCGCTATTTTTGATCTTGTGGTACCGATTGCCTGGCTTGCTTGCCTCGGTGTCTTTGGCGGTCTATGTAGTGGTCATGTTGCTATTGTTTAAGGCGATCCCAGTCGTGCTCACCTCAGCTGGCTTGGCCGGATTTATCTTGTCGGTGGGTATGGCGGTAGATGCGAATATTCTCATCTTTGAGCGCATGAAAGAAGAATTCAAGCGTGGGCGAGATATTCACTCAGGTATTTTTGAAGGATTCTCTCGAGCTTGGTTTTCTATCCGCGACGGCAACCTCTCGAGCCTTATCACCGCTGCTATCCTTTTTTGGCTTTCGAGCACGCCGCTCGTGAAGGGTTTTGCTCTTATTCTCGGTATTGGTGTGCTGGTGAGTATGTTCACGGCTATCACTGTGTCTCGAACCTTCCTATTGGCAATTGCGCCAAAGTCGCACGGCAAGGTTTCGACCTTCTTATTCAATAACGGATTCAAAAACTAACATGTTTGTTGTACTCTACCGAAAATGGTTTTATGCGGTGTCGGCACTTTTGGTGATCGCCTCTGTAGCGGCGATGGCGGTGTGGGGCTTGCGGTACGGTATCGATTTTACCGGCGGCTCGCTCATTGAGCTCGAATATGCCAACGCCCGACCGACTGTCGAGGTGGTGCAGAAGCAGATTGGTACCACTGATATCGGTGCTTTCTCGGCCCGAGAGTCGGGTGACAAGGGCTTTATTATTCGCACCAAGCACCTTACTCAAGAGCAACATGATGTGGTGATTGCCGCACTTGCAAAGGATGCGGATGGAAAGGTGGTAGGTGTAGAAGAGAAGCGTTTTGATTCCGTCGGACCACTCCTTGGACAGGAAGCTGCTCGCAAGGCCTGGGTTTCGATCGCTTTGGTGCTCCTCGCTATCGTAGCCTTTATCACTTACGCATTTCGCCAGGTGTCGGAACCAGTGTCTTCGTGGAAGTATGGTATTATCGCGATTATTGCGTTGGCTCACGATGTGATCATTCCCGCCGGTGCCTTTGCGTATCTCGGTCAGTATTATGGCTATGAGGTGGATACGCTCTTCATCACGGCACTGCTCGTGATCCTCGGCTTCTCGATCCACGACACTATCGTGGTGTTTGACCGTGTGCGCGAAAATCTCAAGCATCGATCTTCTGGCGAGCAGTTTGAGCATATTGTGGGGAAGAGTATCGGCCAGACCTTTGTGCGATCGATCAACACCTCAATGACCGTGTTGATTTCACTCATAATTCTCTACTTCGTCGGTAGTGAAGCGACCAAGCACTTCGTGGTGGCGCTCCTCGTCGGTATTACCGCCGGTACCTACTCGTCAATCTTTCTTGGTTCGCCGCTCTTGGTGACGTTTGAGAAGATGCAGGAGAAGAAGGGTCGTTAATTTCGAATAGCAAAAAGACATCATTTTCGAGGAGTCTCTCGCACGCGCGGCGGCGCGGAGAGGAGTCAAAATCCTAGCAAGGATTTACGGCGTGCTCCGAGAAATGATGTCTTTTTGCTATTTGTCGCTAAGCGCTTGACTCTATACGGGGCCTATGTATAATACTCCCTACGCCTCTAAAAGGGCGTTGTTATTTGAAAATCAAATTGAAGTAAAGAACGTAGATGCATTGCTTCTTCGGAAGCGGTGCAAATATGTGCAAGTCAAAGTATATTCTTTTGACAATGATTCACATTTTTCCTGTTTTTGTAAAAACAGTAAGTACATAGGATTTACCTTTTTGAAAAGCACAAAAAGGGACAGATAACAGAGAGGGCAACGACAAGGAAGTAACATTTTTTGTTTTGTTCCGTTCGACTGTTTGCTCGCTTTCGCTCCGCGAAATCGGGATGAAACAAGCAAATAGTTAATTACAAGAGTTTGATCCTAGCTCAGGATGAACGCTGGCGGCGTGGATAAGGCATGCAAGTCGAGAGGGTTTAGACCCTCGGCAGACGAGGTAGTAACACGTAGGTACGCACCCCAAAGTCGGGCATAACTAGTCGAAAGATTAGATAATTCTCGATAGTCTCTTCGGAGTAAAGATTTATCGCTTTGGGAGCGGCCTGCGGAGTATCAGCTAGTTGGTAGTGTAATGGACTACCAAGGCTATGACGCTTAGGGGAGGTGAGAGCCTGACCCCCACCGATGGAACTGAGACACGGTCCATACACCTACGGGTGGCCGCAGCCGAGAATATTCGACAATGGACGAAAGTCTGATCGAGCGACGCCGCGTGACTGATGAAGTCCTTCGGGACGTAAAGGTCTTTTGGCAGGGAGAAAGTTATTGATGGTACCTGCAGAATAAGGAGTTGCTAAACTCGTGCCAGCAGCAGCGGTAATACGAGTGCTCCAAGCGTTATCCGGAATCATTGGGCGTAAAGGGTGTGTAGGCGGTCTTGTTAGTCTTCTGTCAAACCTTCTGGCTTAACCAGAAATCTGCAGGGGAAACGGCCAGACTTGAGGATGCGAGGGGTGAATGGAACTCATAGTGTAGGGGTGAAATCCGTTGATATTATGGGGAACACCAAAAGCGAAGGCAATTCACTGGCGCACTCCTGACGCTGAAACACGAAAGCGTGGGTAGCGAATGGGATTAGATACCCCAGTAGTCCACGCCCTAAACGATGATCACTAGCTATTCGGAGTATCGACCCTCTGAGTGGCGAAGCTAACGCGTTAAGTGATCCGCCTGGGTAGTACGACCGCAAGGTTAAAACTCAAAGGAATAGACGGGGACTTGCACAAGCAGTGGATCATGTGGTTTAATTCGTCGACAAACGAAGAACCTTACCAGGATTAGAAATCTAGCTGAAGACATGCAGAAACGTATGTCGCCGCAAGGCAGTTAGACAGGTGCTGCATGGCCGTCGTCAGTTCGTGGTTTGAATTGTTCCCTTAAGTGGGGTAACGAACGCAACCCTCGTTGCCTGTTAGATATGTCAGGCGAGACTGCCCCCGATTTTGCTCAGGAGCCGCACAGAAATGTGCTCGAGATGTTTCAAAGACATCGTGGCTCATGGTCAGGATCGGGGGAGGAAGGTGAGGATGACGCCAGGTCCGCATGGCCCTTGATATCCTGGGCTACACACGTGATACAATCGCCGGTACAACGCGATGCGACGAGGAAACTCTGAGCCAATCGTTTAAAGCCGGCGCCAGTTCGGATTGAGGTCTGCAACTCGACCTCATGAAGCCGGAATTGCTAGTAATCACAGGTCAGCATACTGTGGTGAATACGTTCTCAAGTCTTGTACTCACCGCCCGTCAACTCAAGG
>Ga0172372_10001652_pt1 | contig 34559 bp, 30 predicted proteins | sample LakKiv5m_2_FD_114544 | JGI IMG/M metagenome (GOLD analysis project Ga0172372, IMG submission 114544) | Freshwater microbial communities from Kabuno Bay, South-Kivu, Congo - kab_092012_9.5m | ecosystem: Environmental > Aquatic > Freshwater > Lake | place: Democratic Republic of the Congo... | reverse complement strand
GTGGGCTTTTGTGGTGGAGATTTGAATGGGTTCAAAGGACTCTTTGAGTTGCAAGAATACCCAAGCATCCTCGGACATGAAATTGGGGCCTCGATTGCCGAAATCGGCACCGAGGTGCCTGCTGGATTTCGGATCGGCCAACAAGTCACCGTGTATCCCTATTTAAACTGTGGTACTTGCATCTCCTGTAGAAAGGGGCGTAGGAATGCGTGTCAAGACAACAAAACCATGGGCGTGCGCCGACCAGGCGGCATGACGCGCTACATTGCCGTACCCTACACGGATGTGTATTTCTCCGAAAAGCTGTCCCTGACCGAATTGGCCTTGGTGGAACCGCTGACGGTGGGATTCCATGCAGCAGCTCGGGGTCGGGTGACAGCAAAAGATCGCGTAGCGGTGATCGGCTGTGGGATTGTGGGGATGGGAGCAATTGCTTCGGCCGTGAATCGAGGAGCGGAGGTGATCGCCGTGGATTTGGATGAGACCAAACTGGCCATAGCACGCAAAATAGGCGTGGCCCATACCCTCAATACGAGTGCGGAATCCTTGGAGGAGGGATTAGCCCGCATCACCCAAGGCGATGGTCCAGATGTGGTCATTGAAGCGGTGGGCAGCCACATTACCTACCGTGCAGCGGTAGAGGCGGTGGCCTATACGGGTCGTGTGGTCTGCATTGGCTATGCCAAGAAAGCCGTGGAATTCAATACGGGAATTTTTGTGCGGAAGGAAATTGAAATTTTAGGTTCGCGCAACTGTACCGATGAATTTCCGGAGGTGATTGCTTATTTGGAAGCGGGAAAATTTCCAGTGAAGGAGGTCATCAGTCGGGTGGTTCCCCTGTCTGATTCTGGAGCTGCCTTGGTAGCCTGGTCAGAAAACGCACAGGGAACTGTCAAAATTATCGTGGACTTAGACGCAGAAGCGGATGATTAAGTCCAGTGTGACCCTAGCCTTAGTGCCCGAAATCAAGCAGGGACCCTGGATCTATTGGCATGATTTAAAGACAGCTATTCAACAGGCGGCGGAATTGGGATTTGATGCCCTAGAGCTATTTACGGCATCTGCTCAGGCGGTGGACGCTTCCGAATTGAAGGACTGTTTGGCCGCACATTCGATGCGCATTTCCGCAGTGGGCACGGGTGCGGGCAAAGTGATCCATGGCTTGACGCTGACGGATGCTGATCCTGAAATCCGGCAAAAAGCAATTCGGTTTATCGCTGACATGATGCGTTTTGGGGCGCAGTTTGAAGCGCCTGCCATCATCGGATCGATGCAAGGGAATGCGGGCATGGATAGAGCAGCATCTCTGAGGGATCTGGCTGCCTCCTTGAAGGAATTGGGCGCATTGGCTATATCCTTGGGGCTGGACTTGATTTATGAACCCTTGAACCGGTATGAAACCAACCTATTTAATCGGCTGGAAGATGCGGCAGCATTTTTGGAAGCTGAGGAGATCGCTGGGGTCGGTTTATTGGCCGATTTATTTCACATGAACATTGAGGAAGAAGAGTTGGCCGCGTCGATTCGAAAAAATGCGCGGTGGATTCGGCATGTGCATTTTGCGGATAGCAACCGTCGGGCCATTGGCTTTGGCCATACCGAAATGAATTCCGTGGCGAAGGCTTTGCAGGACATTGGCTATACTGGGTATGTCTCCGCGGAGGCTTTTCCATGGCCAGATTCGGATGCGGCGGCGGCACAAACGATACAGGCGTTTAACCATTATTTTACTAGATAAGTATGCAAAAATTCTGTTTAGCCTTGGATCTCATCGAGGATGAGGCCATGATTCAGGAATACGAAACCCACCATGCACCAGGACATGCTTGGCCGGAGGTAACCCAGCACGATATCGATGCGGGAATCCTAAACATTGAGATTTTCCGGACCGGCAACCGCATGTTTATGATTTTGGAGACGGATGATGCCTTTACCTTTGAAAAGAAGGCCATTTTCGACCAAGGAAATCCAAAGATCGCCGAATGGGAAGCCTTGATGTGGACATTTCAAAAGCCCTTGCCCTGGGCAAAAGAAGGAGAAAAGTGGGTGTTGATGAATCGGATTTTCAAGTCCTAGGGACCTGATCTATAACTTCTAATTTGAAAATTGAGGTGGTTTATAACCGCCCCACCATCATTCCTCCATCTACTGCGATAATCTGTCCTGTGGCATAGCTTAAGTCTCCCCGAAGGAGCGCTGCTACCACCTTGCCGATATCCTCGGGTTTTCCCATGCGCGGCTCAAGGGTTAAGCCTTTTTGAATCCGTTCCTGATAAATTTCCTTGACTTTTTCAGTCATGTCTGTCTCAATCACTCCAGGCTGAATCTCAAAAACGGGAATCCCAAATTCAGCCAGCTTCACAGTAAAAACCTGATTCATCATCGAAAGTCCTGACTTTGCCATACAATACGCCGCACGGTTGGTAGAGGCCAGTCGGGCGGAAACAGAGGTAATCGTCACGATGGAAAAATCTTGGGAAGGACTTTCCTTTTTCATTTCCACCATCCAATTGGCAATGTGCTGCGTGAGGAAAAAAGTGCCCCGTAAATTGATGTCTATCAAATGGTCAAAATCCTCCTCAGCCACTTCCAAAACATCTGCCCGCACCCGAGGTGCAACTCCAGCGTTATTGATCAGAAAATTTAAGCTGCCGAATTCGGCCTTTACTCCATCCAAAATCCGTTGGCGATCGGATTTTTCTGAAATGTTTCCCTGAAAGTACGCGACCTGAATGCCAAACTGCCGTAGTTCCTCCACTACCTCCTTCACCTCAACAGCTGGCCGGACCCCATTCAGCGCCAGATCAATGCCTTCTTTTGCCAATTTTATGGCGATTCCCAATCCAATTCCGCGGGTTCCTCCGGTAATCAAAGCAATTTTTTTCATTCTCCTTTCAAGGATTTAAGTTGGTCGTACTCCGGCATGACTTTGTAAAAGGGATCCAATGGAAAACATCCGGAAATCATGCCATTTCTCGGTGCAGTGGTGCAATCGGAAAATGTCCGACAGATCTTGGCTCGCTTCAAACCATTGCCGGAAAGAATATCCGCTGGCATATCGGGATAGCTCAACACCATCCGACCAAAGCCTATGGAGTCTGCCTTCCCTGCTCTCAACACCTGCTGTCCTACATGAGGAAGCCATTCTTGTAGGTAAGAATAGGCGGAGCCCACAACGTAGAACTCTGGAAATAAAGCCTTCAATAAGGCAGTAGCGGCAATTTGTCGAGCAACTCCATGGAGCGGATCCTCGGGAGGGAGGTAGCCATCTGAGGGGGGAAACAAGGCAGGACGCTGAATATGTGGATTGTAATACGGACTGCCGGCCGTGGTGCAGAGCAGTTCAATATCCAATTCACGAAGGACCTTCAAAAATACGGAAGATTCGGAAAAATCTTCCTCAATCCCATTTTCTGCTCCTCCAAAGGCATATTTGTACGGACTTTCAGTGGCAGGAATCCCTTTTTCCTCTGGGCCTTTCTGAAAGGGCACCCAGTCAAAAATGCTCATCCTCACCCCAATTTCTAAACCTGGAGCAGCCACCCGAATTCCGCTGACAATGTCCCTAAGGAATCGGGTGCGATTTTCAATGCTGCCCCCGTATTTTCCTTCCCTATCGTAGGCACTGAGAAATTCATGCCCAAGGTATCCATGACAATGCTTGATGTCCACAAAATGGAATCCAGCTTTTTGCGCCAAAACCGCAGCAGAGATGTAATCGACAATGATCGAATCAATCTCCTCATCGGACATCAAGGGGTAATCCTCGCCAAGTCCAAATTTCTTATTCAGGATGGGGTGCGGATATAGAATCCTGGGCTCCATCCGTTTCTTGTCATTTGGCTTACAAAAACGACCCGAATGGGTAAGCTGCAGTCCAACAAGTAGGTCTGAAGTATCTCCAAAAAGCTCTTTATGCGTAGATTGAACCAAATCAAACAAGTCTACAAAGTCCTTGAAGTTCTGTTCGTTCAAAATTAGCTGATTCGGATTCGCTCTACCCTCGTGCCGAACGGCAACTGCCTCACAGCCCCAAAGCAGTTTGGCTCCACTTAGCGCAAAGTTTTTCCATCGCCTTTTAGTCAACTCCGTAGGACGCCCATCTGCTGTGCCATCCCAACCTTCCATAGGCAAGATGCAGAGCGCATTCCCAATGGTAATTCCAGATCGGAGCCTATGTGACTTTCCATAGGGAGAATCCTGACCAACTATCAATTCCTGATCAAAGTCAAGCTGAATCCCGTCCTTTTGCAGGTGTTCCCCAAATTGCTCGGCAGTTTTTAGCTGCGCTATTCGGGGATACTGAGGTCTATACTTTCCACTCATGCCGGTACACAGTTGAGGTAGCTGTAATAGGGTCCATTTTTTGCCATCCGCTGAATCAGCAAGGCCAGTTCACGGGCATGGTAATCTCCCCACATACTAGATTCTCCATGGGCAACTTTTCCTTTTTCAGGAACGTAATCCCAGCCATTGGGCTGGTGGTAGATGGAATGCAAAATCAGGCCTTGATGGGATGCTTTGGTCGAGAGGTAGGGCTCCGAAAAAAGCACAGACGCCAATTGAATGCCTGCTTGAACATAGAATTTTGAAAGGCTGGAATCAGAAGATTTAAGCCAATTCCCTATTCGGATCAAGCCCTGGGCAGCGATGCAAGCTGCGGAACTATCTACCGGTTCAAATTCATTGAATGGATCGGCGGCTCTAGTCAAGTAGTCCCCCAACTTGTGAAGGTTTGGTGCTCCAGTATCCCAATAGGGAATGCCATCCAAAGGCATATTGGCCAGGTAAAACTCAGCAGTGGCCTGTGCAGCTTGCGAAAGTTCCTCAATCAAGTCTTTTTTAGAAATGACCTGCTCGTAATCCGATTCTTGAAGCTTGTCAATAATCTCCAAAGTCTCTCCCAAGCCGCATATAGCCCATGCTAAGCCTCTGGTCCAGGTGCTAAAGCCGGTGTACCCTTGCTGGGAATTGGGGCATCGGTAATTGCCATCGTTGGTGTTGAAGATGATTTCGTGCGCTGTTCGCCCTGGAATATCGTAACTATCTCTACCCTTGCCATAAAAAATCGAATAGCGAACTGTGCTCAACAAGTGCTGTATGGCCCGCTGTAGCAGCGAAATCCGTCTATCGTTTTCCGCTTGAAGCACATGGCCAAGCTGGTGGGATACGACCAATGCCCTACAGCTACGGATCGTATCCACAAAAAGGGAATGTGGGCCATTGAAGGAATAGATAAATCCTCCACCCTCTATGCTTGTCCAACGAGTAGCCTGCACTGCTCCAGTTACCTTGAGAGCCAGTTTGTAAAATTCCTTTTCCCATTCATTCTCTTCGATCTTCCCTTCTAAAATCAGGCGAAGGAGGTTTCCGTAGGTACTGACATTGTTGAATCCGTGGTCATGAACACCTATATGGGTGAGGTGAGGGGCCATTTTGGCTAAGGTATTTTTCCGTCCGATTTCCAAAAATTCAGCATCTCCGGTGGCATCGAATTGAAGAACTGCAGATCCAAACTGGAAGCCCTGAGTCCATTCCGTCCAACCCCGGGTGACATAGGTTCCATTTTCTGTAAAAACCGGAGCTCCTTTGGCGGTATCGAAGGTATTTTCGATGGCGCGGATTTTTTGACCGGAAAGCTCCCAAAAACGGGGGAGCTGTTGGCTGACTTTTTCTAAAGAAAGGTTGAAATCAAGCTTCATGGGTTGTTTTTGAGCTGAAATGATGAACGAGCATAAGTAGGACAGTTGCCGGAATCAGGATCAGGTACATGGCTGCATCGGTGGGCAAGCCCGCAAAACCGGCAGGCACCAACTCAGCCAAGGAAAGGATAAAGTAGAGCAGTGCGACTGTCGAAAGCACCAAAAGGGATTTAGGTGGATTTTTAAAAATCACGGCTCCCAACACAACTGGAGCAATCATGGAAGTACCCGTGAAACTCACTCTCGCCAGCAGCACCAACTCATCGCTCATGTAGGTAGAAAATACCAGAACGATGATGGAGAAAACGAAGATGGCGATTTGTGTAATGCGCATGATTTTTTTGTCCGAGCCGGTAAGAAGCGACCTCAATTCCGTGCCCAAGGCAAAGATTTGTGCATTGGTGGTGGAGAGGCAAGCAGCAAAGAGACCTACTACCGCCAAGGCCGCGATAGGACTTGCTTGGTCATACAATAAGGCAGCGGAGAGAAATTCTGCGGTACTACTTTCTGAATAACTGACTGCTCCATAAAGCCCGATAAATGCAGTAGGAAGAATCACCAAAATGGCGAAGATTCCCACTGCATAGGCCATTTTATGAACAGACTTAAGGTCCTTCATAATTACCAGACGGGTGGTAAACTGAGGTTGAGATACTGGGATCATCACAATGGCAAGTGCCGAGGCAATCAGGAAGGGGCTGCTAAAAAGCCCTTTTGGACCAGGGAGACTGAGGAGGCCGGCATTATTTTCTGTAATTTTTGCAATACCTGCTTCCAATCCACCTGCCATCTGCAGACAGGTGTAGCCAATGATCCAGATGACTACCAACATGATCAAGCCCTGAATAGCATCGCTATACATAATGGCTTTGAGCCCACCGATTTCCGAATACACCAGCATCAATACGACTAGTAGAGAGGCCCATCCCCAGCCGGGAATAAGATTCGGAAAGGCTGCATCCAGAAAAATGGAAATCCCACGAATCTGAATGGCCACGTAGGGAATCAGAAATAAGAATGAGCTTGCAAAAATCAGGTATCCTGCCCATTTGTTTTGAAAACAGATTTGGATAAATCCTGCTACTCCTTTGTAGCCCACTTCTGAGGCTCTTTTGCGCAGCTTGTAGCCAAACCAGATCAGGAAAAACACCATCAAGGCATCGGAAAGGCCAAGGAAAATCCAAGCTCCTACACCATGAGTTCGGAAAAAATCAGGCATCCCCATAAAGGTAAATGCACTGAATAGCGCTGCGGAAAAGGTAAGGAAGCCCAGAATAGCTCCGATATTGGATCCTGCCAGCATAAATTCATCTGAACTTCTGTTTTTGCTGTAGGATTTGTAGGACGCATACCCCAGCGATGCAAGGAAAAGTGCAAAGAAGAAAATCAGCCAGCCGATCATGATTTCGGAGATTTTTCCTGTGGAAAAATAATTGATCCGAGAAAGGTAGCGAGCACCACAAGCACTGTGATTGCAAAACTGGACCAAAAAATAAAGGGTACCGATCCCAGGGAGGGGTTGGTTTTATCTTCCTGGAAAATAAACCAAAAAGATACGATGGAAAGCAGAAAAACTGCTGAGGCAAGGAAATGCCAGGGTTTGAGTTTCATAAGGTGACTATCAGGTTATTTGGGTAAACTAAGGTAGAATTCTTTTGAAAAATAGCTAACTCAACCTACACAAAATCCTTTGGGTGACCAAGTATCCGGCAATTGAAACTAATCCTAGGCAAAGATTTTTTTACGAAATCAATTTCGGAAATGATTGGAGGAAGTGCGCCACAGCCTCACTAATGCATCGCGGAGCGCTCCGGATTCAAGAGCAAGTCCATCTTCTACGCCGCCTTTAAGGAGGAGTACAACTTGACCCCTAAGGAATGGATGAAGAAGAATTTGTAGAACCTTTTTCTTTCCGGATATGAATTGTCCTTTTCAACTTATACTTTCGAGGATCTAAAACGGACAAAAAATCATGCGCTGTTAGAGAAACGAGTGTTCAACTCACCAATTAACAACCCCCTAAAAGTAACGAGTAGCATCACTTGTTGAAAGAGCATAAATGAGGTTCAAGCAGCCCTAAAAAATGAAAAAAACACTTTTTACGATTTTATGCTTTACTTTCTTTGGAGTCTTTGCTTGCAACTCTGAGGCTGACTTAACTCCTGCTGGTGGTACCGGAAATCCGGCGGATGGGAGTAATTTATATCCAAGTTACAATACCAACCCAATTGCTGCCGATGCCACCGGAATGGGGAATACGGCAGTTCAACTGGCTGCAAAAATAAAGCTGGGATGGAACATGGGCAATTCACTTGAAGCCATGGGTGGAGAAACTGCCTGGGGGAATCCAAAAGCGTCCAAAGCCTTGATTGATTTGGTTAAAGCCAATGGTTTCAATGCCATTCGAATTCCATGTTCTTTTGATCAATACCTGGCAAATGCTGCAACAGCAAAAATTAAAGAAGCGTGGCTCGCCAGAGTAAAAGAGGTGGTACAAGATGCAGTTGCAAACGACATGTATGTCATTGTCAACATCCATTGGGACGGTGGCTGGTTAGAAAATAAGTGCACCGAAGCAGCAAAGTCCGCTACGAATGCGAAACAAAAAGCCTATTGGGAGCAAATTGCAACCTATTTAAGGGACTTTGATGAACACCTGATTTTTGCCAGTACCAATGAACCAAAAGTGACCAATGCAACTGAAATGGCGGTTTTGACTACCTATCATCAAACTTTTATAGATGCCGTTCGAGCTACAGGTGGTAAAAATGCCTACCGTACCTTGGTCGTGCAAGGCCCTGATACGGACATTGAAAAAACCAACAAATTGATGTTGACTTTGCCAACCGATAAAGTGGCCAACCGCATGATGATGGAAGTGCATTACTACACGCCCTATCAATTTACGCTGATGGATAAAGATGCGGATTGGGGAAAAATGTTTTACTACTGGGGAGCAACTACTCGTTCCACCACAGATACGGAGCGCAATCCTACCTGGGGAGAGGAAGCTGACTTAGCTAAACTTTTCAAATCCATGAAAACCCAATTTGTAGATAAAGGAGTTCCAGTGATTTTGGGGGAATTTGGAGCTATAAGGAGAACCAATCTAACGGGCAACAACTTGTCCTTGCATTTGGCATCAAGAGCCTACTACTTAAAGGTGATTGTCCAACAGGCCAAAGCCAATGGGATGGTTCCTTTTTATTGGGATGAAGGAAATATTGGTAGTAACGGTTTTGGAATCTTCAATCGGTTCAATACTTCCGTAGCTGACAGTCAAGCTTTAAATGGATTACTGGATGGATTGAACTAAGCGAGTGAGTTGTAGTTTGAATTCAACTCAATAGCTGAACTTTTAAGATAAAAATCAAATTCCTGAGCTAGACTCAGCTCCTGTCGCCTCACAATCCTGAGGTGCTCTTTTTTATTAACTGGTAGATCTGTAATTTTGAAAATACACACCACTTATTGTATCCCTGATGAAGTATTTCAAGATGACTTACCGAAGCGTTTACCAAAGTGGTTTGTGGACTGTGCTACTAGGCTCAGTGTTATTTTTTTGTAACCCTAAGGAGGAAACGACTCCAGTTAAAACCCCTAAAAAAGTATTGATTTTAGGAAATAGCATTACTTGGCATCCGCCCGGACCTGAGATCAAGTGGTTTGGGAACTGGGGAATGGCAGCAACTGCGGCTGAAAAGGATTTTTTATCCCTACTGACTAAAAAAATCAAAGAAAATAATGAGCAGCATGAAGTGCTGGGCAGAAATGTCTACCCCTTTGAACGGACCTATGAAACGATTAACCTAACTGAGTTTGAAGATTTAAAAGCCTTTAAAGCTGACATCATCATTATTCGATTTGGAGAAAATATTTCTGAAACTGAACGTGCAGCAAATCCTCAATTGCAAGTTGCTGTCAAAGCTTTTGTAGAGTACTTAGCAGATGGAAGGCCTGTAAAAGTAATCTTGACGACTCCATTTTGGACTAATCCTGGTGTCAATCAAAATTTTTTAGCGCTCTCAGAGAAAAACAAATGGCCGCTCATTCCCTTGCATGATTTAGGATTGGCCAATGAAAATATGGCTCTGGAAAGATTTGAAAACATCAGTGTAGGAAGACATCCTGGAGACCTTGGCATGGAAAGAATTGCCACTAGAATTTGGACTGTGCTCGCCAATGAACTTTGGGTCTAACTAAAGATTCGCTGCCTTTAGCTCCAATTGTTGAAAAATTTTCTCCACAATAGTTCAACTCGTCGACCTTTTCAAAGCATCAAAATTAGGTAAGCCAAAATTAGAGACTGATAAATCCTCCCTATAGTATGTGACTCAATAGGCCTAGGTGTCAATGCCCCTAATTTATATTTTTTGACTTTGGAGTCAGAAATCAATATTCAATTAGTTGTATTGCAATCCCCGATTTAGTGTACAATCCAAATTGAAAACCAAGCCTATTTGACATCCCGTCGATGAAGTTCAAAACTTCACATGCTGAATTTTTACCTTCCCAAAAAATAATAAATCAACAATGTCACCAGGCAAAGTGCTGCAGAGAGTGACTTTGCATATTTCCATTCCTGAAGATTAAGAGGTCCTGTGGGATTCTTGAGCGGAGCTTTTGGAGGAAATTTCAAACTCACCAAATACATCACACCGAGATTGAGCAAGAACTCTATGCCCCAAATGTGAATGAAATGGAGATTTACTTCCACCATAAAAGTTGTCAGCAGGTAAAAAGAAAATCCTGTAACCAACCCAACTTTGGCGCCCATTGCTGAGATTTTGGGAATAAAAAATCCAGCTATCAAAATCGAAGCGATAGGAATGAAAAATATTCCGTTGAGTTGCTGCATCAACTGATACAGCCCCTCAGGAGCATTGGCAACCATTGGAGCAATCAAAATTGCCAAAACTGCCAGGATCAACGAACTTACTTTGCCCACTCTAACTAGAATTTGATCAGAGGCAGAGGGCTGAATGATTTTTTTGTAAAGATCCAAGCTGAAGATGGTAGCTGCTGAATTCAAGACTGAATTGAATGTACTGAGAACTGCCCCCAAAACTACAGCAGCAAAAAAGCCAATCAGACTTAAAGGCAGAACTTTTTTGACCAAAACAGGGTAGATAAAATCTTGATCTCCAAAGTAGAGTTTCCCGTAGAAATAAAAAGCAATAATCCCCGGAAGAACGATAATTATAGGAATCAATATCTTGAATATTCCCGTTAGTAAGAGCCCTTTTTGGGCCTCAGCCATACTCTTTGCCCCAAGGGCACGCTGAATAATTGTCTGGTTCATCCCCCAGAAATACACTTGGTTGATCATCAATCCTGTGAAAAGTGTACTGAAGGGCAAAACCGAATCCTCAGCACCAATCACATTGAATTTTTCGGGTATGGTCTCATATACTTTACTAAATCCAGAAATCAGATTCCCATTACCAATTTCCCAAAGGGCAAAAATCGGCACCATTAGCCCGCCAATCATCAGACCGATTGCATTGATAGAATCAGAAAATGCAACAGCTTTTAATCCTCCCAAAATAGCATAAACAGAACCTATTACCCCGATTGTAATTACCGTCAACCAAATTCCTTCTGACTTGCTAATTTGAAAAACCTCAGAAATAGTGAACAGACTCTCCAGATTGATTGCTCCAGTGTAAAGCACGATAGGTAATAGCGTGACCACGAAAGAGAGCATCAGCAAAAGCGAGACAATGGTTTTTGTAGTTGCATCAAATCGAATCTCCAGATACTGAGGAATCGTTGACAAGCCTAGCCTCAGGTAAATCGGCAAAAAGTACAATGCAGCAATCACCAAAGCGATTGCAGAAGTAACTTCCCAGGCAATTATGATCATGCCGTTTTTGTAAGCCGAACCGTTCATTCCGATCAGGTGCTCCGTCGAAATATTGGTCATGATCATGGATCCTGCAATCAAACCACCTGTCAAGGACCTTCCGCCCAAAAAATACCCATCTTTGGAGCGGAGGTTTTCATTCCTCAACTTATACCAGGAGAAGAATGCAACTAATAGTGTGAATCCAACAAAGGAAATGACAGTCAGCATGAAATGTTTTTTGGGTTAAAAAGGGGAAATGAAAAGGCCTAAAATAAAAAAAGGGGATATCGAAACGTCCCCTTTTTTAGTGATGGTTTTGCTTTAAAATCTCAGTGTTGCGGGGAGATATTTGGCAACCAATTCCTCATAATAAGGTCTCAAGGCCTTGGAATCCGGTGGCACCGGCACTTTGGAATACAAGTCATAAGGATTGAATTTATCTACCCATTTAAACATCTCTCTGTCGTGATCATTTAATAAGTAATCGTAGGCATTTTCCCTATGCTGCGAATAAAAAGAATGATACCTAATCATATAAAGTGCAGGTTCCGGGAGGTAGTCCTTGACCATCTGATATAAATATTCATCATGTCCCCAGGACATTTTAACCTGATCCAGGCCACACTGATGTGAATACACCCCGTATTTGGTATTGTAGCGATCGTCTTTTGAATCCGGGTTTACTTCGAAAAACTCTGGATAAACAATCGCATCCGAATGCCTGCATCCAACCGGAAAAGTATCGCCAACTACTGCCCATTGAGGCTCACCAAACAAGCACAGCACTTTGCCCAAATCATGGATAAATCCTGTCAACACAAACCAATCAGGATGTCCATCTGCACGAATAGCTTCTGAAGTCTGTAGCAAATGCTGCAACTGGTCCAAATTGGTATCTGGATCTGAATCATCAATCAGCGTATTGAGGTAATCAACCGCTTCCCAAAACGGCATCTCCTTTTTCTCAAACTTCAAATATTCCTTTTCCTTCTCCAGAACAAAATCATAGGTCTGGTAGGTATGGTTAAGTTTATAAAACTGCCTTACAGTATCTACTTTCTCAGAATCATGGTAATTCCGGTAATCGTCCTTTGCTTTGGCTTGCTTGTCTTTTGGTTCAGGATACCTCACCAAAAGGTCATCTTCCCATTCTTCTATTGACTGAAGCGGAGCATTTTCAGATTCTGAGAGCTTGATTTTCATGGTGTTGCAATTTTGGAAGGAAATATAAAAAAAAATTCCAAGTTCTCATCATTGAGAATTTGGAACTTAAATACAATACTTTTTTAGTCTGAATTGGTTATTCAGCATGGATCTGCAATAAATATGGATTTCCGGTAGATGCTAAGAGAAAATAGCCCTGAAAACGGGATTATCCCCACTAGATTCATCCCTTGTAGAAGTAAAGATTCAAGGCTCTTTAAATCAGAAAGCAAATTTAAAAAGGAATTAAAGTCTGAAAGTAAAGCTGTAAACTTCTCCCTAACCTGCAAAACTAAATTGTCTGTTGGACTTTGGGTTTCCTGTGCCAACAATTGTGGAGTAACCGAAGTAATTAAGGAAAAATTAAAATTATTTTCTTGGTATTTTTGAAAAACGCAGGAATCAATTAATTAATTCCCAAAATATTCATGAAGAATCCATTGATAGCCCACATTTCCTTTTGTCTATTTCCATTGCTTACTCTGCTTTCTTACCAAGAAAGCAATGCAATAACCATTCAAAACGAGTTGCCCAACATCGTCCTACTAATGGGCGACGATCACGGTTGGGACGAAACCGCCTATAACGGCCACCCTTACCTGCAAACACCTGTATTGGATGAGATGGCAGCGAAAGGTCTTCGATTGGACCGTTTTTATGCTGCCTCACCGGTTTGCTCACCTACTCGAGGGAGTATAATTACAGGTAGACATCCGAATCGTTATGGGACTTTTTCCCCCGGGTATTCGATTCGGCCAGAGGAGATCAGTATAGCCAAAATCATGAAAGATGCCGGTTATGCCACGGCACATTTTGGTAAATGGCACTTAGGACCGGTAAAGGCTGATTCACCCACCAATCCCAAAGCCTTGGGTTTTGACGAATACCTATCACATGACAATTTTTTTGAACTAAATCCTCATCTTTCCCGAAACGGGGCTGCCGAGCAACAGTTTGAAGGGGAAAGTTCTGAAATTCTCTTTACCGAAGCCATTAAATTTATCAAAAAATCCAAAGAAAAAGGCCAGCCTTTCTTCGTGGTAATTTGGTATGGCTCCCCTCATGAACCTTACAGCGCTTTGCCTGAAGACCTTGCACTTTATGAGGGATTGCCAGAGGAATTTGGTGATAAGTTGGTGACACTTACATCCAATGAAACAGGATATCCAGTAGAAAGACTGCAGCGGGACGTTTTGAGGGAACGTTTTGCGGAAATCACAGCCATGGACCGGTCAATTGGACAAATACGGGAATACCTGGGAGCAGAAGGCCTCCGAGACAATACCTTACTTTGGTATTTTGGGGATAACGGCACGCCTCAGGAGGGAAATGCTACTGTCCCTTTTAGGGGACAAAAAGGCACTATCTATGAAGGAGGCATCAGGGTTCCGGCTGTGGTCGAATGGCCTGCACGGATCCCCAAGCCCATGATTAGCACCGTTAATGCCGTAACCACCGACCTACTACCGACGTTTTGTTCCCTCGTGGGACAACCATTACCAGATAGACCCATAGATGGTATCAACCTATTACCCCTTTTTGACGGACAAATGGAGGAGCGGAAAGAAACTATCCAATTCTGGAATGGAAGTTCTAGAAGGCAAGCGGCAGGATATTCGCCCTTAGATTACATCGAGGCTGAATTACAGAAAGGAACAAGTCCTTTGGCTAAGTTGATGGACGGAAGCCCTACAAGGGATTTCAAAAATTTTCACCATCCAGATATACAGATACAGGATTTTGGTGGACCTAGAGCAATTTTAGACAACAGGTATAAGTTGGTGATCCATGGAGATAACAAGGCGAATGGTCGCCGAGAACTATTTGATGTGAGGAATGACCCTGGAGAGAAAACCAACCTGATCGAGGTGGAACCTCAAATTGCAGACAAGCTGGAAAAGCAGCTTCTCGCCTGGCAACAATCCGTGCTTGAAAGCCTCATGGGAAAAGATTATAACTAGTACTTTACAATCTTAGTAAAGCAAGCGTTGCGTTAATGCGTTCAAAACCCATGACATTGAACAGATTTTGAAAAAAAATGTCAAACCCAAAAGCTTTTGGCATTGAGGCTAATTCTTTCAATGAAGTTAATTGCTATTTCGTCATAAAAGCAAAGTGTCGAGCGTTCTAATTTACCTCAAAGGCGCAAGCCAAAATCCGGACATGATTATTCCACGGTAACCGATTTGGCAAGATTTCTTGGCTGATCCACATTGCAACCGCGCATTACCGCGATGTGGTAAGAGAATAGCTGAAGTGGCACCACCGAAAGCAAAGGCGTTAAGCCCTCGTGCGTAAGGGGTACTTCAATCACGTGATCGGCAAGCGCCTTCACCTGCGTATCTCCTTCGGTTACCACTGCCACAATCTTACCTTTACGGGCTTTCACTTCTTGGATATTGCTCACTACCTTTTCGTAGGAACTGTCCTGCGTCGCAATAAAGATCACCGGCATCTCCTCGTCAATCAAAGCAATCGGTCCATGCTTCATTTCTGCTGCTGGATACCCTTCTGCATGGATGTAGGAGATTTCCTTCAACTTCAAGGCGCCTTCCAAGGCCACTGGGAAATTGTATCCTCTGCCCAAATACAGCATGTTGCTCGCGTCCTTGTACTCAGCTGCAATTTTCTCTACTTGATCATTGGTCTGCAGTGCCTTTTCTACCTTGTCAGGGATAGCAGCAAGCTCGTGGAGCAATTGAATGTAGGTGCTTTCAGGAAGTGTTCCCCGCTGGTAACCCAACTTCAAGGCCATCATGGCCAATACGGAAATTTGAGCCGTGAAGGCCTTGGTAGAAGCAACTCCGATCTCTGGTCCAGCATGGGTATAAGATCCCGCATGGGTGGTACGCGGAATGGAAGAACCCACCACGTTGCATACCCCAAAAATGGTCGCCCCTCTGGATTTGGCCAATTCAATGGCAGCAAGCGTATCGGCTGTCTCCCCAGATTGGGAGATCGCAATCACAAAATCTTTTTCGTTGATGACCGGGTTGCGGTATCGAAACTCAGAGGCATACTCCACCTCCACCGGAATCCGTGCAAACTCCTCAAATAAGTACTCGGCTACCAAGCCTGCATGCCAAGAGGTCCCACATGCGGTGATGATGATGCGCTCGGCATTCTGAAACTTGTTCATGTACTCTCGCAATCCTCCAAGCACCAGTCTGCCCGACTTGGCATCCAATCTTCCTCTCAAGCAATCGGCAATGGACTTCGGTTGCTCAAAGATTTCCTTGAGCATAAAATGCTCGTAACCTCCCTTTTCTATCGCCTCCAACTCCATCTCCAACTGGTTGATATAGGGGTTGGTCGAGACGTTTTCAATGGTTTTGATCTGAAGCTCCCCCTTCCGTACCACGGCGATTTCGTAATCTTCTAGGTACACCACCTTATTGGTGTACTCAATGATCGGTGTAGCATCAGAAGCAAAGAAATATTCCTTTTCCCCCACACCAATCACCAATGGAGATCCTTTTCTAGCCGCAATCAGCGTATTGGGTTCCTCTAAGTTGATCAATACAATCGCATAGGCTCCCACCACCTTGTGTAGCGCCAAGCGCAGGGCCTCCTCAAGTGAGCATTGGTTATGCTGGTAGATGTCTTCGATAAACTTTACGAAAACCTCGGTATCTGTCTCGCTCTGGAAGGTATAGCCCTTTTGGAGCAAGTCTTTTTTGAGCACCTCGTAGTTTTCAATGATGCCGTTGTGGATCATTGCAAAGCGCTCGGAGGCGGAATAATGCGGGTGTGCATTCACGTCGTTGGGTTCACCGTGGGTAGCCCAGCGCGTATGACCGATGCCTACCTTGGCGTGGATCTCTCCCGTTTCTTCAAGGAACTTTTCTAGTTCGGCTACCTTTCCTTTCTTTTTATAAATACTAAGTCCTCGCTGATCGAGTAGGGCTACGCCTGCCGAATCATATCCTCTGTATTCTAATCTTTTAAGACCCTTGATGATAATGGGAAGGGCATCCTGCTGCCCTACGTAAGCGACAATTCCGCACATAACTAAAAATTTATAAAAGTTGGTTTTGGCGAGACAAAGAAACAGGAATTGTGCCAAAAAAAACAATCCCCTTTTAAAAAATCAAAAGGGGATTAAAGGGCAGTTCCTTAAAATTTGCCCTATTTGGTTTTGGAATAGATTACAGTGATTACAACCTTATCTTTATTGACTTTAAACTGCCGAAGGGAGCGCTTCAAATCATCCCCTGTGTTGGGCGTAATGGCATAAAGCAACCAATCTTTGCGCTGCAATTCCTTTTTGTACAAAGCATTCATGTAAGAACTGATCCCTGCTCGCTGCAATTTTGAGGTAGTCTCATAGCCAATTATGGCAGACGAAGGGAAGAAATTGTTGGGCACTTTATTGCCCTTTTCATCTTCAATGACTTGAACTTGCCCGTCTCCCTGTACGTGTAGCTCAGCTTGGTTGATGGAACTCAAGAGCACTTCATTTTTAGAATCGATAAACTTAATGACCATTCCAGAAATGGGAGTCTGTCCCTTAACGGGCTCTTCAATTGGCCCCATTTGTAGCGTCACCTGATTGAAAACCACTCCTTTGATCGTGTCTAGGAAGGCATCCAAGGGACTGGTATCCAATCGCATCGCAAGGCCCAAACCTGATTTCATCCCAACTAAAGCTCCAGTGGAGTAGGACTTCTGATATGCTCGCACTACCTCAGTAGGCGTACCGCGACGATCTGACTCAACTCCATTGAAGCTACGAGATGAAAAAGTGTTGATGGTGTACTTCAGCCTAGTAGTATCCCCTGTGTTGTGGTAATAAAATGTAATTCCAGTATTGCCTCCTAGGGAAAATCCAGCCGTTGCATTGTCTCCAGCACGAGGTACAACCGCCACTCCGGGCAGGTATTTTCTAAAGTTAAACAAGTTGTCAAACTCGTTGCCTCGTTTGAGTTTGGCAAAAATCTCGTTTGCCAATACCGGGTTAAGAGTAGCTTTGATTAGGGTGTCTTTGGTGTCTTTAAAGATTACTTCTACTTCAGCAATTGGATTGGCTGCATAGGGCAGCTTACTGAAATTGTAATACAGCGTATCCTCCAACGGCTGCGACAGCAGGTGCACCGCATATTTCTTCTTTTTGTCGAGATCAGCTCCATTGACACTTACTGTAGCTAAGTTAAAAAATACGGAATCGAGTAGTGCCTCTGCTTTCGGGCGTTCGGCTCCTTGTTCAATGTACAATCGAGTGTAGGCGGTACTTCTTGTCTTCCCAAAATATGGATCTTCCTCATCCCCAACGATTAGAATCCCTGCATTGGTGGTGTTGAAGGAATCCAGGAGCACTACCTGAGCATTCAGGGGAATTTCTTTGTAGAAAACTCCGATCTGATTGTTCTGAGGCGCAAGTTCAAGGCCTAGCGTAGCAGGATCACTACATCCTCCCAAGACCAAAACCAATAAAAACGCGAAAACGGAAAATTTAGCCCGCAAGGCTGGTGTACATTCCATACAACTCTTCATGAGCTTGCTGCTCTTCTTCAAAACTGATTTCAAATTTCTTATTTTTTGAGAAATCCTGGATAAGTTGGTTCAACTCAGCAGAAACTTCGGATCCTTGCACCACTTGATCGGCATATTCCATTCCCATTTTGATGAAGCCTGAAAAATCTTTGCTCCTCAAAGGTGCTAAAATAGTATCATCGATATCTACCATCTTAACCTTGTTTAACAAATCGTCTCCAAAAGTGTGCGAAAATCCTTCTGTATAGATTCCAAATACCGATTTAGTCTCCTTGAATAAAGGCTCATTTTTGTAGGTGGTCTTTAAGTACATCGGAATCAGGGAGGTCATCCAATCGTTGCAATGCACGATGTCTGGTGCCCAGCCCAATTTTTTGACCGTTTCGATTACTCCCTTGCAAAAGAAGATGGCGCGCTCGTCGTTGTCATCGTAAAAGCGCTGCTGCTTGTCGTGAAACACGTACTTACGCTGAAAATAATCCTCGTTGTCAATAAAGTACACCTGCAGTTTGGCATTGGGAATTGAAGCCACCTTGATGATCAATGGCTTTTCTTCTTCACCTACCGTAATGTTGATTCCAGATAGCCTCACCACCTCATGGAGTCTGTTTTTTCGCTCGTTGATCAACCCAAACCGAGGTACCAAAATACGAATCTCCATGCCTCGCTCCTGCATGGCTTGTGGAAGGGATCGTAAGAATGTAGCTACCTTGGATGTTTGTAAGAAAGGGTTGATTTCACTAGCAACGTAGAGAATACGTAGTTTGGACATGCTATGGGGATTTTAGTATCGTGATAAACAACGGGCACAAAGGTAAATAAAAAAAGCCTAAATGCATTGGATTTGTGGATATTAATCTAGTTTTGCCCCTATTTAGCCGAAAAATTTCCTAGTCATGAAGGTAATCCGCACCGAAGCCGAATGGAAACCCATTTGGGCTGCGATTTTTAAGGAAGGCAAACAACTGGGCTTTGTTCCTACCATGGGAGCACTGCACCAAGGGCACTTGGATCTAGTGGCTCAAAGTACCGCCTCCATGGACTACACGGTGGTTTCCATATTTGTAAATCCCACTCAATTCAATTCCAGCGAAGATTTTCATAATTATCCCCAAACCCTCGAGGCAGACTTGGCTCAGCTCAAAGCTGCTGGGACGGATTATGTTTTTGTGCCTTCGGTAGCTACCCTCTACCCCCAGCCTACCCACTTGCGCTTCGACTTTGGAGACCTGGAGCATGTCCTCGAAGGAGCATTTCGCCCAGGTCACTTCAATGGAGTAGGCCTCGTGGTATCCAAGCTCTTTCACCTCATTCAGCCTAGTCGGGCCTTTTTTGGACAAAAAGACCTGCAGCAAGTAGCCGTCATCAAGCGCCTCGTCCAGGACCTTTCCTTTGGACTCAGCATCGAAGTGGTGCCTACCCGCCGGGAAAAAGATGGACTAGCCATGTCCTCACGAAACATGCGTCTCAATCCGGAAGAGCGTCAGCAAGCGGTTCTTTTGTACCAGCAACTCAGCCAAGCAAAGGAACGACTGCTAGCCGGAGAATCTTGGAAACAGATCCACTCCGACACTGCTGCAGCCTTTGCTACTACTCCAACTTGTAAACTGGAATACTTCGCCCTGCTGCATCCCGAAAAATTTGAAATTTTTGATACGTTTACGCAAGAGGACGCAAGATCGCTTTGCATCGCTGCCTATATAGGCCCTGTGAGATTGATCGATAACTTGCCCATTATTGCCTAATTTGGCAGCGCGAAAACTAAACCACATGCAAGTCCAACTCTTAAAATCAAAAATTCACCGCGTAAAAATCACCCAGGCTGAATTGCATTATGTGGGATCCATCACCCTAGATGAAAATCTGATGGATGCCGCCCAGCTGTTCGAAAATGAAAAAGTGCAGGTGGTCAATGTGAACAATGGAGAACGCCTCGAGACCTATGTCATCAAAGGACAGCGGGGATCTGGGACGGTATGCCTCAATGGCCCTGCCGCCAGAAAGGCAGCGGTGGGCGATGAAGTCATCATCATCGCCTACGCAGGCATGAGCCCTGAAGAAGCAAAAACGCACCAGCCAATCCTGGTGTTTCCAGACGATAAAAACCAAGTCATTTGATCATGCATCCCAAAATCAAACAAGTCCTACAAGTGGCCCTATCACTGGGAATAGCCCTGTGGATTTTTTGGTTTTTGTACCGAGATATTGAATTTGCCCAACTCCAAGCACAGCTCGCTTCGAGTAACTGGTTTTGGATACTGCTCTCCCTACTGATAGCCTGGGCTGGATATTGGCTTCGGGGATGGCGCTGGGCCTTACTTTTCCGTCAGGAAGCCGATCAGCTCCCCGTCAGTTCCAATCGAGCTTACCATGCGGTCATGGTCGGCTACCTGGTCAACCTCCTCATCCCAAGAGCCGGAGAAGTAGCTCGATGCACTGTTTTGACACGCAACAATGGGATTCCACTTGGTCAAGCCATCGGCACCGTACTCGTCGAACGAAGCGTAGACCTCCTGTTTTTGGCAGGAACGATCTTTACCGCCTTTCTCCTCGAAAATCAATTATTTATTTCCCTAGCAGGGCAACTGGTCAATCTCAATTCACTCACTTCCTCCCTACTCGATAAGCTTCCCCTCCTGCTAGGTGGAACTGCTGTATTCCTCCTTTTCCTGTACCTCCTAGGTAGAAAATACCGCAACCACGGCCTGGTCAATAAATTTCAGCTATTCTTCAGGCAGCTACTTTCTGGGGTTCGTGCAATCGGCAACCTCAAAAATCCCATGGGTTTTTGGATCAGCTCTGTAATCATCTGGATCATTTATTTTCTAACCCTTTACACTGTTTCTCAAGGGATTGAGTCGGCTGCCAATTTGTCGGGAGGACAAGTGCTTTTGGTAATGGTCATGGGAACTATTGGCATGATTGCCCCTGTTCAAGGAGGTATTGGCACTTTTCACGCCTTGGTTGCCTATATTTTGGTGGTGTTTGGAGTTCCTGAAGCCGATGGCAAAATATTTGCTGCCATCATTCATGGCACCCAAATGCTCGTGGTAATCGTAGTAGGACTGATCAGCTGGATTCTCATGCTGAAAATTCCCGCTTGGAAAAAACCTTTCGTTTCTTAAATTCGTAGTTACACCCAGTTAAAACAAAATAGACATGATTATCCTTATCGTCATTGTATTTGCTATCCTCGGTTTTGTGGTAAGCAGCAAATTGAAAAGTAAATTTAAGTTGTACTCCCAAACGCCACTTCAGGCCAACCTTTCTGGGGAGGAAATCGCCAAACTCATGCTTGCCGATCACAACATCCACGATGTGCGTGTGACTTGCGTTGAGGGACAGCTTACGGATCACTACAATCCAGCAGACAAGACTGTCAACCTTTCTCCAGATGTATTTTACGGAAGAAATGCAGCAGCTACTGCGGTATCGGCTCACGAATGCGGTCACGCGGTGCAGCATGCCACTGCCTATTCTTGGTTGACCATGCGCTCTGCCATGGTGCCTATCCAAAATATTTCCAGCAAAGTCTTGAATTTCGTATTGATCGCTTCTTTGTTTGGTGGATTTGCGTTGGGACTACCTTACGAATTCATTGGCTATTTGGTCGTAGGATCTTACTCTGTCATGACCCTTTTCACCTTGGTGACCCTTCCTGTGGAATTTGACGCTTCCAACCGCGCTTTGGCTTGGGTACAAAACCGCAATATGGTGACTCCTTCTGAGTATGCCATGTCCAAGGATGCGCTCAACTGGGCCGCAAGAACTTACCTTGTAGCCGCCATGGCCTCATTGGTAACACTAGCTTACTACATCTTTGTTTTCTTTGGAAACAGAGACTAAAAGTTTACACACTACTTCGAAAAGGGACTCTGATGTCCCTTTTCTTTTTTACTTACGTTTGAACAGCTATAACCCCATTTGCAATGATGAATTTTCAATTGATCGAAGAGCAGCTCGCCGTACAAGAAGCGGCTAGAGATTTTGCCCAAAGTGAATTGCTCCCGGAGGTAATCGAACGAGACACCGAAGCACGATTCCCCAAGGAGCAAATTCAAAAAATGGGAGCCCTTGGATTTATGGGCATGATGGTGGATCCCGCCTACGGGGGTGGAGGCATGGATACCATTTCCTATGTAATTGCGATGGAGGAGCTTTCCAAAATTGATGCCTCCGCATCCGTATCCATGTCCGTCAACAACTCCTTGGTATGCTGGGGATTGGAAAAATACGGGTCCGAAGAACAAAAACAAAGCTACCTCACCAAACTAGCTACGGGAGCGCAGCTTGGTGCCTTTTGCCTATCCGAACCCGAAGCTGGTTCAGATGCCACCTCCCAGCAAACTACCGCCACGCTTGAAGGCGATTACTACCTCTTGAATGGAACCAAAAACTGGATTACCAACGGTTCCTCCGCCTCCATCTACCTGGTCATCGCACAAACCGATGCCAGCAAAGGGCACAAGGGCATTTCCGTATTTATTGTGGAAAGGGGCTGGGATGGTTTTGTCGTGGGCAAGAAAGAAGATAAGCTCGGCATCCGAGGATCGGATACACACTCGTTGATGTTCACAGATGTCAAGGTCCCGGTCAAGAACCGCATTGGAGCGGAAGGCTTTGGGTTCACCTTTGCCATGGAAACCCTAAATGGAGGCCGAATAGGAATCGCGGCCCAGGCGCTAGGCATTGCCTCAGGGGCATACGAACTGGCATTGGCCTACTCCAAAGAACGAAAAGCTTTTGGCAAGCCCATCAGCCAACACCAGGCCATTCAGTTCAAGTTGGCCGATATGGCTACCCAAATAGAAGCTGCTCGGCTGTTGGTCTACAAAGCCGCCTGGCTTAAAGACCAAGGAAAAGACTATGCCCAGGCCTCTGCAATGGCCAAATTGTACGCTTCTGAAGTTGCCATGAGCGTAACCGTCGAAGCAGTACAAGTGCATGGAGGCTACGGCTACGTGAAGGAATACCATGTAGAACGTCTGATGCGGGATGCCAAAATCACTCAGATCTATGAAGGCACCTCGGAGATTCAGCGCATCGTAATATCTAGGGGGGTCTTGAAATAATCCCTCAAAAAGGAGTAACTAGGGGGTAATTAGCCAAAAATTACTCCATTTATTTGTAGTGATTCGAATTTTTTAATTCTAAAATGCAGTTTTGTAATTGGAAAAATCATATTTTTAATTCTAAATTCTAATTATCCACTTTGTTACCAGTAGCAATAGAAAATAAGCCTTGAAGTTCATTTAGGTGAGCTGTGGTCTGTGGACAGTCGTCTGCCTGTGGGCCGAGGTCTATCGACGATTATCCGCAGTAATTCAAACAGGTCTTTAGCTACTGGCATAATTGCGGATAATCCTATTCTAAATTTTTATTCGGCTATGGAGTATTACAATAAAGTCATCGAGTCGGTTCAAGTGCGCTTTTTAAAAGGCAGCAACTACAAAATCGAAAAACCAGTTACCGTTACCAACTACCAAGAAAACGAGAATACGCTCCTATTGCTTCATCATGGAAGCTTAAAATTTGGGGATGATCAAGAGCTGGTAAATGAGGGAGAGGTAATTTTCCTTCCCAAAGACCGCAAGACCAACCTGACCTTTGGTACCAAAACCTCCAAGCAAGAAGTCGCAGGAGAGCAATTTGCGGAGAGCAAAAGAAAGCACTTGCAAAGCATCAGCTACAAAGACATTAAATCTGCCGAAGAAGACTGCATCTCTGTATTCCAGTTTGAATCGAAGGTATTTGATGTAGTCAACTTTTTTAACTCCCTAGACATCCCCCCCTTTATCATCCGATTCAATGACCGGATCACCACCTTAGTGGAGGACTTGATGAAAGAAGTTGAAAGCACTGGAGTAGGCAAGGAGCGCAGCTTGAAATCGCTTACTGAGGTGCTTGTGATTGAATTGCTTCGACACATTTTGAAGAACCGACTTTTCACCGAAGAGCTCTCTACGAATGCCACTTACTTCAAGGATCCACGCTTGATTGACCTGTTTAACTACATAAAGAGCAATATCGGAGGAGACCTTTCCAACAAGGTGCTGGCCAAAATCGCCAATGTATCGGAAGATTATGTAGGTCAATACTTCAAGATGCTCACCGGAATCAATCCACAGGACTACATCGAATACCAGCGATTGGAGGCAGCTGTAGATTTACTCCGCACCACCAAAAAATCCATCCGCACCATCGGCAAGGAAGTGGGCTACAAGGACACGGCTTATTTCTGCCGTCGCTTCAAAATGATGTATGGGGTGCCTGCCGGCAAAATGCGTAGACGGGAATCCTTGATTAACGTCTGACCCAACCTTTAAGGTCTCCAAGACCTCGAAGGATTTAGTACTTAGAATTTTTAAACAGTCGAGGGTTTTTGAAACCTCAACTGTTGGATAAACCTCAACTGTTGTCCTTCTTCTCCACCGGTTTCTCTTCTCCAGCAAAAAATTGTTCGTACAGCTTGTCCTTTGCTAGTGCTAGACCCAAGAAAAGCACTTTTTGAGCCAAGCTAGTCCAAAGGGAAGAGCTTTTGGGTTGCGTAAGCCGATCCTTAATTTCTGGATTCAGTAGGCCCTCCCGCTCCAAAACCTCGAGTGCCTTATCTGTATTTTTTTCTTTCTTTCGGTGGCTTAGTTGCGAAAGTCCATAGACGACCAAGGCGCCTACAGCTACTGCAGCACCTACTTTGACCCAGTCTTCAGACCCTTTTTTGAAGCTACTCAATTGCTTTTCTAAGGCCTTCTCCAATGCTGCTGATTTTTGCTCAAGTTCTTTACTCATTGGAGTTTTTTCTGTAAGGTGAATTAAAAATAGACTTTTTCAAAAACGCGTTAAACTGCTGCTGAAACCCTAGTGAGTCCTTTGTGAAGTATAGAAATACCACTACGACTAAATAGCACAGCGCCACAACCAAGAATCCAAGATAAGGACTTTGCGTCACTTGACTAATGTAGAACGCTAAGGATAAGGAAAGGAATAATCCTGACACCAACAAGATTGACCCAATGAGAACCAGTAAAATCAGTCGAGAAAGGATCCCCACCAATTGGTCTTGAATGTCTGACTTGACTAGTTCAATTCTAGTCTCAACCAGGGATTTGATGGTTTGAATAATCTCAGTAAAATTCACCATACCGAAAGTTTTTTGTGGGGAAAGTCCTCCTATGAATCACCGAATATACTTAAAAAAGCAATGCCTAAAACCTCCTAGCTCGCATTATCCTCTTCCTCATAGAATCGATAGCGCAAGACCAGTTCCAAGGCCAACAAAATCGCTTCATTTACAGGATGTAACGCCGTAAGCGCCTCGTCTATATCTTTGAGTCGGGTGTAGTAGGCTGGAGCCAAAGGAATGTCCAAATCCGAGTTGATACGCGAAGTTACTTCCTGAAAGGCCTTTGGCCGTTCTGCTTTGAGCAATTTGCAGGTGATCAATTCTTTCAAATTGGTCTTGTTATTTTTTCGAGCAGACGCCCCAAATACACGGCAAATCAGGCCTCGCTTGGCATAGTTGCCACAAAATCCCTTGCTCAGGTCGGCAGACTGCGCTCGATACACCACACAAACTCCCTTGGATTTGTCTGCGGCAAGCTGAGCAGCAAGCTCCTCTGCTAGTCCCTTTTCATACAAGTCAAAAGCCAAGGGCAAAAACTCCAAAGCCGATGCAGGCACATCGGGGTTGGAACAGCAAAAGCCACAACCCGAAAGGCATCCCATCCCCCCTTCTGCATGGAATTGCTTGGATTGTTCCTCCAATTCGACAAAAAGCCCTTCTACCGCCTGCGCCTTTTCAAAAAGATTCATCTCGATTAGTTTTTCAGACAAAATTAGCAGGCCTTTTGGGTATTTGCTCTAGAATTCAATTTGATTTTTTTCCGCTCTGTATCAGTCACTTGTATTGATTTTTTTAAAATTTCCCATCTTTACTCCCTGAGACTCGTATCCTTGAACCAAAAATTAGGAATAACATGACTGAACCAGAAGATAAAAAGTCGGAAGACCGTATCCGAAACGCCTTTAAGGAAAGAGATTGGAACGAAATCAAAAGCGCTGACTCCTGGGCCATTTTTAAGGTGATGTCTGAATTTGTGGAGGGCTTTGATAAGCTTGCCAAAATAGGCCCTTGCGTTACCATTTTTGGTTCCGCCCGAACTCCAAGTGACCATACCTACTACAAAGTGGCCGAGGAAATCGCCGCCAAACTCGTACGTCATGGCTATGGTGTCATCACCGGAGGTGGGCCAGGCATCATGGAAGCAGGAAATAAGGGTGCCCACTCAGAAGGAGGAAAGTCTGTAGGACTCAACATTCAACTCCCATTCGAACAGTTTAACAATGTCTACATCGACCGCGACAAGCTGCTCAACTTTGACTACTTCTTTGTGCGTAAGGTGATGTTTGTTCGCTACTCCCAAGGATTTGTCGTGCTCCCCGGAGGCTTTGGTACACTGGACGAGTTTTTTGAAGCACTTACCCTTATCCAAACCAACAAGATCGGTCGATTTCCAATCGTATTGGTTGGCAAGGATTACTGGGGAGGATTGGTGGACTGGATCAAAAGCAGATTGCTCCAGGAAGACCTGCACTACATCAGTGAATCGGATTTGGACCTATTCTGTGTGGTAGACACTGCCACGGAAGCCGTCAAAGTAATCGATGAATTCTACAGCAAATACCTGCTTAGCCCTAATTTCTAAGGCTCCCCTCTAAAAGATTACAAATCGAAATTTAGGATACCTTAAGGCGAAGTTCGCCTTGTCTTTTGATCACCTTGAGGTCAAAAAATTGGTTGACAAAGCCCTTGCAATGGTTTTCTGCCCATTCTGCACGAGATTCTGTGTCGTGCAATAAAGTCATCCGAAGTAGGGTCTTCACGTAAGGCTCGTGCTGACCCAATTGCCGCACATAGGATACCAAGGCTGCGGTCCAGTCTTCTTGGAATTTTTCGAAATGGGTACGCCCATCAAATAGAAGCTCCAGCTGATTGTCTCCATGACGGTAGCGATAGACGCCACAAAGTTGTCGGTAAATCAATCGGACCCGCTCGCGAGGAAACTCATTCCGCTCCATAATCGAGCGGTAAGTTTGATCCATCAACTGCAGGGGATTATACAGCTGGGTATAAGACGCTTTTAATTCGGCCACCATCTGATCCAACAACTCCTCCTCCAGCACCGATTGGGCCTGACGAAGGATGTAGTTTTTGTCCAGAGGGAATAGTTTTTGAATCATTAGCGAACGCTTTCTTCCACAAAAATAGAACTTATTGTAAAAAATACCCCCTTTTCTGGAAGTAAAAGCAAATCTTGTTCAACCTACTTCTTACTGGCAGCAGCAAACATCTCCTCAATCAAGAGGGTGTAAAACAGGGACACTTCCATGCCCATGGCCCGCACCTGCTGCGAAATCAAGCTGGTCTCGGTTTGGCCCGGCACCGTATTGATTTCAATAAAATAGAAGGCCCCCGTATCCTCTTGAAGGAAGTAGTCAATTCGTACCGCCCCCTTGCAGTTGAGCACCGCATAGACTTTTTTGGCAATGCGCTCCACGCGTGCCACTTCTTCCGAATTCATGCGGCCCGGCGTGATCTCCTCACATACTCCAGGCACATACTTGGCTTCGTAATCAAAAAACTCCCTGCTGCTGACAATTTCCGTCGCTGGCAACACGGTAATCTGACCCTTTTCTTTAAATATCCCCACTGAAAACTCCCTACCAGACACAAATTCCTCCACAAGCACCTGGGAATCTTCCGCAAAGGCCTTGTCCAAGGCTTCTGGCAATACTTCCCAAGTCTTCACCTTAGTCATGCCGATGGAACTTCCTCCATTGTTGGGCTTGATAAATAAGGGCAATTGAAGTTCTTCCTGAATTCTGGATGCAGCAGTTGGCTCCTGCTCAAAAAGCTGCATGGATCGGGCCACCTGCAATTCAGGGATGGTTTGCACGATAGCCTTGGTATAGCCCTTGTTCATCGTGATTGCAGAAGTAAGCTGATCACAAGTAGTGTAAGGGATTCCGAGCAGGTCAAAGTAGCCTGCTAGCTTGCCGTCCTCGCCAGGAGATCCATGCAGAATGGTAAACACCCCGTCAAAAGTGATTTTTTTACGCTCCAAATTCAGGCTAAAATCATTGAGATCCACAGCGATTTTGTCCCCAGAAGGAGTCAAATGGTACCAATCCCCCGGATAGATGTAGATCGTAAATACCTCGTAAAGCGTACGGTCGATGGTCTTCTCCACCACGGCGGCACTTTTTAAGGAGATTACTGACTCACCTGTAAAGCCTCCGGTGACCAAGGCAATTTTCTTTTTCATAGGAAAAAATTTACGCTGCGAAATAGCTTATTTTCTGTTTATGCTCCAAAGGTTTAGAATCCCTGAGCCATTTTATATCTTTAGGCCTTTCGATTCACCTGATCTGTATCCAAAAATAAAAAAATATGAGTAAGAATTGGCAATTCCGAGTACTGCTTTGCTGCGCAATGGCCGCGTTCAGCTTTTCGCTCCAAGCACAAACTCCTAAAAAGGTAAGTTTGGAGGACGTGTTCAAAAAAGGAACCTTCTCCCAAAAGTCGGTTTACGGCATCAATTGGATGAAAGACGGCAACTATTACAGTTCCTTGGTTCAGCGAAATGGTGCTCCAGCAGTAGTGAAAATCAAGGTCAGCACTGGCGAAGAGGTGGGAGTCCTACTCGATGGACAAGCCTTAGGCATCGCATTTTCAGATTACAGTTTCAATTCCGATGAATCCAAGGCCCTCTTGGCTACGGATGTGGAGTCCATCTACCGCCGTTCCTCCAAAGGGATTTTTTATGTAGTAGACATGGCCTCTGGACAAAAGCAGCAACTCATGGCAGGAGAAAAAATCTCCTACGCCACCCTTTCTCCGGATAACAATCAGGTGGCCTTTGTCAAGGACAACAACCTTTACGTGACCGATCTCGCTACCAACACCGTCACTCAACTTACCTTCGATGGGGAGGCCAACCGCATCATCAACGGGGCTGCAGACTGGGTGTATGAGGAAGAGTTTTCCATGGCTCAAGCCTTCAAGTGGTCTCCAGATGGCAAGAAAATAGCCTTTATCCGATTTGACGAAAGCGATGTGCCAGAGTTCAACATGCAAACTTGGGGCCCGCTCTACCCGGAAGACTACAAATTCAAGTACCCCAAGGCTGGTGAAAAAAATGCCTTGGTCTCCATTCATGTGGTAGACCTCGCCTCCAAAAAAGTACAAAAAATGGATGCGGGACCGGAAGAGGATCAGTACCTGCCCCGACTCCATTGGACCCAGGATGCAAACCAGCTGGCCTTTATCCGTCTCAATCGACTTCAAAATCAACTGGACCTCTTGCAAGCCAATGCGAGCACTGGGGAGAGCAGGCTTATCCTATCCGAAAAATCTGCGACCTATGTGGACTTGGACTACAACGATGACCTGCAGTACCTCAGCGATGGAAAAACCTTTATCCGTACCTCCGAGCAGGACGGCTACAAGCACATCTACCACCACAACCTAGATGGCACCTTGGTTCGTCAGCTGACTACAGGTCCTTGGGAGGTGAGCTCTTTGGTAGGAGTGGACGAGAAGGGCAAAAAACTTTACTACCTCTCCACCGAAAAATCTCCCTTGGAGCGACAGCTCTATGTGATCCAGTTGGATGGAAAGGGCAAAAAAATGCTGAGCCCACTTGCTGGCACCTACAGCATCAACATGAGTCCGGATCACCAGTTTTTTATCGCTTACCACAGCAATGCAGCCAGCCCGGTTACCGTCACCCTCAACGAAGCGAGCGGGAAGACCCTGAAGGTACTCGAAGACAACCAGGCCTTGAAAGACCGGATGGCCACCTTTGCCCTTGGGAAAAAAGAGTTTTTCAGCTTCCCAACAGGGGATGGCACCACCCTCAATGGATACTTGATCAAGCCTGCAGACTTTGATCCCAACAAAAAATATCCGGTACTTCTGTACGTGTATGGTGGTCCTGGATCTCAAAATGTACTCAACTCTTGGGGAGGATCTAGAGACTTTTGGCACCAGCACTTGGCAGCAGAAGGCTACCTTGTCGCCAGTATTGACAACCGGGGCACGGGCGCTCGAGGTCGTGAGTTCAAGCATTCAACCTATGCCAATTTGGGCAAATTGGAGACCATTGATCAAATCGAGGGCGCCAAGTACTTGGCCAAGATGCCTTTTGTCGATCCTTCTCGAATAGGAATTTGGGGCTGGTCCTATGGGGGCTACATGTCCTCCCTTTCCTTGATGATTGGAAATAATGTGTTTAAAACTGCCATCGCAGTAGCCCCGGTGACTACCTGGAGGTATTACGATACGGTCTACACCGAGCGCTACTTGCAGACGCCCCAACTGAATCCTGCTGGCTACGATGACAACAGCCCCATCACCCATGTGAATAAACTGAAAGGCAACTTCTTGCTGATTCATGGCACGGGAGATGACAATGTCCACTTCCAAAATGCGGTGGACTTAGTCAACGCACTCATTGCGGCTGATAAGCAGTTTGAATCCTTCTACTACCCCAACCGCAACCATGGGATTTCGGGTGGAAATACCACCTGGCACCTGTACACGCAGATGACCGACTTCCTGAAGCGAAAGTTGTAAATTGTGATGATCCGCTATACTAGCTATGTATGAATAAGAGTGAATCGTGCGGATAATCGGTGACAGACCATAAACCACGGTTCACGGGCAGTCGACGGTCCACAGCCCTCTTTCTTAAACTTCAAACCTAGTTTGCTTGCATTAAAGTGGATAATCAACCTGAAAAGAATCAAAAAATCCGAAAGAGGCCCTTTCGGATTTTTTGATTCAATTCTCTATCTAAAATTATTGATTACAACTTTATCTGATCCAAGTAGAACTTCATGCGGCTATGTTTTCTGGCTAAAAATTCAATCTTCTCGATTTGATCCAGCTTGTGGTTGTAGAACACCTCCACGTATTCATCCCCTAGCAAGTACAAATTGACCTTGTGCCGGTAGTAACGGATAGCCACCACAAAACTACCCTCTAGGTAGAGGGTTTTGATCTTCTGTGAAATCGATAGGCGGCTAAACTCTTCTTTACGCATCGTTACTGGATAAACTAGACTTAAATCTACGGAAAACAAGCAGGAATTTGGCCTCGGAACGGCAAATACTCCACAAAAAAGCCCTCCGAAAGAGGGCTTTTTTGATTATTCTTTTTTTGCGAGAATCTGCTTTGGTACCGAGATCCAGAAAACACCAGTTGAAGTTCAAGTAAATGAGTCGTGGACCCGTGGACTGTCGTCTGTGGACGATTCTTAATGCGCCGCTGTTTGGAAGTCTTTGATGGCTTCGCTAAAATCCAGAACGGGCACTTGCTTCACCTCATTGGTGACAATGCTTACTCCTGCTGCCGAGCGATAGCCACCGGCACAGTGAATCAATACAGGCTTATGCTGTGGAATTTCATGCGCTCGCTCTCGGAGTTCGGGAAGCGGAATATTCAAGGCTCCGTCAAAAATCGGAGTACCTGCCTTTTCATCCCGGCTGCGAATATCTACTAAGGTGTAGGCCTCAGGATTGGCTTTGAATGACGCTAGGTCAAAAGAGGTTCCGGTTGCTGTCATCCCTGCGGGATTGACTACGGCACCGGCGATGCCTGCTTCGTAGCCAATTTTTGCTGTTTTGTGAATCAAGATCTCCAGTTCAGCAGCTGTATCCGCCACTAAAAAGAATTTCTCCTCAGGCCCCACAATGGAACCCAGCCAGGTTTCAAATTTGCCTCCATTCATCAGGTTGATTGCTCCAGGAATGTGTCCTGCCACAAACTGGGCTTGCTTTCGAGTATCGATTACCAAGGCACCTGCAGGGAGAGTCGCGCCCTCAGGCCAGATGGACACCTGGGAAATCGACCGCTGGTAAGCAGGTGCACCTTGCTTGTTAAGGTCTACCGCGTACCCAAAATACTTGGGGATGTAGGGCTGTCCTTGGAGTAGCGTATCTACAAATGTTTGCTCTTCTTGATCTGCAAAGGCCCAGTTGGTGGCTCGCTGCTCTCCGATGGTAGATTGACGGGCGTCACTCAAATTTTTACCACAAAGGGATCCTGCTCCATGCGCAGGAAAAACCAAGACATCATCTGCCAAAGGTTTCAATTGCTGCTGAACCGTATGGTACATCATTTTTGCCAATTCCTCCCGCTGAGCGGTCAGGTTGCCTGCCTTCTCGCGTAGGTCAGGGCGTCCTACATCTCCAATAAATAGGGTGTCTCCGGAAAACAAGGCATGGTCTCTGGCCTGCTCGTCACGAAGTAGAATGCTAATGGAATCTGGAGAGTGTCCAGGTGTATGCAGTGCATGTAAGGAGATGGCTCCTAAGGGAAGCACATCGCCCTGATCAAAGGATTGGTTGGGGTAAGCCGCACCTACCCATTTGGACACATAAATCGTGGACCCTTCCTGGCTGTGAAATTCCAAGTGGGAACTCACAAAGTCTGCATGGGGATGAGTTTCAATGACTGCAACAATCTGCCCTCCTTGCGCATGGGCAAAGTCTCGGTAAAGTTGTGGATTTCGCCCTGGATCTACCAAGGCTATCTTTCCTTGACTTAGAATCGCATAGCTGGCATGGGCCAACCCTTCGTCATAAAACTGCTGAATATGCATAACTGGTGAAATGGGTTTGAATTGGAGTAAAGATACTGTCCGGCGGGAAACTGTTCGCCTATCTCGCGAAGGATTATTAAAATGAGAAGTTTCTTTTTGAATTTATAGCATTGAGAGGTAAACTTGAAATTGATTAAAGAAACTCCCTTGAAACGAAGTTATTTTTCTTTTGCCTCCTTCATTTTAGTGTGCATCACGGCCCTTTTCTTTTTAGGAAGTTGCAAGGGTAGCCGAAGGGTAGCCAAGTCCTCACCGGAGTTTACCATTATCCAAACCGCCAAGTCCTACCGGGGTACACCCTACCGCTATGGGGGTACGACACGTTCAGGCATTGACTGTTCCGCGCTGGTGTATCATTCCTTCGCTGCAGTAGGCGTCAACCTCCCCCGAACCTCCACGGAGCAAAGCAAACTAGGAAAAAAAGTTTCGTTGAAGAAAGCTCGACCTGGCGATGTGCTGTTTTTTGCCACGGGGAAAAAGAAAAATGAAGTGACGCATACGGGAATTGTCACTGAAGCAAAAAAAATAGAAGTGCGTTTTATTCATGCTTCTACCTCCTTGGGTGTCACAGAAGACTACCTGGGCAATTCCTATTGGGCCAAGGCATTTCTGTTTGCGAAGCGATTTCAAACAAAGTAGTTGCCGCTTAATTCCAAAAACATCCTTGCCCTACAATTTCCTAGACCAATTCTGAATAATTTTTCCAAATATCCTTTGGTTTCAGCCTTTTCTCACTAATTTTGCGGTCGAATTAAAGAAGAGTCTCTTTTTACCTTTCATCAAATCAAATGGCAAATATTGGAAAGATAACTCAGGTAATCGGTCCTGTAGTGGACGTATCCTTTGAAGGCGGAAAACTGCCTAACATCTTAGACGCGCTTGAACTCACCAAAGACAACGGCCAGAAGGTCGTGTTGGAAGTGCAACAACACCTAGGTGAAGACCGAGTAAGAACCATCGCAATGGATTCTTCAGAAGGTATGGTTCGCGGAATGGCAGTGACCGACTTGGGTCAGCCCATCTCTGTTCCTACTGGCGAAGGTATCAAAGGCCGACTTTTCAATGTAGTAGGTGAAGCCATCGACGGTTTGCCTCAGGTACCTGCTGGCAAGCGTCTTCCAATTCACCGCTCTGCGCCACGATTTGAAGATCTTTCCACTTCTACCGAAGTATTGTTCACCGGTATCAAGGTATTTGACTTGATCGAGCCTTATGCTAAAGGAGGTAAAATTGGTCTCTTTGGTGGTGCAGGGGTAGGCAAGACCGTATTGATCCAGGAATTGATCAACAACATCGCGAAAGCCTATTCTGGTTTGTCCGTATTTGCGGGTGTAGGAGAAAGAACCCGTGAGGGAAATGACCTTTTGAGAGAAATGATCGAGTCAGGCATCGTAACCTACGGGGATGACTTTATCCATAGCTTGGAAACTGAAGGCGGATGGGATCTATCCAAAGTAGATTTGAAGAAGTTGGAAGACTCCAAAGCAACCTTCGTGTTTGGACAGATGAACGAGCCTCCAGGAGCACGTGCTCGCGTGGCCCTTACTGGTCTTACCCTTGCGGAATACTACCGTGATGGAGATGGCTCAGGACAAGGAAAGGACATCTTGTTCTTCATCGACAACATTTTCCGATTCACACAGGCAG
>Ga0172372_10001649_pt1 | contig 34603 bp, 22 predicted proteins | sample LakKiv5m_2_FD_114544 | JGI IMG/M metagenome (GOLD analysis project Ga0172372, IMG submission 114544) | Freshwater microbial communities from Kabuno Bay, South-Kivu, Congo - kab_092012_9.5m | ecosystem: Environmental > Aquatic > Freshwater > Lake | place: Democratic Republic of the Congo... | reverse complement strand
GTTCGTCGGCTTCGTCGGGTGGGAACAGTGTCCTTTTGCGACTTTCTGTGGTTTTTGCGGCCAACCTCCTGTGATTGAGGCCAAGGGGTCTCACGCGAAGGATCGACCCTCTGCGGAAAGGTTTTTTTGCAGCAATGAACTGGCGGTCTGCAGCGCGTCTGCGGTCTTCGATGCTGCGCCGGGTGAGGGCACCCGGCCTTCAGCTCCGTGGCTTGTCCTCAACGAACGGGTCCTTAGTTCATTGGTAGGCGGGATGGACAGAGGTTCCACGGATGGGGCCGTCCACCGATCGCGGATGAAACCTTGGAGTCCTGGGTTGCGTCTCTGGCGGCATGGGATTCTCTGGTGGGATGAAACGCAGCGGAAAGGTGAGGATGGGTTGGTTGGTGGTGGGGCTTTGCCTGGGGCTGGCGGAGGTGGGTTTTGCCCAGGAGGCGGCGTCGACGAATGCGGCGAAGCCGCGGCGGGAGCGTCGGAAGAGCCTGGCGGAAATGTTCGAGCAGTACGACGCGGACAAGGATGGCCGGGTGACGGCGGCAGAATTGCAGAATCCCGGGATGATGATGCTCCTGGACAAGGACAACAACGGGTACGTGACCCGGCGCGAAGTGATCGAGTCGGTGACGTCGATCGGGGTGGAACGGCGCTGGGCGCGACCGGAGAAGGGGGCGAAGAACGGTGAGGGATCGGTGGCAGTGGCGGAACCGCTGGCGGAGAGCCTGCGGCCGGTGTCGCCGGTGAGCGTGGGGGTGGGGCGGAAGGTGCCTTCGGTGCCGGTGAAGGCGTTGGATGGGCGGGAAGTGGATCTGGGAAGCAAGCCCAAGGGGTTGGGTCGGGTGATCGCGGTGACGTCGTCGAGTTGTCCGGTGAGTCGGAAGTTCGCGCCGGGGTTGGGCCGGTTGGAGTCGGCGTGGGCGGCGAAGGGGGTGGAGTTCGTTTACGTGGGGTCGTTGCCGGTGGATTCAGCGGCAGATCTGAAGGCGATGGCGGCGGAGTCGGGTTGGAAGGGAGCGGTGGTTCGGGATGCGGAGGAACGGGTAGGGGCGGCGCTGGGGTTGAGGACAACGGCGGAGGTGCTGGTTTTGGATGCAGCGGGGACCCTGGTTTACCGGGGTGCCGTGAACGACCAGTACGGCGTCGGGTACGCCCGTGCGGAGGCCCGGCAACGTCCGTTGGAGGAGGCGTTGGCGGCATTGGAACAGGGAATGAAGCCGGGAGTGGCGGCCACGACGGCGCCGGGGTGTGTGCTGGAACGGAAGGCATCCAAACCCGCGCTCATGTCTTCCGCGGCGGGATCGAAGGTGACGTACCACGGGCGGATTTCCCGCCTGATCCAGACGCATTGCGGGGAGTGTCACTTTGATGGGGGCGTGGGTCCCTTTTCTCTGGAGAGTTACGCGGATGTGGTGGGACACGCCGGCATGATCCGGAAGCAGGTGGAGAAGGGGCAGATGCCGCCGTGGTTCTCGGTTCCGGTTGCCGGTGAGGTTCATGGGAAATGGGCGAACGACCGGACCATGCCGGAGGAGGATCGGCAGGATCTGCTGGCGTGGTTGGCGGGTGATCGGGCGGAAGGGAACCCGGCGGAGGCTCCGTTGCCGGTCCGCCGGGCCAGCGAATGGGCAATCGGGAAACCGGATGCCGTGTATGGGTTGCCCAAGCCGGTGAAGATACCGGCCGAAGGCGTGATGGCTTACGAGTACGCCTTCATCGATACGGACCAGCCGGAGGATCGGTGGATCCAGGCGATGGAGATCCGTCCGACGGTGGCGGCCGCGGTGCACCATGTGTTGGTTTGGGTGGAGGCACCGGGAGGAAAGAAGAGTCGCGGCCAAGCGACCGAGGACGAGATCTCCGGATTCTTCGGGGCGTATGTTCCGGGGAATGCGTCGCGGGTGTTCCTGGAGGGTTTTGGGAAGGCGTTGCCGGCCGGGGCGACGTTGAAGTTCCAGATCCACTACACGCCGTACGGCAAGGCGACCAATGACCAGATGCGGATCGCGTTCCGCTTCGCGAAGGAGAAGCCGCGGCATGTGGTCCATGTGGTGGGCATCGCCAATCCGGGCATCCGGATCCCGGCGGGGGCGTCGAACCATGAGGAATGGGCGGCGTTGCCGGTGCCACGTGAGGCACGGCTCCTGTCGTTCCTGCCGCACATGCACGTTCGTGGAAAGGGGTTCCGGTACGAGGTGATGTCCCCGGATGGGGAGTCTCGGGTGGTGCTGGACGTGCCGCGCTACGACTTCAACTGGCAGTTGAGTTATCAGTTGGCGGAACCCCTGCGCGTGGAGAAGGGGAGCCGATTGCGGGCGACGGCGTGGTACGACAACAGCTCCGGAAATCCGGCCAACCCGGACCCGGCGAAAAACGTCCGCTGGGGCAACCAGACCTTCGAGGAGATGATGATCGGGTATCTGGAGTATTACCTGCCGGGTGAGGGGAGTTGAGGGGGTGGGCAAGTTTGAAGATTCAAGTTTGAAGTTTGACGGCCGGGTGACCTCACCTGGCGGCCGGCAGTTGGGAACTGGAGTTTGCGAACTGGGTGCTGGATCTGCGCCGCGTGGGGGGGCACGCGGTTCCTGGATTCTGGCGACTGGCGACTGGCGACTGGGAACCTCCCCATGCACCGGGTGGGGGCACCCGGCCTTAAAAAAGGGCGGTCAGCGCGGCCGCGCCATCCGTTCCAGAAGGTTCCGGGTGATCGTCTGGATCCGCACGTCGGGTCCCTTCGGCGTGGTGTAGACCGATGGCCGGAGGTAGCCCGGAGGGGCGCTCAGCCCGTCGCCCCACCAGATGGTGGCTGCGTTGAACACGAGGTTGCCTTTCGGACCGGGATAAATTGTCGAGGTATAGGTGCCGCCGTTCGGTTTGCCCGGCGCTTCCTGCGTGGGGCCGCTGGCCACGATCTCCAGTCCCGGAATCGGCGCGGGATCGCCATGCCATTCCCAACCGACCAGGCCCGGGACGGAATCACCCGATTTCATGCCCGTCCCTTCGAACAGCCAGTGCTCCGGCCGCACGCAGGTCCAGTCGGCCCCTCCGGTGACAGGCCCCGTGCTGTGGGCTCCGACGAGTTCATTCGCGTAGGGGCGTTCGTGGGGCAGGGATTTCATGGCGATGAAATCCCGGGTGCCCCCCGGAGGACCGAAGACACCGGTCCGTTCGAAAACGCGATCCGGGCGTCCGGCGGTGTCGGCTGAGAGTTGGATGCGACCGCAAACGGCGTTTCCGGAAAGGAAGGCCACGTTCAGGCCGTCGCCGATGGCTCTCTGTACATTCCGGAACATCTGCGGGGTCCAGTATTCGTCGTGGCCCACGCTCAGGAATCCGGGTGCCCGACGCAGTCCTCGGGGATCGATGTGGGTGTCCTGATTGGAAATGTAGGTGAGGTCGTAGCCGTGTTGCTCGAGCCAGAAGGCGATGGGGAATTCCCACAACAGGAACTCGCCCGAGCCTTGGGAAAGCGGGGCGTCGAAGATCTGGCAGTAGCGGCCGTAGGGGCGGTTGAAGCTCACCTGGACATCGCCACCCCACCACCATGAATGCTCGCCGTTGTCGTACAGGGCGAAGTGGTCGGGCCAGCGGTTGTACGCCTGCCAGGTGTGGTCGCTGCATTGGAACAACAGACCGGCCCGACGATCGTCGCGGACGATGAAGACCACGTAGCTCTCGATCCCGGTCCGCTGCGTCCGAAGCCGTCCGAGATACACGCCGCTCAACCAATCCGACGGGATCCGCAAGGTCGCGGACACCGCCCATTGGCAGTCGCGAAGGCGCTTCGCCCCGATGGCTGGCATGGGTTGGGGGACGCCTTGAAGGTTGCCGATGCCTCCCATCCGGCGTCCTCCCAACCCTCCGTAATAACCGAGCCGATAGAACTCGATGTCGAAGGGTTCCGCCGGATCGGTGCTGACGTGGATGCGGAGGGTGTCGCCGGCGCGTACCCGGGTGTGGGAGCAGTACCCTTCGATGGTCTGGGACCGCCAGCCCGTGGCCTTGTCGACGCGCGTCGAGGTCAGCATCCAGTCGCGGGTTCCCGGGAGATCATTCTCGCGTCGGACCCGATCCGAGCCCGGTTTTGGCAGGAGCAGGTTTGGCCCGTGACACCCTGCCGCGATCGCGGCGGGAGTAAGGGCGGCCATCTGGCGAAGGGCGCTGCGACGGGAAATGCGAGGCATGGCGGAGGATGGCATCCGGGACTGGGGAGTTGCCAGTTTCCAGATGCCAGATGACTGAAGGCCGGGTGACCTCACCCGGCGGAGAGAGGAGCGGAGTTTGAAGTTTCAAGATTCAAGATTGAAGCCATGACTCCTGCCTCGTGACCTCGTCAGCTACGCCTCCCAACCGTAGACGACGTGAGGAGGCTGTGTAGGAAGTTCCCAGTTCCCAGTTGCCAGTTTCCAGATGCCGGAGGCGTTGAAGCCGATAGCCCCGGGTCGTGCGAAGCGCGCACCCTGGGGAGGGCGTCCCTGTGGAATCCGCACCCTGGCAGGGGCTGAGATTTGGGAGGTTGCAACCCCTTCCGGGGTAGGTGTCTCTTCGAGAACCTGGGACCCGGGGTTGCTACGCACCCCGGGCCATTGGCTGCAACGCCTCCGGCGTACCAAGTCCGCAGGCAACTCGGGACTGGCATCTGGGGACTGGAGACTGGCAACTCCGAGTCTCCGTTTTGCCCAACTTGGCGGATGACCGGGAGCGGGGGCGCGCCTAGGGTTTCGCCATCCACTATGGCAACGATTGCAGTTCTGGGAACATTCGACACGAAGGGCGACGAACACGGCTACGTCGCGTCATGGATCGGTGAGCGGGGGCATCAGGTGCTGCTGATCGACGTGGGCACGCTGGAGGCCCCGAAGTTGGTGGCGGATGTGGGGCGTGAGGTGGTAGCCAAGGCCGCCGGAGCCGACCTTGCCGCGATCGTCGTCCGCAGGGATCGCGGTGAAGCCGTCGCTGCCATGACGAAGGGGGCTCCCATCGTGCTCGCGGACCTGCAACGGCAAGGGCGGATCGACGGCGTGATTTCATTGGGCGGTGGTGGTGGAACGGCCATCTGCACCTCGGCGATGCGCGCGCTTCCGGTGGGCTTTCCGAAGCTGATGGTGTCGACGCTGGCCAGCGGCAACACCGCACCGTACGTGGGTGTGAAGGACATCGTGATGATGCCGAGCGTGGTGGATGTGGCGGGATTGAACCGGCTTTCTCGAAAGCTCCTCGCCCAGGCCGCGGGTGCGATCTGCGGGATGGTGGAGGCGAAGGTCTCCGGTGGCGGGGAGGACAAGCCGGTGATCGTCGCTTCGCAGTTCGGCAACACCACCCCGTGCGTCACGCACGCCCGGCAATTGCTGGAGGCGGCGGGCTTCGAGGTGATGATCTTTGCCGCCACCGGCACCGGCGGCCGCACGCTCGAGTCGCTGGTGGAATCGGGCATCGTGGCGGGCGTGCTGGACATCACCACGACCGAGTGGGCGGATGAGTTGGCCGGGGGTGTCCTCACGGCCGGTCCGACGCGACTCGATGCGGCGTCGAAGGGTGGGGTGCCCGCGATCGTGACGCCGGGGTGCCTCGACATGGTGAATTTCGGTGAGCCTGCGTCGGTCCCGGCAAGGTATGCAGGGCGGAAGTTCTACCATCACAATGCGCAGGTGACCCTGATGCGGACGAACCCGGAGGAATGCGCCGAGTTGGGTCGGATCCTCGCCGCGAAGTGCAACCAGTCGACAGGGCCCGTGACGGTGCTGATTCCCCTGGGTGGCATCAGCGTGATCAGCGCACCGGGGCAACCCTTCCACTGGCCGGAGGCGGACGCGGCGCTGTTCGGGGAGTGGAAGCGGAACCTCCGGCCGGACATCCGGGTGGTGGAGTATCCGGGCAACATCAACGATCCCGCCTTCGCCGAGTTGTGCGCGCAGGAGTTGGTCGCGTTGATTCCGAGGAAGTGAGCGCAGGCTCGGGGGAAACCGGTCATGACCCAGCACCCAACGGGGTGACGACCTGCTCGTCGCCCTTTCCACGCCTTTCAGGGCGATGAGGACATCGCCACCCCGAAGCCCTCTCAACGGTTGGGCAGTGTGCATGGACGGCCGGCCCACGCGAAAATCGAAACCTTGGTTGCGTCGACGGTGGCCGGCGCGCTACCAAGGCGGGCATGCCGAGTGTCGGGGACCAATTGCGGGAGGGTCGTGAGCGTCGCCAGTTGAGCGTCACGGAAGTGGCGAATGCGACGAACATCAAGTCCGACTACATCCGTGCCATGGAAGAGGGGGACTGGCGGACCTTCAGCGCGCCTGTGTACATCAAGGGATTCGTCCGGACGTACGCCACCCACCTGAAGCTGGATGTCCGCACGCTGGTGGAGCAGTTGGAGGCGGAATTGCTGGCCAATCCCGAGACCGCCAATCCGCCCTCGTTGACCGGCCAACGCGATGGGCCGCTCGATTGGGTCATGCTGCAGTTTTCCCGGGTGCGCTGGGTGATCGTTTTTCCGGTGATGGTCGGCATCGGGGTGATCGTGGCCGGTGTGTACGGACTGAAGGCGTGGAAGCAGCAGAATCAGGCAGCGCCGCCGCCGGCGACGACGCTGGGTCCCGGCCTTTATCAGCGGCCGCGTCCAGCCGTTCCCACCACGTTGCCCGTGCCAACCAACGGGCCATCGGCGACACCGGTGCGCGGGGGGCGTTGAAGGGGGGGAGTTTCAAGTTTCAAGATTCAAGTTTGAACCCGGCGTCGGTTACGTGTTCGCCGCGTGGGGGCATGCGGCCTTCAGACGGGAGTTTCCAGTTGCCAGATCCCAGAATGAAGGCCGGGTGACCGCACCCGGCGTCAAGCATCTGGGAACTGGAGTCTGGGAACTGGGTGCTCGATCTGCGCCGCGTGGGGGTATGCGGCCTTCCGGGGGAAACCCGGCTTGGTTCGATGGAAGATTTGCTTCGCCTGCGCGGGGGGAGCGTTTACCACTCCCCGCACATGCAGGTTCCGTTTCTGAACCCGGGCGCGCAGACGACCGCCCTTCGAGCCGAGTTGATCGAGGCGCTTACCGAGGTCCTGGACCGCGGTCACTTCATCCTTGGCCCGCAGGTGGCTGCGTTGGAGCAGGAGATCGCGGCCTTTGTCGGGGCCGGCCTCGGCATCGGCGTGAACTCGGGCTCCGACGCCCTCACGCTGGCCTTGCGCGCGCTCGATGTCGGACCGGGGGATGAAGTCATCACCACGCCCTTCACCTACATCGCACCGGCGGAATCCGTCATCCAGGTCGGCGCAAAGCTGGTGTTCGCCGACATCGATCCGCGGACGTTCACGCTGGACGTTGCGGATGTCGCCCGGCGGATCACCCCACGGACAAAGGCGATCATCCCGGTGCACCTGTTCGGGCAGGCGGTGGCGTTGGATGCCCTGCTGCCGCTCGCCCGCGAACACGGGATCCGGATCGTCGAGGACTGCGCCCAGGCCATTGGCGCCACATGGCGCGGGCGTGGGCTGGGGTCGATTGGCGACATCGGGTGCTTCAGCTTCTATCCGACCAAGAATCTCGGGGCCGACGGGGATGGCGGCCTGTGCGTGACGTCGGATGAAGCGTTGTCAAAGAAGTTGCGGATGCTGCGCGTGCACGGGATCGAGCGTCGCTACTACCACGATCTGCATGGGTACAACTCGCGTCTGGATGAAATGCAGGCGGCGATCGTGCGGGTGAAGCTGCCGCACCTGAAGCGGTGGACCGAACGACGCGGCGAGATCGCGGCGCGCTATTCCGCCGGGTTGGCGGATTCCTCCGTGGTCGTGCCGCACACGGCCGATGGGAACGTCCATTGCTGGCATGTGTATGCCGTTTTGAGCAAGCAGCGGGATGCGCTCCAGGCGCACCTCGCCGCCCATGGGGTGCCGACCCTGATCTATTACCCGCAGCCCCTGCACCTCCAGAAATGCTACGCCGACGTCGGATGGAAGCCCGGTGATTATCCCGTGGCCGAGTCGGTCTCCCGCCGGATCCTGCCATTGCCGATGTATCCCGAATTGACCGACGCCCAGGTCGATCACGTCATCGCGATGGTCAGGGAGTTTGAAGTTTGAAGATTCAAGTTTGAAGAAGCCTCGTGACCTCGTCTGCTACCTCCCGCAGGTAGCAGTCGACGTGAGGAGGCTGTGGAAGGGGTGCAGTTTGAAGTTTGAAGATTCAAGTTTGCAGGGGGCAGGTTTCCCGCCTCGTGACCTCGTCGGCTACCGAAGCAGGGTAGCAGACGACGTCAGGAGGCTGTGGATGGTGAATTCCGAGTTCCCAGAAACCAGTTGCCAGAGGGACCCAACGAGATGGGTTTAGGCTGCGTGCCCCCAGGCGGCGGACTCACGTACCGATCCGGGTGGGGGCACCCGGCCTTCAATCAGGGTTGTCCCTTCATCGTGGGGTCAGCCCGTAGCGACGCATCAGGACGGGATCCATCCCATAAGGATTGGGAGACCTGAAACCTGCGGAATTCCTGCCGGCTTCGATGAGTTGCCGCGTCCCCTCGTCGAGTTTGGCTTCCTTCATCCAGGCGTTGGCATCCTCGGGGTGCTCCTGGATCCAGCCTTGGGCGAGTCGGACGATTTCCTGCTGGCGTCGGTCCGCATCCTGGATGGCACCGGCCCATTGGAGGGCAGACTTCGGCTCGAATTGGGCCAGGCTGCCGGCGAGCGAGGCGACGGCTTCGTCGGAACGGTTGGCGGCGGGTTGCCCGGCGAGCCAGCCGGCGGCGGCGACCGGATCGTTCTGGGCCCAGCTGGAAACCAGCGAGGTGGCCGCCTCGGCACGAAGTTCGGCGTTCGGCAGTTGATCGAGCCACTTGGCGGCCTCGATGGGATTGCTGTCCGTCCACGAGCGCATGGCGGCGAGAACGGCGTCCTTCTGGGAGGCCGAATCGGTCAGTGTCTGGGCGAAGGCGAGGGCATCGGCGGGCGAGGACTCGGCCCACTTGCTCACGACGTTTTCGATCGCGGCCGCGGCGGCCTCCGGTGATTCAAGCCGCTGGGCCCAAGCCAGGGCCCCCTTGGGATCGGTGCCGGCCCAGGAATCGGCGATCTTGCCCATGAACTCGGTGGCCTCCTCGCCGGGCGGCAGCGTGGCGGCGAAATCGGCGGCGCCCATCGGGTCGTTGGCGGCCCAGGTGGGGGCGATGTTGTCCAGAGCCGCCTTCCGGGCGGGACCTTCGGGTGCCGATTTCATCCATTCGACGGCACCGTCGAGGTCGTGCTCAGCCCACCCGCTGGCGAGGCTCCCGTAGAATTGGTCGCGGTTGGGACCGGGGGGGAGGCTTTCGAGGAGTTGGATGCCTTTCGCGGGGTCATTCTGCGAGAACTCCCAGATCATTGCCTGGGTGGCCGAGGACTTTTCGAGTGGCGAGGTCAGGCCCTGGACCCAGGCCACGGCGGCGTCGGGATCCGAGGTGGCCAGGCTCGAGGCGACGGTCGAGATCGCTGAACTTCGGCGTGATCCGGGGGGAAGGGTGGTGGCGAAGGTGGCGGCTGCCGAGGGGTTGGATTCCGCCCAGGCATTGAAGAATCCTTCAAAGGCGGCGGTGCGGTCGTTGGATGTCGGCAGGGTGTCCATCCACTTCAGGGCTTCCTCGGGTCGACCCACCATTTCGGCGGCCAGGGCGCTGTAGATGGCCCGGTTGGCATCGGTGAGGTGATGACGCGAGGCGAGTTCGAGGGCGGCCTTGGGGTCGGATCGGGCGAGTTCCACGATCGTCGTCGACAACACCTCCCGCTGGATGCGGGGTTCCGTGATGGATTCGGCCCAACGGATGGCCCCCTGGGGGTCGGACTCGGCCCACTCCCGGGCGACGGTCTGGGCGAGGGACATCCGCTGGTTGCCCGAGGGACTCCGGAGGGCCAGATCGCCGGCGATCTTCGGCAGTCGCTGGGCGAGGTTCTGGATCATGGATTGCCACGCGACGCGCTGGACGTTCTCCGGTTGGAGGGTGGCCATCAGCTTGGTGGCTCCGGTGGGGTCGCGGCGTGCCCAGGCCCCGATGATGGTGCCGAGGACATCAGCAGAGGAGGGAGTGCTCAGGTGCTGGGCGGCCGAGCGGGCGGCCGAGGCGGGATCGATCTCGGACCAGGCATTGAAGAAGGATTGCGCGAAGGAGTCGCGCTGATGACTTCGGCTGAGACGTTGGAAGAAGGAAAGCCCTGCAGGCGGGGCGTGCTGGCCAAGGGCCGAAGCGAGGGAATCGAGGGTGAATTCCCGCATCCGGCCGGGTGGCACCGACTCGTACCAGCGGATGGCCCCAGCCGCATCCCGCGAGACCCAGGATTCGAGGACCACGGAGCGGAGCAGCCAGTCGAGGCCCTCGCCGGAGAATTGATCGGCCCATTGAAGAGCCTGGACGGGTTGAACGTGACCGAGTCGTCGGAAGTACCTTTCGAGGAAGGTGGACTTGGCGTCCTGAGGGAGCAGTCGGGAGGCGAGCTCGATCAGTCGGAGCGCTTCATCGAGCGGGGCTGCGTCGGCGAGTTCACGCGCTGCGTCGGCCCGCTGGGAGCTGTCGGGCAGGGCGGCAATGGCCCCGAAATCACGTTCCCAGTCGCCGGTAGGTTTGCGCGTGGGGGCCGTAGTGGCTGCGGTTCCGGTGGCTGTTGGAGGGGGGCTGCCCTGAGGAGTGGTGAAGGCGACGTTGGGTGAAGTGACCTGAGAGTTGGGTGCGGTGGCCCCAGTTCCGAAGTGCCCGACGGCCCAACCGGCGGCTACGCCCAAGAGGAGTGTGCCACCTGCAATCTGCCAACGTCCGGAGTGCATAGGTCAGGAATGAAAAAGCCGACGCCATGCGTCGGCTTTTCGTGGGCGGCTGTCAATGACTGGGGAGTTTCAAGTGTGAAGATTCAAGTTTGAAGCTGGATCCCAGTTGCCACGCCAACTGCCAGGTGCCGGAGTCTCTACGCCGAAGGCGTTGGAGCGGATAGCCCCGGGTCGTGCGCAGCACGCACCCGGGGAACAGGGCGTCCATTTGGAATCCGCACCCCGGCAGGGGGCGAAGATCTGGGAGCCTGCAACCCCTGCCGGGGTAGGTGCCTCTTAGAGAAACCTGGACCCGGGGTTGCTTCGCACCCCGGGCTATCGGCTGCAACGCCTTCGGCGTACCCGACATCCGGGTACCCGGACTTCAGGTGGCGCAACCTTCCGTGACAACTTCCATCCAAGACGCGGCGACGGGCTTGAAACTGAGGGCTCCAGACTTCCGCCGCGTGGGGGCACGCGGCCTACACTGGTGGCGGGCTTGAAACTTGAATCTGAAAACTTCGAACTCCGCCCCGTCAGGCCTTTTCCTGGATGAGTTCCCGGCGGGCACCGGTCAGGAGGCGTTCGACGAAGTTCGTGCTGTAATGGCCGCGACGGAAGTCGGGGTCCTGCAGGATGGCCTGATCGAAGGGGATGGTCGTCTTGACCCCGGTGATCATGTACTCGCTGAGGGCGCGGCTCATCCGGTTGAGGGCCTCGGTGCGGTCCTTGCCCCACGTGATCAGCTTCCCGATCATCGAGTCGTAGTAAGGCGGGATCGTGTAGCCGGCGTAGGCATGGGAATCGAGTCGGACGCCGCCGCCACCGGGAGCGTAATACATCTCGATGCGGCCGGGGCTGGGACGGAAATCCTGGAAGGGATCCTCGGCGTTGATGCGGACCTCGACGGAGTGGCCTCGCATCTGGACGTCGCCTTGGGAGATCGAGAGCTTCTCGCCGGCGGCGATCAGGATCTGCTGCTTGACCAGATCGATGCCCGTGACCTCTTCGGTGATGGGGTGCTCGACCTGGATGCGCTTGTTGACTTCGAGGAAGTAGAAGTTGCCGGCGTCATCGGTGATGAATTCCACCGTTCCGGCGTTGGTGTAGTGGGCCACCTCGGCGATGCGGAGGGCAGCCTTGCCCATCTTCTTGCGAAGGTCCTTGAACTCGCGCCGGGCGAACAGCGGCGACGGGGTTTCCTCGATGAGCTTCTGGTTGCGGCGCTGGATGGAGCAGTCGCGCTCGCCGAGGTGGATGATGTTCCCGCGGGTGTCGCCGAGGATCTGGAACTCGATGTGGTGCGGGTTCTCGATGAACTTCTCGATGTAGACGCCGCTGTTGCCGAAGGCCTTTTCGGCCTCGTTGCGGGCGGTGTGGTAGCCCTTCACGAGGGAGACGTCGTTGTGGGCCACGCGCATGCCGCGACCGCCGCCGCCGGCGACCGCCTTGATCATGATCGGGTAGCCGATGCGCTTGGCGATCGTCAGGGCTTCCTGCTCGGTCTCGACGATTCCGTCCGAGCCCGGCGGGGTGGGGACATCCGCCTTCTTGGCGAGGTTCCGGCTGAGCGCCTTGTCGTGCAGCGCGTTCATCGCGGCCGAACGCGGCCCGATGAAGCGGATGTTGCAGGACTCGCAGACGTCGGCGAAATGGGCGTTCTCGGACAGGAATCCGTAGCCGGGGTGGATGGCGTCGACATCCGTGATCTCGGCGGCGCTGATGAGGCGGTCGATCCGGAGATAGCTTTCGGAGGAGGGGCCATCGCCGATGCAGATCGCCTCATCGGCGACCTGGACGTGCATCGAGTTGGCGTCGGCCTTCGAATAGACGGCGACGGTCTTGATGTTGAGTTCCCGGCATGCGCGGATGATGCGCATGGCGATTTCGCCGCGGTTGGCGACGAGGATCTTCTCGAACATGGCAGGTAAGGTAAGGGGTGAGGCGGTGAGGCCTCGGGGGGGTGGCCTCGGAGGCTGCGGATCAGAGCGGCCGGATGCGGAAGAGCGGTTGGCCGAATTCCACGGGCTTCGTGTTCTCGGCGACGATCGCAGTGATCACGCCGCGGCATTCCGCCTTGATCTCGTTCATGACCTTCATGGCCTCGATGATGCAGACCACGGTATCGGGACCGACCTCGACGCCGACATCGACGTAGGGGGCGGCATCCGGCGCGGGGGAACGGTAGAAGGTCCCGATCATGGGGGACTTCACCTCGGATTCATTGGTCACCGCAACCGGTGCGGCGGGGGCCGGGGCGACGGGCAGCGGGGCGTGAGCCATGACTGCCTGACGTGCGGCATAGAAGGGGGCGTCATCGCCCTCTGCGGGCCCGTTGACACCTCTCTTGAGCTTGATCTTGAAATCCTTCTGCTCGAGCTCGAACTCCGCGAGGGAGTTCTTTTTCATCAAGTCGATGATCGCCTTGATCTCTTTCAGGTCCACAGCGCTACTCCAAAGAACCCGCGCAACGGCACGCAGGAGTTAAGGTCACTACCATCCAAGGCGAACCGTACAGCCCCATCGAAGAAGGCTTCCGCGGTTCCGTCCCAGATGGGCGGAACCTAGGGACCGGGCCGGGTGGGCGTCAAGGTTCCACTCGAAAAGGGGGCGGGAATTCTCATGTCAACCCGGGTAAAAAACGGGGTTTACGAGCGTTCGTTAAGGGTAACGACCGCTTGCAGACCCAAAAGATAGCTCTGGAAACCGAATCCCGAGATCTGTCCGCGGCAGACGGGCGCAATCAACGATCGATGCCGGAACTCCTCCCGGGCATGGATGTTGGACAGGTGGATCTCCACGGTGGGGATGCTGACGGCGGCGATGGCATCGCGCAGCGCAACCGACGTGTGGGTATAGGCGGCGGCGTTGAGGACGATGGCATCGAACCGGCCGCGGGCCTCCTGGATCCAGGTGACGAGTTCCCCTTCGTGATTGGATTGGCGGAAATCGATTTCAACGCCGAGTTCGGCGGCACGGGTGCGGACGAGGGCTTCGATGTCCGCGAGGGTTTGCCGGCCGTAGACCTCGGGTTGGCGGGTGCCGAGGAGGTTGAGGTTCGGTCCGTTGAGGAAGAGAGCCTTCATGCGGGTGACGGTGGATTCTGGGCGGGAGGCGGGGTGGGTGTCGACGGGTTTTGAGGCGGGAGGCTGACGGCGATGCCGAGGAGCGCGAAGCAGGACCACGCCAGCGGGGGAACGTAGAGACCGAACTCTGACAACCCTTGGATCAGCCATCCGGTGATCCCGATCAGGATGCCAAGGCGGAGAGGGCACGGGGACCGAAGCGCGCGGGCCCAGGCCAGTCCCAGGCTGCCGAGGACCCAGATCAGGTAGGTGATGCCCCCGGGAATGCCGGAATCCGAGAACTGCTGGAGGTAATCGTTGTGGACGAGGCGGGCCATCTCGGCCTCGGGGGCCTTCAGTTTGGCGTAGGGCCGCATGAAGGTCCCCGGGCCGGAGCCCCGGAATGGGTGTTCGGCGGCATTCTGTGCGGCGGCCTTCCAGTAATCGAACCGGGCGGAGACGGACGTGGCTCCCTTCTTGAAATAGGCTTGGTTCCGCAAGGTGAACGCACCGAGTCCGAGGGCGAGGGCTGCGATGGCGATGGGGATGCGGACCCTCCGCAACCGCGGATGCAGGAGGACGGCGAGGGCGGCCATGGCCACCGCGATCAACCAGCCGGATCGGGAACCGGACCACAGCAGACTACAGCAGGCGAGCGGCACGAGAAGACCGGCGGCAAGGGCGAAGACGAGGGGACGCAGTCGGTGACGGCTGAGCCAGAGGGCGGTGACCAGCGGCGGGAAGGCGAGCAGGACGAGGCCTGCAAGGGCGTTGGGATACACGAGGGAACCGTGGACGCGGCCCCGGGCGAGCTTGTCGAGGATGACCGGGTTGGCGATGTCGACGCCATTGGTGGTCACGATCAGTCCGGTCTGGCGCAGTTCAGCGACATCGGCAGGAGTGAGGTTGGTCCACCCGGACTGCTGTCCGGTGACCAGCGCCTCGCGGGCATACCGGAATTCGAAGGTGTGTTGGTTGAAGGCCTGCAGCCAGCACAGGGTGGCGCCGATACCGAGACCAATCAGCAAGGGCTGCCATCGGGTGCGCCCGATCAGGACGCCCAGGAGGAAACAGGCAGAGACTGATATCAGGTGGGGCAGGGTGAGGCCGGAGAGTCGTGCGTCGACGCTCGCGCCATGGCTGAGCCATTGCCAGAACGTCCATCCGCCGAGGCCGAACCAGATCCACGCGGGAACGGGAGCCGCGGCCAGTCGTTCACGCCACGGGGTGGCGAACAGATGGAAGAGGACGACGACTGGCAGGAGGAAGAGCCCCACCCGCGTGGGCCATGGGCGCTGGATCCATTCCGCCAACGAACCCGGAACACCGATCTGGTCCTCCAGGATCACCGGATTGCCGAGCTTCAGGATCGAGAGTCCCAACACCAGTCCGAGCAGGAGCGCGGGAATGGGAGATTCTGCCGCGGCGGTGGGTGGGTTGGGACGTTTCACAACCGGAGCTTGAGCAGGCCAACTTCAAGCGCGAGGGCCTCCTGCACGTTGGTGTGGAGAAGGCGCATGGTGGATTCCCACGCTTCGATGTTCCGCTGGGAATCGACGGGAGTGAGACGGTCCGCGATGGCGGCGGTGGTTTCCTGAAGGTCGGGAAGGAACAATTCCCCCGGACTGCCCAGCCGGGTGAGCCAGAGGTCGCGCAGCCACACGTGCAGCCCGCTGAGGTATTCCGACCGGTGTCGCCGGTATTCCGATTCGATCGCGGCGTTCAATTCGCGTTCCCAATGTTCCTTCTGCTCCGCGGACGCATCCGGATAGCGATTCAAGGGCGAGTCCTCGGAAAGGTCGGTTTCGATGCGCTCCCTCGCCGCGACCAGGGACTGGAGGAGTTGGTCGAGGAGTCGGTAACGGGCCAGCAGGCCACTGCCCTTGCCGGAGCCCTTTGCGGCGGACGCGAATCCCGAAAGCCAGCTCCGGACTTCAGGTGACAGTCGGATTCCGGCGGTGCCGAAACTGAGGCGGAGGCAGCGGGACAGGATGGTTTCGAGGACGCGGCCAGGGTCCGTGCTCAGGAGCAGGATGATCGAACCGGCGGGCGGTTCCTCCAGGGTCTTGAGAAAGGCGTTGGCGGCGCCGGGATTGAAACGGTCCGCACCGCAGATGATGGCGATCTTGCGCGGGGCTTCGGCAGGTCGGAGTCCCAGGATGCGGGTCACCTCGCGGGTCTGGTTGGCGAGGATCTGGCGCATCTTCGATTCCGGGTGCACCCACGTGACGTCCGGATGGGTGCGGTGCGCGACACGCCGGCACTGGCTGCACTGGCCGCAGGGCACGAGGGATTGGCCTTCGGGTCCGGTTTCGAGGGGCGATTGGCAAAGGAGTGTCTGGGCGAGGAGTGCTGCGGATTCCTCGAGGGAATCGAGGTCGTCTCCCGAGAACAGGTAGGCGTGCCCCAGGCGTCCGCGGGCCAGGCTTCGACGGAGCAGTTCAGTGGCGCTGGACGCCGGTGTGGTTTCTGTATCCACGGAGGCGCCTTTCCTACGGGGAGACAGGATGCGTCACAAGGCCAATGGTTGGACCGGTGGCGTGTTGGTGGAGGGCGGATCAAGCGGGACGGGCGGGCGCTTGAGCCGGGCAGCGAGGGCATTGCGGCGTTGCCACCAGACGCGCCAGTCGGCTTCCAGCGCAGGATCGGCCAGTCGGTGGCGGTTTGCCGCCCAGTCACGATCGATCGCCTCGAGTTGGGCGCGGGCACCTTCGCGATCGCGCCATTCGAGGAGGGCTTCTGCGAGGCAGAGCCGGTTCCCCGGGTGGGCGGGCGCCCGTTCGACGCATCGTTCGAGGTGGCGTCGGGCCTTGGTACGGTCCCCGACGCTGGTGGGCCAACCGGGGGCCTCGAAGTACAGGAGACCGAGACCGCGGTCGGGTCCGGCGTTGTCCACGGAAGGATCTGCCGCCAGGGCGGCGGCGAAGGCGGCTTCGATGCGGGGAACGATGCGGAGTGCGCCGAGAGTCTTGGTCTGGGCGAGTTGGCCGAGGTTGAGGGCCATGAAATAGTGGGCTTGGGCGCATTTCGGATCGAGGGCGAGGGCGGCATGGCAGGCATCGATGCCTGCCTGGGCGATGCGGGCGCGATCCCGGTCCCGGGACTGGGCATCGGCCCAGTCGAAGGCGGCGTGTCCGAAGCGCCACAGGACTTCAACCGTGTTCGTGGTTTCCGACCGCGACACCTCGGCGTGACGGAAGGCCGCCTCGAATCGGGCGCGCTCGGTGTGGGTGTAGTCGGAGGCGGCCAGTGGGGGAAGGGCGAGGGCTGCGAAGAGTATCCACGCGTTGCAAAGCAGGGCTGGGATGGTGAAATGGCCAGTTTTCACTTGCGGTTTCTTTGACGGGAACACTATACCGTCCTCCGTCTGTCAAAGTAAGTGTCTGTTTTGTCATCCCGCATGATTCACCCCCAACCGGAGGCGGTCGCTTGAGCCGCCCGTTCAGTCGTCATCAACCGCAGCAGCCCCTGCATCGGGTCAACGGCAAGATTCGAGCGCGTGAGGTCCGGGTCATTGGGCAGGACGGGGAACAGGCGGGAGTGATGGATTTGCCCTCGGCGTTGAATATCGCCCGCTCCCAGGGGGTGGACCTGGTCGAGATCGCACCCAACGCCGTGCCTCCGGTGTGCCGTCTGGTCGATTACGGCAAGTTCAAGTACGAGTTGGCGAAGAAGGAACGCGATTCCAAGAAGCACCAGCACGCCAACCTGGTGAAGGAGGTCCAGCTTTCCGCGCGGATCGATCCGCACGATCTCGGCATCAAGCTCGACCATGCCGTCGGGTTCCTCTGCGAGGACATGAAGCTGAAGGTCACCCTGCGCTTCCGTGGTCGCGAAATGGCGCATACGGAAATCGGCAAGCAGGTGGTCAGCAAGTTCCTTGAAGACCTCGAGCCCTGGGGGCATCCGGATTCGCCGCCCAAGCTGATCGGCCGATCCATCAACGTGATGATCAGCCCGCATCCGAAGCACAAGCGGGCCAAGAATCCCAAGGAAACCGGGGATGTGCCTTCCTCGCATGTGAACGCCCAGAACCACGCGATCATCGTGACCGAGTTGCAGGCCAAGGCTGCCGCCGCAAAGCCGACGGTCGTGCGCGTGGCCACCGATGCCGCGGTCAATCCAGCACCGCTGGGTGATAGCCCGTTCGCCGCACTGGAGACTCCGCCGAAGGATTCCTGATCCTGCTGGGAGGCGAGGCATGGGATCGGCGGCCTGAATGCTCACCGATCCATGCCGCTCCCTCAGGCCAGTCCGTTCGCAGCAGCACCGGGTGCTCAACTTCCGGAATCCCCGGCCGACCCGCGCCTACCGCGTCTGGAGGGGAAGGTTCGACCGCCCGTATCCTCGCCTTGGCGTCTGGTCCAGCAGGTGCTCAAGGATGGCGGTCCGGGTTACCTCCAATTCGCCATCACCAACGTCTGCAACGCGGATTGTGGCTTCTGCGGCTTCGCCCGGTCGGCCATGGATCCGCGTCGCCGTCGTTCGGTTACCCTGACAGAGGCATTGGATGTCATCGACATCGCGCGCCGCAACGGCATCGGTTACCTCCTCTTCGTCGGTGGCGAACCCCTCGTCCACCGCGACCTGCGGTCCATGGTGCGCTACGCGGCCCAGTCCGGGATCCGGCCAATGGTCTGCACGAACGGTTCCCTGTGGACCGAGCGGAACCTCCGGGAACTCGCGGACGACGGACTCGCCAGCGTGATCATGTCCGTGGATGCCCACGACGTGGGGCGTCATGAAGCGAACCGCGGCCTCGTGGGCGTGTGCGCGAAGATCCGGCAGGCGAACGAATTTTTCACGGGTGCCGGCATCCAGACCACCGCGAGCGTGACGGCCAGCCGGTTGATCGAGGATTACGCCCGACTTCCGGCCTTCCTGCGCGAACTCGGTTTCAGTTCGTGCACCTTCAGCTATCCCCTGACGGACCTGAAGAGCAGTTACCTCAGCTTCTCGGACGGAGGGCTCGTCCGCTTCACTCCCGACGAATTGTGGCAGGTGTTCGAGAACATCCGCGAACTCAAGAAGACCAGCGGCTTTGCCGTGGTGAATCCGTTGGCCTCCCTCGAGGACATGCAACGCCATGTGCGCGGTGAGAAGGAGCGCTTCGGATGCCTGGGCGGCTACAAATACTTCTACCTCGATTGGCACCTGAACCTGTACCGCTGCCATTTCTGGGAAACCCCGATGTGTTCCGTCTACGCTTGGGATGAATCCCAGCGCGTCCGCGACGGATGCACCCGTTGCATGATCGATTGCTACCGGGATCCCTCGGTGATGCAGCAGGTCGCGGTGAACGCCAGTGACGCCTGGCACGCCCTGCGCAGCGGACGTCTCCGGACGGCTGCGGGCCTCATCCTCGACCGACGGAATCTGGCGTCGATCGGGGCCGTGTGGGAGGATTGGAAATGGATTGGCAAGGTTTGAGGACGTGGATCGCTTGCGGGTGGGTGGTGGTTTTCCTCGCGGGTTGCGTGACTTCCACACCGGACAATGCGCCCAAGCGGGAGATTTCAAAGGTTCCCGGCGTGGTCATCACCCACAGTCCGGCCGTCTCCGGTCTCTATATAGGTTCTCCCAGCCTTGCCGTCCTCCCCAATGGCGATTACGTGGCCTCCCACGACTACTTCGGGCCGAAGTCCGATGAACACCGCAGTGCCCGGAGCCGGGTCTACCGTTCGTCGGATCGCGGTGCCCATTGGCGACAGGTTTCGGAGATTCAGGGCGCCTTCTGGTCCTCCCTCTTCGTCCACCGTGGCGCCTTGTATCTGCTCGGTCCGGACCGACACCACGGAAATGTCCTGATCCGTCGATCAACGGACGGTGGAGCCACCTGGACGAATCCCACGAATGCCGCGACGGGCCTGCTGCGATCCGAGGGGGAATATCACTGCGCGCCCATGCCGGTGGTGGAACACGCAGGACGCCTGTGGCGTGGATTCGAGTGGCGGAATCCGCCGACAGCCTGGGGGATCCACTACCGCGCGGGCGTGCTCTCTGCGCCGGTCGATGCCGATCTGCTCGACGCCTCCCAGTGGACGTCGACGGAGTTCCTGCCGAGCGATCGCACCTGGAACGGCGGTGACATGGGAGCCTGGCTGGAAGGGAATGTGGTGGTCACCCCGGAGGGTGGGTTGGTCGATGTCCTGCGTGTGGAGACGCGTGCCGTGCCCGAGAAGGCTGCGATGGTCCGGATCCCCGGCCCCCAAGGTCGACCGGAGTTCGATCCTGCCACCGGATTCGTCGACTTCCCCGGAGGCGCCAAGAAGTTCGCCATCCGATGGGATGCGGTGACGCGGCGGTATTGGTCGGTGGCGTCGGTGGTTCCGAAGGGTTGGGAGGCCGCGGGCAAGCCCGCCTCCACACGCAATACCTTGGCCCTGCTGAGCAGCGCGGACCTGCGGAAATGGGAGGTGCGCTGTCATCTCCTCCACTCGCCGGATCGGGCGCGTACCGGGTTTCAATACGTCGATTGGTTGTTCGACGGAGACGATCTGATCGCTGCCTGCCGGACGGCCTTCGAGGATGGCGTGGGAGGCGCCCACAATGCCCATGACGCCAATTTCCTGACCTTCCACCGCATCGCGGGATTCCGGACGCGGACCATGGCGGACTCGGTGGAGATCACCCTCCCGCCGGGGAAGGAATGAGGCGGGGGGAGTTTCAAGGCGGGTTGAAGCCTGGGCCACTGCCTCGTGACCTCGTCAGCTACCCCGCTTCAGCGTAGCCGACGACGTCAGGAGGCTGAGGTTGAAGCCCCCGGCAGCCCGAAACCCATCTCCGTTTCCGCGATCTGGAAACGGGGATCTCGAAACTCCCGCTGGCTACCGGCCTCGCCGCACGTACCCGTGGGTCCGGAACCAATCGACGGCGTCGGAAAGCGCCTGGCGGGGGGGAGTCTGCGGAAGACCGAGTTCGCGCACGGCCTTGGCCGGGCTGAAATACATCTTGTAGCGCGCCATCCGCACACCGGCGACCGGAGCCTTGGGCGGCTTCCCGGTGATGGCTGACATCCACTCCGATATGTGCGCTGCGCCCAACGCGATTTCCCAAGGGACCTGACGTCGGACCGGGGGCAGCCCGGTGATCTCGGAAAGCACCTCGAATGCCTTCTTCATCGTCCAGTTGCCGTCGGTGTGGCCGAGGATGTATCGCTCGCCGATTCGACCCTTTTCCGCTGCCAGGATATGGCCGATGGCGACGTCGCGGACGTGAACCCAGTTGAGGCCGGTATCCAGGTACGCGGGCATCTTGCGGTTGAGGTAATCCACGATGACCTGGCCGGTGGGCGTGGGCTTGACGTCGTGGGGACCGACGGGCGCGGAGGGGTTCACGATGACCACCGGAACGCCTTCGCGCGCGGCCTCGCGGGCGGCCACTTCGGCCTGCCATTTCGAGCGCTTGTAGTGGTTGGTCATCTGGACCTCGGACACCGGCGCGGTTTCGTCGGTGGGCAACAGGATCCCCGTGGACGACGGCTTCGGCAGGCCGATGCACCCGACGGTGCTGGTGTAGACGATGCGCCGGACGCCGGCGGTCACGGCGGCCTTGAGGATCTTCTGCGTGCCGATGAGGTTGGTCCGGTACATCGGACGGTAGTCGGGCATCCAGAGCGCGTAACTGGCCGCAACGTGGAAGACCCAGTCGCACCCCTCCATCTGGCGGGCGAGGCCGTCGGACTTGTCGGTGATGTCGCCTTCGACAGCCTCGAACTCCACGCCATCGAGTCCCCGGATGTCGGCTCCGGGACGGAACAGGGCCCGGACCGAATGCCCGCGGGCGACCAGTTCGTGGACGAGATTGGCGCCAATGAAGCCGGAGGCACCGGTGACAAAGCATTTCATCGCGGGAAGGGTGGCGGTCCGGTTCACACCGGCGGGGAATCTCCTGCCGCAATGGGACACTTGAAGGTCGGGGTGAGGCAAGGACGGGTGTTTGCTTTTTCCGTGCAGCCATCCGGGGTAAGACCTGCGGACTTTCAAGGAACCTGTGATGTCAGGGACACGCGTGAGCCAGGGACGGGTTGGGCTCCTGTTGCTTTCGGGCCTTTCCGGCCTGGGTTTGCAGGGAGTGTGGACCCGTGCGTTCGCCGTGGGCCTCGGGCATGAGTCGCCCGCCATGCTCGGTGTCGTGACGGCGGTGTTCGGGGGCCTTGCGGCGGGAGCGTTCGCCTGGGGATGGATCCGAAGGCTCCCCTTCCGACCGTCGACGTTCTGCGGAGCGCTCGAAGCCGTCATCGGGTTCTGGTCGATCACGACTGCCTGGACCGTGCCCATCGCCGGCGGGTGGTTGATGCGCTGGATGGGGCCGATGCCCTCTGGCCCGTTCCAGGCGTTCGTCAGTGTTGCCGGGCCGCTCGTCGTCCTGCTGCCCGCCACCATGGCCATGGGCGTGACCCTGCCCGCGGTGGAACGTCTGCTTTCGGGGAAGTTCGTGGACGGAAGCCGGGTTGGGCCGCTGTATGCAGTCAATACGCTGGGCGCAGCTCTTGGCGTCGTGGTCTCGGTGGGGTGGTTGCAACCGTGGCTTGGATTGAAGGCCACGACGTGTGCCTTCGGTGCGCTCAACCTGATCTGTTCGGTGGGATTCCTCCTCTTGGGCCGCCGGGACGGAATCGATCGCAACCCTGGGATCGGCGGGAGAGCCGAGGAAGTGTCCACGCGCGGATCCGAGACACGGATGGTGAACCAAAAGGCGATCCGATGGTCGCTGGGCCTGCTCGCGTGGACGGGGTTCCTTGGTATCGGTTTCGAGGTGCTGGCGACGCGGCTTTTGGGTCAGGCGATGGAAGGAACCGTCTTCAGCCATGCCGCCGTTCTCGGGGTGTTCCTCTGCGGAACCGCGCTGGGCGGGGCGCTGCGCAATCGATGGGTCCAGGATCCGGATCGGGCGCTGCCCAGACTGCTGCTGGGACAGGCCGCTTCGCTGGTTGTTAGCGGCTTCGTGGTGGTTTGGACGCCCACGTGGCATCCCGCGATCCGCGCCATCCTGGGTGACGGCAAGGCGGCGATGCTGGCCACGGAATGGCTCCTCGCCGCTGCGGTGGTTGGATTGCCTACGGTGCTGATGGGACTTTTGTTCAGTTCGCTCGCCACCGTGGTCCTGCGCGGCCGCCCGGACGGTCTCGGCTGGGCCATGGCCTTCAACACGCTCGGCTCGGCTGTCGCCCCCGCGGTGGTGGGATTGGGCATGATCCCGTGGTTGGGGAGTCGTTGGACCTGGGTCGCGATGGTGGTTGGCTACTGCGCTCCGGTGTCCGGGTCGAACCGCCTTCGAGGCCTGTCCTTTGGGATCGTTGCCGTCGCGCTGCTGGGGCTGCCGCGCACCATGGACTTGCAGTTGCGGTTGCCGGGAGCCCGGTTGGTGGAAGTCCGCGAAGGGGCAGGGGACACCGTGGCGGTGGTCGAACAGCCTGGAGGAAACCGGGCGTTGCGGGTGAACAACCGCTTCACCATGGGGGGCACCGCGTCGACCAACGCCGAGCGTCGCCACGGGCACCTTCCCCTGCTGTGGCATCCGGCTCCCCGGCGCGCTCTTTTCCTGGGCGTGGGCACCGGGATCTCGTTCGCGGCGATGGAGGCGCATCCCGATCTCACGGCGGTAGGCGTGGAACTGGTGCCCGAGGTCGTCGCCGTGCTCGATGCCTTTCTGCCGCACAACGCGCATTCCGCCGATCTCACCGTCCATGTGGCCGATGCGCGTCGATATGTCCGCACGACCTCGGCCACGTACGATGTGATCGTGGCCGACCTCTTCCATCCGGCGCGGGATGGTGCCGCTGGGCTGTACACGCACGAACACTTCGCCGCGGTGCGCGCTCGGCTTTCGGACAACGGTCTGTTCTGCCAATGGCTGCCCCTGTTCCAGCTCGATGAACCTACGCTGCGGGTGATCGTCCGGACGTACCTGCAGGTCTTCCCGGAGGCGCAGGCCTTCCTGCTGCGCTACACGGCGGACACGCCCGTGCTCGGGTTGGTGGGGAGCCGGGGACCGTTGCGTTTCGAGGAAGGCTGGATGGCGCGACGCACGACGGACGTGGTGCTTCGGGACGCCTTGAAACCCCTCGTGCTCACGGAAGACATCCCGGTCTTCGGGCTGTGGTTCGCGGGTCCCGCGTGGTTGGCAGAATTCGCGGGGAATGCCGCCCTCAACACCGACGATCGACCGGTGGTCCTCTTCAAGGCCCCGCAGACGTTGGTGGGCCGTGCGACACCCGGGCACGCACTGCTGGAACGTCTGCTGGCGCTGACGCCGGCGGAGCCTTCGGGCTTGTTCGCGTCCGCGGGGGATGCCGCAAAGTGGAATGCACGACTCGTGGATTTTCGTCGGGCACGGGACGCTTACCTGTCCGGGTTGATCGCGGAGGCGTCCGGTCAACGGGAAGCCGCGATGGATCGTTACATCGACAGCGCCCGCCTGAGTGCGGACTTCACCACGGGATATGCCCAGGTCCTGGCTCGGGCCTCGCAATCGGCGAAGACGGATCCCGACGGCGTGCGGCGCCTGCTGGACCGTTTGACCGACGCCCGCCCTGATCGGGGCGTGGCCGCCGACCTGAAGCGGCGTCTCGGTCTGTAAACCGCGCGCTGCGGCCGCGGCGGGTCCCGGGCTTCTCCGCGCTTGTCTCCCGGTGTGTGTGACTTGGCGGGATGATTTCCTGGTTGCAAAGCCCCAGTTTTACATCCGCGTGTCGCATAGGCGACGTGCGGTTGCAAATCATGGTTCGGCGCGAGGGGGGCGTTGCCGGAACAGGGGACCCGGGCCGGTCCTTCCACAAACGCCACACACCGGGTATGGCGGAGCGAGTGGAAATCGGGTCTCATGTGCGGCATGCCCTTGAAGGAGAGAATTCGCCGGGGAGACTCCGCGATCCGTGCGCGACGGGCTGTCGCTGGGTTGGCAGCCGTCGTGCCGGTGCTCTGGACGGTGTCCGCGGTGACGACACTGGCGGCGGAAACCGCCAGCCTCCCGGCGGCGGTGTCGCGTCCGGTGGATTTCGTGCGGGACGTGCAACCCCTCTTCCAGAAGCACTGCGTCGATTGCCACGGGCCGGCGAAGCAGAAGGGCGGCTTCCGACTCGATGAACGCGAGGCGGCGCTCACCGGCGGCGAGAGTCACGCACCGGCCATCAAGCCCGGGAACAGCGCCGGAAGCCCGCTGATCCAGTTCGTCGGTGGACTCGTGCCCGACATGCGGATGCCCTCCAAGGGCGAACCACTCACCGCCGAGGAAATCGGCGTGCTCCGGGCCTGGATCGACCAAGGCGCCGTCTGGCCGGACGACGGCAAGCCCAAGGTGGATCCCGTCGCCTCGCACTGGGCGTTTCAACCGGTACAACGGCCGACCCCGCCGCTGCCGGGGCATCCAGTGGACGCGTTCATCGTCGCCAAACTCCGCGAGAAGGCGCTGACACCCGCGGTGGAAGCCGACCGCGTGACGCTGATCCGGCGGATGTTTCTCGTGATGCTGGGCGTGCCTCCCGCGCCTTCGGAGGTTCAAGCCTTCGTCAGCGATGCGTCGCCCGAGGCCTACGAGCGTCTCGTGGATCGCGTGCTCGCGGATTCGCGTTATGGCGAGCGCTGGGGACGGCACTGGTTGGATGTGATCCGTTTCGCCGAGTCGAACGGCTTCGAGACCAACCGCGAACGGCCGAACGCGTGGCGGTTCCGCGATTATGTCATCGCGGCCTTCAACGACGACAAGCCCTACGACCAGTTCATCCGCGAACAGCTCGCCGGGGACGCCCTGGGCGCCGAGGCGGGCACGGGTTTCCTCGTGGGCGGTCCGTTGGACATCGTCAAGAGTCCGGACCCCGTCCTGACGGCGCAGCAGCGAGCCGACGAACTCGACGACATGGTCAGCACCACGGGCACGGCGTTCCTCGGGCTGACGATGGGCTGCGCGCGCTGTCACACGCACAAGTTCGATCCGATCGTCCATCGCGAGTACTACGCCATGGCGGCGTTGTTTGCGGGCGTGCAGCACGGCGACCGTGCCCTCCCGATGCCTGGGGACCAGAAGGTGCGTTTGGCCTCGCTGGACGAACGGATCGTTTCCCTGGAGGCGCGGCTGAAGCAGTTCCTGCCCAAGCCGGTCACGGCGGTCGTCGGTTCCAATGCGGGAGCCGGAACACTGCGTCCGGCCGTCCAATCCCGCATCAACGAGGACGCCTTCGCCGCCAGTGATGCGCGTTTCCTCCGCTTCACCATCCTCACGACCAGCGGCGGCGAACCCTGCATCGACGAACTCGAAGTCTGGTCCGGCGACCGCAACGTCGCGCTCGCCTCCACCGGGACCAAGGCTTCCGCTTCCGGGACCCTTCCCGGGTACGCCATCCACAAGCTGGAACACATCAACGATGGCCGATCCGGCAATCCCCGTTCCTGGATCTCCAACGAGGACGGTCGCGGTTGGGTCCAGCTGGAGTTCCCGCGGTCCGAGCGCATCGACCGGGTTGTCTGGGGTCGCGATCGCGACGGGAACTTCGGAGACCGCGTGGCCACGTCCTATCGGATCGAGGTTTCCGACGACGGGATGAAGTGGCGTGGGGTCGCTGGTTCCGAGGATCGCCAGCCCTTCAAGGGACCCTCGACGAAGCCCGCCGGACCCACCTACGTCTTCGATGGACACCCCGAGGCCGCGGCGGCCGAGGGCCGCGCGTGGCTGGCCGAACTGGGAAAACTGCGCAAGGAACGCGAAAGCGCGGCGCGCACACCGGCGGTCTACGCCGGGAACTTCGGTAAGCCGTCCGAGATGCGCCGGTTCCACCGGGGCGATCCCATGCAACCGCGCGAGGTCGTGGCCCCAGGAACGCTGGCGCTGTACCGACCGCTCGCGCTCTCGACCAACACGCCGGAGCAGGAACGCCGCGTGCAGTTGGCTGGTTGGATTGCCACCGCCGAGCACCCGCTCACCGCGCGGGTCCTGGTGAACCGCGTCTGGCAGCACCACTTCGGCGTCGGCCTGGTGGATACCCCCAACGACTTTGGCCGGAACGGTTCGGCGCCCACGCATCCCGAGTTGCTCGACTGGCTGGCGTCGGAGTTCGCGAAACCGGTGACCCTGACCGGCGAACCCACCCGGGCGTGGTCGATCAAACGCCTGCACCGATGGATCCTGACCAGCGCCACCTGGCGCCAGTCCAGCGCCCCGCGTCCGGATGCCCTCCGCGTCGATGGTGCCAGCCGGCTTCTCTGGCGTTTCCCGCCACGCCGCCTCGAGGCGGAAGCCATCCGCGACGGCATCCTCGCCGTCAGTGGCAACCTCGACCGGACGATGGGCGGGCCGAGCTTCCACCTCCACGACGTCGACCGGGAGAATGTCTACCACTACCACCCCAAGGAGGAGTTCGGTCCACCGGAATGGCGGCGGATGGTCTATGCCTACAAGGTGCGCATGGAACAGGACGGCATCTTCGGCGCGTTCGATTGCCCGGATGGCAGCCTGGTCATGCCCCGGCGCAGCCTGTCGACGACCCCGCTGCAGGCCCTCAATCTCTTCAACAGCCGATTCATCCTCCAGCAGTCGACCGTCTTCGCCGATCGCCTGCGCAAGGATGCGGGCAACGACCTTGCGGCTCAGGTGCGTCAGGCCTGGACCCTCGCCTACAATCGGACGCCCGATGCCGCCGAAGCACGGGAGGCGGAGGCCTTCGTGCGCGCCGAAGGTCTGCCCGCGCTGTGCCGGGCCGTGCTGAATTCCAACGAGTTCCTCTTCATCCCATGAACCCCTTCCATCCCCTCCTGAACCGCCGCCGCTTCCTCTCCGATGCGGGCACCGGCCTCGGTGCCATCGCGCTGACCGCGATGCTCGGCCGACAGGGGTTGCTCGGATCGAATGTTTCCGGGAAGACCACGCTGCGTCCGGAGATCGATCCCGGCCGGCCTTACGCGCCCCGGAAGCCGCACTTCGCGCCCAAGGCGAAGAATGTGCTGGTGATCTTCTGCAGTGGCGCGTGCAGCCAGTTGGACACGTTCGACTACAAGCCGGAGCTCATCCGTCGACACGGGCAGCCGATGCCCGGCGTGGACAAGCTGATCACCTTCCAGGGCGAGCAGGGGGCGCTGACGAAAAGCCCGTGGGAGTTCCGCCCACGCGGCCAATCCGGAAAGATGATCTCGGATCTCGTACCCCATCTCGGTGCCCTGGCGGACGATCTCTGCTTCATCCACTCGATGCAGGGCAAGACCAACACCCACGGCCCGGGTGAGAACTTCATGTCGACCGGCAATACCCTCGACGGCTTTCCCTGCGTTGGCGCCTGGGTGACCTATGCGTTGGGCAGCGAGGACCAGAGCCTGCCGGCGTACGTGGCCATTCCCGACCCACGCGGCAAACCCCAGAACAGCGTCAACAACTGGGCGCCCGGTTTCCTCCCTGCCGCGTTCCAGGGCACCGATTTCAACGCCACCAAACCCATCCGCAACCTGGCAAGTCCCGGCGGACTGAACCCCGATTCGGACGCTGCCACCCGTGGTTTCCTCCAGCGGTTGAATGCCCACCACGCCGAGCGCTTTCCCGGTGATTCCGCGCTCGCGGCCCGTATCGCCAGTTACGAGCTCGCCGCCCGCATGCAGCTCACCATCCCGGAGATTGCCGACCTTTCCAGCGAGCCCGAACACATCCTGAAGTTGTACGGCGCGGATGAATCCGGAACACCGGTGAAGGACATCCGGACCGCCTATGCGCGGAACTGCATCCTCGCCCGCCGCCTCGTCGAGCGTGGGGTGCGCTTCGTCCAGTTGTTCAATGGCGCCTATCAGACCGGCGGCGAAGGCGTCAGCAACTGGGACGGTCACAAGGATCTCCTCAACCAGTACAGCGTCCATGGCCCGGTGCTCGACAAGCCCACGGCCGGCCTGCTCCTCGATCTCAAGCAACGTGGGTTGCTCGACGAGACCCTGGTCGTGTGGTGCACCGAGTTCGGTCGCATGCCGACCTTCCAGAAGGGTTCCCAGGGGCGCGATCATAACCCTGCTGGCTTCACCTGCTGGATGGCGGGCGCGGGCGTCAAGAAGGGCTTCAGCTACGGCGCCACCGATGACTTCGGCTACAAGGCCGCCGAGAACATCGTCACCGTGTATGACCTCCACGCGACGATCCTGCATCTTCTGGGTCTCGATCACGAACGACTGACCTATTACCACAACGGCCTCGAACGCCGACTCACCGACGTTCACGGGAACGTGGTCGAAGGTGTCCTCGCGTAGGTAGCAGACGACGTGAGGAGGCTGTGGGTGAAGAGTTCCCAGATCCCAGTCTCCAGTTCCCAGTTCCAAACCGTAGCAGACGACGTGAGGAGGCTGTGGAAGGGGCAAAGTTTGAAGTTTGGTGATTCAAGTTTGAAGAAGCCTGAGATCAGCCTCGTGACCTCGTCTGCTACAGCCCGCAGGTAGCAGACGACGTCAGGAGGCTGTGGAAGAAGTTATAGAAGTGCAGGCCGCGTGCCCTCACGCGCATCGGGCTTCAAACTTGAATCTTCAAACCTGAAACTCCTCCCAGCTTCCATCTTGCTGCGAGACCTCCACGCCTCAGGCTGGGGGCGTGTCGCGTTTCAAGAGTGTCTGTGTGTATTGCGGTTCCGGGATGGGCGAGGATGCCCGTTACCGTGACTCCGCCTTCGCGATGGGCGCGTTCCTCGCCCGGAATGGCTTCCGCCTCGTCTACGGCGGCGCCCACGTGGGCCTGATGGGTGCCGTTGCCGATGGCGCCCTGTCCGCCGGCGGCAGCGTGGTTGGCATCATCCCGCGCACCCTCATGGAACGTGAGATCCAGCATCCCGGAGTCACCGACCTCCGCGTGGTCGAATCCATGCACGAGCGCAAGCAGTGCATGGTCGACCTGAGCGACGCCTTCGTTGCGTTGCCCGGTGGATTCGGAACGATGGATGAGTTGTTCGAGACGCTCACCTGGCTCCAGTTGGGACTCCATTCGAAGCCCGTGGGCCTGCTGAATGTCGCCGGTTTCTACGACGGCCTTGTCGCCTTCGTCGATCAGATGATCCGGAGCGGGTTTGTCCGCCCGGAACACGCCTCCGTGCTCCGGGTGGATTCGGATCCGGCCCGTCTGCTCGATCAGATGGAACGATTCCAGGCCCCGGCCGTCGGCAAATGGATCACCCCACCACCGCTCGAAGCGCGGTAGTGGAGGAGAGTTTCAAGAGTTCAGTTTCAAGATTCAAGCGGGGCAGGGGCGGGAGGGGTCGTTCCGGGTTTCCAGTTCCCAGTCTCCAGATTCCACGCCGGAGGCGTTGAAGCAAATAGCCCCGGGTCGTGCGCAGCACGCACCCGGGGAACAGGCGTCCATTCGGCACCCGCACCCCGGAGGCTGCAACCCCTTGCCGGGGTAGGTGCCCTTTAGGGCGCTGGGGACCCGGGGTTGCTTCGCACCCCGGGCTAGTCGCTGCAACGCGCACAGTGCTTCCAACTTGAATCTTCAAACTTGAAACTCCTCCACTCACGGCGCCGTCGGTGCCGCGCTGATGGAGGCCGTGGTCTGGAGGTTCTGGTCGGGGGCGTAGGTGTACCCGCTGCGGCTCAGGCCCGTGACGCTGAAGGTCACGGTTCCCGTGGTGGTGAACCGCGACGTGGTGAACGTGATCGTGCCTGCGGAACCGGTGCGTCCAGAAGTTGTCCCCGAGACGAGTCCTGTCCAACGGCCGTTTACCGTCACATTGGACACCGCCGCGCCGTTGAGGTTGGTCACGCGCACCACGGCGCTGACCGTCTTCCCACGCGAGGTGGTTGTCCGGGACAGCACGATCGATTGCACGCGCAGCGTCGTCGCGGGGTTCGAGGTTGCCACGATGGTCGTCGTGGCGGTGCCCTTGCCACCGCGGTTGTCGGTGACGGTGAGCGTCACGTTGTAGGTCCCGGGCGTGCTGAAGGTCTTCGTCACCTGGGCTCCCGTGCCGGTGGTGCCGTCGCCAAAGTTCCAGGCATAGGAGGCGATGCTGCCGTCCGGATCCACCGAACCCGTGCTGCCGAACGTGATGGCCAACGGTGCGGCACCCGTCGTCGCCGTGGTCGTGATGACCGCGGTCGGGAGGATGTTCGGAGCGGTCACCTGCATCACGGTCGAGGCCGTCCCGGTGCGGCCGGTGTCGTCGGTCACGGTCAACACGGCCGTGTACGTTCCCGCCGTGGAGTAGGTCTTGCTGACCACCGCGCCGGTGGCGCCCGTGCCATCGCCGAAGTTCCAGGCGTAGCTGGTGACGGTCCCGTCTTGATCGAACGACCCCGATCCATTGAACGTCACCGGCAGCGGCGCGTTCCCGGAGGCCGGTGTGGCGGAGATCACCGCCACGGGCGCGAGCGTTCCTGTCGGGTCCACCACCTGTCCGGTCACCACAAAGCTGCCGATCGATCCGTAACTCGAGTACCCGGTTGTGAGTGGATCCCCGAAGCCGGTGCCGCGGATGTGCAGGAAGTACGTCCCGGCCGTGAGCGTCGATGCGATGGTCGCCGACAGCGTCGCCGTGGGATTGGCGGTGGTGATCAACGTGCCCGCGGCATTCCGCAATTCCACGAGGAGGTCCGCGTTGGGGGAAAGGTTGTCGGGAACGATCGAGATGGAGACCGCGCCCGCGCCGGTCGTGAAGGCGATGACGTCGACGTCCGTGCTGCGGGTGAGGTTGCCTGCGCTCACGAACGTGGGGCCGGCAATCTGGTAGGTGGCCGTCGCCGCCGTGTCGCCGTGGTCATCCGCGCGATACGGGATATAGGAATTCAGGATCGCGAGATCGTCCTCCTTGTTGTTCGCGTTCGCGTATTCGCCCTTCGACCACTGGGTGACCGCCCGGTAATAGCTCACGCCCATGATGGGCGCCCAGGCCGTGACCTCGGATCCGTGGCCTGCGTAGTATCCCTGGGCCGCGGTGGTCGCGGTCGCCACGGTGCCATCGTGCGAAAGTCCCAGCGTGTGCCCCGCTTCGTGGCTGATCGCTTCGGCGCAGTACTTCTCGTTGCCGTTGCCCAGTTGCGCGGGAAAGACGAACGCCGGCGAATCCGTGTTCCACGTGAAGGAACCCACATAGGCGACGCCGCCGGCGCCGGACCCATACCAGTCGCTGCTGCTGCCGCCGACACACACGCGGATGCCGTAGTTCGCATCGGTGGTCCCGGAACGGCGCAACGCCTCCGCACCCGGATCCTCGGTGGTCACGTCCACGTCGAAGGGAGCGTAGTCCTCCGCCACGCGCTGCCACATGCCCTGGATGGCGAGCAGTTCGGCGTCAGTGAACGTGGAGGTGGCATCGGTGGAGTAGGGAGGTGTGACGATGTTGGCCCCGCCGGCGAAACCAGAGTTCCACGGTGTGGCCGTCGTCGTGTGACCGTCGAAGTCCAGGAAGATGACCTTCGTGGCGCCCGGACGACTGTGGAGCTTGAAGGTGTCGGCGATCGGGGCGGCGAGTGTTGGTTGACCCAGGATCGGCGCGGTGGTCGCGGCCTCGGGACCTTCGCAGGTGAACAGGAGTCGGCCTTCGGTATCGAGGGCGATGCTTGGATCCGCGGTCAATCGGAGGTGGAGTTCACGCGCGGTGAGTCCGTAGGCTCCGGCCACGCTGGGCAGCCGGGTTCCAAGGTCATCAACGGCGGATTGGCCGCGGTTGATCCGTTTCAGGCGCAACTTCGGAAACCCGGGAGTTTCGGGGCCAGCAACCCGGGTTGCCTGAAGTGATGTTGCAAACAGCGCAAGGCAGCAGCCCAGCGCCCACCAGAGGGGGCGGGACGGGGTCATCATATGAGGAGTGATTCTTTGCTATTCTGCGGGCGGGGTCGGAGAACCCAGCCTTGGGGGGTTGGCGACTCTGCAAAAAGCCAGCGCCCCCATTCAATAGCGGAAGTTTGGGTAAAACGTGCGAACGACCCCTACCAGTCCGTTGGCTTGTAATCCTTCAGGAACTGCCCCCACACATGCCGGCCCGTGTTGAATCCGTCGATGATCGGATCCGTGATGCGCGCCGCCCCGTCCACGATGTCGAGCGGCGGATGGAACTGGTGTTCGCGCGTCTTCCGCTCGGCGAGATGGACCGGATCCTCGTCGGTCACCCAGCCGGTATCGACGCTGTTCATGTGGATCCCGTCGGTGAGGTATTCCGTGGCGGAGGTCCGCGTCATCATGTTGAGCGCGGCCTTCGCCATGTTGGTGTGGGGATGCCGCGGGGTCTTGAACCGACGGTAGAACTGCCCCTCGACCGCCGACACGTTGACGACGTGCTTGTCCATCGTCGGCACACGCAACAGCAACGGCTTCAGGCGCGCATTGATCAGGAACGGGGCCACGGCGTTCACCAGTTGCACTTCCAGGAGTTCCACCGACGACACCTCCGCCAGGGTCAGGCGCCACGAATTCCGCCCACGGAGGTCCACCTGCTGGAGGTCCCGGTCCAGTTGCCCAGCCGGGAACAGCTCGGGCTGGCCCGTCCACTCCTCCGGCAGCAGGGGCAGACGCGCCAGCTCCGCCGGGTTCATCAACCCCGGGATGGCTTCCGCGACGCCGGCCGTCACCGCGTTTCGCGTCGCCAGCCCCGCGCCGGCTTCACCCCGCAACCCTTCGTACGCACCCAGCAGGGGACGGGCCCGATCCGGAAGGGTCGACGCGGCCGCCTGCTCCCGGTCCATCATGTGCGCGTAGAAGTCGGGCGGACGCCGCACGGTCTGGCAGGCGTTGTTGATGATGAAGTCCAGCCGGTCGCGCGTGGACAGGAGATGGGTGCAGAAGGCCTCCACGCTCGGCGTGTGCCGGAGATCGAGTCCGAAGATCTCCAGCCGATTGCTCCATTCGGCAAAGTCCGGTTCCCTGGAATAACGTTCCGCCGAATCCCTCGGGAAACGCGTGGTGACAATCAGCCGGGCTCCGCAGCGTAGCAGCTTCAACCCCGCCTGATACCCGATCTTCACCCGGCCGCCGGTGAGCAGCGCCACGCGTCCACGCAGATCCGCCAGTTCGGTCCGCTTGAACGCATTGAAATCCCCGCACTCGGGACAGAGCCGATCATAGAACGGATGGATGCGCGTGAAGTCCCGTTTGCAGATATAGCAGCGATGGGGCTCGTCGAGTTCGGGACCGGAGGCCTCCGTCGCAGGCGCCGCATCCACTGCTTCAAAACCCACCGGTGGCGACAGGTTCGGCGCGGTGAAGATGGGTTCCCGTCGGAGCTTGCGGATCCCGGTCTGGTCCAGCTTCGCCTGTTCCCGTTCGATCTGGGCGACCTTCTGCCCCCGCGCCCGGGCCCGACTGATGCGTCGCCGCAGGTCGACATCGGGACTGAAGATCTCTCCGGCCGCCCGGCGCAGTCGCGCCAATTCCTCCGGTGAAAGCATGGCCAGCATCATTGGATCTGCGGTTGCCTCCTCCAGCGTCGCCAGAGCTGCCTGCAAGCGCGCCGTGCGCGCCGGATCGTTCATGTGGGCCCAGACCCTCCCTCATCCCACGCCGCGCTGCCAGCATGGGATGGGGGGAGGAGTTGGAAGTTTGAAGTTTCAAGATCCTGCTTATCCGTGTCATCTGCGGACACGTAACAAGCTGATGCCTCTCCAAGGAACGGGGTGGCGACGTCCTCGTCGCCATTGCAGAGCTTTGCTTGGCCATAGCCATCCGGTTCAAAGCGGCGACAGGTTCACGCAGAGACGCAGAGGCGCGGAGGAGGCAATCCGTCCAGAGGCTTCCTCACAGGTGCGGAGCACCGACAGAGGATAGCCCACGGCGTCAGCCGTGGGTTCGGAGTCTCAAAGGATCCTCAGCCGCAGCGGGGCGACAGATAGGTGATGGCTCAATGTCGCAAGAG
>Ga0172372_10001648_pt1 | contig 34606 bp, 31 predicted proteins | sample LakKiv5m_2_FD_114544 | JGI IMG/M metagenome (GOLD analysis project Ga0172372, IMG submission 114544) | Freshwater microbial communities from Kabuno Bay, South-Kivu, Congo - kab_092012_9.5m | ecosystem: Environmental > Aquatic > Freshwater > Lake | place: Democratic Republic of the Congo... | reverse complement strand
CTATCGTTCAACACTTTCCCGGTCGGTTACGTTGGTGAGGAAGAAAGTCTCACCGCTTTGCATTTGGAGAATTGATATGGCTCATTTCGCAGAAATTGATTCAAGCAGCGTGGTGCAGCGCGTCATCGTTGTCGCCAACAAGGATACGGCAGACGCTAACGGCAATGAGAGCGAGGCTATCGGCGTGGCCTTCTGCCAGAACCTGCTCGGCGGGAACTGGAAGCAGACGAGCTACAACGGCAACATCCGTAAAAACTACGCCGGGATCGGCTACGCCTACGATGCGGCGATTGATGCCTTTGTACCGCCGCAGCCCTATCCCTCTTGGGTGCTTAATAACGCGACCGCGCAGTGGGTTGCTCCGGTAGCGATGCCGGATGACGGCGCGATGTACTCGTGGGATGAAGCCGCTCAGGCTTGGATTTCTAGCGCGAGTTCGCTGACGATTTAAACCATGCTGGGTTTTGTCCCCTTTTCCGTTGCTCCATTCTCTGCACTTGGGGAAGGCGCGGTTGCGGTCACAGGGGTACAGGCTGAAGGCTTTGTCGGCACAGTCCTTGTCGTTGCAGATGCCAACGTCCTTGTTACAGGGCTTGAAGCCAACGGTCAGATCGGCACGGTCTTTGTCTTTGGCGAAGCCAATGTTCCTGTTACGGGCGTTGAAGCCACAGGGCAGGTTGGCACGGTCGAAGTTACAGGCACTGCTAATATCCTCCTCACAGGAGTTGAGGCTACAGGTCAACTTGGTTCTGTCACGGTCGCGGCTGATGCCAATACTTTGGTCACGGGCGTTGAAGCCACAGGCCAACTCGGTACTGTCACCGTTGCAGGCGAAGCGGTCGTTCCTGTCACCGGAGTTGAGGCTACTGGGCAACTTGGCACGGTCACAGTTGCGATTAGTATTGATATCCCCGTCACCGGGGTTTCGGCCACAGGCGAACTGGGTACAGTCACAGTCACGGGTAATGCCGTGGTCTTTGTCACGGGTGTATCAGCGACAGGAGCGATTGGGCAAGTCACCGTTTGGGGTAAGATTATCCCGGTACCGACTGGTCCGTGGACACCAATTAGCACGGGGGATACCGATATCTGGACCCCGATAGCGGCGTAGAGGTTTAAACATGGCAACGTATAGCACTAACTTGGCATTGACCCTTTTGGATACCGGCGAAGGCGCAGGTACATGGGGTAATACTACAAACACTAATCTCGGCACGTTGCTAGAACAGTCTATTTCTGGCTATGCCACTGAGTCCCTGACTACGGGAACTACGCTTACCCTGACCATCCCGAACGGCTCGACGGGCGTAGCCCGCAACATGTACCTAGAGTTTACGGGTAATGGCAGCACGGTCATCGTGCCGTCTAATAAGAAACTCTACTTCGTTTATAACAACTGTTCGTCTGGAACCATTACGTTCAAAGTTGACGGTCAGACGGGCGTTACGATCCCTAACGGCTCCAAGCAGATTTTGGTGTCTAACGGAACTGATGTTCAGCAGGCCGTGACCCCTGCACCTACTGGTACGACAACGAATGCTTTGACGGCTTTGGGAATTGGTGCAGGCACCGCCCTTACTTCAGGATCTGCAGTTGTTACTGTGGGATACAACGCTGGCGCTGCGTTAACTAGCGGCGGATCCAATACTCTTGTTGGACATAGGGCCGGTGCAACGATTTCTGCAACTGGCAATAATACTTGTTTGGGATATGAAACAGGCAGCGAATACGGTAATTCGTTTAATACTTTTATTGGTTCAATTGCCGGACGAAATATCAACTCTAATGAAAACGTCGCAATAGGTTATGGCGCTCTTAGAGGCATTTTAGGCTCATCTACGGGCGTAGCAAATTCTGCACTTGGTGTAAGTACATTAGAAAACCTGACAACAGGTCAATATAATGTTGCGCTAGGCGGCGCAGCAGGAGCCTCTGTAACCACGGGGTCTAACAACGTCCTCATTGGATTGCGTGCTGGATATTACAGTTCAGCCATTACAACAGGCACAGGAAACGTCATTATTGGATACAACGCTGTTTCGGGTTCGGCTTCAGCATCTAACCGAATAGTTATTGGAAGTGAAGTTGGCGGGACTGCAAACAACCGCATTACCGTAGGCAGCGGCGGTAACATTGCCGAACTTGATCTGGATGGCAGCGACACTTCGTGGGCCGCTTCATCTGATGAGCGGCTAAAGGAAAACATCCAGAGCAGTGATATTGGCTTAGACCTGATCACAAGCCTGCGCTCGGTCACTTACCAGTGGAGAAAGTGCAAGGACATCGACCCAAGTGTTCCGGGTTACGTCCCTGAGTACAACGATGATGGGTCATATAACCCTAAAAGCGAAGAGCGTGTACACGGCGATGGTGACAGTGTTTACATTGGGTTTATTGCCCAAGAGTCTGAAGCAGCGATTGTTGCCAACAACGCCGATGTGATGCGGATGGTGAAGCAGCGCGAGGATGGGATTTATACGGTGGCCCCTGCCACGCTGATTCCTGCTTTGGTCAAAGCCATCCAAGAACTCAAGGCCGAGTTCGATGAGTACAAGAGGACGCACCCATGATGACGTTAATCTCGACGTTCCTCTCGTTCCTTGCGGGTGGCTTGCCTAAGATCTTGTCCATTTTCCAAGACCGGCAGGATAAGAAGCACGAACTGGCTCTCGTTGCGGCTCAGAAAGAACGCGAATTGGCCTTGGCTGAACGTGGCTTCATAGCGCAGGCACGGGTAGAGGAAATCAAACTGGATCAGATCCAGACCCAGACTGCGGGTGAGGAACGACAGGCTCTCTACCAGCACGATATCGAGATCGGCAAAGGCGCGAGTCAGTGGATGATTAACCTTCGTGCCAGTGTGCGTCCGGTGGTGACGTATATCTTTGTGTTGGAACTCGTGGCGCTGAATATCGCCGGAGTCTGGTACGCCTACACCACGGGCATCCCGTTTGCGGTCGCGATGGATAACGTCTTCTCGGATGACGAGATGTTGATCCTGTCATCAATTATTGCGTTTTGGTTCGGGACACAGGCGTTTGCCAAGAAGTGAAAGTCAGCCCTGCCGCCATCCAGATGATCAAGCACCACGAAGGGGTGAGGACTAAACCTTACCGCTGTCCGGCGCTTTTGTGGACGGTCGGTGTGGGTCATGTCATAGACCCGGCTCATGCGACGGTGAAGTATGAGGATCGCAAGAATCTACCGATACCCCAAGGCTGGGATCGCGTCCTCAGTATGGGAGAGGTGGACGCTATTTTGGCTAAAGACCTTGGCAGGTTTGAGCGTGGCGTTCTTCGACTTTGCCCTGCTGCTACTGATCGTCAAGGAGTCTTCGATAGCCTCGTATCTTTTTCGTTTAATGTCGGGCTAGGCAATCTGCAACGCTCTACGCTGCGAATGAAGACCAACCGGGGTGATTACGAAGACGCAGCGGATGAGTTCTTAAAGTGGACCAAGGCGGGTGGCCGTGTGCTGCCGGGTTTAGTTAAACGTCGTAAAGATGAACGTGCGCTGTATCTGTCGGGAGTTGCCTGATGCCACTGCAAAAACTGGAACTGCGACCCGGCGTTAATCGTGAGTCCACTTCGTATGCCAACGAGGGCGGCTTCTACGCTTCTGACAAAGTTAGGTTCCGTTCAGGCTACGCCGAGAAGATTGGTGGCTGGACTAATGCTTCAGATACTGGCAGCACTTATGTAGGCGTTGCACGGTTTCTCTGGAATTACATCACGACTGACGGATTGAACCTGCTTTTCACAGGCACCAACCAGAAGGTCTATGTGGAATCGGGTGGTGACTACAACGACATCACGCCGGTCTCAGGCAGCACGAGCCTCACGCTTAACCCCTTCACCACGACGATTAACTCACGTTCTATTTCAGTTAACGCCACGGCGCATGGTACGTCGATTGGTACGTATGTCAGTTTTTCTGGCGCTTCTACGCTCACGGTTACTTCGTCGCAGACGATTGTGATTAGCGGGGCTTACGAAGTTATCTCGGTACCTAGTTCCGATACGTTTACCATCTTTGCTCCCTCAATCTGCTTATCTACTGTGACAGGTGGCGGTTCGCACGTAATTTCGACTTACGATATCAATGCAGGTAACGCGGTCTACACCACCCAAGTCGGTTGGGGTGGACCTCCGTGGGGTTCAGGTGGTTGGGGATCAAACATCCCTGCCGGTACGCCGCTTCGACTATGGTCAGGTTTTAATTACGGCAACGATTTAATTTTTGCAGAACGTGCGGGGGATATTTATTACTGGACAAAAGATACGTCCACGTGGGCGCGGGCTACGTTGCTATCGACCTACGCAAACACGATTACTAAATTCACTACAACGGCTACGTTTGCATCGGGCGCAACAACCCTTACTGTCTCTGATGCAACTGGTATCAATACAGGATCTGTGGTTTCTGGTACGGGCATCCCCTCTGGCGCGTATGTTTTGACAAGTTGGGCTGGTGGTTTAACGGTACCAATTTCTGCAGCTACGACTTCATCAGCCACGATCACTGCGAATTTTAGCTACGCAGGGCGTCATGTGCCGACTGAGACCAACGTCATCATTGACTCGTCAGTAAATAATTTTACGATCACGATGGGGTCTACGCCCTATGATCCGACAAGTTTCACGACGACGTTTGATCCGCTTCTTGTGCGTTGGTCCGATGCTGATGCGCCGTGGGAGTGGGTGCCTGAGACGACGAACCAATCTGGTGAGCAGCGCATATCGCATGGCTCATACATTGTTGCGGCAGATAATTCACGCCAAGAGTTGTTGGTCTGGACTGACACGGCCATTTACTCCATGCAGTACCTTGGGCCTCCGTTTGTGTGGGGCTTTACGCTGCTTGACCAAGACATCTCCATCATTTCGCAGAATGCGCTGCGTACGGTCAACAACGTCACGTATTGGATGGGCCGCGATAAGTTCTATGCCTACAGCGGTCGCGTAGAAACGCTGCCTTGCACCCTGCGTCAGTACGTCTTTGGTAACATCAATCAAGATCAATCCGCGCAAATTGCGTGCGGGCACAACGAAGCCTACAGCGAAATCTGGTGGTTCTATCCTTCTGCGGGAAGTGACACCAACGACAGCTACGTCATCTATAACTATCTTGAGCGTATTTGGTACTACGGAACTTTGAATCGTTCGGCGTGGGCTGAGCATTCACTTCGTCAGTATCCACTCGCGGCGTTTGGGGTGCAGACAAGCTATTTGAGCCAAGCTATCGATAGCACGGTCACAGTTATCCCGATGCTCAATGCCGCGTCCTATCCAGAGTCAGGGATCGTCCAGATCGACTCTGAGAAGATTAGTTACACGACAAGCACAGCTACTTCTTTGACCGGATGCGTTCGTGGTGTAGATGGCACAGTAGCGGCCTCGCATACGATTGATACGCAAGTGTCGATGATTGCTCCCAACCAAGTGTTGCTGCATGAGTTTGGTGTTAACGATAATTCTACGGGCACACCAGAGCCGATTGAGGCTTACATTGAGTCATCAGATTTTGATATTCAGGATGGTCAAACTTTTGGCTACGTTTGGCGCATCATCCCTGACCTGACCTTTGCAGGATCTACGGCTACGAATCCGTCTGTCATGTTGACGGTCAAAGCGCGGCAAAACTCAGGCTCTAATTACACCCCTGCCGATGAGCCGAGCGTTACCCGTACAGCAGTAATCCCGGTTGAGCAGTACACGGGTCAGGTCTACACGCGAGTGCGCGGTCGTCAAATGGCGTTTCGGATTGACTCCACCGAACTTGGCGTAGCATGGCAGATGGGCATGATGAGAATCGACGTTCGACCTGATGGCCGTAGATAATGGCTAACAATAACGTCGCAGCGCCAAACCTACCTGTGGGGCCGACCGCGTACGATCAGCGGTATCAGAACCAATTCTTAAGCATACTGCGTTTGTTTTTTACGCAGTTGACCAACAAGGTCAATGCCCCGGTGCCGCACGGTTCGTTCTACGACACCACAACGCAGACTAATCCAGTCGCTGATGCCGTTAATCTGATGCAGGTTAATAGTGTTTACGATGAAGATACCGTGTATGCCGTCAAAAAAGAAACAACTCGGGTCTACGTCACGCAGACGGGTGTATACAACATACAATTTTCAGCCCAGCTTGACCATGTGGGCGGCGGTAATACCACGATCTATATCTGGATTCGGATCAACGGTATTAACGTCCCGAACTCGGCTACCAAGGTTGTGATTGCTGGCCCCAATGATGAGAAAGTCGCGGCTTGGAACTGGGTCTTGACCCTCGCGGCTAACGACTATTTTGAGATTGTTTGGCAGTCCCCAAGCACCGGCACGGTCTTGTTGGCCGAGGCTGCAACAGGCAATATTCCCGAAATCCCTTCGGTTATCATCACGGTAACATGGGTCTCGGCGGTGAATCTGTGAGGTTGGTATGAACCAGTATCCGATGGGTTTGGCGGCTTTGACCGCTTCTCCGTACGCCGACTCGGACGTTATGAATGTCCGGATGACCCCTCGTGAAGTGGCGGGACTTCAACAGCTTGCGATGTCCTACGGAGCGCGGCAAGAAGACCTGTATGACCCGATAACAGGGCAACCACAGTTTTCGTTCTTGAAAAAGATCCTGCCGATGATTGCAGGCGCTGTGCTGCCGGGTATTCCCGGTGTTGAAGAGTTTGCTAAAACAATCGGTTTTGGCAGTCAGGCGTTGGGCACTGCGCTCATTGTAGGTGGCGCTACAGGGCTTATTGAAGGCGACCTGAAGAAAGGCCTCATGGCGGGTCTGGGTGCCTATAGCGGGGCCAAGATTGGCGAAGGGTTGAAGGCTGCATCTGTTGCAGGGGCACCCGCTGAAGTGGAAACCCCCCAAGCCTCTCCTGTGGCTGCGGCGGCTAAAGCAGGGGAAGCCGCTGAAGCGGCTCGTGGAACGGTGGGTGCTACTGCTGAAGCAACCCGGCTATCCGATGTTGGCGGGATATTTTCTCCAAAGGCCGCACCTTCGGCTTTAAGTGGTATTGCCATCAAGCCGGTTGACTATACGCCCTACACCCCTCCCCCGCCGACTCCTTCGTACATGGGCGGTATTTCTGCTTTGATGAAGCCCGAAGGCCGTACTGCGTTCATGAGCGCGTTGGGGAATCCGCTTAGCCGGACAGCGGTATTTACGGGCGTAGCAAATGCCCTTACGCCAGAACAAAAGCCCCTTCAGGTTGGCAGTGGGGCGGGCGAAGATATTGTTTACATACCGGGTGGGTTTAACCCGCAATATGGCACTGGGCGAGATCAGCCTTATCAGTTGCCGGGGCAGTATTACAAGCGTACTCCGCAAGGGCTTGTGCCGTATAACCCGTTCCAGTTGGCACCGCGCCCTCGTGGATTTGCACAGGGTGGAGCGGTTCAGTTACTTGACGAGAACATGAACCCGAGGTGGTCGTTCCCTCATAAGACTGCTCCTTACCCGTTCCCCAATCAAAATTACCCGCTTTCAACAGTAATGCAGGCGAATTACCAGTCTAATTCCCCGCAGCCGCGTGAAGTTGTAGGTGGGTACGAACCAAAAATTGATCCGTACACAGGCGAGGAGCGGTTTGCAGAAGGCGGTATCGTGCCGGGAGGTCCGGAGACATTTACTCCGATCACTATTTCGCCGTATGCAATGCCCACAAATGATCCAAATGTACTGGCAACTCGTGCGTATATTGAAGAACTGAACCGTCGCGCTCGTTCTCCGTATGGTGCCCAAGGTGCTGGGGGTATGGGTGGTGGTACGGGTGTACTAGGGGGCGGATATCCGTTTATTCCCGGCACGGGCGGTGCTGGAGTTGATGGCGGTGGGACTCCTGCTGGTGATGGGCTTGGTGCACTTGCTGGGTCTATTGCGGGTAGTTATCTGCTCAACAAAGGAATCGGCGCGGGTGTTGATTATCTAAGAGATAAATTTGGTACGAAAGAAGAACCGCAGCCAACGCAGCAGCAACAGCAAGCGATGGCAGATCAAAAGTTTGCCCAAGACTTTGCGCTTGACCCCACGATTGCCGCATTGACGCTGCCTACTTTTGTAACCCCGCAAACCGCGCTTCCTCCAACTAGGACAACGATTGAACCTGTCTCCTATGAAGGCGAGGAGATGGTTGTTCGGGAAGACCCAACTGTTACGCAGCAACCTCGTCCTTCTGCAACATCGGCTGTTCCGTATACGACTGGAGCACTTGGTGCACTTAGCGCAATTAGTCCTTTTGCCAATGTTTCAAATTTGCCTGCTACAGCAACCACAGTTACCCCCGTATCTTATGAAGGGGAAGACATCGTTATTAATGACGACACGGCACGGCAACTTGATGCTGACCTTCAAGCAAAAACCCGCGTTGGAGATTTTTCTCGACCTTTAAGTAGTTATTTGTCTGGAGCTTCTACGTTAGGAAGCGGGTTAGCAGGGCTTGCTGGACTAGGCAGAGTGGCTTCTGTTGGTATTGAACTTCCAATATACGACGCTTTGGGTAACTTAATTGGGTTTAGTGCAGCACCGAGTGCTGCCGCTGCTGCGTCCGGTGCGGCTGGTGCTGCCGGGGCCGGTGCTGGTACCGCTGCAGGTACTTCTGGAACCGCCGCTGCAGGGTCTGAAGCCGGGCTTAGCGGTCTGCAAGGCAAAATTATTCCCGGTCTTCAGACAGCACTTGGTGCTTATGAAGCATTTAAGGGCATTGAGTCAGGTAATGAAGCCCGTGCTGCTTTGGGCGGACTTGGTGCCGGGATGGGTGCGGCGTCATTGGCGGGATATAGCGGTCTTGCATCATTGGGCCCGATAGGCCTTGCCGCAGCAGCCGTTGCAGCTATCGGTGCATCACTCGTCAATACCAAGGAGTTTGGTGACGTAGCCTTGCGTAATTATTGGAACGCGGTGGATCAAGGCCGTGGGTTTGGTCAGGCACCGCCTGAAGAACTTGCTCAAGGCTTTATCAATTTTTACCGTACCAACAAGAACGACTTCGCGGGGCAGCAGGCATACGGTCGTACGGGCAACGAAGATTTTGTGTACGACATGACGCAAGTCATCAACAATGCAGTCAAGAGCGGCAAGGTCAATAAGGATGTTGACCCAACAACGATGTACAAAGAAGTTGTGGAGCCATGGCTGAACAGCATGGGATCAGGCCCGCAGAATGCCGATGCTAAGCGCATTCAAGACTTCATGATGACGGATCTGATTCACAACTTTATGGCTGGTGCGCCGATCAGCAATTCGCAAGTTAAGGGTGACAGCAAATACAAGATGGTAAGCGAGAGACCTGTGTATGCAGGGATGCCGCCGCCTGTTGTGCAAATGTATGGGCAGATGCCTGCAGGGTTCCAAGGACGACCGAGGGACATTTTTGCCACAGATACTCCGTTTGCTGCACGTGAGGTAGAGCGTGAAGGCATCATGCCGGTAGCAGGACCGGGAGGTGGTGGGTCTAGCGATGTGGCGCTGATTCCTGAACGCGAAAGCATCATGCCGGTGCCTGATTTTTCAGGCGTTGACGCTGGGTTAATTCCGGAAGCCCCTCCAGAAAGACCAGAAAGATATGAATCCATCATGCCGACTGACGAATCTGTTCCGTTATCAGTGGAGTCTATTCAACCAACAGGCGAGTCTAGTGCTCTTTATGAAGCATATAATCCGTATGCTGGAGAGCGCCTTATGTATCGTCCGGAATCTGATCAATACAGATTTGCGATGGGTGGCGCGATAGGCGACGACTACAATTTCGGCTTTGCAGGTGGCGGTATGCCACCGATGTCTGAATATCGTGCAGGGGGTAAACTACTGCGCGGTCAAGGCGATGGTATGTCTGACGATATCCCTGCCGTTATTCGCGGTAAGGGAGTACAACGTGCTGCACTGGCAGATGGCGAGTTTGTCATCCCTGCTGATGTGGTATCGCATCTCGGTAATGGCTCCACGAATGCGGGAGCGAAGAAACTTCATAAAATGATGGCGCAGATACGACAGGCGCGGACGGGCAGATCACGGCAAGCCCCCGCTGTAAAAACTGATCGTTATTTACCTGCTTGATCGGGAGCGAACATGGCTACTGCAGAACCTGTAGAACAAACCCAGATTAGTTCAACCATTCCGAAGTTTGCCGAGCCGTATGCTCAGCAACTGCTAGGAAACGTGTTTGGTGGGGTAGACCCAACAAGCGGAACATTTATTCCCGGTTTGATCGGTCAAGGCTACGAGCCATACCGTGGACAGACTGTCGCGGCGTTTAACCCCCTCCAGCAACAAGCGATTGAAGCCACGGCAGGTATGCAAGTGGCCCCGCAAATTGGGGCTGCTTCAGGGCTTGCTTCTTTGGCTGGAATGCGGGCAGGTGAACTAAGCCAATACAGCCCCCTGCGCCGTAAACAGTATTACCGTTCGCCTTTTTTACGAGAAGGTGGGCTAGAACCGTATATGTCGCCTTATATGCAGGGCGTTGTTGAGCAGCAAAAGCGCCAAGCGGTTCAGGACTATGCTCGTCAGATTCCGGGGCTTCGTGCTACTTCTGCTCGTGCCGGGGCGTTGGGCGGTACGCGCCAAGCCCTGATGGAATCTGAGGCACAGCGTAATCTGCAAGGGCAGTTGCAGGGTATTCAGGCCACGGGACTTCAGCAGGCGTATCAGCAGGCTGCACAACAGGCTGCTCAAGATGCTCAACTTCGTGCTCAGTACGGACTAGCTGGGCAGCAGTTGGCAGAGTCCTCTCGGCAGTTTGGCGCTGGGCTTGGGCTGCAGGGTCTGCAACAGCAATTGGCTGCGGCGGGGGCATTGGGCGGGCTTGGTATGCAGGAATACCAACAGGGTATGGGCATTACTAGTGCTCAACTTGGTGCTGGCGGTCAGATGCAAGCTTTGGAACAGCAGTTGCTTAATCAGCAGTTGCAAGAGTTCATCAACAAACAGCAATTTCCGTACAAGCAGGCTGAGTTTGGTATGGGTATCTTGCGGGGTATCCCGGCTACCGGCCAAACGCAAACTTTGTATCAACAGCCGGGTAGTTTGTTTGGGCAGATTGCTGGCGTAGGATTGGGGCTAGGCAGTCTGTTTGGTGGGCTTGGAGGTAGTAAATCATCATGATCGGTCCAGTCAGCGGCACGGGTCGTGCAATGATGTCCTCGCTTCAGCAGGCTATTGCCAAAGGGATGCCACCTGAACAAGCAGTGCAATATGTGAAAAGCATGGCGACACAAGGTGTTGCGCCTCTTGCAGACTTGTACGCGATGATGAATCAGTTTCAGCGACTGAAGCAGCAACAGGTTCAGCCGCCACAAACACCGCCGACAATTAAAGATCAGTTGAACATGATAGATCAGCAGCAACAGATGCAGCAGCGAGGCGGGCGCGGTGGCTCGCTTGGGTACGGTGGCCCTACAAGTTACAACCCAGAGATGCAAGATCCCATGAGTCGTGGGCTTGGCGGTATCGACGCTGGTTTGATGGAATACCCGCAGTTTGCGAGCGGTGGCATCGTTGCTTTCCAAGGTGGTGGATTTGGTGAAGAAATTGATTTCACCAAGATGTCTACTGAACAACTTCGTACTTTGGCAAACGATGAAAATCGGGATATAGCAAAAGCTGCTTATGATGAGTTTTTGCGCCGCACGGGTTATGTTGCTCCTCAAGAATACTTGAGCCGTTATGCTGAATTGGTTAAGCAAGGCATTCCAACAGGCGGAGCGTTTAAATTTGATTCGCGTAAATTTCCTGCCTACATGTATGACGAACAAGGAAAGGTTCGGCGTAGTGACGCTTCGTTAGCAGGAATTGGTGGGTTAAAAGAAGTTCCATCTTCTGGGGTTATGGTGCGTAGACTGTCTCCAGATACTCCGGAAAGATTTGCCCAAGCCAGTTCAGCAATTGCAGAAAGAATTAATGCTTCCCCTGCTCAGGCTGCAGAAGCACAAAGCGCGGTTCCTCCTATGGGAGCAACAAGCCCGTACTCAAGTAGTGCTGCGGCAGGTAGCGCGTTTGACACGGCTATTGGTCGTGCCAGACAAGATGTTCGCCAAGATGTCCCCAGAGCGCCTGCTTTGACTACTGGAAGACAAGGGGCTGCCTCGGCAGGTGGGGCTACAGATCCGTTCGCTAAATTAATTACAGAGCAACGTGGGCGTAAGTTTGAGTCAATCCCAGATACGTTTTCAGGCGAAGAGAAGAAACGTATTGAAAAAGCAATTAGCGGATTAGATAAAGACAAACAAGATTCTCTTCGTATGGCTCTTGCAAAAGCTGGGTTTGAATGGGCTGCAGCATCTGCCCGTGCTGGGCGGCAACGTACGACTGGACTTGGAGCTTTGGCTGAAGGGGCCATTGGTGGTCTGCAGCAGTACAACGCTACTCAGAAAGAATTGAAGCAAACCGAGCGCGAGCTTAATAAAGAAATGGCTTCGCTTCGTCGGTATCAAGACGAGGTGGCACGTGGCGAGCGTGTTGCTCAACGTGCATTTGAAGAGAAGCGTGCAGACAACATTTCGGACCTTACTGCCCGGTCTGAGCAACTTAAACTTAATCGTGCTGAACTTGCTCAGAAAATGCAGATTGCGGGCATGGAGCTTGAAGAACGCAGGTTGGAGCGTGGAGAGCGCGGTGCCGAGCGTAAAGAAGAACGCGGGCTTAGAGAGCGTGGCTTGAACGTGGAAGTGTACAAAGCTGCCCTCGATGACGCCGCAGATGAACTCAAAGTGGCTCGCACTATAGGCACCCCTGAAGAGATTGCTATTGCCGAGGCTCGTGTAACTGAAGCTAGAGCAAATCTAATGTCCGCAGGAGGAGCAAGAGTTCCCGCAGCAATCGCGCCTCAATCGCCTATTCCGTCAAATATTTTAGGCATCGTTAATAAATACGTCAGGTAGGCTTTCTAATGGCCACGATGGAAGATGTTTATCGGGCTTTGGAAAGAGCCGATGCTGCGGGCGATGTTGAGTCCGCTAAGGTTCTTGCTAAGTACATCCGAGAACAAGCCGGGTACGTTGAACCCAAAAAAGAACGCACCATCGGTGGTTACGCCAAGGAAGCCCTGAAGGGGCTGGTGCCGGGTCTTGTTGGGCTGGGCGAGACTGCAATTACGGGTGCTGCGGCACTGCTACCTGAAGAAGCGGAACAGGCGGTGCGTAGACCTGTTGAAGAATTTGCAGCAGGGGTGCGTGAGAAATTTGCCCCAGCGCCGGGGTATGAAGATACAACGGTTCGTAAATTAAGTGAGGCGGTAGGCTCAACCATTCCGTTCCTTCCGCTTGGCGCACTGGGTGCGGCTGGGCGCGTTGCAGCAACTGGGCTGGGTGTATCTGCTGGTGCAGGTGAGGCCCGTCAAAGAGCCGAACAGGAAGGCACTACAGAAGGCGAACGTGGCGTATCAACCGCGCTTGGTACCATCCCCGGTGCTTTTGAAGCATTAGCGCCAATCCGTATCCTTCGTCGTTTTGGCTTTGGAGACGACGCGGTAAGGGAAGTCGCTGGGTTTGTTCCAGCCCTTCGGCGTGTAGCCCAAGCAGGTGGCGAAGAAGCCCTGCAAGAAGCCAGCAGCCAAGTCCTCCAGAACCTCATTGCCAAGGGCGTATACAAGCCCGAAGAAGCCGTATTTGGCGGGGTGGGCGAAGCTGCTCAATTGGGTGGCGGTGCGGGTGCCGTGATTGGTGCTATTTCAGAACTTGCACTTGGTCGTCGTCTGCGCGGCATTGAGCCGCCACCTGAAAGGGTTGAAAAAGAACCGGCTGTTACTGAACCTGAAGCACCTGCGGCAGCAGAAGCAGCGTCACCGACAAGGGAAGCCGCACCTGCAGCACCTGCTGAAGAAGTCAGCCCACGTGAGGCTACAGAGCGACGGGCTAGAGAATTGCGGTTCCTTGCCACGCAGGATGAGCGGCTAAAGCAAGCCATTGAGAATCAAGAACGCGAGGAAGCCAGCAAGGATGACCTTGAGTATCTTGCCCAGTACGACGCTGCCCTGCGCGCTAGAGATGAGGCTCGTCGCCGTCCGCTTGGCGAAGAAGACCAGATAGGTCTGCCGCTTGCTGGTGGATACGCACAGTTAGATCTGCTTGCTCCTAGTGAGCCGGGTGAAGCGATACCGGGAATGTACCGTCCGGCAGAAGATGCTCTTGCTGGGCTAGCGCCGCGCAGTCGTGCGTATAAAGAAGAAGCCAAAGACCTTGGCTTGAAGCTGGACCGCAAGGGCAATCTCAAACCCAACCAGTTTGTTCCTGACATAACTTCACAAGTATCACCGGATCAAGAGCGGTTTGAGTTTGAGGCGCAGCAGCAGTTGCCGCTTATGCAGCCTGCTCCGTTCGAAGGACAGGGAGACTTGTTTGCACAAGAACCCATACCGCCGGGTCCAACTGTGCCCTTCACACGGCAAGAGCCTACGGTTGAAGTGCCTACGGTAGAAGTTCCTGAAGAGCAGTTTTCGCTTGATCTGCCCGGTATTCCGATGGCTCGGCTTACCCCCCGTGACCGTGTGTTGCGGGCGATGGCAATTACGGAAGACAAGAAGAACATTCCCAACCTTCAGTTTGCGACTGAATTGCGTCCGATGGAGTTGTTAAGGACGCTTGGCGACCTCAAGAAAGAGAAAGCAATTGCGTTCAACAAGAAGGCAAATGAATGGGAGTTGACTCCCGCAGGAGCGGAAAGTGTACGCACGCCTCGTAAACGAATTGGATCTGCGCGCCTTGGAAGAAGGGCTGCTGTGCCTGTACAACCATCAGGAACCGAAGAACCCACAGTTACTCCAACTGGAGAGCCGGGAGTGGTTGCTACTGGCGAGACTCCTACACGATCTGATGTTGGAGAAGGAGCGGGTGAGCCTGCACTAACAGAAAAGCCGCCAATGACCCTGCGTGAGCAGGTGCTGATGCTTGGGCGGCAGGTAGACGAAGAACGTCGTGCTACTCAACAACGTGTTGCTCGTGATGCAATTCAACAAGTATCTAATCGCAGAACGGCTCTGCGGACTCAAGCAATTGATGCTTTTGAGAAGAATGCCATTAGTGAGGCTACTTACAACAACATTATTCAGGAACTAAAAAAGCCTGTTCCTAACTTTGGGCTTGTAATTAACAAACTTACTGCTCGTGCTAAACCTGCACCTACTGTTGCTAAGCCTACTCCAGCACCCGTCAAGCAAGAGCCTACGGTTGGTCTTAGCGAGAATGCTACTGACGAAGAGATTGCTGCCTTTTATAAAAGAACTGGCGGATCTAAGGCTCCTCCAAGCGTAAAGAAAGAACGTGGTATTCCGTTGGCCGGTATAGATCGGGAGGCTGAAGACGCCGCCGATGCGTTCCTACGTCAGGCTGAAGAGAAAGCTGTTCCTGCTGCCCCTGCACCCAAAGTGCATCCGGAATGGGCTACCAAGTTTGAACCAGATGTAGGCGGCGAAGTCGTTTATTCAGACCCTGATACTGCCTTAGTGCGCGGATCTAGCAGACTGTCTGGCCAAAATGTCTACATGGCCGTTGACCGTAAAACCGGTAGCCGTACTCGCGTAGATATCGAAAACTTTATCGGCAGTTTGTTTTCGCCAGAACAAAAGCAGCGGCTTATCGAAGCCAAGAATAAAATTGTTGCTGAAGATAAGGCTAAGTTTGAAGCAAATCCAGAAGGCCCATTTGCTGGGGCTACTTCCAATGTGGTTGCTTCTGAAACCGTCAATCCAAATTACGCCAACTTCTTGCGTAGCCTCACAAAGTCCATGGGATTGGGGGATATTCGCGTATTCCTGTTCCATCCGGAAGACGTTCGGGGCAACAAAGACAAATACAAACTGTACGGAACTTACTCTTCCGCGCTTTCTGCTGGACTTGATTTCCGTGAAGATGGTTCGTTGCGTCCATACGGTGCTGACCTAAAAGACTTTTACATATCCGTTAAGCCCGGTATGTCTGAAGGTCGTACGGTTGAAGTTATTGCTCACGAGCTTGGACATTTAATTGAACAGGTTGCATACAACAACGCACCGGCTGAAACAAAAGCTGCCATCCGTGCGGAATACGAAGCGTGGTTGAAAGAAACCCAAGGCAAGAAGGGGTCTGACCTTATCCGTGCACTGCGTAATCGAGAAACAGCAGAAGCACAAGCTGAAGGCAAAACTCCCGAAACCAAACTGGCTGCAGAAAATAGTTACTGGCGTTCGTTTGGAGAATGGTTTGCAGACAACACTTCTAAATGGGCGACCACTAGCGAAAAGCCTGTTGGCATTGTTGAAAAGTTCTTCTCCGATCTGGCTAAAAAACTACGCGAGTTTGTTGCCAAACTTACTGGTAATCGCTTCGTACCTGCCAAGTCTGTCAAAGACTTCCTTGATGCCATGGGGCCGGGATCAGCAGAGGCTTGGAAAAGCGCAAAGAGTCCGGTAGCAGGAACTCCATTTGACGACGCAGCACGTTATTCCATGACCCCAACTGAGCAGCGAGACAATGATCGCCGCTTCGTCAATTCCATCGGCAAGATTCCCAGTAGCCTGCCTGCAGTAGCCAAAGACACGTACAGCAACGCCGTAGACGCTGCGTCCAAGATGCCGTCTTCAATGCGCCAAGGCTTGTACAGCATGCTGAATCTGCACGAGCTTGACCGGATGTATGGCAAGTACACGAAGGCGCTCGGCAACTGGTGGACGGATGTAAACCGTGAAGGTGTTGTTCTGCGTAAGCAGCAGGAGAAGATTGAGAACAACTTCCAGAAATGGCAGAAGATCATGGAACCGTACAGCGATGCTGAACGGGATCGCATCTATAAGATCTTCATGGACACGACCGTTGATCAAGTTGAAGTTTTGGATTTGGTTGATCCAAGCAAAAACATTAATTGGGTTGCCAAGAAAGACAGTCCGGTGTATCGGCAATTCTCAAACTTGAAGCCGGAAGTACAGCAGTTATATAAAGAACTCCGTCTGTCTTATTTGGACTACTCCCTGCAGATGGAGAAGCTGCTTCAGCAGTACATGACGCCAAACGAATGGCAGAAGATGCTGAATGAATTTAACAAGCGTCGAGTGCCTGTATACCTGCCATTGTTCCGCAAAGGCAATTACAAACTTACCTACACGGACAAAGGTGGCGAATACGTAGCCCGCCAATTTGAAAATCCAAACCAGCGCAAACTTGCTCGGTTAGAAGCACAGCGTAGCGGTGCCAAAGACTTTAGTGAATCCACGCTTGGTACAAAAGAAGCAGACACGCTTCCGTCCGCTGGGTTCTTTGGTGAAGTTGTTGGCACGTTGACTAAGGCGGGCGTAGACAGAGACGTAGTTCGTTCTATTGTTGATACGTATTTGGACTACCTCCCCTCTAACTCTGTTCTTCAACTATCACGCCGCCGCGAAGGAACGGCGGGCTTCTCCAGCAACGTGCTTGAGGCTTACGCAAACGTGGCAGACAGCTACTCGCGTAGGCTCGTCAATATGGAGTACATGCCCAAGTTCAGCGCGCACAATGAAGATTTGAAAGCAGATTTGATGTCTGCGGTTGATCAGAATCGCCTTGACTCGGTCTTAGCTGGGGATTTGCTTTCGATTGCCGACAAGCAGCTTGAGTACATTCGTAACCCGAACATGAATAACCTCGCTGCCAAAGTGGGGTACTTCAGTTATCAGATGTATCTGGGTGCCAACATCTCAACAGCTATCGTCAACACGCTTGATATTCCAACGGTTACGTGGAGTCGGTTGGGCGGCAAATACGGATTTGGTAAGGCGTTCAACTCCATCAGCAAAGCCACCTCAACGTTCTTTAGCAAGCAAAAATCTCCTGAGATGCAGATGCTGATTGAACAGGGGCTGAACTCTGGTGTGCTCCGTGAGCAGCAGTTGCGGGACTTGGCTGAATTCAAGGACAGGGGGTCCAAGTATCTGGAGATGAAGGGACGTGTCGAGCGCCTGACCAACTGGGCATTTGCCAAGTCAGATACCTTCAACCGACAGGTTACGTTGGCTGCAGCCTACGATCTTGCCAAGAAAACCCCCGAAGGCACGTTTGACGAAAAGGCTTTTGAACAAGCCCAACGCGCAGTCTACGACGTATATGGGTCGTCGTTCCCCAAAGCAGGTCCGCCCATTATGGGCAATCAACTTGCCCGCACTGCTTTGACGTTCAAACGATTTGCTATTACTCGCGTCAACCTGCTCGTTAGTGCAATGCGCGAAGCACGGGATATTGAGCCAGATCCTGCTGTGCGTGAGGCTGCGCGCAAAGAACTTCTTGGGTACTTTGGCACGGCGTTTATTACGGCTGGCGCGCAAGGTATGCCGATGGTTGGGGCTGCTACGCTTCTTGCCACGGCGCTCAACGGGATCTTTGGCGATGACGACGAGCCGTTTAATCCTGACTTTGCTATGCGCGAAGCCATAGGGTTGTTTGCGTATAAAGGCCCAGTCAATTATTTGTTGGGCGTAGACATTGCGAGTCGTACAGGTTGGACTGGCATGTTCTGGCGTGAAGATCCAAAGCGCATGGCCGAAGTCGGTCCTGTTACCTATGCCATGGAGCAGATGCTTGGACCTGCGTACTCGTATGCAGTAGGCGTCCCACGGGCGTTTGAGTACATGCAGAACGAACAATACAACCGAGCGTTTGAGCAGCTAGCTCCGCGCTTTATGGGTAATACCGTAAAAGCTTTGCGGTATGCAGAAGAAGGAGCCATAACCGCCAGTGGCAAACCGCTGGTTGAAGATATCAGCGCCTACAACGTGTTCATGCAAGTGTTCGGTTTCCGTCCAAGCGAAGTTGCAGAAGCTGGAGATATTGCAGGGGCTGTCAAACGCGCTGAAAGCAAAATCCTTGAAAAGCGTAACTCCATCATTACTCGTGCGGCTATAGCGCGGATAAGTGGGGATATGGAAGGCTTTAATGAAGCCAAGCAAGAGGCTTTGGAATTTAGCCGCAGGAACCCGCAGTATCCAATCACTGCCGATACCCTTATTAACGCGATTGAACGCCGTAAGAAGAGCCTGATGCAGTCAGTAAACGGCGTAAACGTAAACCCCAGACTTGCTCGCAAGATCTATGGCGAACTAGGGGTTGAAAAAGAACTGGAGTAAAAATCCCCCCGGCGAACCGGGGGTAAAAGGTCTCCGCTCAAGGAGAACTAGAGTGCGAATCCATTCTAGGCGGTATCCTCCAAACACGCAAACCGTATACCCCTTTCTCTATAACATGTTTACACAACACGTTTAGTTTCATACGGCGAGCTTCAGATAACACCCATCTCTCCATCCGTTTGCGGTTGATGCACGGTATGAAGAAGGACGTACCCGGCTGGAACTTATTCCATTCCACCAGTACTGGCAGATTGAATATCCGCATCGTCGTCCATTAAAAATTCTTCGTTGAAGAAGCCCAACTTGGTTGTATCAAACCAGAGGCACCGGGTACCTGCCGTATTGTGAGCAGCGGTGCCCACGAACATGCGCTTGACGCGGATGACTTCGTTATTGGGATGAACAACCAGCGCCTTGGCCTTGATGTAAGGCTTCAGCGTCTCGTCAAAATTCATGCTTAGTCGGTTGCATTCGTTCCGGTAAGAACTGGCTGATACATACAACATCTTGGTGTCAGGCTCATACCGCATGCTAAGCGCGTTGCGGGGTTCCCGAATCGGGCCTTGCTCCAGTCCAGTACGCTTGTCCTGCTTGCCGTTGATGATCAGAACTTCGTGGTATTTGTTCTTCATGAACAAACTGAGGAACTCATCGGCATCAAACATATAGGACTTGCCTTTGGTACGGCTGTCCTTAATTAACTGAATACCGTAATCAAATACTGGTTGAACGGGGATGTCATGCAGCCCGAGTTTTTTAGCAATCATGCCCCCCGTTACTGACAAGGCTACGATCAAACTCCAATATCGTTCGGTTGACCGAGTGCTCGCCTGAATGTCTACCTTGTCACGAATCTTTTCGACAAGGTTTCTAACGACTGGAAGTTGAGAAATAACGCCTTGAGCGTAGGGTTCAATAGCATGTCCGTAGTTATCCTTCAGCCGCTCAAAGTGAGTACGCGACCATATGGCATCTGCATTTGGTTCAGGTTCTACCGGAATCTCAAGGACTCGTTTTAATTCACCATCTGGAAACCCCTTTAGGGATAGCAGTATGTCCATAACAGATCTATTAGATGACGAGATAACGCCAGTCTGAAACTGCGTGGTATTTACACGTTCGCTATTCTCATGCTGCTTCATTCTGTTTTTGCCGCGCCCAGACGTAACGTCGTAAATCTGTTGCGACATTTGCTCGGGGTCCATGTTAGTAATCTCGTCCATCGTCACGGCAAGACTTTGCATAACGCCAAGTCGGTTCATACGTGAGTTGTACGTGTCCTTGGGAGCAAGGGTCAGTTCCTTTGGACGCCCGTAGATGCTGTTGATGGCATGCAGAATCGTGGTCTTACCCGAACCAGAATCCCGACTAAACAGGTTGACGAGGAAACCTTCCAGTCCAGTAAACCGCATCAGCGGTACGCCAAACCCCAAGAAGAAAGCAAATGCACGGTATTCCAGACCGGGAGTGGCATAGTGGTTGATGATGTTTTTCCACGTATGGAAGTCGCCCTTCGTTTGGAAAAACGGTACATTGGGCAGAGTCGGCGCAGAGGGCGGGCTGTATACCACTTCCGTGGCTTTGATCTCGCGTTCCCCAATAATCATGGACGACTCACCGTCTGTCCAACCAAACTGGCGATGCGCCTTTTCCGCCTTCTCGTTCATCAACTGGTAGTTCCAAGTCTCTATGTAGTTCATCAACGTTTCCTGCTTCTTGCCAAGCACCACGATCCCGTTAAACGCCACGACCCCCATAAACTTGTCTCTGGATACCGTGGAGGTATTGGGAAGAATGATGTCCCTTACGCCATCTTTGGGGGTGTGGAACCTTAGTAACAAGGCATCTCCCAAATCGGGATCAATGATGCGTTTGACTACATACAAGTCATACGGATAAATAAGTTCATCAATCTCGGTATCGTCTTCTTTGCTTTTAACCTTGCGGTAGATGCCACCGTTGCGTCCACGGAAATAAGGGAACGGGTACTTGGGTATCGTGTACTGTCGTTCTTCCTTGGTGACTTCTTCAATTTGTACGATTTTGTTATCTTCTTCAGAAGCCTCAACAATTTCCTTACTCAACTGGATTGGCGATGTGAACTTGTGCGGGCATCCTTCGCACAATGACGGCTTTATTTTCTTGAACGTCTCGCAGGTATACGGCCCTTTGGTCTCGTTGGCCTTCCGCTCGGTGGCTTCTGGTGAGTAGTCAGGGTGCTGCCTAGACAGCACATGGATGGCTTTGTCTCTATCTACACAGACTTGGGCGATGCTAAGCCCTGCTCGCCACATGGGTTCTTCCAACGTGGCTTGCTCGTTGAAGATGTAAGCAATCTGAGCACACCCCGTGCCTTCCAGCGATTTAGTCAGGATCGCTTTAAAGCGCGACTGGGAGTTACCCATCAATGCCAAAGTTGTCGGATCTAGCTGTCTCTTTATCGGTGCAGGAGCATTGAGCGAGTCAACGCTTGGCTCAAGAAGTTTATGGATATCATCAGGTGATAACTGGGCACCTACATGTAACACCTCAACCAGAATTGGATTGGTTGGGTCTTTGACATGGTAGGTCTCGGGGATACGCAGGATGCGGGCGGCTTCACCTGTCACGACCGGATCAACTTCAAACTTGTGCTGGACGCACAGTTCCTTCAGCCGCTCTGCATATAGCGTCCACCGCTCGCGTGACAAAGCCTCGGTGCATATCCAGTAGATATGGGCACCCATACCAGACTTCACAATCGTCGGGCGCGGCAGACTTGTGGTCTTGCAGAAAGCCTTGAGTGCTACAAGGCCATCGTTCAATTCTGCAAACGGCTTGCCGGGGCCGCAGTCCAGATCAATGTAGAACGACTTGAGGGCGATGGCGTTCTTGGTAGTACGACGACCTTCAGGCCCGTACTTAGCCATGCCGTAAAAGGCGTTGTATTTTGTAGTTACGAACTCATCGGCATGCTGAGATATCTCATCAATACTACCGACAAACCGCTGGCGAACGTCCTTGTTCTCCCCATCTTCCTTGATGCCAACGGTACAGTAGGACTCACCTTCTCCCAGTGGGGGAAGAACAAGAGAAAGAAAGTCCTTACGTGTAAGCATAGCCGTCCTCAAAAGACCGTCAAATAGAGTGGGCAGGGGCAGACGGCGATGCCCTTTTCGGTAGCGAACCTAGCCCACCTACTTTTACGACAATTTGTCGATTAGTTTCTGTACCTGTTCAGCGTACTTGGGAGAGACATCTCGCTTACCCATGAACCACGAGTAAACAGTTTGTCTGCTCACTTTAAGGTACTCCGCAACATCAACAACAGGAATGTTCAGCCGAATGCAAATCTTGGCTAATTGCACACCAAGATAAAAAGCATTCGCTTCATAAACTGCCTGTACCATTAAAGTTGTGTAGCCCTTAATGATCGCCATCAGTCATCCCAATCAGCAAGGATCTTAGACAGATCAGGCTTGCTGGCTGCGGCCTCCTCGACCTTCTTTGAAACACGCTTCACAGGTTCAGCAACCACCACTTCTTCCACAGGTGCAGGTTCTGCTGCGGCCTTCGGAGTGGGTAGCGCCTTAGTCTTAACGCCATCAACCTCGGCAACCGTCATGGTGATTGCACGTTTGGCAACGTCAGTCTGGCCTTGCTTGATAGCGATCTGATGCTGATCTGCTTCCAAGAACTTGACTGCCTTGAAGTTGACTTTCGGGGTAGCACTATTGGTATCGAACCGCATCTCGGTAACGACTGCGGTCACTGGGATACCCTTGCTACCAAGCATCTTGCCATAGGCTTGCAGGGGCCACTTGCCGTTAGTTCCTTCTCCAAAAATAGAAGTAGAAGGCAGCGTCAACTGGAATACGTCACCACCAACATCGTTGGCAAGCACGACAGCAATACGCTGACTATAGCGACAAGCACGGCTATTGCCTTGTCCAGAGCCAGCAATATTCTGAGGGCAATCTACGCAACGCTTAGACTGCGGCGATGCAGCCTTGGCATCAGGCACATCACCATCAGCCGACCAACAATCAGGTGCGACAACCTCGCCACCTTCCTGATACTGCTGTGCGTAGTACGTACGCGATACCTTCGGCGCAGCAGCGACAATCACCACGTTCAGATGGCGATCCTCGTTATGGGTCACTTCCTTACCATTGATCATGAGTCTCCACACGCTTCCACGAATGGAGATGCGCTTGGATTGCGATCCACTACCGCCGCCCATAAGAGCCTTAGTAGTGTCGTCAACTTGCAGGGTCTTTAAGTAATCTGGCAACCCTGAATCCAGAACAGCAATATCATTGCTCATATGCGCTCCTTAGCGTTTTACAATAACCACGGTTTGTCCGATGTCTGCCTGTAACCCCGGCGGGTGAAGGTTTTGGTTCTCTTCAAGGAACTGCTCCATATTCGCGTTATGGATGCGATGCTGGAGCAACGAGAAGGCGTCGTTTTCTTTGACGAATCGAAAAAACGAATCCCAATCGTTAGTCCAGTAGTGTTTGTTCAGTCTGCGCGAAATGGTGCCATGCTCAGTGCGGATGGTTTGAGCACCCTGCGCTTTGCATATCTCTAGTAATTGCTCAGCCACAACATCAAGTTGTGCCTTTAACTTCTCATCTTCTTTTGCCAAGTCTCTGCGAGCGTCTCGTATCTTTACGTAGACTGCCGCAAGTTTTTCTGCATTCATTGCACTCATGCTGTTCTCCTTGTGGGTCTATGAATTTATGCCTCTTGCTTTACACTGTCAAGCAACCTCCGACACAAAGTTTCTATAAAGTTCGATCAACTTGGTATGCACATCTAATTTCTGAGACAGCATCTTGTAGATGCGCTTCTCAACAGGACTGCCTTGCAAGTGTACTACTGTGCATGGATGGTGCTGGCCCGCACGGTGGACGCGGGCATTGGCCTGCAAATAAGTCTCAATAGACGTTATCGGTCCCCACCAAACAACAACGTTGGCCGCATGCAACGTGACACCGTGTGCTGCTGCTTGAGGCTGTATGACAAGCACTCGCGGTTCTGGATCTTCTTGAAATTTCTTGAAAATTTCTGAACGCTTGGTAGCCGGGACTGCACCGTTGATGATCTCGCAGGAGATCTTGTTCTTCTTCAGTTCCTCCGCAATGATCTCGATGGCGTGGCGAAACGGGGCAAATATGATTACTTTTTGGCTTGCCTCCTCGATGACCTCCAGTAGCGCAGCCATGCGGTTCTTCGCATCAAACGCTATGATTTCTCCACTATCCGAGTAGACCGCGCCACATGAAAGTTGTAATAACTTGTTTAGGCTTGCGGCTGCGTTGACGGCGGTAATCTCCTCGCCCGCTGCAATTGTAAGCATCTGTTTACGAATCTCTTCGTAGTACGTAGTCTGCTGCGGGGTGAGCGGTACATCACGCATGACGTAAGTCATTTCCGGCAGATCCAGACATTCGTCTTTGGTAAAACGTATTGCTGGTTGTAGTGCGTTGTGTACGATTTGTTGGGAAGAAGGCTTCGGTACCCATCGAAACTGGGATACTTTGAATAGCACTTGATCCCGAAAAGATCCAAAAAATTTTGGCACACCGCTTGGGTTAATGATCTTGGCTAGTCCGTAAGCATCTGTCGGTGTCTGCGCCGCTGGCGTACCCGTCATCATCCATACCCAAGTGGACGGCATGAGTATGGAGTTCAGTACCTTCCATCTTTTTGTGCTTACGTTCTTGTAGGCGTTGGCTTCGTCAATAATCACCAGATCAAAGCCACCCTTTATCACGGCTTCTTTTACAATATTCAAACCATCGTAGTTGCAAATCACGAACTCGGCATCGCCTTGCACCGCCTGTATGCGCTTCTCCTTGGAGTAACTATGCGCGATAGCGCATGTCCGATGCGTGGCAAACTTGAAGAGATCGTTCTCCCAAGCCGACTGCATGATGGATAGCGGGCATAACACAAGCACACGGCGTATAAACCCTTGCTGCATCAAGTAGTCCGCAGCCCAGATAGCCGATGCCGTCTTGCCAGTGCCTTGCTCGTTGAAGCAGAAAGCCCGCCGATGCAAGGTCAAAAACGCAGCCGTGTCGTACTGATGCTTAAACGGCTTTTGTAATCCTGACCATACGTAATCTCGCATAATGGGGGACGGCACATCCTTGAGCCGTAGATTCTTGAGAATCTGTGCTTCCTCCACCCCCCATTTGACCAGCACTTCGTTGTCGTTAAGTTTCTTAGCGTTGTGAATCACAGCAGTAATCCGCTCGGGTTCCTTGACACGCAATAGAAGTGCCTTGTTGTCGATGATCTGCATCAAACAGGTTTCCGATCCTTCTGCCGCTTAAATGCACGGTTAGCGTGGGTGCTGACAACTCGCAGGTTTGATTTACCTGCTGATCCGCCCTTGCTCAACGGTTGCTTGTGGTCAACATCTTTACCGTCGCCTTTACGTACACGCCCGGCTGCCATCATCTTGGCACGAGCAGAATTACGTTTAGCACGGTTCTTTAGTTGTTCGGGCTTGCCTTGGTAGTTGTCGTATTCACGACGGTAATCACGAGCCATGTGTGCCTCCCAGCGCATTACTAACTTCGTGCGCTTCTTTAATAAGTTTTAGCATGTTGAAAAAATCGGTATGTTCAATACCACCGTCAATCTGAATAAGTATCTTACTGACATCTTGATTGCGAGAAATTATCTTCCTATCGCCTTCATCGTACAAAGCCACCGACAAAAAGTTACCGCCATTATTTTCAATAACAAGCGTCAAATAATCTTGGTTAGCCCCTCGATTCTTCGCGGGATAGTGATATTCATAGTCATGAAACAGCGGTGTATCTATACCGGATTCACTTAATTTAACTTTTATGTCTGACATTTCTATCTCCCGTTATGCGTGCAGTCTTTAACCGGACACCACTTCTTGCATGTGAAGTTCGGACGCGGGTTCCATACGTCAACCTCAAACGCTTTCTCCAACTGAGCGGTTCCGGTTAGCCATCGCTGCCAGTAAATATGACTCTGCTCCACATCAAAGTTGCCTTTCACAAACTCATTAGCAACTACAAACAGCAGCCCGCCCTTGATGCGTTTGATCTGTGGGAAGTGCTTGAATACTGCCAGCGACAGTATCTCCAATTGCTTGGTATCCGCATGCTTGGATGACTTGCCCGTTTTGTAGTCAACAATTTTTGCAAAGTCATCACTTAAAATTATTAAATCAGCAATGCCTCTCCACCAAACATCTTTATCGAAGAAGCCACACGGAGCTAGACTTTTAGTCAAACCCATTCGGTACTCGCAAAGTTTCTCTCCAGCGTACCCCTTGAGTTTGTCGAGAGCGGGTATCAGGAACTTGAACCGATCCGGTACTGACTTGCCATCCTTGATGTATTCTTCTGCTGCCTTGTGCATGTCGAGTCCATACACAAGATGCTCGCTGACGGGTTCCTTGATGTCCTTCTTTACCTTCAGTCGGTAATACTTGTGCGGACATTGTTGGAACAAGTCCAACGACGAATACGACCAACTGTACGATGTCATCAGCAATCCCCGTAACTTTTACCTACACCTGACTCGCAGTTCAACGGCAGGGTAGCAGCCCATGTCGGTCGCCATCTCATGCATTCCTCAACGTACCGTTGCGCTTCTTCAGCCTCGGCCTCGGGTGCTATGCAAGCAATAGCGTCATGCACGGTCAACACAACTCGGTAGCGTTTTGAAATCCTGATCATTTGCTCGGCAATCACACATCTTGCCACGGCTTGGCAAATGTTTTCAACAATCTTCCCACCATAAATCTTGACCGCGCCTTTACGTGTGCCGTACTCGTATTCGATCTTTGTACCGTCATCGACCTTACGCAGCCCCTCGTATCGCTGCCACAGTCCACTCGGTAACAGGAAGCCGCGTTGTCGTGGATCAAACTGCACAACATCTACGCTGCCAAATGGCGCTGCTTTCTTGAGCAAAATAAACTCAATACACTTCTGAGCCTGTCGCCATAGCGCAGGTATGCTTGGATATGTTTCCCTGTATACGTCAATGATGCGGTTGCACTCGTCGATATCTACATCAACGTTGAACGCCTTAAGTTGTAACTGAAACTTGGTACCGCCCATACCGTACCCAGCACCCAAAATAGTTGTTTTTCCTACAAATCGTTGGGCCTTGGTGACTTCTTCGATAGGCACTTTGTAGATGGTAGCCGCCATGATCTTGTATACATCTTGGCCTTCGTCAAACGCTTCGACCAAATCGTTCTGCCCTGCAAGCCAAGCAACCGTACGGGCTTCGATCTGTGATGAGTCACAGTCAATTATGACGTAGCCATCAGGGGCTACGATTGCGTTCTTCAAATTGCTTTCACGCGGCAGGTTCTGAAGATTGATCTTGTCCTCGCCGCCCCATCTGCCAGTGTGTGCTGCGTAGTATTTAATTGGCACCGGCAACTTGCCACGCAGACTGATATCTATAAACCGCTGTGTGCGTGATTCTTCCAAAGTAGTTTTTGTACCAAGCCGCGCACCGACCAACGTCTGTACACGTGGGTCTGAATGGTTAAGTAGTTCCTTGAACTCTTCGTCAGTCTTGGCGAATGCCCACGCTTCTTTCCCTGTGCGGCTGCTGATTTTCTTGGGCGGTTCTATTCCTAATCGCGTAAGCAGTTCAGCAAATTTGTCGTTGCTCATAAGCGACTCGCGGTCTGCCTCGGCAGCGGCGAGCAACTTGGCTTTCTTGTCCTTGACGGATTCCAGATGGGACTCAAGCAACGGCAGGTTCAACTCAAGCACAGGCTCGGTGAACATACGCAGCGTTAAGTCGATAACCTTCAGTTCTTTCGCAGGGAACTCAGCAAGCAAGCAATTAAGCAAACGATGGGTAAGGCGAACATCGTTAATACAATAACTAGCGTAACGAGCAAGGTCTTCAGCAGTAAAATCCATGCGCCGTTTACCAAGCGCGTTAATAACTTCATCTCCCTTTGCTCCCAGTTTGTATTGTTCTGCTAGGGATTTAAGACTCACACTTGAGTCCACCCCATGCTTAGCCCGCGCCATGCATAGCGTATCAAGCCATCCCTTCGGCTTGATGTTAAATATCCAAGACAAGATAGCCCCATCGAACTGCGCGTTGTGGGCGCATGCCAAGGAGTTAGTCCAGTCAAACTTGTTCAGCCACGCAGAAGTTTCTTCGTGTGTGCCGCTAAACCATTCCGGTTCGGAGTCGTCTACCGCTACGGCTACACCGATAACTTCAAAGCGTTCGTCACGGATGTATTCCTCCGTGGTTATCTTTGATAACGAAAACGGTTTGTCGTAATACGTTTCAAAATCAATTGTTAGTATTGTCATTAAAACTTACCATCTTTTTGCGTAGCCAACCTTTGGGGGTATTTTCAAAGCCTGCGGCTTTTAAAGATTCTTCGCTCCTGCATCCACCAAACTTGTATATGTGTGTACGCAGGGACTCTGGGTTAGCAAACGTCCTTTTGCACTCTACACAACTACGGACCTTTTTTACGATTGACACTCTTTAACTCCTGTACTTCCTGCCGCAGTCGCCTGATCTCATCGTGACAGGCCCACAGCACACCACCCACCGTAAGAAATTTAAATTCAGTTGTGGTTGATGTGTCATTGATCTCGCGTGGAAGATCGCGGATCAGATTCAGTATGTCATTTTCGATCTGCACGGAAACGATCCACTTCTGCTTTCAACACAACGATCTCTTGGGAAAGGATGTCGGCTTCCTTGAACATGCCACGCAAGCGCATCTCAGACAGCGCCCACCCGACCTTTTCCTGCTGTGAGTACTTCCACGGTTGCAGTTCTATCTCACGCTGCCACGATCCCGGCGGGGACTTGTCGTCAATGATCATGTTTCACCCCGGCGGTAGCCTTCGTTCTTCAGTGCCTTCAGATGCAGTTCCAGAAAACGATTCAGTTTGTTCAGCGTCACACGCTCGTCGGTCAGACTCATCACGATCCCGGCTTCCTCGGCCATCTTAATCACATCATCCGTATTCACGCCGCACATCCTCCAGATTTTTTGATCCTCACCCAAGGCTTGCTTGGCTCGTGACTCTTGATACATAGAGTTCTTACTGATGGAGATGTCATGCAGGGCTTCGCGTAGTCGCTCGTTCTCGGCCACCGCAGCATCCCACGCATAACTAAATGCTTTGCCGTGGCTCGATTTCTCTAGTGCAAACTCTGTCGCTTCTGCGCCAACACCTACGGTTTCATTCCACGCCTTCCACGCTTCTAGTTTTGTCATAGGTACACCGCTCCCACCACGCAGCCCGCACAGAAGCACACCACGGCTAACATGATTTCTGCGATCAGAATGTCAGTCTTGTGGGACTTTTCATCCAAAAGTTCTTTCTCCAAGTCATTGATCCGCTCGTTTAAGCGATCAACGATGTATTCATTTGGCCTGCTCACAGTCCTTCCTCGTTTGCTCACGCACCAACGTCAGCAATTTGCAGATGACATGGCTCTCGGTCTTCTCCTGCCCTTCCTTGTGCAAAACATCAAACTGTTTCGCCAACTCGTTGATCATGTCCCAGTCGATGTAATCCAACTCCAAGTTGTCACCGATGGTCGCCCACACTTTCTGTTGCGGGGGCATAGGCACCAAGTGTTCAGGCTTGGCATCAAGATAAGAAACATCTTCTTCGGTCATGCTCGTCGCTCCTTAATATCTTTGATGATCTCTGCAATCTGTGCATCCCACGGCGCGTTCAAATAGTCGCGTGGGTAAAGGTTAACTGTCGGATAGAAAAGGCTCGTTCGCCCTTCCTTATGATTCCAATACCACAACTTGTTGGCATCAAGCACGTACGTCGGTACGCCCAAGGCTCCTGCCAGATGCACGTTCGCATTCGACACGGATACCACGGCGTTGCACAGTGACATCGCTGCGACCACGCCCTCCAAGTCAAAGAAGTTACCGACCGTCGTCTGGCGAACAATCTTGCCAGTCTTTTCTTCAAACGGTTCGATGTCGTGATCAGGCTTGCCGTATTGCAGGCTTACGATCTTGGCGTTCGGGATATCCCAAAGTCCTACCAACTCCTCCAGTTTCACACTCTTGTGTTCACCGATGCGCGGAGCCGTGCTTGCCCAAGATATACCGATCACGAAGTCATCCGGTTGCAGCGCCAACTCGTGTGTCAGATGATCCAATCGGCTGCGATCAGGATAAACATATCCGACAGACCGATGCTTCTTGATGTCAGCGACATCGTTAATGAAATGTTTACCCACGCTGCCAATCGGAATCTGCGAGTCGTACTCGGCGTTGTTCACCCGACTGTCGTGGCGTATGAATTTAATATCTGGATTGGCGCGTTGGAAAAGATTCATCAGTCGAATATCGATCATCACCGTGACCTTCTCAGTCTCTTTCTTCAGCGCACCCAACATGCTGCCGTAGAGCAACTGATCGCCCACGCCCTGTTCGCACCAGACCAACACAGACTTATAGCCTTTGCCTTTCTCCCACGATGGGAGCCGAGTCTTGAGCCGGGGTGACTGGAATGTGTCGGTGTCCCAACGGTTCTCGTAATGCATCCACCCACGCTCAAAGTTTCCCAACTGCAACTCAATCAGGCCCGTCGTCCACTTGGCATCTGGGTTTTCTGGATCAAGCATCAGGCAATTCTCGAAGTCAGGTTTTGCCAAGTCCCAACGTCGCATTTCCCAATGGCACCGACCCCGCTGCACATACGCCCCGGCAAGGAGCGGACGCAACTTGATGATATCGTCGAAGCGAGGGATAGCCTCGTCGCACTTGTCCTGCTCAAGAAGTTTGAGTCCATCTTGGTAGATGTCGTTTAATGATTTCACCAGTACTCCCTCCCACCGCGTTTCGCTGACCAATCAGGCGGTGGCACCTGCGCCCATTCGTTCTGTCTGCGCCACTGCCAATCGCGGTACATTTTTTTGAGCCAGTCAATCATGCTGCTACCCCGCTTTCTAGTTTGTATTCTTTCTGGATCTCGCCCTTCTCACGATTGCCAACGAAACATGAACGCACGAACGTCTGAGTTCCCTTGGACAATTTACGTAGGTGTGCCCTTCGGAAGTGATACCTCGGGGCATCGCGCTCGCCACCGGATCGACTACCCAACGTCTCTCTGACTGTGCCATATGGCAGTCTCAACACGTGGTACTCAAACCCGCCAACGCCCTTCTTCTGGAGTGTCCTGTTGCGTGTATAGGACTTCTCCTCACGCTCCTCCAACACAGCACCGACACGCAGTGCGTGACAGGCTCGGATTACTGTTTCCATGTTTGCGTTCAAAGATCTATATATAGTCTCTACAAAGTTTCTATCTTTAGTTGGTTGACTGTCGTTATCAAACAGCCCTTCTTTCGTATAGATATTACTTAAGCTAAGTTCTGTGCCGTTATTGGTAAACACAAGCGGCGTATACATAGTCATGTAGTAACTATTAAGACACCACTTTACCCCCTTGGCATTCTTATTAAACCTAGAGAACGCGATTACAGAAACAGGGCTTCTGCCGGGGAGTCGTTCGTCTTTGTACCTTTCATCATCTTCATCAAACTGCTTGAAGTCCACAGCCAAACTGACGCTTGCATCTGGAATTTCAAACTCATCTAAGTTGTCAGCGTCGTAATAGTTTTTATCCACGGCGTGTTCAAACGTAGTCAATATATGTGGCAAAGCGTGAGAAGACTCACACTCTTCCGGTGTATATCTGCTACTGGATGGAGGTACATATACTTGACCGTTCAATGGCAGCACAATGTGTACTGCATTGCGTACCATATCTGCTGTGTTTCTAAACGCCTCGGCCTTGGCAAATTCTTCCTTGTATATGGAATTGCTCTCACCCCATCGTTTAAGTGCAGCATTTGCAGAGTAGCGCCATTGAACTTCCTGTACTTTCAAGTCATGCACTAACTCTGCGGCGTACTGTGGCAAGTAGTCTTTCTCGGTCACGCACTCTTCCTCCGCGCAATCTCACGCTTGAGGTAAAACTCTGCCTTCTCAAGATCCTGCACAGGGTCAGCACCTACCTTCTTACCCGCACGTGAAACGTACTTCACCACGTTGAAAAGATAGGCGTTCTCGGTCAGCCCCTTGGCCTCGGCGTAGTCGAGGAAGTCGATACCGCCTTTTGTGTAGTGCGGGGGCTTGTTGACAAGATCGTTATCAGCAAGAATTTTCATAGCCATGTCTTTGTACTGGGGTTGTACCAATAACTTCGTCGGCTTGCTCTCCACCGCATCCACCGCCTTCTTCATCTGGAATATGTCTTGCAGCAGACGCGAACGGGGGCTTTTGAATTGGGCTTTTGGCTTTTTCTTCTTGTCCAACCACTTGATGGTATGCACGTAGTTGGCATGCACCTTCACGCGCTTGGCAATCTCTGCAACGCTTAAACCCTTGGCCATCAACTTGCGAATTTTTGCACTCTTAGTCACTTTAGTCTCCTTGTTAAAAAGTTATACTTCGTTCAAACGGTCTAGGAATTTACCCAACACTGGGCCATCAGTCAACACTTTGTATCTTTGATTGTCCTCTCGAACTTGTTTCTTCAACACGCCTTTTTTCACCATGCGTTTGACACGCTCGTGGATGGTGCCAAAAGACGCAAACTGCGTTCCAGAAGAGAACTGCATGATAGTTGCCGCTCCCTCATCCCTGCGCTTCTCGGCAATAGCAAAGAGGATGGACACATCAGTGCCGTCCATGCCGAACTCGTCGGCTACCCTCAACGCTTCATTTAGTTTTTCTAGTTTCATTCTTCCTCCTAACAATTGAATAATAAAAACGTCCACCAACCTTGTATCGCATGTACAAATGCCCGTCGTTGTATAACTTGTCTATGTATCTCAACGCTTGGCGTCTGGTTAGTTTGTATCGGTTGGCTATCTCTTTCGTACTGATGGCATACACGCTAGATGCATACAGCATGATGCGTTTAAGTTTGCCCTCACTTGTCTTGGCTCTGGTTTTCTTCATTGGTGAAATCAAAACATGTTGGCGGCAACCTGCCACTTACCACGTTATCCAGAGTAAGGATGAACACTCCTATGGATGAATCGTCCACAACAAACCCGTAGCCCCCAGATTTCACAACATCGTTCAAGTTCTTTTTCTGTAGGGCCGTAGGCTTATTACCGTCTGTCTTGCACTCTATGGCAATAAATTTACCGTTGATGCAGGACACAATGTCAGCCACACCTGATGATCCATAACCATGCGTAGCGGGCATAAAACTGTACGCAGTCGTGTACTTATTCAGTATCTTTCTTACGCGGTTTTTTACTTTGTTTTCCGGTGTCGGTACCACTGACCCTCTCCAATAGTTCGTTGTACTCGTCTTTGTCTAACGCAACGACTATATGCCTATCCCCAATCCATGACCCAAAGATATAGTCCTTGAAATCACCACGCATCATCTTGATCATCACTAACTTCTCGGCCACTGGCTTTTGTAAACAGTGTTTACAACTGTTGAACCGTGTGGACTTTTGTCTGCGACGATCAATTAACGTGTAGTAGGGGTACTCATCGCCATTACGTTTAAGACTTACGCTTAACAGCCATTGACTTGTTACCATGTTTACAATATACCACATGTTTGCGTCAATAGCAATTATTAGTAAAGCCAGAAACTAACTGGAGAGATCTTTATACCAACTCCATCGAGCAGGGTGTTGTTCTCAAGCAGCCGCATCAGGGCAATCTTGGAACGCGATTCTTCCTGCAACTCATTGATACTGAGGAGTGTGGCTACGGTGCTGTCTATGTTCACAACTACCGTATCGTCAGGATTGATAAAGATGTGTTTGTCTGGATGTGTAATAGACTGGCGGCGTTTGTGTTCAAGGAATGTGTTTGCGAATTCGCCATTCATAAACTTCCGCAATTCGGGATGTGAGTAGGGGGCGGTGCCGTTCATTACATGGTTTATGAAGTCATCTGAAAACGCCTTACGCAATAAGTCTGCGCTACCGCCCCACCCCGCCATGTTGAAAGTATCAACAAGATTGGCAAACTCGGTTCGCCACTTTTCGCTCAATTCGTTTCTGACAGAGACAAACTGTCTGCATATCTTTTCGTCTGGAACGGGACGGACATACGCTTCAAACCAAGCCGGAAGAAGTTTCGTATTGGAAGTAGCCCGCGTGTTGTACTTGTGATTAGCACCACCGTATTTATCGTTGCGTATGAGATCAGATCTCAAAACATATTTACCGTTGTCCCTTTCCAAGGAAGCAATTGGCGCAGGAAATCGTGAGTCGTAAAACCTGACCGCGTACCCGCTCCCTTCAAACTTTATGGGGAACCGTGACACATGCCCCCGCGCAAAGGTACGGAGCGCGTTATACACGTTACGGTCAGTATTGAAATAAGCATCAAAGTTTCCGGTTAGCACTTCAGTTCTCCTTTTATAAACAGTGTTTACATAATCAGGTAGATTGCTGCCGTGAGTACGGCAACCACACCACCGTGAACAACGCCACGGCGGTACATCTTCCACATCAACGTCTCAAGATCCATCTCACACCTCCT
>Ga0172372_10001647_pt1 | contig 34620 bp, 26 predicted proteins | sample LakKiv5m_2_FD_114544 | JGI IMG/M metagenome (GOLD analysis project Ga0172372, IMG submission 114544) | Freshwater microbial communities from Kabuno Bay, South-Kivu, Congo - kab_092012_9.5m | ecosystem: Environmental > Aquatic > Freshwater > Lake | place: Democratic Republic of the Congo... | reverse complement strand
CTCTGGTATAAGGATTGCCTTTTTCAGTCCAAGGATTGCTCATTGTTTTACCTCATTTGTAGGTTAAATTTCTAACTATCTATTTCTATTAAAAGTAAAATTAGGTTCAGTCGGACAAATCCAACCCTCTGCTTTAAGTCATCTATCATTTTTCGCATTCATTTTTTTCTACCTCAATCTGAGGAGCGTAAATCCCTGATGCTTATATCTCTAAAGAACACCTGCGCATTACCACCTGAATGCAATTGAAACGCAAAGTAGCCATTGCGCGGGATTGAGTCATCTTTTTCAGTGTAATCCATGGTCATAAAACCATTGATGAACAATTGCAATGAAGAGCCTTTGCATCTGATCACATACGTATTCCAATCGCCTTTTTTAACGTGCTGTTGCACAAAAGTTTGATCAGCGACACCTATCAGTCCACGTCTATGCTCATCATAAATACACCCCCACCACTTTGGATCACCAATATCAGCCTGATAACCCTTGGGATGACCATTCTCCAATTTTTCACTTCTAAATTGAATTCCAGAATTGATCAACCCCATTTTTGCATCACCCACCAATTTAAATTGACAGCTCAATTCAAAATCACCATAAATGTTTTCTGTAAATAAATAGGTGTTCTTTTTAATCTTATCAACACCATTGCCGCCAACGATGCACCCATCGATCACTTTCCACATTTCTGTTTCAGTGGCCTTGAATCCACTTAAATCCACGCCATTGAACAAAGCCACTTGTTCTTGTGACCATCCACTCAACACCCCGAGGCAAGCAAAGGCTATCCCACCAAAAATTTTCATGCTATTCATACACTCAACCCATTTAAGTTGGTTCTAGTCTAATAGCTTATCGAGTTAAGAATAGTTGACTCTAGACATATTATAGTATAAATCAGACATTTTGTGGCAGAAAAACTTGCTTAAACGCCAAAAAGACTTCCTCGCTCAAATAGACGAAGGCCACAGCTATGACACTTTATTTGACTGCATCGAGGGCTTATCTTTCTTTGTAAAAAACACCCACTGTGAAATCATGAAGGCCAATAAGTCCTTATTGCAACATTTGGGGTTCAAAACAGAAGATGATTTAATCGGCAAAACAGACTTTGAATTATTTCCAAAACATCTGGCTGAACAGTATCGAATGGATGATCTAGAAGTTATCCATTCTGGACAACCTAAATTAAAAATCATCGAGTACTTCACCAATGAACTGGGCATTCTCGATTGGTTCATTACGCATAAAATGCCGGTTTTTTCAAGAGCTCAAACTGTTATAGGTGTAATGGGAATCATACAAAGCTACCATAGGGCAGACCAGTTGGTACACGCATCTTCTTACATCTCTAATGCAGTAGATATTATTCAAGAACAGTATAAAGAAAAAATCACCATTGAAGACTTATCCAAACAATGCAACCTCTCGCAACGCCAATTGCATCGTCATTTCATTCAAGAGCTAGGCATGTCACCACAAAACTTTCTCATACGCACCCGCATTCAAGCAGCATGTAAGAAACTAAAAGCCGATCCGCATTCAGCCCTTTCAAATGCTGCTTTAGATGCAGGCTTTTACGATCAAACCAGCTTTACTAAACATTTTAAAAAATGCATGGGCATCACACCATTGCAATTTCAAAAACGCTTTAGATTATAATTATTCATACCTATGCTATTGCTTCATTTTGGTTGAAGCCCAATCGGGTTCAACCAAAATTTTAAAACTCTTTTAAATAAACGTTTTTATAGTGCAATTCCACTGGAGGGCCACTATGGACTTGCAGACCGAAGAAACCTTTCAACGCAGCTATTTCTAGATCTGTTTCCACATGATCGGCAGTTTTCCAACCGTTGATAAATGTTTGGAGACGATTATCTTTACAATGTATCACCATATGATTCCATGAGTCATCATTTACAATTAAATTTTCATTTTCAACCAATCGTTGATTGAGGACTTTCTTTCTTCTCGATTCATCATAAATACTGCCAGTATTGCTTTTTTTAATAATATCCGCTTGATAACCTATCATTTCATGATGGTTTGGAATTCGCTTGGATCTAAACTGCACACCACCATTAACCTTATCACCTATCATTTTAAAATCGACATGGAATTCAAAATTATAAACCTCTTTGTCATAAGTTAGAAATTTATTTGTGGGAATACTTTGATTCAAGGAACCGGCCACCACGACACCATCACTAATCTTAAACCACTCTTGGTCTCCATTCCAACCCTCAAAATCACGTTCATTGAATATTTTTATAAAACCTTCCCCTTCCTTAGGTTCATGTGCCTTGTCTGGATAAAATTGCGGCACCCCCTCCAATCCAAGCGATGAGACATAAGCAAATAAATCGAGTTTTTCCTGATGATTCAAAGCCATGAGCAAGTTGTCTGGCATCAGAGTTCCATCTTTGCGAATATTTGAAATCGAATTTTTATTAATCACTTTTTTTTCTCCCGTTGCAGGCACAATAATCGAGACTTCGTTTGGCGTCTGACTGTCAATATAACCTTGAATCTGGTTGCCATCATTGATTTTGACACTGGTCAACTCAAAACCCTCCTTGACCTCTACTGATGGCCACAAAATACTCTCAATCACTCTCTCCATCGGCAAACCACGCCCCACGAAGGAGAGTTCTGGGCCCAGATTGCCACCATGATTTAAGATACTATGACATACGACACAAGTCATTCCGGCTTTATGATAAATGTCTTTGCCGCGATATAAATTTCCTTTTTCTTTTGTTTCATTCGCAAGTTCAGATATTGTTTTATCACTATGCTTAAAGACATCTTCTTGACTATTTGAAATCAAACCCTCCAAACCCTTCATCACAGCATTATTTTTATACCCCAAGCTTTGAAAAGCTTGATGAATATTTTTAATCACCTCAACTTTTATGCCGTTTACTTTAACATAAGAGACTAGGCGATTGGCATAACTATTATTTTCAGTTATATATTTTAAATAGCGTTGATTGAATTGAACAGAATGGCTTTCAAGCAATTCCATTAATTTTGAAAATCCGGATTCCAATTTGATTTTGGTTAGCAACTCAATGGCGGCTGCTTGCAATTCGACGTTCTGCTTTGAAATAAATGACTCCAAATAGGCAATATCACTATCTCCAAAAATAGAGTTTAAGTTGCCCAATAATTTAATCTTGACTTGTTCATTCGTTGCTGGTGAATTTAAAAGCTTCACACAATCTTGTTTATACTGGCTTAAACCGGAATAGGCAGCATATATCAAAGCTGCTTCTCTCGTGTTTGCCTGCTGTAAAAGTTGCTGTGTCACTCTTTCAGCTTGGTCTGAATTTAATTTCTTTTTAAATGACATCGATGCTTCTATAAAATTTAACAGCTCAGCTTGATCTGAACTATGACTATTTTTAAATGCGTCTTGATAATCACCATGCTGAATCATCAACTTCAGCGTATTTTTTCTAATCGTTTCATCATTTGAAAGAAATTGCGCTTGCAATACTTTTAAGGACGCCTCCTTGTCAAATTTAAAAGCCACATTGAAAATCTCCTCATATTTAGAAGGTTCAATGTCTTTAAGCAAGGTTGATAATGCAGGAAACCATTTCCGTATCGTGGCCATCATGGCCAGATCTGAGGCATAAGCATTCACAGGATGATTGGATTTTGCCGCCATAATAATTTTCAAACATTGCGGAGAATTTAAATAGGTTGCAGCAACGATAGCATGTATCTTGACTCTTGGGTCAGCATCTTGAGCCATAGTTATTAAAAGTTCAGTTGGATCCGTTAATTGCTCATTCCAACGAGCAATAGCCTTAACGGCAACACCTCTCGCATTAGAATTTTCATGCGACAAGAGCTGATGCAGCAATTCAATATTAACTTTCTCATGTGCTTGGTATAGACCCAACAATACTGACAACTTGAGCGCATCGTGTTCTGTCTTTAAGGATTGATAAAGTCGATCTAGAACTGGAATCACTTTATCAGAGGACATCCCTGACAGCATGGCTCTTGCAATTTTCCTTTGATGAATTTCTGTCGACATCATCAGTTCAAAAAGCTCCGCTATGGATTTTTTGGAATAATCTATGCTGGGAACTAAAGCGCGATCTTTGAAGGTCATTCTCCAAACTCGTCCATGCGTCTTATCCCTTCTTGGATCTTTATAGGAAGCTTGATAATGGCCGATGATCTCGTTGTACCAATCTAAAATGTACAACTCACCTGCTGGACCTGTGTTGATGTCAACGGGTCGAAAGACCTTGGGGCCAGAACTTATAAAATGATTTTTCTGTTCACTTTCCCAAGCGCCATTTTTTAATTCCCCTTTATAGACATTGATTTCACTCGTATAAAACGTAGCAAAAACGTAAAGACCTCTCAATTCGATTGGAAAATGTGAAGAGTCTAAAATTTCAAACTGACACTTTTTTGCCGTAGAAAATGCTGTCGCATTATTTTTGGGACCATCTATATAATCAATAGCTCCCGCACTTGTATCATAGACCTCTTTACCTGCTCCGGTGATATGTAGAGTCTCACCCCATACATTGGTCTGAGTGCCCCAAACATTGGCGCCGGCTCGACTAGGACCAAAAAAAGTATCCAACCTGCCCGTTCTAGGATTGAACCGAAAAACACCACCACCAAACATTCTTTTTACGCCATAAAGAGTTTCCGTATTTGCTGTTGCATGATGCCCTTGGCACACCCAAAGCTGACCGTCATGTCCCCAAGAAATCGAATTGATGTTTTGATGACTGTCTCCAGAATCAAATCCCGACAAAATAACTCTTCTCGATTCAGGCACATCATCACCATTTTTATCTTCGTAAAACACTATTTCAGAGTACTCACAAACATAAATGCCATTTTCAGCAAATTCAAATCCAAATGACATGGGAATGTTATCTATAAACTTCTTGAAACTATCGGCTCTACCGTCATGGTCTGTATCTTCACATATAAGAATATAATTACTTGGTCCGTAGCCAGGGTCTGGTTGAGGGTAACTTGGAAGACAAGAAACCCACAATCTACCGCGCTTGTCCCATTTCATTCTAACCGGATTTATGACACCATCTTTTTCGGAAGCAAATAAATTGATGTTTAAATTCGGATCATCTATTTTTAATTGCGCCATCTCTTCGGCTGGACTGAGAGCGTCTATTTTTGAATGTTCGAATGATTCTTTATTAGGAAGACTAAGTTCTTTTACCGTATCTAGACTGTGCATTTCATGTATTTTACTTTCCAACCAATCCAGCCTTGGTTTAAAACTTTGCGCCACTTGATCAAAGCCTTGAGAAAACGTCACCTGTGTTCTGTCGCCATAAGCAAAAGCCCAATTGCTTGGCCGATAAAACTCACGCCAAGTGTAATTTTTAAGTCCGATATTTTTTCTCATGATCGAAAGCCATTGTGGTTCAATGATGGGAACATTCAGTTGCAACATGATTTCATGGCTGACCTTTTCATGGCCTGCTTCTAATAAATGAAGGCCATTGCTGGTCATGGGAGTTGAGAAATCCTTACTGAACAAGTCAACATAAATAGCCTGATATTGCGCGGCCATACCTTTGAGCTTTTCATTGATGTCGTGTAACTTTTGATTTACACCTAAAAAGTTAGGACCGTTAAAAAGTCCCAAGTTTTCTATTTTCATAGGAGAGATCATCACAATTTTTGAAGTGACTTTCTGAATATCGCGAATCAGTTCCTCATATTTCTGATAAAATTGCCCCAGACTGCCTTCCGTTTCAAAGGCTTCCATCTGGCCAAATTGCAAAAATACAATATCAGCATCGACATAGGAAACTTGCTGCATTAAGCTGCCATGATTGTGATCACGGCTTCTTTTAAAAACCGTGTCACCTTCCCAAGACAAGTTTCTGAATTTAAACTTTAATTTGGGATGCGCAGCACGAAGTCTCGATTCAATCCAAGCATAGTTATCTTCATACTCGAAATTCGAACCGCCAATCCATGCAATGGTTTGGCCTGATTCTAACCGAAAACCCTGCTCAAAAGCTGGTTTCCCCTGACTTGGAAGCGTTGTGATTAAAATATCAGCTCTATTTGAACTAGGCGCCGCATGAGTTAAGAAGGGTATAAGAAAAAAGGAGGTGATGGCAAAAAAATAGTTCATTGTGCTTCCTTGTCTTAAAATTTTGATAAAGGGCTATTTCAGTTGTTTGACAGTATTACCAGAATTATTTCTTTACTGGACATAAAAAATAAAAAAAAATTTCATGTCCAGAAATTAGACTACAATCGTACTACCTATCATGATAGATAAAAAAGACATCTTAAAATGCCTTATGGACGACAAGCCTAGGCTTTTTGCCTTTGCTTGGTCGCTTATACGCGACCCTCATAGCTCAGAAGATGTTTTTCAAGACATGATCATCAAGGCACTCAGCTCAGAGAATCACTTTGAAAGCACCTTGCATCTAAAAAATTGGAGCAGAACCGTCATTCGCAACCAGTGTTTTGATCTCATTAAAAAAAATAAAAGAAAAACTCACCTTTCAAACGACCTCATCGACAAGATAGAACAAGACCTCGACTCCAGAGATATGACTCATGAAGAAACATCGCATGTGCATTTGTCAGATTGCCTTAATGAATTGACAGAACAAACTCGGGAGATCATCAAACTCAGGTACTTCAATAATTTACAAGCCCTAAAAGTCGCTGAAATTTTGGATAAAAAACCCGATGCCATCTACAAAACACTACAACGAGCTTATCAGACGTTAAAAGTCTGTTTACAAAAAAAATCGTTACTGGCAAACTATGACTGAGTCAAAGCAAGACGAAGAAAAGTTTTTAGAACTGCTCATCAAGTATCACGATGACTCAATTTCCGAGCATGAATTGGACACGTTAAAGACTTATCTTTCCTCTTCTGCTAACTACATCGCCAAATTCAATGACTTTAGTCTGTTGACCACAAATCTAATCCATTGCATGAGCGAAACCCCTCGCGTCGAAACGGCTGGACCGACTAAAGTCATTAAATACGAGAGCTATGTTTTGCTTAAGCTCATCGCCTTAGCTGCTTTTATTGCACTATCACTTTATTCAGCATCCATCATCATCAGTTTAGAACAACAAACTGAGTCTCATCATCAAGCTGCGACTTATTCCTCAAAAATCAATTTTCTGAACAAAGATGTTGAATGGGAATTTGGTGAAGAACTCATCACCGAGTATCACGAAACAAAGAATGGTTGGTATAAATTGCTCAAAGGAGAGATTCAATTGACCTTTAGCAGCGGGGCTGTTGTCAATATCAAAGGGCCTTCTCTGTTTGCGATTGTATCGCCCATGGAGTCTTATCTCGAATACGGAGAGGTCTCGGTCTATGCGCCTGAAAGTGCAAGGAATTTTACCGTAAAAGTGCCCACCATGGACATCGTCGATTTGGGCACAAAGTTTTCCATCCATATCGATCCAAAAGATGGCGAATCTAACGTTGAAGTAACCGAAGGACTTGTCGATGTGCATTTTAAAACAAGCAAGGCAAAAGAATCTCTCTTTGCCGGTGCGATCGCCAAAGTCGATTCAAGAGGCGATCTGCTCTCTCTGAACAATCCCACCGCCCCACCCGAATTGTTCTCCCATTGGCCCTTCGACTTTTACGAACAAAATTTTACTCCAGACGTTTCGTTACATCAATTCAAGGCGCATATCGTAGGCAATACTGACGCACTTATGACGTTAGGAAAAAGTGGACAAGCTTTTAATTTGAATGACGATCAATACCTCGACCTGTCCCAATACTTGAATGTTTTGCCTAAAAATAATTTCACGCTTGCAACATGGGTAAAAAATCCCACCAACATGATTTTTTCTATGTCAGATGGTAGCAAAAACAACAGACTGCAATTTGAACGTTATCAGAACAGACTCCTCTATGGCTGGCAAAAAGAATCTTTTTTCGATTCTGTATCTGCATTTGTAACTTGGGAAGAAGACAAATGGCATCACGTCGCCTTCTCTTTAAGTGGCGGAAGAGTGTCGCTGTTTATGGATGGAAAGAAATGTGCCCACAATGTCTCGTTAGGAAGACTCAATACCCAAATATTGGGACCGAGTGACTTTAACGTGCTCGACCGCGCCTATATCGGCATTTTAAAAAAAGGAACGCCTAGCGAAAATTTTAAAGATAGCATTCAAAAATTAAAAGGACAAATCGACGATGTTCAGATTTACAAATCTGCTCTAAATGAAGAACAAATTCGCCATCTTTATGAAAACCCCGGACAAGTTTTAAATTAAATCTCTTCCGTCCGATTGAACATCAAGCAACTCGGGCAAATGAAGTGGTCCCTCTACCAAGACGCCGATCTTTTGTCTTTCATTCGTAGCAAAGGATCTTAATAATTCATTTACATTCAAGATCCGTTTTACTCTCGTGACACTCTGATCGCCTTCGCTCAACTCCGAGTAATGATAAACGTCATGCTTTTGCAAACATTGCAACAAGGTTTGAACTTGCCACTGGTCCTGTTTTGTCTCATCGACCTCTAATGCCAAGATTTCAGATAGCAAGTCATCATCGCTCAAAGCTTCATTTAAAATTTCAAAAAAATGCCCCTCGCTCGGCAAACCCTGATCGCAGCGACTCACCAATATGATTTTCCCTCCTTGAGCGGTGATTCTGCTGGCCGTAGCAAGTCCCTTTATGGTTTGATAGAAATTCTGATCAAGAGGATAACCCCCATTGGTGGTTATCACAATCGGATAAGTCTGATCCACTTGAATGGTCGTATCCACTCTGACCTTCTCACTACCAACATCATGTGCCCCTTCACGATGGCCCGCAAAAATTCCCGTGATTTGTTTTTCTGAATTTAAAGAAACATTCACAATAAAATCTATCGGACACTGTCTTAACATTCTTCGCGTCATCGCTTGCAAGGGATTATCGCTTAGTTTTCCCATCACCGTATTCGGGTTGGAAATCAATTTCGAACTATGAAAATACTGTATCGTTTTAAATCCGGCAATACCAGGAACAACGGCCTTGCATCCACCTGAAAAACCCGCAAAAAAATGCGGCTCGATAAACCCCGTTGCAATGCGCAAATCCGCTTCGACATAATGACGATTTAGCCACACCTCTTCGTTTAGCTCACTGATTCCAGCAAGACGCAATTCCGCTTGATTTAAACAGTCGTGGTTGATCACTTTAAAGCGACTCAAATTCTCAGCTCCAAGCATCTCCAGCAACTCCTGTTGGGTTGAAGCACGATGCGTGCCTGTTCCAATCAACAACAAAATTTGTTCATCTGACACCCCTAGCGCCTCAACAATCCACGGCACTAAATATTTATCAGGAACAGGACGAGTATGGTCAGCAATAACAATTGCCACCTTGCTTTTCGCTGAAAGCTTAGCCCCTAACTCACAAAGCGAAATAGACTCAACTGGATTTGTCACGGCCTCATCGAAAGATGCTTTGGCATTGAACAAAGCTGCCGGTTCTTCAGCACTTAAAACATCCACCTCAAAAGTTGACTCATCTATTGTGATGGTGAGTTTTTCTCGACCGTAGGGCAACTCAATCGATTTTAAAGGCATCGTTTTAACTTAAGGCAATATTCAATTGAATATACTAAAGAATAATGAGCTTAAAAATAGTTAAAGCTAGACAAGCTTTAGTGGATTTAAGACAGATTAGCACCAAAACCCCGATTTTGTGCGCTCATGCACTTAAATCTGTTTTAAAATCAGGATTGAGTCGACTCATCCATTTTTTTGGAAAACTCGTGAACGTTTCCATCAACTCATATAAGACGGGAATGATCAACAATGTCATCGTGGTCGAAACAGTCAATCCCGCTACAAATGCCGTCGCAAAAGGGCTCCAATTTAAACTGAATTCGGGCAAGCCAATCGCCATAGGCAACAAGCCGGCAATGGTGGTGATGGTCGTCATCAAGATCGGCCGCATGCGTTGATGGCCAGCCATGACAAGCGCCTCTCTAACCTCCATGCCCTCTCTTCTGCGTTGATTGATAAAATCAATCAACACAATCGCATCGTTCACGACGAGTCCAGACAATCCAACCACTGCCATAAAACACTGTACCGTAAACCACGCCCGCTCCGGCCTCACCACATTGGGTCCAAGCACTTGTGCCAAAAAACCAAACAATGACATAACAACAACGACGCCTATCAAAGAAAAAATGATATTCGACATAATAATGACCGGTTGCATGTAACTCTTAAATTGAGTGGCAAGTATGCCGTATATTAAAAATAGCGCTAAACCAAAAGCCGTGATTAAACTTGTGTAACTGCGCGACGTGCTCTCCCCTTCACCACCAAAAGCAATAGAGGCGCCAATATAATGATGCCTATGCTCTTCATACCATTTTTGTATTGGCACATTGCTGTATATCGCACTTTCAGATAAGCCGGCATTGATGGCAATCGTGCGCACAAAATTTCTGCGTATCAATCTATCGGGGCGCTCCATGTATTTGGAATGTCCCGTGTCCGTAAAATTTATTTCTGCCCCATTAGCGTCTCGAGCGATCGGCAAACTCAACAATCGCTCGGGCCGATCATTAGGCTTTGAATGCAGCTTTAATTTGATGGGAATATCATTGTCACTTCTGCGGTAATCACCAACATAGGCACCTTCAAATAATGTCGAAATATACTGTTGCACCTGCAACGGGCTCAGGTTATATTGAGCACTTTTCGCAGCATCTACCTCAAATTTCCATTGTACTATTTTTTGTTCACGCGTGTGCGACAAATCGATAACGCCCTCCAGTTCACCGCCTGCAACAGCCTCTCGTTTCATCCAATCGTATAAATCAAACGCCAATTGCTCAACTTTGGATTCATCCATTCCAAAAATCCTAACATTCACAGGCGAACCTGTTGGAGGACCACCTTGCATGGCTTGAACCACTAAGCTGACGCCCTCTTTTTCAAATTCAGCTTCAACTTCTTTTCGCAATTGCTGAATATACCTCATTCCATCCTCGTATTCGCGCTCATCGCGATTGGCTAACTCAGCTTGCAAAAAGGCGAAATTATTACCACGTACAGGTTTATAACCCTTGTCTACACTCATGCCAGAAAGCGCCGTCACACAGCGAATATACCCTGGCCCCCTATTAACAATAAATTTCGAGATCTCTCGGGCTTTCACATCCGTCTGTGCCAGCGAACTTCCCTCCGCCATTCGTAAAGTCACCCAGCATTGCGAAGGGTCATCGGGAAAGAATTCCAATCTCAACGGGGGCGAAATGCCCAGTTCTTTTGCATTTTCCGGAACACTCAAGGCGAGTAACCCCAAAGTCATGCAAAAAAACAACCCAATGCTTGCCACAGTCATCAAGGGATGGTTTAAACACACATACAAAGCACGATGATAACTACGGTGTAACACTCCCAAAAATCCGCTTCTTTTTAAAAAACTTTGATAATGATCTTCAATTTGCGCCTCCAGCTTTTCATCCCCTAAAAGTTTTTGTAATTCAACCACATGCAGTGGCAATACAATCAAACTTTCAAATAAGCTAATGCCCAACGCAACCGCTACGGCAACAGGAACCAAAGCAAAAAATTCTCCGGTCGCCCCACTCATCATCAGCATCGGCAAAAACGCGGCCATGGTCGTTAATGTTGCACTGACGACAGGCCAAAAAACCTCCGCCGTTCCTTCAATTGCAGCATCCACAATGGGTTTTCCAAGCTCGCGATGACGGCGAATGTTTTCTAATACCACAATGGCATCGTCGACAAGAATGCCCACCGTTAAAACAAAACCCAACAACGTGATCTCGTTTAAACTTATACCATATAAATAAAAAACAATCAAGCTTCCTATAAAACTAAATACGATACCCGAAATAGTCAAGACAGCAGCTCTGCTTGCGCTAAACACATAAAGCAAGAAAAACGCCAACACCAGAGCCTTCACTGCACCATGGTTCGAAAGCACAAACACTATGCTTGTCAATACTCCTAAAATTGTTCCCGTCCACATCACATAGCCCTTAGCATGTGTCAAAAACCAGAACAACGACAACACCACCAATATGCAAGCCGCAAATAAACTTTGTTGCAAGACTCCCAAACTATCTCTAATCATGATGGTTGAGTCTAAAGATACATTGTAGATCAAACTCTTATCGTTGATCTCGCGCATGTACGAGTCTACAACGCTTAACACTTTTTCTTTTATCGTTTCAGCATTGCCGGCAGGCATTTTTAAAATCTTGCAACTGATGCCATCTTTGCCATTGATGCTAGTTACAATACCTGAACGCATACGGTGGATTCCCGTTGTCTCCCAATCCAATAAATCCGCCAGTTTTAAGGCTGTGCCGCTGCCTTCACTGCGGATCACCGTTGCATAAAGTTGATCCACCGACCTAGGCATATCGTCTAATAGAATATGTTTTTCCCCACTTGTAGTAAACGTGCTGCCCGCAGGAACAACATGGCCCGTTTGTCGCATACGCTCCACCACATCTGAAGTCAGTAACCCGTATTGTTTCAATTTATCTGGATCCAAACTCAATTCAAATTGAACGCTTTCCTCGCCTAAAAGTTTGACTTCTTTGACATTTTCAATCGCCTCCAATCTCGTTCTTAGATTTTTCGCAATCAATAATAGTGATCGCTTGGCATCTTTTCGGTCGTCAGCATAAACTAAATTGACTTGCATGACGGGCAACCATTCATCAACATTAGAAATATGAAAAGTCGGAGTTAAAGGTTCCCCATTGATGATCGGCAAAGAGTTTTGGATTCCCATCACTCTTAATCGCAGTTCATCATAAAGAGCATCATAATCTAGATCGTCAATATATTTGATAAGAATTTCCGAATGTTCGTTCAACGATGTCGAACGAACATATTCAATCCCCTTCATATTGCGGATGGAATCTTCAATCCTCTCTGTCACCAATCTTTCTACATCATCAACGGTAGCTCCAGGGTAAGCTGAGTTGATGGAAACTTCACCCATATTGATATTCGGATAACGATCGATTGGCAGCAAAGGTATTGCGACAAACACTCCAAATATCAATAATGCCGCATATAAAATATTTAAAGTGACACCCTGATTGAGGATGAATTTTATAAAACTTTTCATAAACTATGGCGTCGGTAAAGCCAATGGTCCCTGTGGCAAATCTTTAAACGCCACAATCGCTTTGCCTTCCTTATTCATCCTTATTTTTATGGGGATGCGTTTTAAATTGGCATCATACACATAACTTTGTTCAAATTCTGTCTTAATGAATCGCTGAGGTATTTCAACATTGCCATATAGATCAGAACAATTCAAAAGCAACATGGCTTGAACGCCTGATGTCAATTTTTTATGTCTGTTGTCAACTCTTAATTCAACCCTGCTTTTCTGAGTTTTCATGTCTGCCACAGGGTCTATTCCGTGAAGCCTTGCGGCAAGAGAAATTGGATTAGCAGTATGCAACTCTAATACAATATTTGAACTTGCCAAAAGCGCCTCAATTTCAAGTTGCGTTAGATAATACTCAAATTTCAATTCGCTTAAATCTGCCAATGACACCATAGGTTGAAAAGCCGTGACTAAAGTCGTCAACTCGACGTGCTTACGACTCACCACCCAACCAGCAGGCAATATGATTTTATACTTTGAAAATAACTCTTCCGCAAGTTTAACTTGAGTTTCATGAGCTTTTACTTTGGCGATGAGTTCATGCTGTGCGATATGAGCTTGCTCAAGTCTCAATAGACTGCTCTTATAGCTGAGCTCCTTTTGCTCATAACTGTCTAAACTAACTGACCCCTTCTCATACAAGGCCTTCACTCTAAACCACTCGCGTTCCTGATTATTTTTTTCCAGCACCATCAGTTCAGTATGCGATTTAGCACTGTCCAACTTTAATTTTATCGACAGGAGCTCTTGTTCTTTTAATTTTAACTGAAGCTCTGCCTGCTCAGATTCAATTGCGACAAATTGGCCCGTTTCAATTTCCGAGCCCATCTCTACGGGCAAAGACAAAATACGACCACTCACTTCTGAAGCTACCTCGAGAGTTCTTGCCGGTTGACCCAGCGCCACCAAATGCTTTTCAATTTTAGCCAGATGATCTTTCGGATGCCACAATTCTGAAGCAACCCCCTCCATCGTGATCAAACAGATCAAAACACACCATGCCTTAGAGCTAAACTTCAACTGATCTTATGCCCGTTTCTTCATCGCCAGAGGATAGTCTAGAAGGAAACTCTAATCAACCACTCGAACTTAACTTTAATACATGGGTCATGAATTTTTCACGAAAACTTCTCGCAAACCTGTCTTATGGAGGCCATGACGGCAGCCAATAGAGCTATCAAACACAAATTCGGCTCTTCGCTGTATCATCTCCTTGACTCAGCACTTTAATATGCATACTCATCTGCATGAGAACGACACTTAATATTGATGACAAAGTCTTGAATAAGGCCTCTTCCTTAACAGGTATTAAGGAAAAGACTCTCCTTCTTCACGAAGGCCTAAAAGCCTTAATTTCGCTAGAAAGCTCGAAAAGGCTTTCTAAACTTGGCGGGTCATCACCTAAACTTGAGTCTATTCCTAGAAGATGATTCTTGTTGATACCTCTGTATGGATTGAATTTCTAAGAATAGGCAATCCACTTCTAACTGAATTTCTTGAAAAAGGCCAAGTTTACACCCACCCTCTGGTCATTGGTGAATTAAGCGTTGGCAATATCTCAAAACGGAATAAATTTTTAAATTTACTTAACGATTTGCCGTCGTCAAAAGAAGCTACTCACCAAGAGGTTATCACGTTTATTGATTTGAATAAAACTTTTGAAAAAGGCGTTGGCTATTTTGACCACATGATTTTATGTTCAGCAATAATCACCGACTGTCCACTATGGACACTCGATAAAAAACTTATGGATCTGGCGAAAACATACCACAGTGCCCTAGCTAGGGGATGAACATAACCGCTTCTCGGAGTATTCTTTAACATAGTTACAATTTAATATCCTATGATCTTGTAGTCTCCGGCGGCCAGTTTTCTGTAGAAAACTGGCCAAAAAAAATTATAGAAGCCTGCGATAAACATCCCGAGCATGTGAACCATTATCTGGGTCGCTATGTCAATAAAACGGCGATCAGCGATGAGCAAATAACCAGTTGCAATAATGGATAAGTGACCATCAGAACTAAAAACAGGCTCAAAATTTTAGTTTCCCCTATAGGCTAGAAGCAAACATGTTCAACGCAAAACTAACCTGCTTAGGGTGGCTCAATGCAGGGATGAAATCTTTTTTTTGGCCTAAGCAGGTTAGTTTCTAAGACGTTAGCACTACACAAAAGAAATTCAGCATGGCGAAGATCAAGAAAAAATTAACTGCGAAGCAGAGGCAGGCAAAGCGAGAAGCCAAAGCCGAAAGGCAGAAGAAATATATGTGGGTATTCATGGGCGGTAAGCAAGTCAAAATTAAAAGACCTGCAATGGTTGAAGGTGTCCCAGTGGATCAATACGTGTCAGAAAATGCAGATCCAATTTGGCTGCACCAGAATGGAATGTACGAAGAAGTTTATGACAAGGACAATATTTTCACATCGTAATCAGGCCAAAAAGGTGCCAACAATGCCAACCAGTCTGACAGTTTTTCCGTTCCTTGTTTTACGAACGCTACGCTACCGCAAATCAATCCACTCTAAAGACGCAGCTGTTGGCTGCGTTAGGCCACACAACAGAAGAGAGAACCGGCATGTTCACTTGGTTGCAGAAGAAAAGATTGGAGGAACTCGCCAGCGCATTTGCTTCTGTTAAGCAAATTCCGCAACGGCGATTCTCCCGATAGATACCGCAAAGCCGAGTATTGGGAAGCAGTACTCAAGGAAAACCCCTCATTTCTATTGACACATTCCGATTCCCTCTTTCATGCGAAGTGTTTCTAAATTTAAAATAAAGCCCAAGCGTTTATTTGAAAGTCTTAGATGGCTAAATCGACAATTCACGCTGCCATAAATTATTCTCTTTTTCACCAAAAACTCTCATCAAATAGACCTTGGTGACTTCGTGACTTTGTGTTGAAAATAAACATTCCAGCAAGACTATCTGCCCCATCAATACCAAGCTATAATTTTAAATTCAAAATTTTATAGAAACTCTCTACTTCATTTTATTTTTTGGCACTCAGGCCTATTTGTTTAGTCAAAATTCAGTTCAACCTCGATTCTTCGATAGCTTATTGATTATTTTTATCCAAAAAAGATCCATTGTCCTAATAAAAACAAATTTGTTCAAGAAATAAATTATTAAAACAAATTTGTTCTAAAAAATAACCCTACATCGTTAAGATGCCTTTAAAATACATACTTTCAACATTCGGCACACCACTTTCTAATAAGCTCTCAACTTCACTTTTTTAGGAAATATCATGCTCAAATTTGTTTCAAAAGGAACCAAGTTTCTAAAAGCCGCATCCCTTATCAGCATCATCACCTTTAGCACCAATACCTTCACTCATGCAGAACAGCTCAACGTAGAAAAAGATACCCTTAAATTTGGTTTTATCAAACTAACCGATTGCGCCCCTATCGTCATCGCAAAAGAAAAAGGCTTCTTTGAAGATGAAGGTCTGCAAGTCGAAGTGATCGCACAGCCAAACTGGAAAACCTTGCTAGATAACGTCATCAACGGAAACCTTGATGGCGCACACATGCTTTCAGGTCAACCGATCGCAGCCACCATCGGCATTGGAACCAAAGCACATATCGTCACACCTTTCACAATGGATCTAAACGGCAATGGCATCACTGTAGCCAACAGTATTTGGGAGAAAATGCAGGAAGTAGATAGCAAACTGAATACACCTAAACCTATGCATCCCATTACAGCCGATTCACTGCGTCCAATCGTCAAAGAAATACTTGAAAGCGGCAAAAAAATGCAAATGGGCATGGTTTTTCCAGTATCGACACACAACTATGAAATTCGTTATTGGCTAGCTGCCGCCGATATTCACCCCGGCATGTACACCGTCACCGACACAGGTGGAAGAACCAATGCTGAAGTGGAATTATCAGTGACTCCCCCACCCATGATGCCAACAGTATTGGAAGCAGGCTCTATCTCTGGATATTGTGTCGGTGAGCCTTGGAACCAACAAGCTGTCACCAAAGGAATCGGAGTGCCTGTCACGACCAATTACGATATATGGAAAAACAATCCAGAAAAAGTATTTGGCATCACATCCGAATGGGCCCAATCTAACCCAAACACCGCCATAGCAGTGACTAAAGCTCTCATTCGAGCAGGAAAGTGGCTGGACGAAACCAAAGACGGCAAATTGGTCAATCGCGAGGAAGCCATTCGCTACTTGGCAAAACCAAATTATGTGGGCGCAGACTATGAAGTGATTAAAAACTCCATGACTGGCACCTTTGTTTTCCAAAAAACAGATGTACGCGAATTGCCTGATTTCAATGTTTTCTTTAAGTACCACTGCACATACCCATGGTATTCAGACGGAGTGTGGTTTTTAACTCAAATGAGACGTTGGGGCCAAATCACCGAGTCTCAACCTGATAGCTGGTACCATGAAACCGCCAAAAAAGTTTATCGACCTGACATCTACCTCAAAGCAGCAAAGCATTTGATCGAGGAAGGTCATCTGGATAAATCTGAAGTGCCAGAAACAGACGGCTACAAAATGCCCACCTCAGACTTTATCGATGGTATTGAATACGACGGCAAAAAACCGCTTGAGTATTTAAAGAAACACAAAATCGGCAATAAGTCGTAGTTCAATCATTCAATACTTTTTTTTGTGGAGGCAATAAAGTGTTAAAATATAAACTAATCAAAACATTGGATATCGCGGGCTTGAAAGTTTTCGAGCCCATCATCCGACTTGCTTATTGGGATGAACCCGAAGTTCAAGCAAAGAAAATTTTCTTGTTCATCATCATCCCAATCTTAGCATTTCTCGTATTTTTGGGATTATGGGATTTTATAGCTCCTCGTCATACGACCAAATCTGGCGAAGTGCCCACTCCGCCAGTTGTTTTAAAAGCATGGGATGGGATACTCATCTTCCATAATCGTGAGAATCAAAAAATGGCCGACTTCACCTTATCTGGAGAAGCACGCAAAAATGCCCTACTCCAAGTTGAAGCAGAACTTCAAAAAATCGAGGAGACCATCGCTCATTCAGATGCAAAACTGGCTGAATTAAAAAACACCCAAGAGGCCATGGTACTCAAAAAACTCGCTCCACTGGAATTGGAATTTGATCAAAAAAGCACCGAGTTCAACAATGCCGAAAAACTCAGAGATGAAGCCCTAAAAGCCTTCGCTGCATCCATCGCCGCTGATGACAAGACAGCCAAACTCAAATTGCTTGAGCAAGTCAAGCAATCCAATATCAAAAAAGATCAAGAGCGAGTGTTTCTAAATACTCTAAAAGATCAAATGAACTCCATTCGAAGTTTTGTTTACAAACCGGCTAAATTGGCCTTGTCCGAGAATTCTGCTTTAATGGCCGAGCGCCAGTATCTTCTGAAACGAAAAGATCTCTTGAGTGATGACAATCGTTTTATAAAAGTCGATGACGCCAAAGAAAAGTTAAAAGAAAAAGAAGATGATTTTCTAAATTCGTCGGGCTCCTCGCTTTTGGTAAAAGCCAAATCAGTTATTCGCGGCGAAGAAAGCATCCTCCGCATCGAACAATCTAACTATGCCAAACCATGGACATTTTTAGATCAAATCGTCCGATCACTCGGATGTGTTTTTTTAGGCTTTGCCGTTGCGACAATCATCGCCATACCCTTGGGCATTCTTTGTGGTTTAAGCCCAGTCTTCATGGCAGCCATGATGCCCTTGATTTCACTTTTTAAGCCGGTGTCACCCATCGTATGGTTGCCCATTATTTTCATTATCGTCGGAGGATTTATCGATGACCCAGAACACGCCATCATGCATCCAGCTTTTATAAGTTCTGCACTGACTGTAGCATTGTGCTCACTGTGGCCAACCTTAGTCAATACCGCCTTGGGCGTTGCTAGTATAGAAAAAGATTATCTAAATGTCGCAAAAGTTTTAAAACTGGGCTTTTGGAGTCGACTTTTTAAAATCGTCATCCCATCGGCTTTGCCGCTCATTTTTGCCGGTCTGAGAATCTCACTGGGAGTGGGTTGGATGGTATTGATTGCAGCAGAATTGCTCTCATCAAGTGAAGGCATCGGAAAATTCGTTTGGGATATGTTCAACAATGGATCTTCAGAAACCTTTGCCCAAATGTTTGTTGTCGTATTTATTGTTGGCATTGTCGGTCTATTTTTAGATCGCCTGATGATTGTCTTGCAACGTAGCGTCAGCTTCGGATCCAATCCTTCAGGACTATAGAGGAGCATCGCTATGTCTTATCTAAAAATGAACCAAGTCAACATTGGCTTTGGACCGAGCTCTGAAAGAACCGAAGTTCTCAAAAATGTCAACCTTGAAATCAACGAGAATGAATTTGTCGCTATTGTCGGATTTTCAGGATCCGGCAAAAGCACTCTGATCAATTTATTATCCGGTTTGGCTCTACCCGATTCGGGTGAAGTGATCATGGCGGGCAAAAGGGTTCTCAGTGCCCATCCCGACCGTGGCGTGGTGTTTCAAAACTACTCGCTGCTGCCTTGGCTCACCGTTGCTGGCAATATTGAACTCGCGGTAAAACAAGTTTTCCCAGAAATGACCGCAGCTCAAAGAAAAGAGCATGTCGAAAAATACGTCGATATGGTGAGTCTTACTCCTGCTCTTTTGAAACGCCCCTCTGAATTGTCAGGCGGGATGCGACAACGCGTGTCCGTTGCACGAACGTTATCGATGCAACCTAAAGTTTTACTGATGGACGAGCCTTTTTCCGCACTGGACGCATTGACGAGAGCAAATCTACAAGATGAACTCACCGCCATTTGGAGCAAAGAAAAACGCACCGTTGTGTTCATCACCAATGATGTCGATGAGGCTATCTTGATGGCCGACCGCATCATTCCCTTAACACCAGGACCAGAAGCGACCTTGGGCCCCAATTTCAAAGTCGATTTAGATCGACCAAGAGATCGTGCCGCCATCAATCACAACAATGAATTCATCGCGCTTCGAAACAAGATCAATCAATACCTGATAAAAATTAAAGAAGATCACGAACAATTATCAGAGCGACACAATCTTACCTGTCCAGACTTACAACCGATCGACCTAAGGGTCATGTATAAATAAAAATAGGAATTCAATATGTCAAATCAACCCATTCTAGAAACCCATAACTTAATCAAAGCCTATCCTCTGCCAAAAGGTGGCGAGGTCGTCATCGTAGATGGCTTTAGCATGAAAATCGAGAAAGGAGAATTCATCTCCCTTATCGGACACTCTGGCTGCGGCAAAACCACTGTACTAATGATGGTCGCAGGCCTGCTAGAGAAAACACGTGGCGGCATCATGGTCGATGGCAGCGAAGTTGAGGGCGCAAGCCCTGATCGGGCCGTGGTCTTTCAAGCCCCCTGCTTATTACCTTGGATGACAGCTCTTGGCAATGTTATGCTCGGCGCCAACCGCGTCTTTCCGCAGGCTAGCAGAAAACAAAAACGCGAAATCTGTGAGTATTACCTCAACATGGTAGGGCTCGGCAACGCCATGCACAAATACCCAAACGAACTATCTGGCGGCATGCAACAAAGAGTTGGCATAGCTAGAGCTTTTGCCGTTAAACCAAAAATGGTTCTATTAGACGAACCCTTTGGACGTCTCGATTCACTCACACGCATGGAACTTCAAGACACCCTCATGGGCATTCTATCTGAAAGTAAAATGACCTGCATGATGGTGACCCACGATGTCGACGAAGCCATCTACCTATCTGATAAAATAGTCATGATGACCAATGGACCCAAAGCAAAAATTGGCAACATCATGGAAATTGAATTCGATCGCCCGCGCATCCGCAAGGAAGTGATTGAACACCCCGAATACTACCACTATCGCGAACAATTGTTAACCTTTTTACAAGAACAGGAGCACTTAAAAGAGAAAAAAAATCCAAACAAAATCATTAAATTTCCAAACCAAGGAAATACCATGTCAAAACTAGTCAAATTCGGCAAGTTTTGGGAAAAATCAAAAAATAAAGTTTCTTCATCCTAATTATTTACCCACTTACCTTTCTACTCTTTCGAGGAATAAAATGTTAAAGAAAAAAGTTCTCGCTGGCTTAATGATGTCAGCATGTTTAAGCTCGATTCACGCTGAGGCTGAATCGATATGGAGTGCCCTCAAAGGCGGAACACCCACCGTACAATTGAGGTTACGCTACGAAGATGTATCCGATGATACTTCTGCTACTGGAGCCAAAGATGTTCAGGATTTAACGCTAAGAACTGCTATTGGCTATAAAACTGGAACCTACATGGGACTATCCGCTTATGCTCAATTAGAAGATATCAGCATGATAGACGACAATGACAAAGCAAACGCCGATGCACGAGCTTCCGAGCTCAACCAAGCCTTTTTAAAATACGGAAACAGTGACTTTGAGACTGTACTCGGTCGTCAAACTCTCATTTACGACAACGCTCGACACATCGGAAACGTCGGTTGGAGACAAAACGATCAAACCTTTGATGCTGCAACTTTAAAATACACAAAAGACAAGTTGTCTTTAAATTACAATTACGTGTGGCAAGCAAATCGCATCACTAACACACAACAAGAAATGTCCTCTCATTTAGTCAATGCGGCTTATGATTTCAAAACTATCAAAGTAGTTGGATATTATTACTTACTTGACTTTGATACAGGAACCACAAATTTCTTCACCGATACCCATGATACTGACACCTACGGCATCCGACTCGCAGGAGCCGCTCCAGTTGGAGCAACTAAGCTCTTGTACACATTGGAGTATGCATTGCAGTCTGATGGATCCGATGCCACGGTCTCTTTTGATGCCGACTATATTTTGGCTGAATTAGGCGCAAGTTTCTCTGGCGTTACCATCAAAGGCGGCTATGAGGTTTTAGGTGTCGACAATGGCGTGTCATTCTCAACTCCATTGGCAACTGTTCATGCCTTCAATGGCTGGTCGGATAAAGTTATAGCAGCTCAACTAAAAGGCAATGCCAATGGCATTGAAGACACTTATTTTGCCATCAGTGGAAAAGTTGTTGGAATAGCTTTATTAGGCATGTATCACGACATCAAACCCGAAACTGGCACTTCTGCTACTATTGAGGGAAGTGAAATTGACTTGCAAGCAACTTATGCTACAAAAGTGGGCTTCACCTTTGGCGCAAAAGCGGCCTTCTTTGATGCCGACGCAGCAGCAAACGATCTAGACAAATTTTGGCTTTGGACTGAATATAAAATCTAAGTTCAAAGCAAACCCCATAACCTCCTGAGAGGGGAGGTTATCTTGAAGCCGATCGGGAGCCTCCACCCGGTCGGCTTTTTTATTTATACACATTAACATTTTAGTTATTCAATTAAGTATAAAAAACATTTATGTATCATATTTTGAATTAAAATACCTATTTTACTCAAAAAATGCTCGGCATACGATTTTCTAAATGTTGATACACTCAACATTTTAGAGCCAATCAACATGGAAATTTATCATATGAACATCCTTTTCAGCCAAGAAATCACTGACTTACTAGAGCAAATCAAGGAAGAACTCCTTTCCTTCTTTGATTGCCCCGAAGACCAAAATCTCATCGATCTGATTTGTTCTGATTTATTGGAACTTGAACATCAATCTACTGTATTGGGCATGGATGAACTCAATACTGTCACAAGAGAACTACACGATCATCTGTTCATGCTTGGCCATTGCTATGTATTGTCAGACAAACAAGATTACGATACCTGTATCAAAGAAATACACAATATAGAACGTGTCCTAGAGGCCTATAGCCTCGCAAGTTAAAGCTAACCATGACCATCGCAATCATCACCTACAATGAATTTTCTCACTATTATGATTTATACGAAAGACTTTCAGAAATAAGTCAACACCAAGAACTTGACGAACAGGAAATCATGGACAGGGAAAATGCCGGTATCTCACTGGCTACCCTGCCAATTGAAATAGCAGAGAGCTATCTCTCGCGCAAAAGAATACAGCTGAAGAAATCTTTGCATCACTCTGAAGAGGTGCTAAGCAGATTGACCAAATTTAACGATACGCCTTAATCGAACAAAATTTGTGTTATTTCTCTTGATTTCAAAATTTATATAAAACATTTTTGTAATCAAAAAATAATTAAGAAACAATTATGAATCACTTCTTGTTCAGCAAACTCTATAACATGCCTATATAATGCATATTATAAGCATCCTAATAGCTGGCATGAAAATTTCTATCAAAGAGAGATGACCACTATTATTCAAGATAGTATTAGCATCGTTGTTATAGGCAACGGAATGGTCGCACATAGATTTTCTGATTTGATCACAAAAAACTCATCCAGCCAGACATTCGACGTCACCGTTTATGGCGAAGAGCCCTATTATGCCTATGACCGCGTACACCTCTCTGATCACTTTTACGGCAAAAGTTTTCGAGATCTACAATTAGCAGATCAAAAATGGTACCACGAAAAAAATATCAAAGTGCACCTCAACGATCCTGTGACGCATGTTGACATACGCTCAAAAACCATCACCACAGCTTCGGGCAAGAAACAAACTTATGACAAACTTGTTTTTGCCACAGGCTCAAACCCTTTTGTTCCACCCATTGAGGGGCTAGATCTCATCGAAGACCTCTACTATTATAGAAATTTCAGCGATCTCATCAAAATCCGCAATGCCGCGTCTTACGCAAAACGAGCTGTCGTCATTGGTGGTGGCCTCTTAGGACTAGAAGCCGCAAAAGCCCTCACCGAATTAAACGTCAAAACCCACGTGATCGAATTCGCACACCACCTCATGCCACGTCAAATCGATGAAGGCGCCTCAAATAAATTGCGCCAAGCCATGGAGATGATGAACATCCATCTGCATTGTCGACGCCAAACAAAATCTATCACAAATCGCGAGAATGAGATTTTAGTCAACTTTAAGGATGGCGACCATATCGTGGCAGATATGGTTGTAATCGCAGCTGGGATTGTCCCTAGAGACGAGCTTGCTAGACGCGCCAATATAGCGTGCGATCCACGTGGCGGCATTCTAGTTGACGACCAATTGAAAACTTCCAATGAACACATTTTTGCCATCGGCGAGTGCGCTCATCACAATGGCAAAGTGTATGGCCTAGTATCACCCGGCTACAAAATGGCCGAAGAGCTTTCAAAACACCTCCATCAACAAAAAAGTGGTTTTGAAGGCATGGATCATTCCACCAGATTGAAACTGATTGGCATTGAAGTTGTCTCCATTGGCCAACCATTTCAACCTGGCAAAAACTATAGCTACGAAAACAATGGCCACTATCGCCGCCTCACCGTTGCCAACGATCGCATCATTGGCGTGATTGCAGTTGGAGAATGGAACGATATACCAGAGCTGCAAAAACGCATCGACCTGCAAGAGGGCATCAGCGCAAGCGAAATACGAACCTTTGAAACAAAGGGAACTCTAGGAGCCGTCAATTCAGGCATGGCCGGCGTTCTGTATTGGCCCGACAATATGACCATCTGCAATTGCATGAATGTCACAAAAGGACAGATCGTCAATGCCTGCAACCTCGGCTGTAAAAACATCATGGATATCAGTGATCATACCGGAGCAGGTTCGGTGTGTGGCACCTGCAAGCCGCAACTGGCACTATTTTTGGGCATGGAAACCTCTTTTGAACAACAAACAAGAGGGGTTCGACTGCTCGGCTTCAGCACTCTGACTACATTGGCGATTATTTTAATTTTCATCTTCACCCCTTCTATCTCCTACACCGACAGCGTTCAAAATCCATTGTTTGATTCATTAGAACAACTTTGGCGCAATGATTTTTGGAAGCAAGTCACTGGTTACACCATGCTAACCCTCACTTTTGCATCCATGTCTCTAAGCCTACGCAAGCGTATCAAATCATTCAGCTGGGGTGAGTATCAACGCTGGCGCTCCGTGCACATCTTGCTCATAGCCTTCGTTTTTGTCTTCATCCCGTTGCACACCGGCCTGCGAATGGGCGACAACATCAATCTGGCCCTGATGATATCATATACCTTGACCGCCATCACAGGCACGCTCACCGGTATTGCAGTATGGCAAGAGGCATCACCAAAACTCAAGTACTACGAGTGGGCGAGAAGGAATCGCAATAAACTCGTCTGGATTCACTTGATCTGCTTTTGGCCTTTACCGGTTTTATTGTTTTTTCACATCTTCAAATTTTACTATTATTGAGAAGTGAATGAACACTAAAACAACAGCATGGATACTTTGGATTTTAATGACCCTCTTTTCCAGTGGTTATTTTTCCTACAACATGCTGAACCATGGCGAGGGTGCGACTATTTTCTTACCCGGAAAAACCACTCATGCCCATCACCAAATTGAAATGGCCTGCGCCACGTGCCATACGGAAATGAATACCGTAAAAGAAGAGGTTTGTATCAAGTGTCATGGTGCCGATTTAGACAAGGCTAACGATTCACATCCAAAATCAAAATTCACCGACCCACGCAATGCTGATAGGTTGTTAAAACTCGATGCCAGCAACTGCATCACATGTCATCAAGAGCACGTCGATCAACACACTCACGCCATGGCTTTAACCATTCCAGAAGACTATTGCTTCAAGTGCCATGAGACTATATCTGAGGATCGCCCTTCGCATCAGGGCATGAGCTTTAAGACCTGTGCTAGTGCTGGATGTCATAATTATCACGACAATACCGCACTCTACGAAGATTTTTTAATTAAACATCTCGATGAGCCAAAAACACTTTCAAAATTTAATATTCCCCACAGAGAAACCGAGAAACCCACGCAACAACTTCATGCCTCCGATGCCGATTTCGCCAGTCTCCAAGGAGAAACAAAAAGCGGCATACTGGAATTGTGGTCTAACAGTGAACATGCTCAACAAGGCGTCAACTGTAGCGATTGTCACAGTCAAAAAGGAGTGTGGAATCCGACACCACGCTACGATTCATGTAAGGAATGCCATACTCAAGAAGTCAAAGGTTTCCTAGAGGGCTTTCATGGCATGAGGATAGCGGCCGGGCTAACTCCCATGAAACCTTCAATGGCAAAAATACCCATGCATGCCGAGGCTTCACACAAAAAACTCGATTGCAATTCATGCCACAGTTCACATGAATTCAACCGCGAGGAGGCTTCCTACAAGGCTTGTATTCAATGTCACAACGATCAACACACCAATATGTACACCAACTCAAAACACTTTCAAACTTGGGTCGACAGTGGCTTTAATGGCGGCGTTTCATGCGCAACCTGCCATTTACCTAGATTAGAAGACAATTCAAACCGACACTATGTCGTGCAACACAATCAGAATGAAAACTTAAGGCCGAACGAAAAAATGATTCGATCGGTCTGTATGAAATGTCATGGATTGGAGTTCTCTATCGATGCCTTAGCAGACGAGCAACTCATCCAGAACAATTTTATTGGCTTGCCTAGCCTCCACATCAAGAGTATTGATTTGGCAAAAGCTCGTCATGAACGTTAACCCCCCACTTTTTTCTCAGGAGAAATTCTCATGTTTAAGTCTAAATTAACAAAGGCAGTCTCTATGACTGCTGTCGGAGGCGCTTTAATCTTAGGATTGAGCGGCTGCGGCGAAGAAGCCAAAGCCCCCACTGGAGGCATCACACCCAAAAGGATGGCCGACGGGCTCCATGCAGTTATGGCATCAGATCGCGCCGTTTACACCAAGAATGTCATACAAAGGCTGGCCAAAGTTGAAAAAGTGATCAAAGCAAGCGAGCACTTTGAAGATGACAAAGCCCTGCCCCTGCCCGCCCAAATGTTTCGCATGGGAGCGGAAACCGTCGCTAAAAAAACCAGTGATTTTTCTTATGCCTTGCTATCCAAATGGCCCATCAACAAACAAAATGCTCCAAAAACTGACGTTGAAAAAAAAGGACTTGATTACATTGCTGCAAATGTTGGAGAAAACTTCTATAGCGAAGAGGAACTCGGCGGAAAAAAATATTTCACGGCTGTTTACCCTGACCCTGCCGTGGCACCAGCTTGCGTAGATTGTCACAATGAGCACAAAGATAGCCCTAGGAAAGACTTTAAAATGGGTGAAGTCATGGGTGGCGTTGTCATTCGCATTCCACTATAATGAAGTCCCCTATAACTTTGAACATGATGCCAGGAGTTCTATTCTTGGCATCATGTGGTGGCAACGATCCCGAAGCTGAAAAGCCTGAACTGACGCCCATCCAAAAAGCTGCCCTCGTTTTTGAAAAAACCGCAACTGATGCAGAACTAGAAAAAGGTCGGCAAGTATGGCTCGGCACATGTAAAGCTTGTCATAGCACAGGCTTAGCTGGCGCTCCATTTATTGGAGATAAACAATTATGGGCCCCGCGAATCGCCAAAGGCATGGACACGCTGTTCTCCCATGCCTTGAATGGATTCGAAAGCGATGTTGGCAATACCATGCCCGCTCGTGGTGGCAACCTCGAACTCAAAGATGAGCAAGTCATCTCTGCCGTTAAATATATGGTTAGCGTATCAAAATAAGGAGCTATTTAATTTATGTCACTCACTTCAGAAGAAATCAAACTCGTACAAGATAGTTGGGCAAAAGTCCTGCCTATCGCAGAAACTGCCGCAGAGCTTTTTTATGGTCGACTTTTTGAACTGGACCCAGACTTAAAGCCGCTGTTCAAGGCAGACATCAAATCACAAGGTGAAAAATTGATGACGATGATCAACGTAGCGGTCAATGGACTCAACAACTTAAACGCTATTGTTCCTGCTGTACAAGAGCTTGGCAAAAGACATGTCGATTACGGCGTAACAGAAAAAGACTACACCACCGTCGCCACTGCTCTACTATGGACTCTAGGAAAAGGTTTAGGCGACGATTTCACGACAGAAGTTGAGGCCGCTTGGACAAAAGTATACACGGTATTAGCCACCACCATGCTTGACGCCGCCAAGTCAAGCCCAGCACCTAAGGCTAGTGAGGAAAAATCCTTTCTCGCTAAACTTATTGAGAAATTTTTTGGTTAAACCCCAATCCTAACTTGAACTGATAGCGACAGCAATCATCCACCACCCTATCCTTCGTTCCTTTTAAGGCCAAAGAATCGACTTGCTCACGCAAGTCTATTTAGGCTTTGAAAAAGTCCCCTTTTTCACTTCACGGCTGGCCAATTTCAATCCGCCAGCTTTTAAGCCTCGTATCGGAAAGTCCAACAAGCTAAAGGATTGTTCCGTCACTCGCGCCTTGGCCTTGGGTTTGTATTCGAGTTGAATGATTTTGTTTTCTTCGCCCGTAAAGAAATCCAAAACTGTCGCGTCTGTTGGAACCAGTTCGTACACCCGTTCTATTATAAACTTGTCGATTTTACAGCGCTTGATAAATGCCAACTGAGATTTTTTTTCACGATAAATAATGTTGAACACCGTGTCTTTATTGTGAAAGTCACAGTGTAGTATTTGTTTATCGACAAATAACTTTTCTGGGACATTGATCACCGAGTAAGTGGCGTCTTTTCTAATCACCAACACACGATCATAAGCTGACACTTCAAGTATTGGGTCGCCATTGCACTTATAACCCAAATAACCAGCAACTTTGTCGTAACGCAATTTTAAGTCACGCATGGCGACTTCGCGAACATCCACCTTGTCCAAAGCGACAAGTTTGCTCTTGCGTGGGAAAAACTCCCTTTGTTCACCCACCAATGTCTCTAAATACTTCTGAGAAAAGCCTCTAATGTCGCCCAAGGCAATCTTGATCTCACGCAGTCTAGCACGAATCTCCGTCATCTCCTTACGAGCTTTGTTGATATCGTACAAAGAAATTCTGCGGATGGGTATGCGCAACAAAGTTTCGACATCCTCATCAATAACCTCGCGCTTGATTTCATCTTGATAAGGCTCCATGCCTTTTAACACCGCAGAATGAACGTCTTTAGAAGAACTCTTATCCTCAATTTTCTTATACACGCGATTTTCAATAAAAATCTGCTCCAACGTCTTAGCGTGAAGTTTGTCTTTTAAATCACTTGCCTCAATCTCAAGCTCTGCTTTTAAAACACTTACCAATTGTTCAGTGTTGTGCTTGAGCACTTCTGAAGCTGTCATTAGAACAGGCTTGTCATCTTTGATTAGAATGATATTTGAACTAATCGACAGTTCACAATCCGTAAAGGCGTACAACGCATCCACAACGTCACTGGATACAATTCCTCGCATGAGTTTGATCTCAATCTCGACATTTTCTGAAGTATAATCGTTTATACTTGCAATTTTAATTTTGCCCTTCTTGGCCGCCGATTCTATTGATTCAATCAATGACTCAGTCGTCGTTCCAAAAGGTATTTCTTTAATGATCAGAGCCTTCGGATCGGAGTCGTCTATCACAGCTCTAACGACCACTTTACCCGTGCCATCATTGTATTCACTAACATCCACCTGACCACCCGTAAGAAAGTCGGGATAAACTTCAAACTCCTCACCTTTCAAATATTTAATCTGAGCCTCCATCAGCTCGATCAAATTGTGTGGCAAAATTTTAGTCGACATGCCCACGGCAATGCCTTCGGTTCCCTGTGCAAGCACGATCGGAATTTTAGCTGGAAAAACAACCGGCTCTTTGTTTCTACCGTCGTAAGACTCCACCATTTTGGTGATTTTAGGGTTATAGAGAACATCCTTGCCGAACTTGGTCATTCTACATTCGATATAACGAGCTGCCGAGGCAGGGTCTCCGGTATAAATATTTCCGAAGTTACCTTGTTGATCGATAAAAATATTTTTGTTGGCAATCACAATCAATGCCGAATAGATTGAGGCATCACCATGAGGATGGTATTTCATAACATGCCCTGTTACATTGGCTACTTTATGAAATTTACCGTCGTCGAGCTCCAACAGCGAGTGTAGAATCCTGCGTTGAACCGGTTTTAAGCCATCATCTATATGCGGGATAGCACGATCTTTAATAACGTAAGAAGCATACTCCAAAAAGTTTGTGTCGAAAATGTCGTTGACTTTATCCATTAGACTAAGTTCTCCATGATGTAATCACGTCGTTCTTGAGTATTCTTACCCATATAAAATTCGAGCGTTTTCTTGATGCTCTGCACTGAATCCAAACCTATGCGAAGCAAACGCATGTCTTTGCCGATGAACTGCCCAAACTCTTTGGGCGAAATTTCACCCAAACCTTTAAAGCGTGTGATCTCAGGAGATTTTATTTTCTTCAAAGCCTGATCCCTTTCTTTTTCAGAATAGCAATAAACCGTTTCCTGTTTATTGCGCACCCTAAAAAGAGGGGTTTCCAGAATATAAATATGACTGGCCAAAACCAACTCTTCAAAATAGTTTAAAAAGAAGGTTAAAATCAAATTGCGAATATGAAAACCGTCAACATCGGCATCGGTTGCAATGACAATGCGATTGTAACGTAAATTTTGAACATCCTCTTCAATGCCCAAAGCCATCATGACGTAGTATAGCTCTTCATTTTTATAGATGGCGGCCTTATTCTTTTCATATACATTTTGCGGCTTACCTTTTAGGGTGAAAATCGCTTGCGAATTGACATCGCGACTGGACACAAAAGAACCTGCAGCTGACTGACCTTCTGTAATAAAAATAGTGCTCTCCTCACTAAATTTCTTGTCATTTAAATGGTATTTACAATCTTTGAGCTTTGGAATTTTAATCGCGATTTTTTTGGCGTTTTCTTTGGCCTCTTTTTTTACAGAATTCAATTCTTTTCTCAAGGATTCGTTTTGTGCTATTTTTATTTCAATCGCTTTGGCTGAATCTTTATTTTTGTGCAACCAATCGACAATGGCTTCCTTTACATCCGATACCATCCAGCCCCGAATATCGGTATTGCCTAACTTGTTTTTAGTTTGAGACTCAAAAACGGGCGACTGTAACTTGATGGCTACTGTACCGCAAATACTTTCGCGCACATCAACACCATTGTAATTTTTCTTATAGAACTCATTGACCGCTTTTAAAATACCCTCCCTAAAAGCACTCAAATGCGTTCCACCATCATTGGTAAATTGCCCGTTTACAAACGAAAAGTAAGTTTCGCCATAGCTATCGGTATGCGTAAAACTGAATTCCAAATACTTGGATTTAAAGTAAACCGGAGCATAAAGGCCGGTATCGCCTATCTCACGGTCCAAGAAGTCGAGCAGACCGTTTTTAGTTTCAAAATTCTGATTGTTAAATTTTAATCTAAGTCCACTATTGAGGCAGGCGTAATTCCACATACGTCGCTCCATGTACTCTATATTATAGGTGTACTCTCCAAAAATGATTTTGTCGGGTACGAACTCCACATAAGTTCCATCGGGTTCGGTTGTCTTTCCTTTTTTCTGATCTAGCAATTTTCCCTTGGAAAAAGTAGCCTCGGCAAATTTTCCATCTCTAATGGCCTGAACTCTAAAGTGTGACGATAGCGCATTCACAGCTTTTGTGCCGACACCGTTTAAGCCTACACTGAATTGAAACACCTCATCGTTGTACTTCGCACCCGTATTGATCACAGATACGCACTCCACAATTTTTCCCAAGGGAATTCCGCGTCCATAATCTCTAATGCTGACCATACCGTTGTCGCCTAGATGGATGTCAATGGATTTGCCATGACCCATGATAAATTCATCGATACCATTATCGACAACTTCTTTTAATAGAATATAAATACCATCATCAGGATCACTGCCATTTCCCAGTCGGCCGATATACATGCCTGAGCGAAGTCTAATATGTTCAAGACTGCTAAGTGTTTTTATCTTGCTTTCGTCGTAGGTTGCTGCTTTTGAATCGGCCATTTGCTCTTAAAATCTCACTTCTGGGGGATACTATGGAGCTAGGATAGCTTGGCAAATTTCAATCATCGCCTTAAATCCGAGGCTGGACCATGAATTTAACTCTTTATTTTATAAGTAGTTAAGCTAGGCACGTCGCGCTTGAGCTAAGTTCCGCCGACATTATGCTGTTGCACCTTTAAAATGGACGCGCCATGAAAAAAAAACTCTCGCTCATTATTTGGATATGCCTTTGCCCTCTCTTGAATGCACAGGTTCTCGATCATGTGCTCAAGGATCTTGCCGGCAAACCCATTCATTTAAGTAGGGATTTTTTAGGCAAAGTTGTTTTAGTCGTGAACACGGCAAGCCTGTGTGGTGCGACACCTCAATACGAAGGGTTGCAGGCATTGCAAGATAAATATCAAGCACAGGGGTTTTCTGTCTTGGCTTTGCCAAGCAATGACTTTGGCGAACAAGAACCCGGCTCTGCGCTTGAAATCGCCACTTTTTGCAAAAACAATTACCACATCAACTTTCCCATTTCAGAAAAAGTAACGGTCAGCGGAGCGTCTTCACCGCCTTTTGTTCAAACCCTCGTCTCAGGCCATCAGGATCCAAAACTAAATGGGCCCATCAAATGGAATTTTGAAAAATTTTTAATCGACCGCGATGGAAATTTAATCGAACGTTTTGGAACACAGGTTGAACCTGAAGATGAAAAAATCGTTGGCAAAATTGAAACCTTATTGGCGCTAGATCCCGTCGGAATCACAAACTATCTTGGCCGAGACGTAGCCACCACCATGCATTGGAAAGGAGCCCCTTGGCTCATTAGAGGCAGCCGAGAGACCGAAGAAGCCACCGAAAAAATGCTAGAAGCCTTGGACGTCAAGCCCAATCAAACGGTTTGCGACTTGGGAGCAGGTAACGGTTATCACACTTTAAAAATAGCTGAAAAAGTAGGGTCTAAGGGCATCGTTTATGCAGTTGATGTGCAACCAGAAATGCTTGACATGTTAGGCAAAAGGGCAAACGAAGCAAAACTGGGCAACATTAAAACCATCGTCAATCAATATTATAACACCGGCTTGCCTTCAAATTGCGTTGACCTTATGCTACTGTGTGACGTCTACCATGAATTCTCTCATCCCGTGCACATGCTCAACGATATTCATCGCGCTTTAGCTCCCGATGGCGAATTGGTCATGGTTGAATTTAGAGCTGAAGACACTGCCGTTCCCATCAAGAAAGATCACAAAATGTCAGAAGTTCAAATCATGAAGGAGCTCACGGCCAATGGCTTCGAACTCTCGCGAAGATACGACGCGCTACCTTGGCAGCACATGTTAGTTTTCAAAAAAACAAAAGAATGACTAAATACCCGCTTTAAGCAAGGCCGCTTCGATGCCAGCCTCATTGGTATGACCGCCATTGAACAAAACTTCACCCTCCAAAGAAAGGATCACCACCCTTGGTAAAGTTTCAACTTTTAACAACATGGCCAAAGGCGAACCCTCGGGTTCCACCAACCAGTCTATCTCCATATTAAACTGCTTGCGAACGTTCTCTGCCGTCACCAAATCTTCGGCATTCATGGCGACAACTTTCACGCCACGTTTCTCCAATGTTGGCGCCAAAGCTTTTAGCTTGGGCATATTCTCCATGCATGGGCCACACCACGAAGCCCAAAAATCAATATAAATCACCTTTTTTCCCTTCGCCAAATCTTGCAAAGTCGTTTTCTGACCTCTCGAACTGCTTAAGCTCAAATCCATCTTAACTCTCACCCCTTTCATTTGCTCAAGCAAGAGTTGGTCTTGCTTAGCTCTGGCCTGCTGCACCAACTCCCCCATCAAATGCCCCACTTCATGACGATAAGTGTCTATCTGAGACGAGTCAAAAGATCCACTCAAACCCAAACGATAGCCCTTCATAAGACTCCCAAGCTCTTCTGTCGTCAGCTCTGCACCAACAAAAGGCAATTGCGCACCAAAATAGCCCCCGATGAGCTCCAGCGTTTTTTCCTTGTTAATCAAATGCTTATGCTGCTCGTCTGCAGCATAACTCTTAAACATCAAACTGATCAAAACTATCGTGGCAATACAACTTCTCATAAACATCCTTACACAAGTGCACACTGAAGTGTTCACTAAAGTCGAGGATGTCAAACCAAAGATGTTTTTTCAATCCAAAAATGGTTCTGGACAGGGCCCATTCTCGGTCGGAGGACGACGGCTTGAATGTCTAACAGATATAGAGAATGGAAAATATACTCTTAACTTGGCAGTTCGTCAATATGGAAAAAAAATAACTTCAGAACCTGTCCGGTCAATGGGGTAAGGTCACTCCCATTGACCGTTACACCCGCTCACCGAAAGGACACAAGTATTCTCTTCTATTCTTCCCATCTTCTCCACCAATCTTCTTATCATCGATCGTTGATTTCAGGGAGGATTAGTGTTTTGGTGGGTACAGAAGGGTATATTTTCTTAATCACAAAGACATTACTTTTAAGATTTCCAGAATACACAAACCCAACAGTTTTTGGTTGCTCAAACTTTGCTATTATTTTGTAGGTTCCATTTTTGTTAAATAGTTTTTCTGGCAAAATAATTTTAAAATAAAAATTAT
>Ga0172372_10001646_pt1 | contig 34639 bp, 22 predicted proteins | sample LakKiv5m_2_FD_114544 | JGI IMG/M metagenome (GOLD analysis project Ga0172372, IMG submission 114544) | Freshwater microbial communities from Kabuno Bay, South-Kivu, Congo - kab_092012_9.5m | ecosystem: Environmental > Aquatic > Freshwater > Lake | place: Democratic Republic of the Congo... | reverse complement strand
GGACGGCGAGGTCACGTGGCGGGGCGGCGGATGAGAGAGGTGGAGCAGAGTAACCCCTCAAGCTAGTGGAGCAGGGGAGTGACTCCAACGTCTCCCCCTGTGTCCGGGTCCTCGGCGCCCCTAGTTTTCCGAGTTCGCATGTCCGCGCCCGCAGGTCCATCCGTCCGGGCCGATCTCATGGATCCCGCTGCACTCGCGGCCCTCGGGCGCCTCGAGGTCGTGTCGCGTTGGCTGGCGCAGGGATTCCTGCAGGGGTTGCATCGCTCCCCCAAGAAGGGCTTCTCCGTCGAGTTCGCGGAACACCGCCCCTACCAGCCCGGCGACGACCTCCGCTTCCTCGATTGGAAGGTCGCGGCCCGCTCCGACCGCTGGCTCCTCAAGCAGTTCGAGGAGGAGACGAACCTCCGGGCGACGATCGTGCTCGATGTGAGTCGGTCGATGGACTGGCGCGGCGCGCCGACCCGGCTCACCAAGCGCGCCTATGCCGACCATCTGGTCGCGGCGCTCGCGCGCATCCTGCTCCGGCAACGCGATGCGGTGGGGTTGGTCCGGTTCGACGACGCGATCCGGACCGCGCTCCCCCCGCGTTCGCACCCCGGGCAGGGGCATCGGATCGTCGAGGCCCTCGAGGAGGGTGGCGGGGGCGCCGGCTCCGATGCGGCAGGTGCCCTCGCCCGCGCGGGCGCACTCGTCACCCGTCGCGGGATGGTGGTGCTCGTCTCGGATCTCCTCCTCGATCCCGACGAGGTCGAGGCGACGCTCCGCGGCCTGCGGGCGCAGGGGCATGACGTCACCGTCCTCCACCTCCTCGATCCCGCCGAACGGCGTCTCGACCTCGCGGCGGGGGAGTCGACCTTCGTCGATCCCGAGGGGGGCGCCGCCGAACGGGCGATCCCCGCCGACGTGCGTGCGCTGTACGAGACGACGGTCGGGGAGGTGCTCGACGAATGGCGCGCCCGCTTCGCGGCGATGGGCGCCTTCTACCAGCCGGTGCTGACCGACCAACCCTTCGCGGTCCCGCTGCGTCGCGCCTTCGCGGCGCGGCAGCGCCAGCCATGAGCTTCCTCGCCCCCTGGGCCCTCTGGTTGGGCGCGCTCGCGGCGGTCCCGCTCGCGCTGCATCTCTGGCAGCGCCGGACCGCCGCGCGCGTCGACTTCCCGGCGGTGCGCTACCTGCAACGGATGGCGCAGGACCATGCGCGCGAGGTGCGGGTGCAGAACGTGCTCCTGCTCCTCCTCCGGCTCGGGATCGTGCTGGCGATCGCCCTGGCGGCGGCGCGCCCCTTCGCCGCGGTCCCCGCGGCGGGGCACCCCCCGGTCGCGATGGCCCTGGTGCTCGACAACTCCCTCTCCTCGCAGGCGGTGACCGCGGCGGGGCCGATGCTCGACCGGCTCCGGGCGATGGCGGCGGCGATCCTCGCCGAGGCCGGCCCGGAGGATCAGCTCTGGCTCGTGACGATGGATGGGGTGACCGTGGGCGGTGAGCTCGCTGCGCTCCGAACCGCGCTCGGCGAGGTCGCGGCGCTCGACGGGGCGGGGGATGCGTCGCGGGCCCTCGCGCGCGCGACGGCGGTGGTGCGTGAGAGCCCCCTCCCGGTGCGGCAGGTGGTGGTGCTGACCGATGGCCAGCGCACGTCGTGGGATCCCGAGACCATCGGGAGGGTCGCGCGTGAGGATGTCGTCTGGCGGGTCGCGGTCCCGCCGCTGACCTGGCGTCCGAACCATGCGGTGCGCGAGGTGGCGGCGGTCCCCCCGGTCTGGGGGGAGGCGGGGGCGGTGCGTCTCCGTATCGCCGGCGCCGACTCGGTCGCGTGGCGGGTGGAGGTGGCGGGGCGCCCCTTCGCCCGCGGCACAGCCGGTCCCGATGGCACGGGGCTCGCGCGCGGTCGGCCGGCGCTCCGCGGGTGGGGAGCCGCGACGGTGGAGCTCACCCCCGACGAACTCCGCGGAGATGATCGCCGGTATCTCGCCGTGCGGGTCGGTGAGCCCCCGGCGGTCGAGGTCGATCCCTCGAGCGGACCCTTCGTGACGCGAGCCGTCGAGGCGCTGATCGCGGCGGGGCGCCTGCGACGCGGGCCGGGGACGTTGATCGGCGCGACCGCGCGCCCCGGCATCAACGCCGTCGTCCTCGCGCCCTCGGACCCCCTCCGACTGCCGGAGGTGAATCGCGCGCTCGAACGCGCCGGGATCCCCTGGCGCTTCGGGGCCCCCCGCCGGGCGGAGGCGCGCGTGACGCTCGACGAGCCGACGATCGCCCAGACGACGACGGAGGGCACCGCGACGATGGTGCGGCTCTGGTATCCCCTCACCGCGGTGCCGGCGGCGATCGATGCGCGCGTCGACACCCTCGTGCGCCTCGGTGCGGCCCCCTGGGCCCTGCGCGGGGATCGCTACCTCCTGATCGCCTCGCCGCTCGATCCGGCTGCGACCGACCTCCCGCTCACCGCGCGCTTCGTCCCGTGGCTCGGCGGGCTCCTCACGCAGCGACTCGACCCCGGCGAGGTCGGGGTCATCGAGGCCACGCCGGGCGCCCCCCTCACCGTCCCGCGCGGGGTCGATGCCCTCGAGATGAGCGACGGCACCATCCAGCCGGTCACCGCGGGGGGGACCATCGACGCCCCCTGGCGTGCGGGCGTCGCCTTCTGGCAGCGCGGCGGCGCGCGGGTCGGCGCGCTCGTCGTGAATCCCGAGCCGGCGGAGTCGGATCCCGCCCGCTCCGACGTCGCGACGCTCGCGCGCACCCTCGCAGCGACCCCGTTGGATCCCGACCCCCTCGCCATCGGCGCGGCCACCTTCGCGACCGTCGGCCCACGCCCGCTCGATCGCCCGCTCCTCGTGCTCGCCCTCCTCCTGTTGCTTGCCGAAGCCCTCGTAGCCCGGCGCGGGCGGCGCACACCTGCTTCCTCCAGTCCTGACTGATGGCTCTGCCTCTGCTCATCGAGCGCCTCGCCGCGCTCCCGGCCTTCCGCAGCCTCACGCAGTCGCTCCCGACGGTGAATGGCACCCTCTCCGTGACCGGGCTCGCCGGCTCCGCCGATGCGGTGCTCGTCGCGGCGCTCGCCACCGCGGAGCCGAACCGCCTCTTTGTCATCATCGCCGATCAGCTCCCTGAGGCGGAACGCTGGCTGGGCGATCTCCAGTCGGTGCTCGCGAGCGAGCAGGTGGCGCTCTATCCGCCGCGAGAGGGGTTCGGCGAGATCGAGCCCCATGCGGAGATCGCCGGCGAGCGCGTGGAGACGTTGGAGGCGCTCGCGCGTGGCGGCATCCGCGTCCTCCTCACCACGGCGCGCGCCGTGCAGGAACGCACCCGCCTCCCGCGCGCGCTCGCCGAGGCGCGGCTCGTGCTCCGGCGCGGCGAGAGTTGGCGACTCGAAGAGCTCACGGCGCATCTCGATCGCGTCGGCTTCACCCGCGTCCCCGTCGTGGAGGATGTCGCCGAGTACTGCGTGCGCGGGGGGATCGTCGACATCTACGGCTTCGGGATGCGCGCCCCGGTGCGCCTGGAGTTCTGGGGCGACCAGCTCGAGGCGGTGCGCGCCTTCGATATCGGGACGCAGCGGATGACCGCGACGCTCGACGAGGTGACCGTCCTCCCGGTGGAGGTGCAGGGCCCCGACGATGAGGACGAGGGCGCCGTCTCGCGCGTGAGCCTTCCCGATCTCTGGCCGGCCGGTGCGCTCCTGATCATCCCGGAGGGGGTGACCCTCGCCCCGGAGTGGAAGCGGACCTGGGAGGAGGCGGCGCATCACCTCGAGCTGGCGCGACGGCGCGGAGAGGACGTCGCCTCACGCGATGCGTTGCTCGAGGCCCCCGATCTCGTCGCACGCCGGCTCCGCAGCTTTCCGACCCTCGAGCTTCGTCCCGCGGAACAGGCCGACGGGCGCACCGTCACCTTCCCGATCCGTCCCCCCGAGAAGATCGAACGGGACCTCGCGCGACTCGGCGCGCTCGTCCGTGATGGCACGAACACCGTCATCCTCTGCGACAACCCGGGGCAGGCGGAGCGGCTCGAGGAGCTGCTCGATGGGCTGGCGGGGGGACGCGGCGCGGCCTCCCTCGTCATTGGGACCCTCGCCGGCGGATTCCTCGTCCCACCCCGCGGGGCGCCCGAGGGGCTCCGTGTCCTCACCGACCACGAGGTCTTCCGTCGCGAACGTCGGCTGCGGCGGAGCCGCAAATACGTCACCGGCGTCGCGCTCGAACAGGTCACCGCGCTCAAGCCCGGTGACTATGTGGTGCATCTCGAGCACGGGATCGGGATCTACAAGGGGATGACCACCGTCATGCATGGCGAGTCGACGATCGAGGTCGCCGTCGTGGAGTACGAAGGGGGCGATCGCCTCAACGTCCCGCTCTACCGACTCGACCAGGTGGAGAAGTACCGCGCCGCGGGGGACGTCTCCGATGAGGCCCCACCGCCGCGCCTCCACAAGCTCGGCGGGAAGCGCTGGGCCGCCCAGCGCGACAAGACGCGCTCGGCGATCCAGGAGATGACGTCGGAGCTCCTCGACCTCTATGCGCGGCGTCGTGTGGCGAGCCGACCACCGCATCACCCCGATGGGGCGTGGCAGAAGCAGCTCGAGAGTTCCTTCCTCTTCGAGGACACGCCGGATCAACGGACGGCCACCGCCGCCGTGAAGCAGGACATGGAAGGGGCGCGTCCGATGGATCGCCTCCTCGTCGGCGATGTGGGGTATGGCAAGACCGAGATCGCGGTGCGCGCCGCCTTCAAGGCGGTGCAGAGTGGGCGGCAGGTCGTGGTGCTCGTCCCGACGACGGTGCTCGCCGAGCAACATGCGCGCACCCTCGGCGACCGCTTCGCCGACTTCCCGGTGCGCGTCGCGGTGATGAGCCGCTTCCAGACGGCGAAGGACCAGAAGGTGGTCCTCGCGGAGCTCGCCGCCGGCACGGTGGATGTGGTGATCGGGACGCATCGCCTCCTCAGTCCCGATGTCGCCTTCAAGTCGCTCGGGCTCGTGATCATCGACGAGGAGCACCGGTTCGGGGTGAAGCACAAGGAACGGCTCAAGCAGCTTCGGCTCGAGACCGATGTGCTCACCCTCACCGCGACCCCGATCCCACGGACCCTGCATCAATCGCTCGCCGGACTCCGCGATCTCACGTTGATGCAGACCCCGCCGCGCGACCGCTCCCCCGTGCTCACCTCGCTCGAACCCTGGGATGACGCCCTGATCGTCGAGGGGATCGAGCGCGAGCTCGACCGGGGCGGGCAGGTCTTCTTCGTGCACAATCGGGTGGAGACGATCCTCGCCGTCGCGGACCACATCCAGCGGCTGGTGCCGCGCGCCCGCGTCGGGGTGGGGCACGGGCAAATGCCGGAACGCGAGCTCGAGCAGGTGATGCGCCGCTTCGTGGAAGGGGAGCTCGACGTGCTCGTCTCCACGCTGATCGTCGAGAGCGGGATCGACGTCCCGAATGCCAACACGATGTTCGTGGACCGCGCCGACCGCTTCGGCCTCGCGCAGCTCTATCAGCTTCGCGGGCGCGTGGGCCGGTCGCATCGCCGCGCCTACTGCTTCCTGATCGTCCCCGAGCACTGCGACGAGGACGCCGAGCGCCGACTGCGCGTGCTCGAGCATCACACCGAGCTCGGGGCGGGGTACCGGATCGCCCTCCGCGACATGGAGCTCCGCGGCGCCGGCAACCTCTTGGGCCCCGAGCAGTCGGGGTTCGTGCACGCCGTCGGGTTCGACCTCTACCTTCGGATGCTCGAGGAGACGGTCACGCGGATCCAGCGCGGGGATGCCGCGCCCCCGCCGCCCCCGGCCGACATCACCCTCGACCTCCCGAGCTACCTCCCCGACGAGTACGTCGCCGCCCCGGAGGTGAAGCTCGACCTCTACCGCCGGCTGGGGGCCGCCACCGCGATCGCGCAGGTCGATCTCATCCGCGAGGAGATCCGCGACCGCTTCGGCCCCATCCCCGAGCCCGCCGAGGCCTACCTCGCGGCGGCCCGGCTTCGGCTCCTGGGGGCCCCCCTCGGGGTCGAGGGGATTCTGGTGCATGGCTCCGAGGCCCGTATTACCTTCCGTGCGGACGCGGTCCCACGTCTCAAGCCCCTCGCGGCGGCCTTCCGAGACGTGCAGTTCCAGGTCGACGTTCGACGGGTGCAACCCCTCTCGCTCAAGCTCACGCGGTTGGGGGGGGCGACGCTGTTGGATGGCCTGATCCGGGCGCTGCGCACCATCACCCCTGAGCTGACCTGAAACCGTCCCCCCACCACTCTCCTTTCGTCATGACTCGTCTTCGTCTCTTCGGCGCCTCGGCGCTCCTCGTCCTCGGCCTCACCGGGTGTGACGGGCTCAAGCGCGCTCTCACGGCGCACACCGATGTCGTCGCGCGCGTGGGCTCGCAGGAGCTCACCGTGCAGCGCCTCACCGAGCTCCTTGGGGACTCGGAGGTGCCGCTCCGTCCCGATGCGATCCGCTCGATCGCCCAGCTCTGGGTGAACTACCAGCTCGTCGCGCTCGCGGCCGCGGAAGGCGACACCCTCGGGACGATCGAGGACGCCGACGCCGGGATGTGGGCCGCCCTCGCCCAGCTCAAGTTCCGCGAGGTGCAGGAGGTCATCGGGAAGGATTGGGGCATCGTCGATTCGACCACCTTCGAGCAGAAGTACAACGAGGGGGTCCTCCTCGGCGCGCAGCACATCTTGCTCGCCAAGCAGCCGGAGGGGGTCTCCCCCGAGCAGAACGCGGCGCTCAAGGCCGAGGCCGAGCGGATCGCGAAGACCGTCACCGCGGCGACCTTCGCCGATGTCGTGAAGCGCCGCTCCGACGATCCGGGCTCCAAGGAGCGTGCCGGCAGCTATGGCGTCTTCCCGCGCGGCCAGATGGTCCCCGAGTTCGACGCGGGGATCCTCTCGGTGAAGCCGGGGGAGATCACCGGGGTCGTCGAGTCGCAGTTCGGGTATCACATCATCCGCCGGCACACCTTCGCGGAGATCAAGGATGAGTTCGGGCCGGCGTACGCGTCGATCGCGGCGCAGGCGGCGGAGAGCACCTACTTCGCGAAGATGGACAGCACCGCGCAGGTGAAGGTCAAGCCGAGCGCGGCCAAGCTCGTGAAGGCGATCGCCGAGGATCCCGATGGCTTCCGCACCGACAAGACGGTCATCGCGACATCCAAGCCGGTGACGATGACCGCTGCGCGGGTGGCGCAGTGGATGGCGGCCTTCCCGCCGCAGTCGCGGGTGCGGGCGCAGGTCGCGCAGGCGCCCGATTCGGTGATCCCGACCTTCGTCGAGAACCTCATGCGGAACGAGCTCGTGCTCCGCGTGGCCGACTCGCTCAAGATCACGCTCGACACCGCCGAGGTGAACCAGGTCCGCGGCGCCTTCTTCAGCGGGGTGAAGGGGGTCATGGAGGCGCTCCGCGTGACGCCGGCGCAGCTCGCCGATAGCGCGACGGATGCGAAGGCGCGTGTGACGCTGGCCGCCGCGCGGGTGGACGCCTTCCTCGCGCAGGTGATCCGCAATGAGGTGCAGTACGTCGAGGTGCCGGAGCAGCTTGCGAGCGTGCTGCGCGGACGCTTCGATCACCGCGTGACCCCCGCGGGGCTCGATCGCGTGCTCGCCGAGGCGACCAAGCGTCGGGCCGTGGCGGACTCGGCGCGGGCGGCGAGCATGCCCCCGTCCGCGGTGCCGATGGGCCCGCCGACCGAGGCGCCCGCCCCGGCCGCTCCCGTCCAGCAGCCGTAAGTGATCGCCACCCGGCGTCAGGGCGTTCGGCGCCTCCTCGCCGTGACCCTCGCCGCCGTCACCTCGGTGACGGCGGCGGAGGCGCAGCAGCGTGGGGGGCGCGACATCGAGGTCGATCGCGTGGTGGGGGTGGTCGGGAAGCACCCGATCCTCCTGAGCGAGGTGCTCGAGGCGATCAACTTCGCCCGGAGCCGTGGGCTCCAGGTCCCGCAGGACAGCGCGGCGCAGGTGACGCTCGCGCGCGAGTTCCTCAACAGCATCATCGACAAGGAAGTCCTGATCGCGGTCGCCAAGGAGTACAAGATCGAGGTGACCGAGGTCGATGTCGCCGCCGCCGTCGATCAGCAGGTCGATGGCGCCCGCAAGCAGTTCCAGAGTGAGCAGCAGTTCCGCCAGGCGCTCCAGCAGGAGGGGTTCGGGACGCCGGAGGAGTACCGCAAGAAGGCGATCGAGTCCGCGATCCGTGACGAGCAACAGCGCCGCGCGATCGACTCCCTGCGGGCCAAGGGACGACTCGCACCGGCCAACATCACGGAGCGCGAGGTCGAGGAGGCGTTCCAGCGCCTCAAGCGGGAGCTCCCGCCGCGGCCGGAGATGGTCGCCTTCCGTCAGGTGGTCGTGGAGCCGACGCCGAGCGCGGCGAGCATCGAACGGGCGCGGAGGTTCACCGACTCGCTGCGGATCGCGCTCGAGGCGGGGGCCGACTTCGACTCGCTCGCCCGCCAGTTCTCGCAGGACCCCGGGTCGGCGGTGAAGGGGGGCGATCTCGATTGGCAGCGGCGTGGGGTGATGGTGCCGGAGTTCGAGCGGATGATGTTCGCGCTCCAACCCAATCGCATCAGTCCGCTGGTGAGGACCACGTACGGTTTCCATATCATCCGAGTGGATCGGGTGCGGGCCGCCGAGGTCCGGGCGCGCCACATCCTGATCAAACCGGAGATCGACACCGCCGACGTCCGGATCGCGCGGGAGCGGGCCGACTCGATGCGGACGCTCTGGGCCGCCGGCACCTCGTTCGACACCCTGATCGCACGCTTCCACGACACCGATGAGGAGCGCGCGATCCCTGATGGCTGGCCGCGCGATTCCCTCCCCGCGGAGTACCGCGTGGCGCTCAAGGGGGTCGTCGAGCGGGGGCTCACCGAGGTCTTCGCGATCCCCGACCCGATGTCTGGCTACAACAAGTGGGCGGTCGCGCAGGTGCTCGCGATCAAGCCGCCGGGGGAGTACACCCTGGCCGAGCATCAGGAGCGGATCCGCAAGCAGCTCCGCGAGGAGAAGTCGATCCGCCGGACGCTCGACAACCTCCGGCGCGAGATGTACGTCTCCCTGCGATTGTGACCACGCCCGCGATCGCCATCACGCTGGGTGACCCGCGTGGGATCGGTCCGGAGATCGTCCGCTCAGCGCTCGCGACCTCCGGGATCGCGGGCGCTGCGCGCATCGTGGTGATCGGTCCCCGGGGGACGGGGGTGCCGGTGGATGAGGCGGTGGGGGATTGGACCGGCGGGGTGGGCCCGAGCCCCGACACCGAGGCGGGGCGCGCGCGCGATGCATTGGCGGGGCGCTTGGCCGGCCTCGCGATCGAGCGGGCGGTGGCGATGGCGCGCGCCGGGGAGGTGCAGGGGATCGTGACGGCGCCCATCGACAAGGCGGCGTTCCATCGTGGCGGGTACGAGGCCCCCGGGCATACCGAGTTCCTGGAGCAGCTCACCGGCGCGCCGACGGTGATGATGCTCGCCTCGCCGAAGCTCCGCGTGGTCCTCGCGACCACGCACCTCGCGCTCCGTGACGTCCCGGCGGCACTCACGCGCGAGCGACTCGAGCGCACGATCACCATCACGCGGCGCGGGCTGCAGGAGTGGTTCGGGATCGCACGGCCACGACTCGCCCTCGCGGCGCTCAATCCCCACGCCGGGGATCATGGGCGCTTCGGGAGCGAGGATGACCTGCTCTTGGCGCCGGTCGCGCGCGCGATGCAGGTCGCGGGCCCGATCCCCGCCGACACCGTCTTCGTGCGTGCCATCCAGGGGGAGTTCGATGCGGTGATCGCCCCCTATCACGATGTCGGGATGACGGCGATCAAGGTGGCGAGCTTCGGGGAAGGGGTGAACATCACCTTGGGGCTCCCCTTCCCGCGCACCTCACCCGATCATGGGACGGCGCTCGATATCGCGGGTACCGGTCGGGCGCGTGCCGATTCGATGATCGAGGCGATCCGCCTCGCCCGCACCCTTACGAGCCGCCGAGTTCCACCGCCAGTTTCGTGATCCGGCGCCCGTCCATCTCATGGACGGTGAACTGCGCCCCGCCCCCGCTCGCACGGTCCCCTACCACCGGGAGGCGCCCCAACAGCCCGAAGACGTACCCTCCGACGGTGGTGAAGTCCTCCTCGGGGATCGTGAGGTCGAGCTCGGTGTTGAGCTCCCCGATGTTGGTGTCGCCGGCGATCACCCGCGCACCACTCGGCGTTGGCTCCACGGCGGGGGCCTCGTCGTATTCGTCGAGGATCTCCCCGACGATCTCCTCGAGGAGGTCCTCCATCGTCACCATCCCCGCCGTGCCGCCGTACTCGTCGAGCACGATCGCGAGATGCTCCTTACGGCGCTTGAAGTCGGCGAGGACATCCTCCACCTCGCGCGACCCCGGGACCACATGCACGGGACGGAGCGCGGCGGCGAGCTGGAACCCGTCGGGATCGCGGTGCAGGGCGCGCAAGAGGTCCTTGGCATGCACCATCCCCACGATGTCATCCATCGTCTCGCGGTAGACCGGGTAGCGCGAGAAGCCCGCGTCATTCACCACCTGGATCGCCTCGTCGAGTGAGGCATCACTCGGGATGGCGACCATCGCGGTGCGCGGGGTCATCACCTCGCGCGCGTTCTTCTCCGAGAACTCGAAGACCCCCCCGAGGATCCGCGCCTCCGACTGCTCGAGGTGGCCGCTCTCCTCGGCCTGCTCCACGAGGAGTCGGAGCTCATCGGCGGAGTGCGGGGTCTCCTCCTCCGAGGTGATCTGCTGGCCGAGGGCGCGGAGCAGGAGGTTCGAGGAGCCGTTCAGGACCCAGATGAAGGGCCCCATCACCCAGGTGAAGGCGAGGATCGGCGGGGCCAGCCACTTAGCGAAGGCCTCGGGGTGGTTCAGCGAGAGCGCGCGCGGCGCGAGCTCCCCGAGGACCACATGGAGGTAGGTGACGACGGTGATCGCGATGGCGGCCGCGATCCCGACGCGGACCCCGACCTCGAGGGGGAGGGGGAGGGCGACGAACCAGTGTTCCAGGGCCTCGCCCAGCGTGGACTCCGCGACCCAGCCGAGGCCGAGCGAGGCCAGGGTGATCCCGAGCTGGCCGGCGGAGAGGACGGGGGTGAGGTTGGCCCGGGAGGTCGCCTTCACCGCGAACCGGGCCATCAGGTCCCCCGACCGGACCATCGCCTCCAGGCGGGAGCGGCGGGCGCGCACGAGGGCGAACTCCACCGCGACGAAGAAGGCGTTCAGGAGGAGGAGTGCGACGATGGCGAGGACCTTGGCGATCATGGGGGAAAGCTAGGGAGGGGGTCCGATCGGCCGCCATCGTACGCACCCACCTCCCCGGGGCCGGGGCGCTTCCATTACCTTATAAGGCTATGTCAATCCGCAACATCGCCATCATCGCGCACGTCGACCACGGGAAGACCACGTTGGTCGATCAGATGCTCCGGCAAGCCGGCGCCTTCCGCGAGAATCAGGTCGTCGCCGAGCGCGTGATGGATTCCAACCCGCTCGAGCGTGAGCGCGGGATCACCATCCTCGCCAAGAACACCTCCATCCACTGGGGCGACACCAAGCTCAACATCGTCGACACCCCGGGGCACGCCGACTTCGGTGGCGAGGTGGAGCGGATCCTCCGCATGGTCGACGGGGTGCTGCTCGTCGTCGATGCCTTCGACGGGCCGATGCCGCAGACGCGCTTCGTGCTGCGCAAGGCGCTCGCCCTCGGTCGGACCGCCATCATCTGCATCAACAAGATCGATCGCCCCGGCGCCGACCCGATGCGGGTGCACGAGGAGGTCCTCGACCTCCTGATCGAGCTCGAGGCCAATGAGTCGCAGCTCGACGCCCCGGTGGTCTACGCCTCAGGGCGCGACGGGATCTCGACGATGGATCTCGACACCCCGGCCGTCGATCTCACCCCGCTCTTCGAGACGATCGTGAAGCATGTGCCGGCGCCGCCGAGCGATGCGGCGGGGTCGTTCCAGATGCTGGTCTCGACCATCGACTACTCGAACTACCTGGGCCGCCTCGCCATCGGGCGGATCGAGCGCGGGACGGTGAAGGTCGGCGACACGGTCCACCTCCTCCCGGTGGACCACACCCTCAAGGGGGCGCCGGGGCGGGTCACCAAGCTCTTCGGCTTCGAGGGGCTCGAGCGCGTCGAGGTCCCCGAGGCCGCGGCGGGGGAGATCGTCGCGCTCGCCGGGTTGGATGGCGTCGAGATCGGGCTCACCATCACCGACCCGGAGCATCCGGAGCGCCTGGAGGGGATCGCCGTCGAGGAGCCGACGATCTCCGTCGACTTCCTCGTCAACAACTCGCCCTTCGCGGGGAAGGATGGCAAGTATGTGACGAGCCGCCAGCTGAAGGAGCGGCTCGAGAAGGAGCTCGAGCGGAACGTCGCGCTCCGCGTCGAGGACACCGAGAGCACCGACACCTGGACCGTCTCCGGCCGCGGGGAGCTCCATCTCTCGATCCTGATGGAGACCATGCGGCGCGAGGGGTACGAGTTCCAAGTGAGCCGTCCCCGCGTGATCACGCACCTCGGGCCGGATGGCGAGCGGTTGGAGCCGTACGAGGAGCTCGCGATCGACGTCCCCGAGGAGTTCATGGGGACCGTCATCGAGAAGCTCGGCCCCCGCAAGGCGAGCATGGTCGAGATGAAGAACCCGGGGCAGGGGCTCGTCCGCCTCGTGTACCGGATCCCGGCGCGCGGGCTCTTCGGCTATCGCTCCGAGTTCCTCACCGACACCCGCGGCACGGGGATCATCCATCACCGCTTCCTCGAGTACGGGCCGTGGGCAGGTGGGCTCCAGGGCCGACTGCGCGGCGTGCTCATCTCCATGGAGATGGGGACGATCATCGCCTTCGCGCTCGGGAACCTGCAGGAGCGCTCGACCCTCTTCGTCTCCCCGGGGGACGAGGTCTATGAGGGGATGATCGTGGGAGAGAATTCGCGGCCGGGGGACATGGATGTGAATCCCTGCAAGGAAAAGAAGCTCACCAACATGCGCTCGAAGGGCACCGATGACGCGATCCAACTCGAGCCCCCGCGGGTGTTGACGCTGGAGAGCGCGCTCGAGTATATCGAGGATGATGAGCTGATCGAGGTCACCCCGACCGCCATCCGGCTGCGCAAGCGGATGCTGAGCGCGAGTGACCGGAAGCGCATCAACCGCGATGCGAAGAAGGAGCGCGCCGGGGCCTGAGCCGGCGGCAACCAATCACCCAAGCAGGGAGAGCGGCAGCGATGCGCGGGCAGGGACGGTCAGGGTGGGCGGTAGGGCTCGCCGATGCGGAGGAGCTCGGCCTCGGGGGCGAGGATCTCGACGGATTGCGGGTCGTCGACGGGGAGGACCTCGACGCGGACCCGGACGATCTCGACGAAGATGACCTCGATGAGGAGTTCGACGAGGACGAGGACCTCGACGAGGAGGACCTCGACGACGAGGAGGACGAAGAGGACGACGACCTCATCGACCTCGACGACGAGTACGACGACTTCGGGGAGGGGGACGACGACCTCCGGGGCCCCGGCCGGTACGACGAGTAGCCCTCCCCGTCGGCCGGCCCCCGCGTTGACCCGGGGGCCCGGACCGGTTTGATTTCGAGGTTCTGACCGGGCCTGTAGCTCAGGTGGTTAGAGCGCACGCCTGATAAGCGTGAGGTCGGAGGTTCAACTCCTCCCAGGCCCACTCCGCACAGCACGATGCCCCGTCCGCGGTCTCCGCGGACGGGGCATCGTCGTTTCGGGGCCGGGTCATGGGCCCGGGCCCCGGGGCTCACATCGCGATCTTGCCCTGCTGCTGCCTGATCTTCTCCATGTACTTCTTGAAGAACTGCTTCTGCATGTCGTTCATGTCGATCTCCCGGCCCTGGATGTAGGCCTGGATCACGTCCGACGTCATGTTGAGCGGGGTCCCCGAGGTGATCAGCAGCGTCGCCTGCTTCCCGACCTCCAGCGAGCCCACCTGGTCGGCGATCCCCATGAACTCAGCGGCATTGATCGTCACCGCCTTGAGCGCCTCCTCCTCCGGGAGCCCGAAGGCCACCGCGACCCCCGCCTCCCAGGGCAGACGGTAGGTATAGAGGCCCCCCGAGCCGCCGGCGATCGCGAACTTCACCCCCGCGGCGTGCAGCTGCGCCGGCGTGTTGTAGCTCCCGTCGTACCCATCGTGGACCCGAGCCGGCTCATCGAGCGTCGAAGTCAGGATCACCGGGATGTTCTCCGCCTTCAGGCGGTCGGCCACGTGGATGGCATCGCGCCCCCCGCGGATCACGAGGCGCACCCCCTCCCCCTTGGCCCAGGTGATCGCGTCGTTGATCTGCGAGACGGAGTTCGCCGCGACGACCACCGGGATCGCCCGGTCCAACACGGGGATCATCGCCGCATACCGCACATCGGTGCGCGCGACCTGCCCCACCTTCTGGGCGTCCCGATACGCGCGAGCCTCGGCGAAGAAGTCCTTGAGCCCCTGCACCTGCTCGGCGTAGGTCTTGGGGGCCGGCCGCGCGCCGGCGCCCGGCGCGCCCGGGAAGCCCGGCGGCGGGCCCCCACCGAAGCGGCGGGGCCGCGCCGCCGGGTCGGGCCAGTTCACGTTGAGCGCCGCGGCGCCCTTCATCGACATCTCCTCCCAGGTCCACCCCTCGAGCGACATCGCCGAGGAGAGCCCCGAGATCACCCCCCCCTCGGGGGTGCTGAAGGCGACGAGCACGCCGGCCGAGCGCGAGGTGCCGATATGCCGGCTCTCCGCGTTCACCGCGATCTCGGCCCGGACGTTCGGATTGAAGTCGCCGAGCTCGGTGATGTCGTTGGAGACCTCGACGGCGTCGATCTCGGTGATCCCGACGGTGCTGTAGGCGTCGATGAGCCCCGGGTAGATGTGCTTCCCGGCGACGTCGACCACCTTGGCGCCGCGCGGCACCGCGACCTCCGCCCCCCCGATGGCGAGGATGCGGCCCTTGTCGAGCACGATCGTGCCGTTCGCGATCGTCCCCTTGGTGACGGTGTGGATCGTCGCGCCGCGCAGCACCACCGGCTGCGACTGCGGGGCGACGGGGGTCGTGACCTGCGCGTGGGCGGCGCGCGCCGAGAGCGCGGTGAGGAGCCCGAGGGCGAGGGTGGCGGTACGCATGGGAGTCGAGAGGGTGAGGGTCACGGTCTGGCCGGGGTGGCGGAGGCGGTGGTGCCGGGGCCACCCGCAGGGGTGGCGGCGAGGATGGCCTGGATCAACTGGGCCCGCTGCTTCGCGATCTCCTCGCGCTGCTTGGCGTCCTCCTCGAGCGAGAAGTAGCGACGTCCGTCCACCCAGGTCTGCTCCGCGCGGGTGAATTGCGAGAGCGGGTTGCCGTTCCAGATCACGAAGTCGGCATCCTTACCGGCCTCGAGCGATCCGACGCGATCCTGGATCGCCACGGCGCGTGCCGCCTGGTTGGTGACGGTCGAGAGGGCCTGGATCTCATCCACCCCCGAGCGGAGGAGCTTCCCCGCCTCCCAGTTCATGCGGGTGGAGATCTCCGCGTTGTCCGAGTGCAGCGAGGTCACGACGCCGGCCTCCATCAGGAGGCGCGCATTGTAGGAGGTCGCATCATACGACTCGAGCTTGAACGCCCCCCAATCGCTCCAGACCACGGCGGCGACGCCCGAGGCCTTGAGCTCCGTCGCGATCTTGTACGCCTCGACCCCGTGCTGCAGGGTCTGGATCCGGAAGCCGAACTCCTCGGCGAGCCGCACGAGCGCGAGGAACTCGTCCGCACGATAGCCATGGGAGGAGACGAGGAGCTTCTGGTCGAGGATGTCGAGCAGCGCCTCCATGCGCAGGTCGCGCCGCGGCGGGAGCCCCGTCTTCTCCTTCTCCCACCGCTGCCACTCGCGCCGATAGTCCCGCGCGGCGTTGAAGTGATCGCGGATGATCTCCTGCACCCCCATCCGGGTGTTGGGGTAGCGGTTCGGGCTGCGCTTCGGGTTCTCGCCGAGCGCGAACTTCACGGTGCGCGGCGCGTTCTCGAGTCGGTACTCATCGGGGAGGAGCCCCCACCGGCTCTTCACGAAGACGTTCTCCCCGCCGATCGGGTTCGCGGAGCCATGCTTCACCATCTGCAGCGTGAGCCCGCCGGCGAGCTGGCGGTACATCCAGATGTCGTTGTGCGTCAGCACGTCGCCCATCCGCACCTCGGGGACGATCGCGAAGCCGCTCTCGTTCACCGAGCTGACGCCGGTGTGTGTATGCGGGTCGATCAGCCCTGGGGTCACGTGCTTCCCGGTGGCATCGACGACGATCGCGCCGCGCGGGGCGGTGAGTCCGCGCCCGACCTGTGCGACCTTGCCGGCGCGGACGAGGAGATCGGCGTTCTCGAGGCGCCCCTGCGGGCCCTGCGTCCAGACCGTCGCGTTCCGCACGAGGAGCACCGCCGGCTGGTCCGGGGGAGCTGACCGCCCGAACTCGATCATCGGGCGGACGAAGGGGAGGTCGATGACCGGCACCTTCTGCGCCACCGTCCCGCGCGTCGCCCCGGTGTAGGGCTCCGTCCGCGTCCCCTTGAAGGTTGGATCGGTCCCGTTCGGGAGCGAGGTCCAGCCATAGACCTCGTCACCGCTGACCGCGCCGGACATCAGCACGGTCCCCTCGTAGCCGAGGGGTTCACCGTTGAAGGTGACCTCGAGGCGTCCGGTCTCCGCGACGAGGCGCACCGCCGCGAGCGGGAGCTCCTTGCGGCCCGCGCGTTCGATCGTCCCGCGGATCCGGTTGATCGGTCCCTCCAGCCTTAGCGTGGCGTTGAAGCCGTCCTTGTCCGTCGAGGTGATCGCCCACGTCCCGCGCGGATCGATCTGCGGCGGGCGCGTCACCCCATACGGCGTCCCCTGCACCCAGACGTCGCGGATCCCCGCGTCCTGGGTGAAAAGGTCCCCTTCGGCGATGACCAGGTTCGCGACCTTCCCCACCGCGATGGTGCCGTGGGTCCGGTCGATACCGAGCCAGCCGGCCGGGACCGTGGTGAGCGCGGCGAGCGCCTTGTCGGCCGCCAGGCCGCGCGAGACCGCGAGGCGGAGGTTCGGGAGGAACTGCGTCAACGTCGTGAGCCCATCGGTCGTGATGGCGAAGGGCACCCCCGCGCTGGCGAGCTGCGCCGGGTTCGTCGGGGCCTGATACCAGTGGCGCATCGTGGCGAGCGAGGCGTTGAGCGCGGCCTCGGGGCTCGAGACGTCGGGGGCGTCAGGGAAGTTGAGCGGGATGATCAACGGCTGCGTCCGGCCCTTCAGCACATCGATGAGCCGGTATTCGGTCCCATTCCCACGGAACCAGGGGGCGAGCTTGAACTCCGTGGCGAGGCGATGGGCACGGAGATACTCCTCCTCGCTCCCCGTCTGGAAGAGGACCGGCTGCTTCCCTTGTACCGCGCTCGCGAGGGCGCCGAGCGCCTCGCTGCGCTCCGGCGGCAACATGCTGCGGCCGCTCGCCTCGTAGGCGGCGTTCGCGCGGATGTACCACTCGGCGTCCATCAGGGTCTGCCGCATCAGCGCGGTGGTCCCCATCGCCGAGTTCGGATACATCCCACCCAGCTGGAAGGAGCGCTGGAAGCCGACCGACTGCGCCAGGTCGGCGCGGAGGACGCGCTCGCGCACGCCGGCGTCGCTGAGGGCGACGACCGAGGCGGTGCCGCGGAAGATCCCCTGATGTGGGACCGCGAGGGCGGCGCCGAAGCCGAGGGACCGGAGCGCCACGCGGCGGGTCGAGTCGTCCTTGAGGTTGGTCGTGGTGCTGAACCAGGCCCGCACCTGCGGGTTCCAGTGCGTCGGCCCGACGTCACCGCCGGCGGGGACGGCGTCCATCCCGAGGTCGGCGTGCGCGTCGATGAAGCCCGGATAGACGGTGAGTCCCTTCAGGTCCCAGACGCGGGCGCCGGCCGGCGCCTTGAGGTTTCGGCCGACGGCGGTGACCAGGCCGTTCCGGATCACGATGGTGGCGCTGTCGATCGACTGGCCTGGCGCGGTGACGACACGCGCCCCGACGAGGGCGTGGAACCCGGTGCCGTTGTCGCGCAGGCCGGTGACCGGCTCGAGGCGCGTCGCCTGCTGGGCGCCGAGCGAGCTGGCCAGCCAGAGGGCGAGGGCGGGGATGGTGCGGGATGCTCTCACGAGGTGCTCCGTGCGAGATGGCCGGCGGGGCAGGCGGCCATCGGGGGTCGGGGGTCAGGGTGCCTGCGTCACCGGTGCGTGGGCCACGCGCACCGACTCCAGTATGCCCCAATGTGCGGGTAGCGGCAAACGGAGGGCGGGGGTCCACCCTCCCTACGGCTCTGGGGGTCGGAACGCTGTGGCGGGCTTTGGGGTGGGGCTGCGACGGATTGGTTGGGGGCGCGGGACGGATCAAGCGCTGGGCGTACATTCCGGAGGAACGACGATATCTCCGTGTGATTCTCCTCGCGGACGGTATCACCGTCCACAACGCCTTCTTCGACCGCCGGTTCCGTCCATGAAAGTCGAATACTTTAGGGATACCGACACGGCTCTGCTCGAGTTCGCCGAGTCGACGGTCGAGGAGACGCTCGAGATATCGGAGAGCGTCTATATCGACCTGGATCGTGCCGGGAATCTCGTGAGCATGACCATCGAGCATGCGTCGCGGGTCGCGCAACTCCCCGTGGTGAGTCTCGAGACCATCTGATCGAAGGCCACCGCCGGACGGCTCACCAGGTCAGCCCCGGAACTGATGACCTGCCTTGACAGGGTCCTCGGGGGGCCGCATCGTTTGTTCGGCAGTCGAACAAAGAAGGCCTTCCAGTAGGTCGCGTCCCCCCTCACCGGACACCCTCCGATCACCTGTCCCGCGGAGTCCTCACATGCGATCGCCCCGTCTCCTGTCCGTCCTCTCGCTTCTCGTGCTCCCCGTACTGGGTTGCAGCCGCGATGGGGGAACCGGTCCAGCCCCCCTCGCCAACGATCCGAAGGTCTTCACCGACGCGTTCAGCGATGGGGTGACCTGGCAGGCCTTCGAGGGCTCGCTGCTCACCGCGATGTCCATCGACAACGCGGTCAAGTTCCGCGGCAGCAGCTCATTGAAGATCGTCGTGCCCGCGGCCGGGGATCCGGCGGGGGCCTATGCGGGTGGGGCGTTCGTCGCCGATCAGGGGCGTGACCTCAGCAAGTACGACGTCATCTCCTTCTACGCGAAGGGGAGCGTCGCGGCGACCTTGGATGTCGCGGGCCTCGGCAACGACAACACCGGGACGTCGCTGTATCCGGCGGAACGGAACGCCCTAGCGCTCACGACCTCGTGGCAGAAGTACACCATCGCCATCCCGCTGGCGAGCAAGCTCACCTCGGAGAAGGGGCTCTTCTTCTTCGCGGAGGGTCCGGAGAATGGGCAGGGCTACACGCTCTGGCTCGACGACATCCAATACGAGACCCTCGGGACCGTGACCAACGTGCGGCCCGCGATCGCAGACGGGTCGTATCAACAGGAGGTCGGGGACAGCCGGAAGATCGTCGGGACCTCGGTGACCGCAGCGGTCGCGGGTGCGGATCAGACCGTCGCGGCGGCGGCTGGGTATTTCACGTTCAACACGTCCAATGCGGCGGTGGCCACCATCGCCAACGGCGTGATCACCGTCGCCGGAGCCGGCTCGGCGACGATCAGCGGGGCCCTCGGGGCGATCCCTGCCGCAGGGAGCATCGCACTCACGGCGAGCGCGCCGCCGGCTGCGGCGGCGCCGACCCCCACGCGGGCGGCTGGCGACGTGATCTCGCTCTTCAGCGATGCCTACACCAATCGGACGGTCGACACCTGGTCGGCCTCGTGGGACCAGGCCGATGTCGCCGACGTGACGGTCGCGGGCAATGCGGCCAAGAAGTACACCAATCTCTCATACGCCGGGATCGAGTTCATCACCTCCCGCGTCGACGCGACGCCGATGACGGGGCTGCACCTCGATCTCTGGGTCACGAGTGCTGCCGGATTCAAGATCAAGCTCGTCGACTTCGGGGCCAATGGCGCCTTCGGGGGCGGCGATGACAAGGAGCATGAGGTCACCCTGACCGGGACCTCCACCCCGTCGATCACCGTCGGCGCGTGGAACTCGATCGACATCCCCTTCTCCGCCTTCACGGGGCTGACCACGCGGGCGAACCTCGCACAGATGATCATCTCGGGGAGCCCAACGGTCTACCTGGACAACGTCTACTTCTACAAGATCCCGCCGCCGCCGGGCCCGACGAGCGCCAATACCGCGCCGACGAACTCGGCCGCGAGCGTGATCTCCCTCTTCAGCAACGCCTACACCGATCGCACCGGGACCACCTGGTCGACCTCGTGGGATCAGGCCGACGTCGCCGATGTGAAGGTGGGGACGGATGATGTGAAGAAGTACACGAACCTCGTCTTCGCGGGGATCGAGCCGGCGGCTCCCGTGAATGCCACGGCGATGACGACCTTCAACTTCGATCTCTGGCTCCCCGATTCGCTGACCTCGGCCTCGACCTTCAAGGTCAAGCTCGTCGATTGGGGCGCGAATGGATCGTTCGGGGGTGGGGACGACACCGAGCACGAGCTCACCTTCACCACCGCGACCACCCCGGCGCTCACGCGCGGGAGCTGGATCCGCTTCCAGCTCCCCCTCTCGCGCTTCACGGGGATGACGGGGCGGACGAGTGTCGCCCAAATCATCCTCTCCGGTTCGGTCGGGACCCTCTTCCTCGACAATGTCTTCTTCTCGGCGGATGGCCCGGCGGTCGCCGCACCGACGCCGACCTATGCGGCGGCGGACGTGATCTCGCTCTTCAGCAACGCCTACACCAATCGCACGGTCGACACCTGGTCGGCGTCGTGGGATCAGGCCGATGTCGCTGATGTGCAGGTCGCGGGGAACGACGTCAAGAAGTACTCGAATCTCGTCTTCTCTGGGACCGAGTTCACCACCGCCACGGTGAATGCGTCGACGATGACGCACTTCTCCTTCGATCTCTGGACGCCCGATCCGACCGCCGCGCCGGCGGAGTTCAAGGTCAAGCTGGTCGACTTCGGCGCGAACAATGCGTTCGGGGGCGGTGACGACAAGGAGCATGAGTTGACCTTCTCGGCCGCCACGACGCCGGCGTTGGCGACCGGGAGCTGGGTGACGTTCAACATCCCGCTGAGCCAGTTCACCGGCCTCACCACCCGGTCGAACCTCGCGCAGCTCATCTTCGTGAGCGCGCCCACGTCGCGGACCGCCTTCATCGACAACGTCCTCTTCCATAAGTAGGCTTCTGCCCATGGCAGCGGCCGTGTGGCGGCAGGGATGATGACCCGGTCTCCGGGTCCCCGGGTGGGCGCGTCGGATTTCGGTCCGACGCGCCCACCGTCGTTGGCCGATGCCGTGCTCCGGCTGATCTGGGATGAGGAGCGGATCTCCCGCGCAGAGATCGCTCGCCGCGCCGAGCTCTCGCGATCGACGGTCTCGGAGATTGTGGAGACATTGCTCGCGACGGGGTTGGTGCGTGAGGCGGGGGTCGGGGCCTCGCGGGGTGGGCGCCGTCCGATCGTCCTCGAGTTCCAAGATGACGCGGGCACGATCCTCGGCGTGGATATGGGCGCCGCCCATGTCGCGACGATCCTCACCGATCTTCGTGGACGGATCCTCGCCTCGGAGCGCAGCGCGCATCCGGTGCAGACGGATCCGGTCGGCGCTCGACGGGTCATTCGTGCCCAGGTGGACGCCTGTCTCGCCGGTCCCGGGTCGACCGCGCGTCGGCTCGTCGGCGTCGGCGTGGCCGTCCCAAGTCCCGTCGATCTGCGACATCCTGATCGCCTCTCCCCGGTCGCGATGCCGGCGTGGGAGGGCCGCCACGGGCTCAGCGAGCTGTTGGCGGACCTCGAGGTCCCCGTCCTCGTCGACAACGACGCGAACCTCGGGGCGCTCGCTGAGCGCTGGTGGGGGGCCGCCCAGGGCCTCGACCACTTCGCCTACATCAAGATCGCGACGGGGATCGGGGCGGGGCACGTGATCGATGGGCGGATCCATCGCGGGGCGAGCGGCGTCGGCGGGGAGATCGGCCATATCGCCATCGATCCGCGCGGAGAGACCTGCAACTGCGGCAATCGTGGCTGTCTCACCACCTTCGTCGGGGCGCCCGCACTCGAGGCACGCATCCGCGCCCTCGCCCCGGTCTATCCGCAGAGCCCCTTGGCCACGGGCGCCCCGACGATCGCGCGACTCGAGGCGGCGGCGCGCGAGGACGATCCCCTCGCGCTCCAAGTGGTCCACGAGATGGCGGAGCATCTCGGGGTGGCGATCGCGGGGATGCTCAACCTCTTGAATCCGGCGGCGGTGATCCTCGGGGGACGGATCGCCGGGTTGGGCGACCGCTTGATCGTCCCGCTGCGAGCCAACGCGCTGCGCCGGACCTTCGTCCCGGCGGCGGCGGCGACCGAGATTCGCGCCAGCACGCTCGGGCGCCATGGTATCGCCCTCGGGGCGGCGACCCTCGTGCTCGATGCCGCGCTGCGCGACCCGCGCCCCTTTCGCGCGGTGTCACGTACCCGCGTCGGGCGCTGACCCCTCCCATCGGATCGTCATGCCATCCTTTCGTGTGCTGGGGCTCGCGCTCCTGTTCAGCGGCTGCACCGGGGCCACGGCCCCCACCTATGCGCTCGTCTGGTCGGATGAATTCGACGGACCAGCGGGATCCGCCCCCGATCCGACCTCGTGGGTCGCCGATATCGGGACCGACTGGGGGAATGCGCAGTTGGAGTTCGACACGGATCGGCGCACCAATGCCGCCCTCGATGGCGCGGGGCATCTGGTCATCACGGCCCGACGAGAGGCGTATCTGAATCGTGAGTACACCTCCGCTCGGCTCAAGACGTTGGGGCGACGCCAGTTCCAGTACGGGCGATTCGAGGCACGGATGAAGCTGCCCACGGGGCGTGGGCTCTGGCCCGCGTTCTGGCTGCTCGGGGCGGATTTCCCGGTGGTCGGGTGGCCTCGCGCCGGTGAGATCGATGTGATGGAGTACCGCGGTCAAGAACCCTCGGTGGTGCTCGCGAGCGTCCATGGGCCAGGCTACTCGGGCGGGGCCTCACTCACGCGGCGCTACACCCTCCCGACGGGCCGGCTCGATGAGGACTTCCACGTCTACCGAGCGGACTGGACCCCGCGGGAGATCCGATTCTACCTCGATGACCGGCTCTATCACGTCGTCGCCAAGGGAGATCAGCCCGGCCCGTGGGTCTTCGATCACGAGTTCTTCCTCATCCTCAACCTCGCGGTCGGAGGGGGCTTCGTCGGAGCGCCGGATGCCTCCACCGTCTTCCCGCAGACCCTGACCATCGACTGGGTCCGTGTCTCTCAGGAGCGCCGATGAGCGACCGTCGCACCGGCTGGTTCCGCCTCGCCCTTGCCGCGTGGCACACGCGTCTGAGCCGTGGCACCGATCCGAAGAAGGCCCTCCGGCATGTGACGGCGCCGGCGGACCGCATCCCCTTCTCGCATAAGCTCGCGTACGGGCTCGGCGGGTTCGTGAACAACACCCTCGCCGCAGCGATCGGTGGGATGCTCATCATCCTCAATCTGGGCTTCGGGATGAATCCCGCGTTGGTGGGGCTGGCCAGTGCGATCCCGCGCGTGACGGATGCCCTCACCGATCCGCTGATGGGCTTCATCTCGGATGGGACCCGCTCCCGCTGGGGGCGACGGCGACCCTACATCTTCATCGGCGCGCTCTTCTCGGGTGTCTCGTTCGCGCTCCTCTGGCTCCTCCCGGTGGGGAAGAGCGAGCTCTGGTACTTCTGGTACTTCACGATCGGATCCACCGTCTTCTATGTCGGCTATACGATCTTCGCGACGCCGTGGGTCGCCCTCGGCTACGAGCTGACCCCGGATTACCATGAGCGGACGCGACTCATGGGGGTGCAGAACTTCATCGCGCAGCTCGCCTACATCGTCTCGCCCTGGTTCCTCTGGATCATGACGAATCCCACGTGGTTCGCCACGCCCGCGGAGGGGGCGCGCGGTCTGGCGATCGCGGTGGGGGTCGTCGCCTGCGCGGTGGGCATCATCCCGGCGATCGTCCTGCGCGAGCGGCTCCTGCCCGCGACCGCGCGGCCAGCGGCGTCACCGGTTGAGGATGCCGAACCCATGGGCTGGTCGGCTGTCCGTCATCAGGCGCGCACCTTCTTCCACGGCTTCGCCGTCACCCTGCGCACCCGTCCCTTCCGACGGCTGTGTCTGGCGACCTTCCTGGTGTTCAACGGCTTCATCATGATCTCGTCGTTCCAGTCGTACGTGGTGATCTACTATGTGTTCGGTGGGGATCAGGAGCTCGGGGCGCGCTATACCGGGTACGCGGGGACCCTCGGTGCGATCTCCACCTTCGGGGTGATCGCGTTCATCACGTGGCTCGCGACGCGGATCGGGAAGCAGCGCGCGTTCTTCGTCTCGACGGGGCTCTCGATGGTCGGGTATGCGCTCAAGTGGATCTGTTACGATCCGGCCCGGCCGTGGCTCGTCCTCGTCCCGGCGCCACTCCTCGCCTTCGGGCTCGGCGGCCTCTTCACCCTGATGGGGGCGATGATGGCCGATGTCGTCGACACCGATGAACTCGAGACCCAGCGCCGCCGCGAAGGGATGTTCGGCTCGATCTTCTGGTGGGTGGTGAAGGTCGGGATGGCGGTCGCCCTGGCGGCGGGTGGCCTGATCCTCAATGCCACCGGGTTCGATGTCGCCCTCGGTGGGGCCCAGTCCGCCCAGACGCTCCATCTGCTGCGACTCGCCGATGTCTGGATCCCCTTCCTCTCCTCCGGGCTCGCGATCTGGATCATGTGGGACTATCCGCTGACCGAGGCACGCGCCTATGAGGTTCGCACCGAGCTCGAGCGGCGCCGCGCCACGGTGGCGTAGCGCTTCGCTCCCCCTCGCGGATCAGCGGTAGGTGCGACCGAACCCGCGCGGGAAGCGCGCGGGGGCGACGCCGTCGGGGCTCGGCGCCGCGGCAGGCCACGGAAAGGGGAGCGTCCCCTCGAAGTCGTGATCACCGAACAACACATCGGTGATCCCAGCTCCCTCCGACCCTGGGAGCCACGCGGCGACGAAGGCCTGCGACGCCGCCAGCTCACGATCGACGAGCAAGGGACGCCCAGAGAGGAGCACGGTCACCACGGGGATCCCCTTCGCCCGGAGGGCAGAGATCACCGCAAGGTCCTCCGGGTGGAGCGTCGCGAGCTCCAAGGTGGAGCCGTAGGGTTCCAGATTGGCGGTGCGGAGCCCACCGGGGAGCGGGGGAGTGATCCGCCCCCCCGGACGGATGTCCCCCATCCCCTCGGCGTACGGCATCTCTCCGATCACCACGACCGCCACATCATGTGCCGCTGGATCAGCGGCACTCCCGTCCACACTGAGGGTGGCCGCTGGGGCGATCGCGCGGATGGCCTGCCAGATCGATGTGCCCCCCTCGATCGCCTCGTTGCCATGCGTCCCCTGCCAGGCGGCGCTGAACCCCCCGCACTGATGACTCACGTCGTCGGCATGCTTGCCGGCGACCACGATCCGCTGGGTCCGCTGGAGCGGAAGCATCGCTCCCTCATGCTTGAGGAGGACGAGGGAGCGACGGACCGCCTCCCGGGCGACCGCGCGATGGGCCGCACTGCCAAAGGTCTTGCTGAGGGCCCAGGGCCGGGCGCTCGGACGGGCACGGTCCACGAGTCCTGATCGCACCTTGACCCGCAGGATCCGGCGGACGGCGTCGTCAATGCGCGCGAGGGGGATCTCGCCACGCTCGACCGCGCGCTGCAGTCCGTCGAGACGACGACGCCAATCCGCGGCGCACATGATCATGTCGACCCCCGCATTCACGGCGCGCACGATCGCCGCATCGAGGTCATCGGCCACCTGATCGACCCCATCCCAGTCGCTGACGACGAGGCCGCTGAAGCCGAGTCGTCCCTTCAGGACCTCGGTCAGCAGGTAGGGATGGGCATGGCACTTGGTCCCATTCCAACTGTTGAACGACACCATCACCGTCTGGACGTCGGCGCGGAGGGCAGCGAGGTATGGCGGCAGGTGCGTGCGCTGGAGCTCCGCTTCGGTGACCTGCGCATCGCCTTGATCGATCCCCTGGTAGGTCGCGCCATCGCCAATCCAGTGCTTGGCACAGGCGAGCACGCCATCGTCACGCAGCGTCCCCTGCATCCCATGCACGAAGTGCTCCGCGAAGGTCGCCACGAGGGACGGGTCATCGGAGAAGCTCTCGTAGGTGCGTCCCCAATAGACGTGCCGCGCCACCGCCAGGGTCGGGGCAAAGTTCCAGTCGAGTCCCGTGGCGAGGATCTCGCGCGCGACGATACGTGCGATCCGGACGACGAGCTGTGGGTCGCGCGTGGCCCCGAGGCCGATCTGGTGTGGGAAGATCGTCGCTCCCCGCACATTCGCATGCCCATGCACCGCGTCGACCGCGTACATGAGCGGGATCGGGGTGCGTCCGTCTGCTTCATCGGTGGACGCCACCCAGAAGGCGTCGTTGAGTGCGACCCAATCGGCGGGGCGATTCTCACCGGGCACCGATCCCGAGCCACTGAGGACGGCGCCGAGGTGATACGCGCGCACGTCCTCAGGGGTCGTCGAGGCGCGCTCACCCATGATCATCTGACCGAGCTTCTCCGCGAGCCGCATCCGACCGAGCCACGCGTCGACGCGCGCCTCGACGCGCGCGGCGCCGGGCTGGGGCAGGGTCGGGGCGCTCACCAGGCCACCGTCAGGTAGGAGCGAATCTCCCACTCCCGTCCGAGGGGATAGCCCGGGGCCGTGCCGTCGCAGACCTGATCGCCGATCGCATTGGCAACCCGCACCGGACAGTACCGCGGGGAATAGCGATCGAGGGTGCGATAGGTGCCGCGCAGGCCAAGCTTGGTCTCCGGCAGATCGAACCACTGGGGCTTGCCGAGCACGTACGCGACATCCGCCAGATACTGCGCGGGGAAGGTGAGATTGAAGTCGCGGTGATAGTCGTACGGTCCGAAGTCGTTGAGGCGGATCGCCCCCATGACCTTCATCGGACCGGTCACGAGCCGAAGATCCCCGCCGGCACGCGAGACGAGTCGCTGGCTGTTCCCGTTCGGTTCCGCGGTGCCGCCGTAGAGGTTGGCAATCACGCGGAGGTCGCGTCCGACACGCGCGACGGTGCGCAGGCGCACCTCCCACAGGTCACGAGCGGGGGTCGACGCAGGGAAGGCGAACGGGGTCCGTCCATCACCGAGGATGCCGATCGCCGCGTCCATCCCCGTCGGCAGATGCTTGTAGGTGTACGCCAGGCTCGCGGCGAACCGGGCATCCTCGCGCACGTCATTGTCCCACTGATACATCCAGGTGGCGGGCGTCGGATCCCAGGTCAGGACGAGTTCGCCGGCCGCCATCTCGCGATTGCCTCGCACCACGAACGGGTCGCGCAGCACGTTCCGCAGCCGGGCCGGGGCGGGGGCATCGCTCGGCATCGGGCCGATCAGCGGGGCCTGCACCAACACGTTGGGCGCGATCTGCAAGGCCCCGATCGTGTAGGTGATCCCCGACATGGCGTTCCACTGGTTGCTCATCCCCGTGTCGCGGAGCCACCAGCCGGTGAAGGTCTGCACCGCGGTCGGTCCGCCGTCGGCGACGAGTCCCATCACCGCGCCCTGCGCATACCAATTCACTCGACCGCGTGATAGCGTGACCTTCGCCTTGGCGCCAAAGGTGTCACTCGGGCGGATCTCATCCTGCTGGACTTGGTAGTTCCCCGGGGTCCCCTCGACATACTGGAAGGTCTCCCCCACACGGGGCGACCCCGCCCAGATCCCACCGGCCTCGAGGCCGATCCCGCCGAGCGTGGTGGCGAGTGCGAGCGAGACGCGCCGTGTCGGAGGGAGTGGGATGGCGAGGGAACTCGTCGTCGACCCCACGGGGATCCGCGCGAGATCCTCATGGATGAGGCCCGTCACGTCGATCCCTGCGATCCGACGCCGATACTTCACAAGCGCGGCCGGATTCGCGCCCCACCAGAGCTCGGGGCCGACCGCCACCGAAAGGCCGGTCAGTTGCCGCTTCCCGGTGAGTTCCATCCCGGTCGGCGCGACGGCGTTGTAGATGTCGATGTTGCGACCGTAGTTCGCCTCGCGGTACACCCCGAAGAAGTCCCCCTCGTAGCCCCAGTGATAGTGCCCGGACCGATGGAAGGCCTCGAGGCGGAAGGTCGGGGCATCCCATGAGACATGGGCGCGGTAGACCTTGAGCCGCTCGACGCCATCCGTCGGGAGGGCCCCACCATCAGCGAGGCTCAGGGTCCGCTGACGTCCGCGGTTCTCATAGAAGATCTCATCGATCGGGTTCTCGGCCACGTGACCGAGGACGTTCACCGCGAGGGTCGCCTGAAGGCGTGGCGACGGTTTCGCCTCGAATTCGACGAAGTACGACTCCATCCGATCGAATCCCGTGAAGGCCGGGCGATCGGTCGCACTCGGGGCACTCGACGTCGGGGTCCGGAGTCGTGCCCCACCTGTCGCGAAGGAGGTGAGTTCGAGTCGCATCCCCTTCACGCGGACGGGGCTCTGGTCGCCATCGGCCGCGGCCCGTTCGGCGCGCGCCTGTGCGGTGAGGCCGATCAGGTCGATCGAGGCGAAGTGGGCGCGGAGTCGCGCTCGGTCGACCCCAGGAGCGTACGGATCCACGGCATGGATGCGCTGGAGCGCGTAGTAGGCAGCCCGGGGATACAGCTCGAAGAATCCGCGCGCATCCGGGGGCCCCTTCGCCATGATCCCCCACCACTCCTCATTCATGTTGTTCTCGCCCGCCACATAGTCGTGTGGGTAGGCATCGGCGGGCCACGAGGCGTTCACATCGTGCTGGTCCAGGCGCGTCTCCTGCCCGAACTTCCACCAGCCATCACTCCATTGGAAGGTGAACCCTCCGATCGCGTTGCCCGGGGGTCCCTGGCCGGCGGCCTGGCCATAGATCTCCTCCCACTGGGCGACGAGATACCGCGCCTGCGCCGTCTCGTCCTCGCGGGCCTCGCGCGCGTTCCAGGCATCAGCCCCGAATTCCGTGAAGAGCACGGGCAGATCGAGCTTCGCCGCGACCACGTCGAAGAAGTCGCGGAAGGAGGCGCCGCGATACACGTTGGACCCGAGGATGTCGATCCCCTTGGCCTCGCTCGCGATGAGGTCGACGTATTGCAAGTCGCCGTTCGCAAAGGCGACAGGATGGGTGGCGTCCGCCGCTTTGATCTTGCGAGCGACCTCCCCCACGAGGGAGTAGAGATAGCGGGCGCGTGCCGTATCTCGCTCGCCGACGGGGAGTGCCTCCGTCTCAGCCGAGCGCCAGGTCAGGCCGTAGTTGTTCTCGTTCCCGAGGAGCCAGAGGAGGAGTCCGGGGGTGCCACGGAACTCGTTGACGAGAGCCATGACCTCATCGGTGATCGCCTGACGCACGCGGGGATTCGCGTAATTCGTCTGGGCCTGGTAGACGCCGTCGATCGTGGTCCCATACCGGCCCAACGGATGATTCACGACGGAGAAGATCCCGTAGGTCTCGTAGATGTGCCGCACCCAACGTGGGGGGATCCCGGCGTAAACACGAATGGCATTGACGCCCATTCGCCGGACGAGGGTCATCTCGCGTTCCAGGGCCTCCCGAATGAACGCATCGGGTTGGCTCCAGAACGCGTACGCGTAGTTCTCTCCAATCGGGATGTAGTCCCAATTGACCCCGTTGATCATGAACGGTCGCCCGTCGACCTCCAGCCGGATACCTGACCGATCCTTCCTGATCTGGATCGACGGCTCAGTGGGCTGAGCTCCCAGTGGGAGTGCGGCCAGCATTCCAAAGAGGGACCACCGACGCAGGGATGGGCTCATGAGGCCGACTTGAGCGAGTGAGGGGGAATCGGCTACTTTGTTCGGTTGTCGGACAAAGTGCCACCTCCCGGAAGCGACCGCAAGGTGGGGGGGGCGCGAGGGAGGAATCGTGCCCGCTGAGCATCACACCCCGTTGCATGGGAAGCTAAGGCAACGCGAACGACTAGGATTCCCTCAGGTCTTCTCTCATGAATATCCCTGTCCGACTCCTGTCGATCGCCCTGATCGCGACCCTCGCGCTCCAGGGCTGCACCACCATCCAACTCGGCGCCGCCAACCTCATCGAGACCGCCGAGGTCCCGCGCACCGAGGTCGCGTATGGCGAGGGACCGCGGCAGCGCTACGATGTGTACCGCGCCCTCGATTCGCTCGGGCGCCCGCTGGCCACGCCGGCGCCGGTCGTGATCTTCGTGCATGGCGGGAGTTGGGAGAGCGGGGACAAGCGAGGCTATGCCTGGGTCGGCGAGGCGCTCGCGCAGTTGGGATTCGTCGCCGTGCTCCCGAACTATCGGCTCATGCCGGGCACGCGCTTCCCTGATTTCGTCGACGATGTCGCGCGGGCGGTGACGCATGCGCGGGCACGCGCGGCCGAGTGGGGCGGAGATACCTCACGCGTCGTGCTCATGGGGCACAGCGCGGGGGCGCACATCGCGGCGCTCGTGGCCTACGACGCGCGCTATCTCGCGAAGCAGGGCACGGCCCCCGCCATGTTCAGCGGGTTCGTGGGTCTCTCCGGGCCCTACGATTTCATCTTCGATACGAAGCTCCTCCGACGGACCTTCGCTGGCCCGCCGGAGCGCGAGTACGATGCCCTCCCTGTGCACTTCGTCACCCCGCGGTCGCTCCGCACCCTCCTCGTCATGGGGAACGATGACCGGACGGTGAATCCGCGCAACACGCGATCCCTCGCCGCGGCGCTGCGGAAGGCCGAGGTCCCGGTCGAGGAGATCTGGGTTCCCGGGACGCACGGGGTGAGCGTCGGTGCCTTCGCGAGGATCAATCGGGGTGAGAGCGAGATCGTGCGCCGGATCGCCGCGTTCGTGCGCGCCACACCGTAACTGCCTGGAGCGGCCACCATGCCACGCCCGATCGTCATGAAGCTGGTCAATTCGCTCACCCTTCTCGCGGTGATCGCGCTCAACGGCCTCGCCGCGACCGGTATGATGAGCGGCGACTCGATCGGGGTGATCGCGAACCGCTACCAATCGCTCTTCCTCCCCGCCAACTGGGTCTTCGGGATCTGGAGTCTCATCTACGCGGGACTCATCGCCGGCGCGATCTATCAATGGCTCCCGCTCGAGGGGTCACGTCGCGCGGTGGAACGGTTCGGGTGGCGGTGGGTGCTGGCCGGCGTGCTCAACGTCGCCTGGATCTCCCTCTTCAGCTTCGGGCAGTACGCGCTCGCCCTCGCGGTGATGCTCGTCTTCCTCGTCTCGCTCATCACGACCGCCGAACGCCTTCGCGCGGCCCCCTACGCGCCGGCCTGGCATGAGCGTCTCGCCGTGATCTGGCCCTTCGATCTCTATCTCGCCTGGATCAGCGTCGCGGTGATCTCCAACACCTTCCAGTTCGCGCACGTGGTCGGCTTCGGCGGCTTCGGCCTCAGCGAGACGGTGTGGAGCATCACCATGATGACCAGCGCCACCGCGCTCGGCGCCTGGATGGCGTGGGGGCGCGGGATCTGGGTCTTCCCGCTGGTCGTCGCCTGGGCGATCTATGGGATCGGGGCGCGGTACACCGACCTCCCCGCGATGGCGGGGGCGACGCGCCTCCTCCTGTACGGTGGCCTCACCCTCGGAGCGATCAGCTGGCTCCTCGGGGGACGCCGCCCCTCCACCTCCTCCGGGACTCCCGCATGACCCACACGCCGATCCACGCCGCGAACCTCCCCGCTCCCGTCGGCCCCTACGTGCCGGGGATGGGCTTCGAACGCCTGATCTTCGTCTCGGGACAGGGGGCGACCGATCCCGCCACCGGGCGGCTCGCCGGCCCCGATGCGGCGACGCAGACCGAACAGTGCCTCAAGAACCTGCGGGCGATCCTCCAGGCCGGCGGCTCCGACCTCCAGTACGTCCTCCGCTGCGGGGTCTTCCTCCTCGATATGCAGGAGTTCCAGGAGATGAACGGGGTCTACCAGCGGGTCTTCGGGGACCACCGACCGGCGCGGACCACCATCCAGGCGGCCGGACTCCCGGGGGAAGGGCTCCGGGTCGAGATCGACTGCATCGCGTACAAGCCCTAGGACACCCCGCGGGCACCGGTGACGGCGCGCTACACTTCGGGGTATACCGAAGGAATCATCCGCTGAGGCGCACGTGAGCGAACTCCTGAATCCCCGCGATCTCCACTTCCTCCTCTACGAACTCCTCGACGTCGAGGCGCTGACATCGCGCCCGCGCTTCGCCGAGCAGAATCGGGAGATCTACGACGCCGTCCTCGAGACGGCGCGCGCGGTGGCGGAGGAGCACTACGCCCCCAACCGCAAGCGCAACGACCAGGAAGAGCCAGCGGTCGTCGATGGCCAGGTCGTCACCCAACCCGACCTCAAACCCGCCTACGCCGCCACCGCAGAGGCGGGGATCATCGCCGCCACGCACGATGCCGAGCGTGGTGGACTGCAGCTCCCGCACACGATCGCCGGTGCGGCGATCGCCTGGCTCGAGGCGGCGAACATCGGGAGCGCGAGCTATCCGATGCTCACCGCCGGCGCCTCGAACCTCATCGCGGCCTTCGGCTCCGAGGCCCAGAAGGCGAAGTGGCTCCCCCCGATGCTCGACGGGCGCTTCGGTGGGACGATGGCGCTCACCGAACCCGATGCGGGCTCCGCCCTCGCCGACCTGCGCACCACCGCCTACCCGAACCCCGACGGCACCTATCGCATCGAAGGGACGAAGATCTGGATCTCCGCTGGCGAGCACGAACTCACCGAGAACATCGTGCACCTCGTCCTCGCGCGGATCGCCGGCGCGCCAGCCGGCACGAAGGGGATCTCCCTCTTCATCGTCCCCAAGCGCCGCTATTCCGACGACGGGGTGCTCGGCGCATCGAACGAGATCGTCCTCGGCGGGCTGATCCACAAGATGGGATGGCGCGGGACGACCTCGACCCTGCTCAACTTCGGGGAGCGGGGCTCTTGCCTCGGCGAACTCGTCGGCGAACCGCACCATGGGCTCGCCTACATGTTCCACATGATGAACGAGGCGCGCATCGGGGTCGGCCGCGCCGCGACGGCGATGAGCTACGCCGCCTATCGCTACGCGCTCGCGTACACCCGCGACCGAAAGCAGGGACGACTCCCCGCGGAGAAGGATCCCGCGAAGCCCCCGGTAGCGATCATCGAACATGCGGATGTCCGACGGATGCTTCTCATCGCGAAGTGCGCGGCGGAAGGATCGCTCGCGCTGGTGCTCGCCTGCGCGCGACTCATCGATGACGAGCAGACGGCCGCGACCGAGGCGGAGCGGGCCGAGGCGCATCTCCTCCTCGAGTTCCTCACCCCGATCGCGAAGAGCTGGCCCTCGATCTACGGTCAGGAGGGGATCTCCAATGCGCTGCAGTGCATGGGGGGCTACGGCTATGCGCGCGAGTACGACATCGAGCAGCTCTATCGTGACAACCGGCTGAATCAGATCCACGAGGGGACCAACGGGATCCAGGCCCTCGATCTCCTCGGGCGGAAGGTGATGCAACAGCAGGGGGCGGCGATCGGCGCCTTCATGCGCCGCATCGAGGGCGCGGTGGCCGAGGCCACCGCAGCGGGGCTCACCGATCTCGCGCAGTCGCTCGGCGAGGCGGCGACGCAGATGGTCACGGTCACCAAGTCACTCGGACGCGAGATGCAGGCCGATCCCACCCGCGGGCTCGCCAACGCCTCGGTGTATATGGAACTCGTCTCGCGGGTGGTCTTCGCCTGGCTCTGGACGCGGCAGGCGACGATCGCCACGGGCGCGCTGGGGAAGGGGGCGAGCGGCGATGAAGGGGCGTTCTACGAAGGGAAGGTCGCGGCGGCGCGCTTCTACGCGCGCTTCGAGCTCCCGAAGAACGGTCCCGATGCGGCGCTGCTCCTCCGGAACGATCCCGCGGCGTTGGAGTTCAAGGACGACTGGTTCTAGGCACGCATCGGTCGCGCGACGCGTCGACGCGCCGGATCAGAACCAGTGCCCCACGCGGATGAGCGCTTGACGTGGGCCGCGGCCGATGAACCCCTCCTCCACGCGGATCGGGCCGAACGGGGTCTCGAGCTCGAGCCCCGCACGTACCCCGCCCAAGAGATCTCCGACGTATGCCCCGGTGCCAGCGCGCAGTCCGCCAGCACCGAGCACACCGACCATCGGCTCCACGCGCGCGCTGAGACGGCGGACGAGCGGGAGTCGGATCGCCACCGAGGCGAACGCCTCATGGTCCCCGCGCACGGCGAGCAGCGGTAACCCGGCGAAGCCATCGAGCCCGCCGAGCGTGAACTGTTCCTGCACCGGGAGGTCCCGCCCCGCGCCGAGGCGCAGGCGCGGCTCGACGATGAGGCGACCGATCGTATCCCGGTGCATCACCTCGAGGCGCACCCGTCGCCAGTCGTCGAGGAGCACCGTCTCGAAGGTGACACTCGGGTTCGGCACCCCCGCGCGACGATGGCGCACCGCGTAGCGGACCCCGGCACTCGCGGCGAGCGCGCGACCTGGTTGCCGCCAGCTACGCCAATCGATGCCGAGCTCCTGCGTCCACCCGGCCTCGTACAGTGGCCGCACCCCGACGAAGAGCCCGTACGACTCCGTGGTCACTGAGGGGAGCTCGGTCACCCCATCGTAGCGACGGACCTC